>Ga0172380_10007278_pt1 | contig 12480 bp, 13 predicted proteins | sample Leawe162metaG_FD_119747 | JGI IMG/M metagenome (GOLD analysis project Ga0172380, IMG submission 119747) | Leachate microbial communities from a municipal landfill in Southern Ontario, Canada - Leachate well 162 metaG | ecosystem: Engineered > Solid waste > Landfill > Unclassified | place...
CACAAAGGGGGAGTTCGGCACCCCGCTCGCATCCTGATAAAGACTCCCGTCCGGCATGAATACCACGTATCCGTATTTCGATTGCGGCGCAAAACTCCCTCCCGCATAATGAAGGGTCGGAAGTGCCGGGGCAACAACTGGAGAATTTGCGGGCATCAAAGCATGAAGCGGATTTCCTCCACTATCCGACCCTTCATCCGCCAGAACACCTTCGGAAAGTTTTTCCCAGCGTGAAAGGCGCTCCCACGTCCCCGCTCCCGTCGCGTCCGGAACATATCCCAACACAGCAAAGACCCGGCTGGCCACATCACCTCCATCGGCCAACATAATCAAGGCGGTCGGTTGCCGCTTGAGAATCGCCGTCTCCCGTGCCTGCTCCATGAGAGTTGCGATATGGGCCCCGGCCGTGGAAAGTTGGGCGCCGCCCCCCCTGAGCGACAGACCTGCCAGTGATGCCAGCAAGACAATCAAGGAGATCACAACCAGCAACTCAACCAACGAGAAGCCCATCGAAGTCCTGAAACGAAAAATAGTCATGGGGAAACAGTTGATGAGAACCTACGACAGAATCATCCTAGTCTGCTTTCTTGTCAAATAAAAAATTTGCGGAATTTCCCGGATCCGGATGCTTCGCCCTCTTTTTTTCATTCAGTGCCGACATCCTGCAAGATGGCCAGTCGGCCCCCATCGATCACATGGGTTGTCCCTGTCGTGAATGCGGCAAAGTCGCTTGCCAAAAAGGCGATCCAGGCACCGATCTGCTCACAGGTGCCCAACTGCCCGACAGGGTGGAGCCGGATCGTGCGTTTGCGTTCGGCGGATGGATTGTCAAAAGCTTCAAACCAGGCATCGTTGGCTGGCGTCTCGATGAAGCCCGGGGCGATGCCGACCGTCCGGATTGTCGGCCCCCACTCGATGGCCAGCGACTGGACCAAGGCCAACATGCCGGCCTTGGCCACATTGTAGGGAAAACATCCTGGAATGGTCCTGTAGGCATGGTTTGAAGAGACGACGATAATCACGCCGGGCGAAGCCTTTTCGAGAAAGGGTCGGGCTGCCTTCGCCAGTCTCCAATGTGCGGCCAAGTCAAGGTTCATGCATTCTTCCCAATCCGCTTCGCTGGTTGCAGTTGCTCCCTTGAAGATATTGCGTCCCGCGTTGGAGATCAGAATATCGATGCCTCCGAGGGTGGTCGCCGCCTCGGTGATCCATTGCGCCGGGGAGGCTGTATCGGACAAATCGACGGGACGATAGAACGCCCGCCGACCCGAGTCGCGCACCGACTTCTCAAACATCTCGGCACCCCGGCTATCAACGCTGCGCCGTCCGCATCCTGCCACATCGCAGCCAGCACGCGCCAGAACATGGGCAATGGACGCACCGATTCCACTGGTCACACCGGTAACGACGGCTTTCTTACCTCGAAGATCAATCGAGAGACTCACAGCGAAGGACTCCTCGAAAAGGCGTCAGACATAGAAGTTGGGTTTTGCCCCGAGTTGACGCACGCCGGGGTGTTTTTCGAGGACCTCCTCAACGAGATCGACTCCCAGGCCGGGCCGGTCGGAGAGGTGCAAGCGCCCGTTGCGGACATCGAGCGGATGGGTGATGACTTCGTCCCGCCATGGCACGTCGTTCACCATGAACTCGCATCGGAAGAAGTTCGGGATGCTGGCGCAGACGTGCGCGCTCGCCAGGGTGCTGAGCGGTCCATTGGGGTTGTGGGGAGCCACAAGCACCCCATAAGCCTCGGCCATGGTGGCAATGCGTTTCATCTCGGAAGGGCCGCCACAACGAGTGATGTCGGGCATGATCACATCGCAGATTTGTCTTTCCAACACCGGACGGAAGCCGTGCCTTGTATAATGGCGTTCTCCGACACAGACAGGCACATTGCCGGGGAGTCGCTCGCGAAAGGCGCGCAAAGTATCGGCGCTCTCGGGGCCGGCCGGTTCTTCATACCAGGTCACACCGAGGGGAGCGAGACGTTCGGCCATTTTCACGGCCACTTCGAAATTCAGCATGGCATGGGTTTCGATCATCATGTCGAAATCCGGTCCAACCGCCTCGCGCACGGCTTTGGTTACCCGATAAGCGCGGTCCTGCTGCGCGGGAGTGAGGGTCAGGCTGGTGTCAAGATCCTCGCCATAAAGGTAGTTGGTGTGGGCGAAGGGATCGAACTTCAACCCGGTGAAACCGAGCTCTTTCACCCGCCGCGCCTGCCGGGCGTAAGACGCCTCGTCGTGGCCGCCTCCGGTAAACCAGTAGTTGGCATAGAGAAGAATTTCCCTTCGGAAGGCTCCGCCCAGAAGCTCGTAACAGGGGACGCCCATCACTTTTGCTTTGAGATCCAGCAAGGCCATATCAAGGCCGCTGATGCCGCACATGCTGGCCCCAAAGGGTCCTATCCAGTTGAGATCCCGGTAGAGCTTGGTCCAGATAAAGTCGGTGCGCATCGGATCAAGACCGATCACACGCTCGCCGACGTGGCGGGCCGCCGCCTCGATGACCGGGCTTCCAGGCCAGTTCGTGGCCTCGCCGACCCCGGAATGCCCGGTGTCCGTGAAGACTTTCATCATGGTCCAGTTGTATTTGACGCCCTCGACGAGCCAGACTTTGACTTCGGTGATTTTCATAAAGAATGCGGACGAACGGCTATGCCTGTTGGCGCACAGAATCCAAAAACGCTTCCACGTTTTCCCATGGCACATCCGGCTCGATGGTGTGGGTGGGGGCGAGAAGCAGACCTCCCCCTGCTCCCACTGTCAAAATCAGCTCCCGGCATTTGCGGCGCACCTCGTCAGGGCTGCCGAACGGCAGCGTCGTCTGGGTTCCCACGCCCCCCCAGAATGCGAGACGGTCGCCGTAGAGGCGCTTCATTTCGATCGGATCCATGCATTCAGGCTGGACAGGATTGAGGATTTCGACACCAATCTCGATCAAATCGGGAACGATCCGGGCCATGTTTCCATCGCCGTGATAGAAAATCAAAATGTCCGGATTCCCGGCTTTGGCGGCGGCGATGACACGCGCCAGCCGGGGCTTGAGTTCCTGGCACCAGAGCTGCGGGCTGATCATCATGTCGATCTGCGTGGCCACGTCGTCTCCGAGCATAAGCACATCCGCCCCTGCGGAGGCATAGCGGGAGGCCATGCCTGTCCGGATTTCCGTCAACCGGTCAAGAAGAACTGCGGCCATTTCCTCGCCGCAGAGAAGCTCTTCCATGAAAAGGTCCATGCCCCGCAGATACCATGCGATTTCAAACAGGGTCATCTCCATGAAGGCCGCACAGACAAGGTCACGCGATTTGATGGATGAAATCCGCGAGGAAAGATTTTCCCATCGGTAATCCGCAAGAAAATCCGGCCAAGGGTATTGCGCGACCTGCGAGGCCGAGTCGAATTTTGCCATTGGATGAAGCATTTCTTGGAAATGAGCGGTCGGCCCGGGGGCTCCCATGATCCCCCATTCCGGATTCCAGTCGAGAGGGCGCGTCCCCGCGGGCAGCGCGTCATAAAAACCTGTGTAGTCAGTTTTCAACCGGGTGGGATCCAGCTCGATGGTGCGGATCGGAAATCCGAAATACTCCTGATAATCCTCGCGACCGGTGCGGCGTTTGAATTCTTCGAGAAGCGCCGGAGACAGAACGAAGTCGAAGCCGACTTTCTCGGGTTGCTTGCGGCGCAAGGCACTGAGAATGTTTTCTCTGTTTGTCACAGGATCCCGTAAGTATCCCAAGCTTCTTGAGCCTTCATTCCCCGCTTGATTGCCTCGAAGACCCGCTTTTCTCCACGCGCCTTCTCGAGTGCCCCGTTGAATACGTCTTTCTCCACTTCGCGTGGGATGATACAGACCCCTTCCATGTCTCCAAAAACAAGGTCTCCCGGACGCACGACGACTCCGCCAAGATGGATCGTGCATCGGTAGTCCATGACCTTGCCGCGCGGACGTTGATCTTGCGCGTAACGACCATGAGAGAAGCAGGGGAAGTCCTGTGCGAGAATGCCCCGCGTGTCTCGGGAGTAGCCATCCACCACGGCCCCGACAGCCCCTTGGTTCCTCGCACAGGCACTCATCAATTCCCCCCAAAGCGCGTAGGCGGGCGATGCCCCGGAACAAATATAGACCTCATTCTTGCGCAGGTCATCCAAAGCGCGAAGCATCAATCCAAATGGCCGGTTCAATAGGTCATTGCACCGGTCCGGCCCTTCGCCACCAGCGTCATCCGCTTCCAGCACAGGCATCGCCCTCCCAATGACCACCATCCCGTCGCGAAGGGGTTGGATTTGAGGCGGCAAAAACTGATGCCTCAATCCGAGCAAATCCATGATGTCGCCCACCACCGCGGTGAAAAGTTCCTTGCGGACAAGCGCGAACAATTCGTCGTCAGAGTTCCAAAGACGCATAAAAGGGAATCTTGACGGTTTACGGGTTGAAAAGAAATGGCTCGATTGGTAATTGTCTTGTATGAAATGGGAATCCCATGGCTCGACCGACAGAAACCCGGATACTCTTTCAAAATGCCGCCGCAACTCCACTGGGTTCGATCCGGCTCGCCGGCCTGATCAAGCAGAGCCATGGGCGCGATCAAGGAACTCAACGTCGGCTGGGCAGCTTTGCGCTGGTTTACTCTCTCAGCGGCGGATGCACCTACTGGGATGAACAAAATGGGAGGCGCAATATCCGGGCTGGCGACCTCATCATTCTCTTCCCGGAAATCGCACACCGATATGGAGTCGGGGCGCGTGGGCAATGGGACGAGTTTTTCATCATGTTCGACGGTCCCGTTTTCGATCTTTGGCGGAACAAGGGCTATCTTGATCCGAGAAATCCGGTCCGCCACTTGGAACCGGTTTCTTATTGGTTGAGACGATTCGAGGCTTGTATGAAAACGGGCGCTTTCATCGGAAAATCTGCGGCTTTGCGCCAAGTCTGCAATCTTCAAATGCTGCTTGCCGAGATCCTTGGAGTCGAGAGCCAAACCACCGGGCGACCCGCAAAACCCGCGTGGCTGGATCGCGCGTGTTCTCTATTAAATGACGGCTCCATGGAGCCTGTCCTTTCACACAAGCTGGCGCGCTCGCTTGGACTCTCCGCAGAAACTTTCCGCAAAAAATTCACTCAAATCATGGGGATGCCGCCGAGTCGCTATCGCGTTGCTCGCACGATCGACCGAGCCTGCAGCCTAATCGTTGAAAACCAACTTTCAGGGAAGGAAATCGCTCGCCAGCTTGGTTTTTCTGACGAGTATCACTTTTCCAAACGTTTCAAGCAGGTCACAGGACTGTCTCCCTCCACATTTCGTCGTCAGTTGGCTGCAGGGCATTCCGGTTAACCGCCTCTGGCCATTCCGGTCTTTGGCCGAAACGGGAGATCCCCGGCCTTGCGCGACAATGTCCCGGGATCAATGAGGGATCCTGCCCATCCCGGGAACAATGAGTGCGAACCGTTTTCATGGAGTTCCAGTTTTTCCCGGTTCATTCAGATATCCCACACGGCGAAAGGCCGCCAGCGGGCAGGTGATGCTGGTCATGTAAACCGGATTCTGGCGGTAATCCAGGCTTGACAAAGTATTTTGCACACATATGTATTCCCATATGAGGACAACCCTGATTCTGGAGGATTCCGTGTTTCAAAAAGCCAAAAAGCGGGCGGTTGAGGTGGGGACGACGTTGAGCGACCTCACGAATTCCGCCCTGCGGCATTTCCTGGCGGCCCCGTCGCTGACGGAGGAGGCCCCGTTCGTGATGCCGGTGTTTGGAGGAGGGGGGAAGTGCCATCAAACTCCTGCGGAATTGTCAAAGCTCCGGGACGAGGGCCGCTGAGCGATGCGAATGCCCGACGTCAATATTCTGATTTATGCCCATCGGGTGGAGGATCCCGACCATGAGTATTTCAAGGCGTGGATGGAGGACATGGCCAATGGATCGGAGCCGTTTGCCCTGTCTCCGCTGGTGGCCTGCGCGTTTGTGAGGATCGTCACCAACCCGGCATTCCGTCCGTCGCCCACGCCGCTGCCGCAGTCCCTGGCGGTGGTGGAGTCGCTGCTGCGGGCGCGGACGTGCGTGATGCCGGAACTGGGCCGGGGTCACTGGATGATTGTCCGCCGTCTTTGCGAGGAGACGGGGGCGACGGGGAAAATGGTCGCGGATGCGCAGCATGCGGCACTGGCGATCGAAAACGGATGCACCTGGGTGACTCGGGATTCGGACTTTGAAAAGTTTCAGCCGTGCGGGCTTCGTGTGGAATTTTTGTCGCCCGGGTAGAACGACGTTTTTGTCCGTATTTTGTCCGTAAAATATTGCCCCGCCGATCCCCCAAAAGAACCGGCGGGGCTCTTACGGAACCGACGGCATGAAAACGACCGCCGGATCCTTCCCCAAAGCCGAGGTTTAGAAAATGAGCTCCGAAAAAATGCTGATCCTTTGGAGCCGGTCCCTTCCTCACTCCGCGTTCCAATCGATGACCGCCCCGAGATATTGGGAGTGATTGCTGACGAGGTCGGCGTAGAAGCCGGCAATCTGCGACGGGGAGATCGTGTGACGGATCAACGGGTCGATGTTCAGGCGGCCCTCCTCGATGAGCTGGATGACTTTCGGCAACTGTTCGCCGAGACCCACCGGGTTGTGGATGCTCATTTGTTTGCCGTGGCAAATGTCCCAATCGACGAGACACTTCTCCGGGTAGTAACCGACCAGGCTCAATTCGCTCCACGGCCCCAGCGCCGCCAGCGCCAGATCGAAAATCTTCTGGTTCCCGGTCATGTCCACCGCCAGTTTCAGGGGGCCAGCCCCCAGCGACTTCACCGCCGATTGGATCGCCTCCTCCTCCGGAGCGCAAACCGCGTCGAAGCCCAGCGCCTTGGCCGCATCGGCCTTCCAGGCGGAACGGTTCACGCCAATCACGCGCAGTCCGCTCAGTTGGCCGAGCTTGCCTGCCAATTGCCCCAGCATGCCAAGGCCGAACACCCCCAGCACCCGGCCCGGCTCGATTTTCATCCGCTTGAGACCCTCCAGCGCAATGGCGGCCAGGGCCGCATACGATGCCGTCTTCAGCGACGGAGTCTGCGGGGACAGCTTCACAACCGCAGCCTCCTCGGCCACCGACTGCCGGGCGTGGCTGCCCCCGGCCAGATGCGTCATCCCCCACAAGCCGCCGCCGTTGGTAAACACGAGGTCGCCCACATGCAGGTCGCGCACGAGCCGCCCGGCCTCCAACACTTTGCCCACCGCCTGGTAGCCGCTCAGGAACGGACGCGGCATGTAGGCCGCGCGTCCGCTCGTGCAGTCCGCCTCGGTGCCGCAACTGACGCCGCTCATCAGCGTCTCGATCCGCACCCGTGTTTCCGTCAAATCCGGCAGATCAATGGGCTGCAAACGCGCCATGTGATCGTCCCCAACAATAACTGCTTCTGTTTTCATCGTGAGTCCTTTCAGGCTTTCGTCCAGTCGAAGACCAGCGAGAAGTTGTTGTTCTTGTCATCGCGCAGCGCCGGATACGCGAGGAGGGCGTCCGCGAACGGCACGACCCGCTGCACGAAATCCGAGGCGCGAATCACGCCGCGCCGCAGCTCTTCCACCGCGCTCTGACGATCCTCGATGCCATGATCGGCCGGTGTAAGAATGGTGAGCCCTTCCCCCGCGAAAAAGCCGAACGGATTGATCGGGATTTCCTCCAGATAGTTCGCCTGAAACACCAGCCGCGACCACTGGCCGGAGTAGAACGAAATCGGCTCGACCCGGTAATCGCCGGTGAACGCCTGCGGTTTGCGACGCACCAACTGACACGCCAATCTGGCACCGGCGGATGTCCCCGAGCTTTCCACCACGATGTCAGCCCCGCCGTCGCAGAGTGACAAAATCCGCTCCGTCGCGTTCCCTTCGGCGATGTTGACAGCCGCCGAGGCTCCCCACGCCAGAGCCCGCTCCAACCGGCCCGGCTCCAGGTCCGCCACGATGACCCGGCAACCGCGAGCATGCAACCACGCGGCGGAAAATGCCCCGATCACGCCCTGCCCCAGCACCACCGCCGTCTCACCGGGCTTGGGCTCCGCCGCTTGCACCCCCCGGTAACTGATCGCGGAAACCTCGGCGATGACGTAATCGAGCGGCTTCGCCCCGCTGGGAAGCACCACCGGACGATTCTCGCCCGTCGTCACGTAAACATGCTGGCTGGCCTGGCCACCCCACTGCGATTTGATGCCCGGCACCGGATGAGGATTGCGCCCGCTGATGAGATCCCCGACCCGATACCCCTTGACATCCTTCCCCACGGCGGTGACTTCTCCGATCACCGCATAGCCGGGGATGAGGGGAAAGTTTTCCGCCGCCCCGTAATGTCCCGCGAGCACGCGCAGTTCGGTGCCGGTCGAAACCATGGTGTAGAGGGTGCGCACGACGATATCCGTCGGTCCGCATGGCCCCAGTTCGAATTGCCCCATGGCGATCTCGCCGGGGCCTTTGAATACGATTGCTTGGATTTTCTGACTCATTTTTTCTTTCGTGTTGTTGTTGTGGGTTGCTTCCGTGGCTGTTCTTGGCGGGATTCCGCCGGTTCCAGCGCATGGGGAAGAAAAACGGGGGTGGCCGGCCGACCCTGGATCTGCCGTTCCAACTGTGCGATCAGCGCCGAAGCGAGCGCGCGCAGATCGCTCACCAACCAGGAAGCCGGCAGCGGGCAGATGGCGGGGATGCCCTCGTTGCGATGCAGCACCAGCTTGAGATCTTCCGGAACGGACACGCCGGACTCCAGGATTGCGGTGACACATCCGCGCACGATGGTATCAGGGAAAACCAGCAGGCCATCCGGGCGTTTCGGCTGCCGCCAGATTTCCCGGAATTGTTCGTAACCGAATTGTTCGTGCTCTCGCGGCAACAACCATTGGCGGGGGATGCGCATCCAGGAGTTGCGCGTGGTCAGTCGAAAATCCGAGACCCAGTTGCAGAAACTCTCCGTCATCGCGCTGCTGTCGCCGCAAGCCACGGGTCCTGCTGGAGAGTGCCCCGGAATAGGGAGAATGGCTCCAATCGAGCGGCAGCCCTGCCTCTTCAACTCTTCGATGCCGAGTTTGAGCATCTGATCAAAGTCATAGTTGACCCGGCTCCGGGGCGTTTCCGCGTGTGCGGCGAAGGGGATGCCGAGTCGGGAAAGCCACGACAATTCCACCGCGTCGATCTCACCAACGATCAAGCCTTGGAATTCGTATTTCGATACCGCTTTCACCAAGTCTTCCAAAGGCTCCCCGTGCCTGCGTTCAGGCCGGGCATCCGCCCAAAACCGGTATTTGACCCCTTCGGCCTCCAGCGCGTCAAAGAGAAGACGGCACAGCTCGCGCGAATACGCCATCTCGGGGCTGTGCAAAAAATCCCGGCCAAAATAGATGCCCACGCTGCTCAGCCGGGGAACCATTTGCCGCACAAAAGTCCCGCGTCCACGGGCACGCTCGATCAACCCGTCCCCGGCAAGCGCGTCGAGAGCCGCTTGAATGGTGGAAATACTTGTCCCGTATTGCCCGGCCAAGACCCGCACCGTCGGCAGGCTGCTGCCCAAAGGCCATTTCCCCGCGCCGATGGCACGCTTCAATTGACCTTCGATCTGCTGATAAGCAGGCCGTTCGCGCTTGAGAGAAATAGGAGGCAAGGAATCTGTCACTGTATTGTTCTGTAAGGATACAGAACACTTTTTCGAACAAAAGAAGACGAAAGGCAAGGGGTTTTTCAAAAAAATGACCTTCCCTTTCAGATCCGGCTGTTGGTCACTCACGGGATGTCGTGCTGTCTGAAAATGCGTTGGTGAGATTTTCAGAAATCACACATCGACATGCTCAGGAACAGCGAACGTATGTTCGAACGCGGCCCGTCAAACATTTGCGCAACACTGAAACTGAGCAATAGAAACGAGAAGAAGCGGGAACGGCAGACTCGTCACCTCGCGCGGTCTCGAAGTTAAGAGCGTTCCCTACTTTCTGAACTGCTGCACGATGGCGCAGAAAACCCGTTCTGCCGATCTCAGATGTTCGAGCAAGGAACGCTCTGCGGAGGCTGGGTCTTCACGCAAAATGCCGTCGATAATCCGGAGATGTTGCCCGAGGCCCAGTTTGCCCTTCTCGATCGTGTAGAACGGGCTGACGAGTTGGAACTCGATGATGAGGTAGATGAACGCGGCGCGTTCCTTGAGAAGGGAATTGCCCGTGGCTTCGAGGAGAAGGCGGTGAAAAGCGAGATCGACACGCAGGATGTTTTTTATGGTGGGATGTTTCTGCTGGACGAGAAGACGGGTTGTGTCCCGGTTGTGTTCAAAAGCGGATCGTTGTCCGACAGGCAATTTTTCGGAGAGGAGCTTTTTCAGACAAAAGGTCTCGACCATTTCGCGGAATTCCCGCATCTCCCGGATGCGCTCATCGCTGAAAACCGCCACCTCCCACCGCTGGCGCTCCCTCTTGGTAAGCAAGCCAAGAGGCATCATTTCCAGGAGTGCCTCCCGCATCGAAACCGTGGCAACCCCGCTTTTCCTGGCGAGCGCCAGTTCCGAGAGTTGGTCACCGGACCGCAATCGCCCGCTGCCCAATTCCGCGAGAAGAAAGTCCTTCGCCCGCTGGCGTTTCGAGCCCTCCTCGGAAACCGGGGGTTCGGGGAACTGCCGCAGCAGGACCCAGCCGTTCCTCGTGCGTTTGATGATCCTGGCACGCCTGAGAGAGGCAAACAGGCCCCGGATGACCGCGCGACCGACGCCGCCCGATTCCGCGAGTTCGCGTTCGGAGGGAAGATCATCTCCCGGCTTGAGTCCGCGCAAAAGATCCCCGGCCTCCCGGAACACCTTCGCCTGCAAAGGGGTCAGATTCATGGGAAATCACCTTTTGAGCAATCAGACTTTCGCATGTGCGAAACAAATACGGGAAATTCCGAAAAAAGAAAGGATCTGGCGATTGTTTACAAATAGCGCCACGGCTTGACCCCATGTGGTCCGGGAGTATCCTCTCTTTGTGAAACCCGGCGACACATCAGACATTTCTCCCGCTCAAAGATGGGTCGTTACTTGGAAAAATGCCTCACGGGAGATGGAGGAAATCCGAACCGACACCCTGCGTCATCTCGATGAGAAGGAATCGGCGGAGTGGTTCAACGATCTGGACACCCCCCCGGAGGCCATCTGGCGGCGGCCGGAGCAGAGCGGGGGACTTGTCGAGCAACAGCGGTTGTTTTCCAAGCTCCATGCACATTAACCGGGTTTTTCTCGCCGCCGAAGAACTGCAAGAGTGCCTTCTCTCGGAAGGGTTCTTGTTTTGCTTCATCGGCGGTCTCGCCGTCCAGCGATGGGGGGAGCCCCGGATGACCCGCGATGCCGATGCGACAATCCTCACCAACTTCACGGAAGACGACCGGGCCATCGCATTCCTGCTCGGGAAATTTCTTCCCAGAAGGCCCGATGCCGGAGAATTCGCCCGACGCAACAGGGTTCTTCTCATCCGGGCATCCAATGGCGTGGACATGGATGTCGCACTCGGAGCCATTGATTTCGAACAGCGTTCCGTCTCGCGGGCCACCGAGTGGGAACACCGCAAAGACCATTCCATCAAAACCTGCTCCGCCGGGGACCTTGTCGTGCACAAGGCATTCGCCTCCCGAGAGCGCGATTGGCTCGACGTCGATGGAATCTGCGCCCGACAGGGCACAAAACTCGACAGGGCGCTCATCCTTGCGGAATTGGAGCCGCTTGCCGCGTTGAAAGACGACCCCGATATCATCCCAAGGCTCCGCAGAACATTCTCCCGTCACGGCATTGCATAACGCGGAAGTTGTTGGCTCATCCCGAGACGGGCGGGCCTTCGGCAGTTTTCCACGATAAAACTACGTGGGTGTCGCGACCCATCAACGGAAGGCCGGCAATCCACCAAAAAAGCGAGTAATGGGTGATTGTATATATTGACCCATTTGAGACGATGGGCTATTGGGTTGTCATGAATCCTTCCTCCAGAGGCATCGAGGAGAAGCTGCGCCGTGCGACCCCCGGTGCGCGGGTGATGACATCCCCCGCCCAAATGGCGGGATATGATGCCGATGGTCTGGGTTACAAATCTTTCCGACCCGATGTGGTGGTCATTCCGTCTGATGCCGGAGAACTGGTGGAAGCGATCAAAGTCCTGCGCGACGCCCGCATCCCGATCTGCATGCGTGGAGCCGGAACCTCTTTGTCCGGGGGACCGGTGGCGGCCCAGGGGGGAGCGATCATCCACACGTCGCGCCTGCGCGCGATTCGCAAGATTGGCGCGGAGGGGTTCTGGTGCGAGGTGGAAAGCGGGGTGATCCTCCAACAGCTCGATGAGGCATTGCAGCCAAGCGGGCTCTGTTATCCCCCCGACCCTTCCAGCGGCCCGGTCTGCACCATCGGAGGCAACGTGGCCGCCAATGCCGGAGGGGCGCATTGTTTCCGCTACGGGGTCACGAGCAACTATGTGCTCGGGGTGGAGGTCGTCCTGCTCGA
>Ga0172380_10007279_pt1 | contig 12479 bp, 9 predicted proteins | sample Leawe162metaG_FD_119747 | JGI IMG/M metagenome (GOLD analysis project Ga0172380, IMG submission 119747) | Leachate microbial communities from a municipal landfill in Southern Ontario, Canada - Leachate well 162 metaG | ecosystem: Engineered > Solid waste > Landfill > Unclassified | place...
CGAGCACCGCCGGGTCGCGCTGCACCTCTTCGGGCAGCCCCTCGGCAATCCTTTCACCAAATTCCATGACCATGACGCGATCGGCCAAGCCCATGACAAAATCCATATCGTGCTCGACCAGCAGGATACCCATACCCTCGGCGCGCAACCGCCGCAGCAGTTCTGCGAGCGCCTGCTTTTCCAGGTAGCGCAGACCGGCAGCAGGCTCGTCCAGCAGCAACAGGCAGGGGTCAGCACACAGGGCGCGGGCAATCTCCAGGATGCGCTGCTGGCCCAGGGCAAGGCTACCCGCCTGCTCGAACATCTGTCTGTCCAACCCCACCCGCTGTATTTGCCGCGCCGCTTCGGCGAGCAGGCGGCGCTCCTCCACGCGCTCCAGGTGCAGCGCCGAGGCCAGAACCCCCCTGACGCCACGCATGTGGGCGCCTATGGCAGCGTTCTCTAGGACACTCATGGTTGGCAGCAGACGCACATGCTGGAAGCTGCGGCTCATGCCGCGCTGCGCGATGACACGAGAACTCATGCCGTCAATGCGTTCGCCAAGGAAATCGATCTCCCCGGTCGTCAGCGGTGCGACTCCGGAGATCAGATTGAACATGGTGCTCTTGCCCGCGCCATTGGGTCCTATCAGTGCCAGAACCTCGCCGGCTCTGACCGTCAGATGCATGTTGTTGCAGGCCACCAGGCCCCCAAATTTCTTGGTGGCGTTCCTTACCTCGAGCAGCAGCGCGCCGCTCTCGGGCATTTTCTTCCTTGGCAAGGGCTCGGCATGTGGCACAGACATCTTCCCATCGCCGCGCCGGACCGGCAAGGCGCGCGCCAGCATCGGCCAAAGTCCGTCGCGCGCCTTTTGCAGCATCAGTACCATGATCAAGCCGAACACGATCGTCTCAAAATTGCCGCTACTACCGAGGATCTTCGGCAGCAGATCCTGCAGCCACTGCTTCATCACGGTTATCACACCGGCACCGAGCAGAGCGCCCCAGACGCTGGCGGCGCCACCGATCACGGCCATGAACAGGTACTCGATGCCTACGCCCAAACCAAAGGGGGTCGGATTGACGAAGCGCTGCAAATGCGCATAAAGCCAGCCAGAAACGCAGGCGAAGAGGGCAGCGATGAGGAAGATCGCGGTCTTCAGGCGCGCCGTGTCTACCCCCATGGCCTCGGCCATCAGGCTGCCACCCTTGAGGGCGCGTATGGCGCGGCCAGAGCGCGAGTCGAGCAGATTATCCGTCACCCAGACCATAGCCAGCAGCGCCAACCAGATCAGGTAGTAAAAGGCGCGGCCGCTTTTCACTTCGACTCCGAAAAGCTGCAGCGCGGGAATACCGGTGATACCGGTATGTCCACCGATGAAATCGAGGTTACCGAAGAGGAAGTAGATGCTGATGCCCCAGGCGATCGTGCCCAGAGGCAGATAGTGGCCGGACAGGCGCAGGGTCAGTGCACCAAGCAGCAGCGCCAGCGCCGCCGTGCTCGCTAGGCCGATCAGCAGACCCAGCCAGGGCGAACCGCTGATCAGCGCCAGCCAGGGGGGCAGGTCAGTCGCAGTGGTGAGATAGGCCGTCATGTAGGCGCCGACGCCGACGAATGCTGCCTGGCCAAATGAAATCAGGCCACCGACGCCCGTGAGAAGCACGAGGCCGAGCGCGACGATCGCGTAGAGGCCTATGTAGTTGAGCAGCGTTACGTAAAACTCCGGCAGCAGCAGGGGGCCGGCCCCAAGCAGGAGGATGAAGGCGATCAGCACGCTGCGCTGATTGACGGCCATCATTCCTCCTCCTCGATGTGGTGCGTCGTCAATGATCGCCACACCAGCACAGGAATGATCAAGGTAAATACGATGACCTCCTTGAAAGCACTCGCCCAGAACGAAGAGTACGCCTCGAGCAAGCCCACCAGCAGCGCTCCCGCAGCAGCTGCCGGATAGCTGGCGAGACCGCCGATGATCGCCGCGACGAAGCCCTTCAGGCCGATGAGGAAGCCCGTATCGTAGTAGATAGTCGTGATAGGTGCGATCAAAATGCCGGAGAAGGCGCCAATCAAGGCAGCCAGCAAGAACGACAACTTGCCCGCCATCACCGTGGGTATGCCCATCAAGCGAGCACCGGTACGGTTCATGGCGGTCGCGCGCAACGCCTTGCCGTAGATGGTGCTTCCGAAGAATTGGTAAAGAGCGCCGATCAGCACCAGGCTCGATCCGAGTACCCAGAGCGTCTGGCCGCTAACCGTGATACTGCCGACTTGGAAGATGGCGTCGCTGAAGGTCGGAGTGCGCGAACCTTCGGCCCCGAAAAACAGCAGGCCGAGACCCACCAGGCCCAGGTGTACAGCAACCGATATGATCAGCAGAACCAACACCGAAGCCTCGGCAGCGGGCTGGAAGGCTAGGCGGTAGATCATCGGTCCGAGCGGCACGACCAGCGCCAGGGAAAGCAGAACCTGCGCTGCGAGCGGCCAGGCACCGGGCTTGCCGAGAAAAATCAAGGCGGCGATGGCCGCCGGATAAGCGATATTCCAGAGCAGGATCTTCGGCACGTGCCGGCTCGCTCCGCTTTTCACCGCGGTCGTCAAGTCGATCAGGGCAACCACGACACCGGCGCCGAGCAGCAACCAGAGCGTTCCCGGCGTCTTGCCCGCCTGGAAACTGGCCAGAGTCAGGGCGCCGTAGGCAACGAACTCGCCCTGTGGGATAAATATGACCCGGGTGACGGTAAACACCAGCACCAGGGCCAGGGATAACAAGGCATAGATGGCACCATTGGTGATGCCGTCCTGACCAAGCAGCAGCGCTATTTGCAGATCCATGCGACAGCTAACTCCAAAATAATCGGGGCGCTGTCAGAGCCGCAGCGCCCCGGTAAGAGTCTGGCGGAGCACTGTGCGCTCCGCCTCTGTCACTACTGCATCAGCCTCCACTTACCATTCTCTATCCTAACCATCACCGCAGCCCGTCGGTCGAAGCCAAGGTGGTCGTTCGCCGTCATGTTGAAGACGCCGTGGGCGCCGTGCAATTCCTTGGTCGTTTCAAGGGCGTCGCGCAGCGCCACCCGAAACTCCTTGGTGCCCGGCTTAGCCTTCTTCAGTGCAATAGGCACGGCGTTGGCGAGAAGCAGACCGGCGTCCCAGGCGTGAGCGCCAAAGGTAGACACACTGCCGGCACCATAAGCGGCCTCGTACTTGCTGATGTACTCGAGCGCCGACTTCTTCAGCGGATTGCTGTCCGGCAACTGCGCCGCCACCAGCACTGGTCCGGCCGGCAGCCAAGTGCCCTCGACGTCCTTGCCACCAACACGGAGGAAATCGTTGTTGGCAATGCCGTGGGTCTGGTAGACGGTGCCCTTGTAGCCCCTCTCCTTGAGCGCCACGGCCGGCGTCGCCGCCGGGGTGCCGGAACCGGCGATGAGCACTGCGTCCGGGTTGGCTGCTATCAGCTTCAAGACCTGGCCGGTCACCGACTGGTCAGAGCGGTTGTAGCGCTCGCTGGCGACGATCTTGATCTTGTTGGCGTCCGCAGCCTTGCTGAACTCGGCCCACCAGCCTTCACCATAGGCATCGGCAAAGCCGATGTAGGCTGCGCTCTTGATGCCAGCGCGGCTCATGTGCTCAGCGATAGCGATAGCCATCTGGGCATCGTTCTGCGGCGTTTTGAACACCCAGCGGCGCTTAGCATCCATCGGCTCGATGATTCTGGCCGAGGCGGCCATGGCGATCATCGGGGTCTCTGCATCGGCCACCACGTCTATCATGGCCAGCGCGTTCGGGGTAATTGTGGAACCGATGATCGCATCGACCTTGTCTTCGCTGATCAGCTTCTTCGTATTGGTGACCGCCTTGGTGGTATCCGAGGCGTCATCGAGGACGATGTAGTTGATCTTCTGCCCGGCGATGCTGGTCGGCATCAGCGCAAAAGTGTTCTTCTCCGGGATGCCCAAGGACGCCGCGGGGCCTGTCGCCGAGACAGTGACGCCGACGTTGATGTCGGCCCAGGCCAGCGATACCGCAGCGCAGGATGCCAACACGGCGAGCAATAGTCTTCTTTTCATGGACTCCTCCAATAGATCAAAAAGTTTAGGCTGCGGCATCATAGCGCAGACCGGTGAAAGCCCCAATTTACAAGGCCTAAATAATTTCCTTTAAAACAACAAATAACGATAAACGATACGAATTTCCCCTTGGACAACTGGTTATCGAAGCATAAAACAGATCGCTCGCAGCAGCTACAGTTCAGCGCAGGGTATCGTAGCCGAATTTGGCGATAAGCGCCGTTGCCAGAGCCAGGAAAATTCTCCGTACAAATGCATTGCCGTGGCGCAGGGCGAGGTGGGAACCACACTGCGCGCCCACAACATTACATACCGCCATCATGACCGCCAGCGGCCGCAGCACTTGTCGAGGCAGTAGCGATACGGCCACCGCCACCGACCACCGAATCCACCAGGCCGGCAACAAAAGCCATGGCGGCGAGAAACAGAGCGTCCATCACTTGCCCAGGCAGAAGCGCGAAAATATCTCGCCGAGCAGGTCGTCGGCAGTGAACTCGCCGGTGATGCTCGCTAGCGCCACCTGCGCCAAGCGCAATTCCTCGGCGCAGAGTTCCAGCCGCTCCAGTTCGTCCGCCGCCCGCTCGAGATGCACCGCCGCCACGGCCAGCGCCTCGAGATGGCGGTTGCGCGCCAGAATCACATCCTCGCCATGACCGGTCCAGCCCGCGACGCGCAGCAACTCGCTGCGCAGCAGTTCCAGGCCCGCCCCGGTCTTGGCTGACAGTCGCAAACGGATCTGCTCTCCGTCCCCCAGGCGGCAGGGTGACCAAGCTGTCAGGTCGCACTTGTTCTCAATCATCAGCCGCGGCACCGTGCCGGGCAACTGGGCCGCAATCACCCTGTCGGCATCGGTCATGCCGGTGCTCGCATCGCACACCTGCAGAACGATATCGGCACGCGCAATCTCCTGCCAGGCGCGGGCTATGCCCATTTGTTCCAGTTCATCTTCGCTCTCGCGCAAGCCGGCCGTGTCGATGATGTGCAGCGGGATTCCCTCGACCTGGATGGACTCGCGCAGTGCGTCGCGCGTCGTACCAGCGATGGGCGTAACCATGGCGCGCTCCTCGCCCGCCAGGCGGTTGAGCAGAGAGGACTTGCCGACGTTGGGCGGGCCTGCCAGCACCACCTGGAGGCCGCTACGCAGCAGCGCACCCTGCCGCGCCCGGCCGCGCACCTCCGTTACATGCGCCAGCAGTCCTTGCAGACGCGGTCCGACATCGGGGACAGCATCGATGTCCTCGTCGGCAAAATCTAGCGTCGCCTCAAGCAGGGTGCGCAACTCGATCAAAGCTGCCACAAGGGCATCGACCGCGCGCGAAAACTCGCCGCTCAAGGAACGTTGCGCGGCGCGCGCCGCCTGAGCCGACGCCGCCTCGATCAGGTCTGCTACTGCCTCGGCCTGGGCCAGATCGAGCTTGTCGTTGAGGTAAGCGCGGCGGGTAAACTCCCCAGGTTCCGCAAGGCGCGCACCCAGTTCCAGACAACGCTCGAGCAGCATCCGCATCACCACCGGACCACCGTGGCCATGCAATTCCAGCACGTCCTCGCCGGTGAAAGAATGCGGTGCCGGAAAGTACAGGATCAGGCCTTGATCTATGGTGCTGCCGGCCTTGTCGGCAAACCTAGCCAAGGTAGCCTGGCGCGGCAGCGGCAGCTTGCCGGCAAGCTGCTCGCCGAGAGGCAGCAGATCGCTGCCCGAAATTCGCACAACGCCGATGCCGCCACGCCCGGCAGCGGTGGCGATGGCGGCGATGGTGTCTCTGGCCGCAGCCCTAGGCGGCTTTTGTTCCACCCGTAATCAGGCGCGTGATTTGCCACTGCTGCGCGATCGACAGCAGGTTGTTCACCGTCCAGTAAAGGACCAGGCCGGAGGGCGAGAAGAGGAACATCCCGGTAAACACGATAGGCATGAACAGCATCACCTTGGCCTGAATCGGATCCGGTGGCGGCGGATTGAGCTTGGTCTGCACCAGCATGGTGGCCCCCATGATCAGGGGCAGGATGAAGTACGGATCCTTGGCCGAGAGATCGTGGATCCAGCCCAGCCAGGGCGCGTAGCGCATTTCCACCGTACCCAGGAGCACCCAGTAGAGGGCGATGAACACGGGGATCTGCACCACGATGGGCAGGCAACCGCCCAGCGGATTGATCTTCTCGCGCTTGTACAATTCCATCATTTCCTGGTTGAGGCGAGCGCGGTCGCCTGCGTAGAGCTCCTTCAATTTTGCCAGCTTCGGCGTCACCAGCTTCATCTTGGCCATAGACTTGTAGCTGGCGGCAGACAGCGGGAAAAAAATCAGCTTGAGCAGCACGGTCAGGCCGATGATGGCCCAACCCCAGTTGCCAACCCAGCGGTTGATCGACTCCAGCACCCAGAACAGGGGAGCTGCAATAATGGTGAGCCATCCGTAATCGACCACGAGATTCAGCCCCGGTGCGATCTTCTCCAGCTTCTCCTGCTCCTGGGGGCCAGCGTATAGCTGCAGGGAGAGCTTGCCGCTGGCGCCGGGTGCGATCGCGGCGACCGGCAGGATGACGCCGAAACTGTAAAGATTGTCGCCCACCTTGCGCGTGAAATATTCCCGCTCTACCCCCGCCGACGGCAACCAGGCTGAAACAAAATAGTGCTGGATCACAGCGATCCAGCCGTTGTCGGCCTTCTGTGCATGCTTGGCCTTGCCCTTGGAGATGTCCTCAAAATCCACCTTCTGGTACTTGTCCTGCTGGGTGTACACGGCGGCACCGGTGAAGGTGCTGACCATGTTCGGGTCGCCTTCCGGCGCCTTGCCATCGCGCACAGTCTGAAAATATGCCGGCGCTGCAAAGGGCGTCGCGCCCTCGTTGACGATCTCGTAACCGACGTCAATCAGATAGCTACCGCGATGGAAGGTGTAGATTTTGGTCACCTTCAGACCGCGAGTCGCGGGCGCCTGCAGGCGCACCTGCAGGCTGTCCTGACCGTCCTGCAAACGATACTCGCCCGCCTGCAGTTGAAATAGAGTCTTGTGGTTGGGCAGGCCTTCGCCGATCAGACCGCTCTGCCCCTCGTAGATGTGCTTCTCCCCGTTGTCGAAGAGGAGGAAATTTTTCTGCGTGTCCTCGGTCGCACGGTGTTGGGTCAATTCCAGGCGAGTCAGGCTGCCGCCCTGCGCCGATATCTCCGCCTTGATCACGTCGGTATTGACCACTGCAGTGGCTGCACTTACCGCTGGCGTCACCACCGCTGGCAGGCTCGCGGCTGCCGCGGGCACCTGCGCTAACGTCGGAGTCGGGATATCGCCCGGTACAACGCTCCCCGCAACAGCAGCCTGGGTCTTCACAGCGTTAGCAGGTGTCGGAGATTGGCCTTGCTTCTGCCAGGCATCCCAAAGCATCACAAGAGAAAAGGAAAACACCAGCAACAGGATCAAACGTTGGTTGTCCATCGACAATCTCTCGATTCAGCAGAACCGCATCAGGGTACGGGATCGACGCCGCCAGAATGCCATGGGTGGCATCGCGACAGCCGGCGCAACACAAGCCAGAGTCCGGCAAGCAAACCATGCCGCTTCAAAGCCTCGCTGGCGTACTCTGAGCAACTCGGATGGAAGCGGCAACGTGGCCCGAGCAACGGACTGAGCGCATAACGGTAGAGTTGGATCAGGAACAGCAGTGGGGCGAGCAGCAAAGATCTCATCGGGGCGTTCTAGCCAGCAGTTGCTCTATGTCGGCCCGCCACAAACGGCGGGCCTGGGTATCCATCCGGAGACCAGGAGGCCGCGCCAGGCGCAGCACCAAGTCATTCGCCGACAATTCGCTGCGCATTTGCCGGAAGGCCTCGCGAGCCAAGCGTTTTAGTAGGTTTCGCTGCACCGCCCGTACGGCCAGTTTTTTGGCGACGATCAAACCTAAGCGGGCACCCGCTTCGCCGCTAGGACCGAAATGCAGATCGAAGTGACTACCTCGCAGGACCCGACGAGCACTGAGCACAGCGGAAAACTCTGCCGCTGTATGCAAGCGGCAGGTGCTCGGATAGCCGCGGTCAAGCTCTATACTCCCTCCGCCGCAAGCCTCAGACCGCGAGGCGCGTCCGACCTTTGGCACGGCGCGCGCGAATCACGGCGCGACCGCCGCGGGTACGCATGCGCACGAGAAAGCCGTGGGTGCGTTTGCGCCGCACGACCGACGGCTGATAGGTGCGTTTCATGGCAATACTCCCGGGAAAGATCAACAGGAGATTACAGCGATAGCGCTCAGCTTTGTCAAGCTGAATTTTTCGTCCCGCCTGTGGATAACTCAACACAAACCCGCTAGAATGCCTCCTTGCCGACAGTTGCCAGAACCCCTGGAACAGCTCGCCCGTCCTTGAATAATAGAATAAAACCAAACACTTAAATATTAATTCTTTGCCTCGGGTGATGATGATTGAATTCTGGTCCGCTTGCTTGAACCGGTTTGAAAAGGAATTGCCGGCGCAACAATACAACACCTGGATTAAGACGCTGCGCCTGGAAAAAGATGCGCGTAACGGCGATTCCGCGGCCACGCATTTGCGTCTGATCGCGCCCAATCGCTTCGTCCTGCAGTGGGTACGCGAGCGCTACCTTGAACAGATAGAAAATCTGAGCCGGCAGTATTTTCCTGAGCCGGTCACCATTTCTCTTGCATTGGGAGACCCTGTTGCAGCAGTACTCGTGGACGGGTTGGTCAAACCTGCCGGCATAGCTGCAACTGCGCCGGAACGACATTTGTCCCGGGTTGCGGCAGCAGCAGGGGAAGACGGCTATGAAAAGACCCGGCTCAACGCCGACTTCACTTTCGACACCCTGGTCACTGGTCGCGCCAACGACCTGGCGCGCGCCGCCGCGCACCAGGTTGCCCTGAATCCGGGAACCTCCTACAACCCTCTATTCGTCTACGGTGGTGTGGGTCTCGGCAAGACCCACTTGATTCACGCCCTGGGAAACGAGGTTTGGCGCCATAATCCTAAGTTGGTAATTCGCTACGTGCACGCCGAAGACTATGTTTCCGACGTAGTCCGCGCTTACCAGCAGAAGTCCTTCGACGTTTTCAAGCGTTACTATCGGTCCCTGGACCTGCTTCTGGTCGACGACATCCAGTTCTTCATCAACAAGGCGCGCACCCAGGAAGAGTTTTTCTACGCGTTCAACGCCCTGGTCGAAGCAAAGAAACAAATCGTTATTTCCTGCGACACCTACCCGAAAGACATCAGCGGCCTCGAAGAACGGCTGATCTCCCGTTTTGACTGGGGGCTCACCGTGCAGATAGAGCCGCCCGAGCAAGAAATGCGCGTTGCTATTCTGAAGAAGAAGGCCGAGGTGTCGAAGCTCCTGCTAGGAGACGACGTTGCCTTCCTTATTGCCAAGAACCTGCGTTCCAACGTACGCGAACTCGAGGGGGCTCTGAACAAGGTGATCGCATATTCCCGCTTCCACGGCCGCGAAATTGGCGTCGAACTGGCCCGCGAAGCACTCAAGGATATATTCGGGGCAACCAATCGGCAGTTGACGCTGGAACTGATCCAAAAAACCGTTGCCGACTATTTCAAAATTAAGGTCGCCGAAATGTATTCGCAGAAACGCAGCCGCGCCATTGCACGTCCGCGCCAAGTAGCCATGTCGCTCAGCCGCGATCTGACCCATCACAGCTTGCCAGAGATTGGTGAAGCCTTCGGCGGACGCGATCATACCACTGTCCTGCACGCCTGCCGGACTATAGCCGACCTGCGCAGCAAGGACGCCCAACTAAACAACGATGTCCACGTGTTGATGCAAACCTTGCGCGGATGATGGAACAAGCTCTGGATGGTTTGTGGATAAAGGGTGAAAAAAGGCCATGACGAAAAAAGATGCACAATCGCACCCAGGGAAAAAGTAGGTTCATACATAAATTCATACAAAAATAAGTAAATGAAAACTCTAAACCTAAGCACCTTACCCACAGTTCGAGCCTTTGCTTATCATTATTAGGAGGTTTAAATATGCTTTTATATAAAGGCCCCCGTAACCAAATTCTCGAACCGCTGCAGTCGGTCTGTGGCATCGTTGAGAAAAGACATACCTTACCTATTCTCTCCAATGTTCTTATCGAGAAGGACGCTGGTCGCTTGACTTTACTTGCTACGGACATCGAGATACAAATCAAGACCAGCACCGAGGCAGGAAGTGGCGAAACTGCGGCGCTTACTGTCGCCGCGCGCAAACTGCAAGACATTCTCCGTTCCCTGCCCGAAGATGTTGAAGTCAATATTTCTTTTGAAGAAAAGCGTTTACAGGTGAAGGCGGGCAAGAGCAGATTTCATCTACAAACCCTCCCAGCGGAGGATTTTCCGCGCATGGCGCAGAGCGACGTTGGCCAGACGCTCCTCTCCGTCTCGCAAAAGAACTTCAAGAGACAGTTGTCCCTGGTTCAGTACGCGATGGCTCAACAGGATATTCGCTATTATTTAAACGGTTTGCTACTGGTTATTAAGGGCAACGAGATACGCATGGTTGCCACTGATGGTCATCGTCTTGCCTACGCCAGCGAAAATATTGGCGAGCAGAACCAAGCGATTGAAGTGATATTACCGCGCAAGACCGTACTAGAACTGTCGCGTCAACTGGAGGACAACGACGGAATTTTGGAGATTGCGCTGACGCCAACCCAGGCCTTGTTTCGCTTCGGCGCCATAGAGTTCATCTCCAAGTTGATCGACGGTAAATTTCCCGACTATGAGCGCGTGATTCCGCAAAATCACGGTAACCTGCTCAAACTTTCGCGCACAGGACTGCTACAGTCGCTGTTGCGCGCCAAAATTCTAACCAACGAGAAGACGCCGGGCGTGCGTCTGGTAATTACTCCCGGAAGCCTGAAGATCATCAGCAACAACACTGAGCGCGAAGAAGCCAACGAAGAAATCGAAATTGATTACCAGAGCGACTCTATCGACATTGGTTTCAACGTCAATTACCTCCTCGACGTGCTGAACAACGTCAGTGTCGAATACGTCGAATGCCGTCTTGGAGATACCAACAGCAGCGCCCTATTTTCTTTGCCCGGCAACGACAACTTCAAGTACGTCGTCATGCCGATGCGTATCTAAGAGACAAAGTTATTTGGAGTGGTAGATGACAGCAGCCGATAGAGGACAGAGCAAGCCGCAGCAGCAACAAAGCTACGATTCGACCAGCATCCAGGTCCTCAAGGGACTGGAGGCAGTGCGCAAGCGGCCCGGCATGTATATCGGCGACACCTCCGACGGTTCCGGCCTGCATCACATGGTATTCGAGGTGGTCGATAACGCCATCGACGAAACCCTCGCCGGTTGGTGCGATGACATTGTTATAACAATACACCCCGACAACTCGGTCTCCGTCACCGACAATGGCCGTGGTATTCCCACCGATATCAAGGAAGACGACGAGGAAAAGCGCTCAGCCGCTGAAATCGTCATGACCGAGTTGCATGCTGGCGGAAAGTTCGATTCCAACTCCTACAAGGTCTCCGGGGGGCTACACGGCGTCGGCGTTTCCGTGGTCAACGCGCTGTCCGACTGGCTGCGCCTGACCATACGCCGCGATGGAAAAAAGCACAGCATGGAATTTCGCAGCGGCGTCGCCGTCGAACCGCTGAAAGTGGTTGGCAGCTCTGAAAGGCGTGGTACCGAGGTGCATTTCCTGCCCAGCCTCGAGACCTTCGGCAATATCGAATACCATTACGACATCCTCGCCAAAAGGCTGCGCGAACTGTCCTTCCTCAACAACGGCGTCAAGATCAAACTCGTCGATCAGCGCAACGCCAAGGAGGAAGACTTCGCTTACAGTGGTGGCGTCAAGGGTTTCGTCGAATATATCAATCGTGCCAAGACGGTTCTGCACAACACCATCTTTCACGCGGTCGGTGCCAAGGACGGCATCACCGTAGAGGTGGCGATGCAATGGAACGATGCCTACGCCGAGCAGGTGCTGTGCTTCACCAACAATATTCCGCAAAAGGATGGCGGCACGCACCTGACCGGTCTGCGCGCAGCCATGACCCGGGTCATCAACAAGTACATAGACGAAAACGAACTGGCGAAAAAGGCCAAGGTCGAGACAACCGGCGACGACATGCGCGAAGGTCTGGCCTGCGTACTCTCGGTCAAGGTGCCGGAACCGAAGTTCTCCTCGCAGACCAAGGAAAAGCTGGTGTCGAGCGAGGTACGGCCGGTGGTCGAAGAAATCGTCGCGCAAAAGCTGGCCGAGTTTCTCCAGGAAAGACCGGCCGACGCCAAGATCATCACCGGCAAGATCGTCGACGCGGCGCGCGCGCGCGAGGCGGCGCGCAAAGCGCGGGAGATGACGCGGCGCAAGGGTGTGCTCGACGGCATGGGCCTGCCGGGCAAGCTCGCCGATTGTCAGGAAAAGGATCCGGCGCTTTGCGAACTCTATCTGGTCGAGGGCGATTCCG
>Ga0172380_10007280_pt1 | contig 12478 bp, 13 predicted proteins | sample Leawe162metaG_FD_119747 | JGI IMG/M metagenome (GOLD analysis project Ga0172380, IMG submission 119747) | Leachate microbial communities from a municipal landfill in Southern Ontario, Canada - Leachate well 162 metaG | ecosystem: Engineered > Solid waste > Landfill > Unclassified | place...
GGGGCGGTGTGTCCCAGTTGCGGCGGGCGGGAGGGCTTGGCAATCCGCCGCGACCTATGGCGTTGTGCGGCTTGTCGCCGAGAAACGTCGGTCATGGCCGGGACGATCTTTCAGGACAGTAAGCTGCCGCTGACGGTTGTTCCGGGCGATGTGGCAGGTGACGAGCCAGAAGAACGGCGTCAGCGCGTTGGGCCTACAGCGCGTGCTGGGGCTGGGCAGTTACAAGACGGCGTGGGCGTTGCCGCACAAACTGCGACGCGCCAGGGTGCGGCCCGGACGCGACCGGCTGAACGGTGTGGTCGAGGTCGATGAGACGTATTGGGGCGCCGACGATCAGCCGGTCACCGGTCGGTTGACCTATGACAAGGCCCTGATTCTCGTGGCGGCGCAGGTGGATGGCCAGGGCATCGGCCGCATCCGCTTACGACACGTCCAAGACCTGGGTCGGGCTACGGCTCACGGCTTCATCGCCGAGGTCATCGAGCCGGGAGCCACGGTGCGAACCGACGGACTGAATGTTTACGAAGGGCTGAAGGATTACGTTCACGATCCGCATATGCGCGGCCCGGACCCTCGCCGCGCCAGCGTCCTGCTGCCCCGTGTGCATCGCGTGGCCTCGCTGCTCAAGCGTTGGCTGCCGGGCACACATCAGGGCGCGATCGCTCATGAACATCGGGACGACTACCTCAATGAATTCACGTTCCGATTCAACCGGCGCACTTCCGCGTCGCGCGGCAAACTCTTCTACCGCCTGGCTCAACAGGCCGCGCAGGTCGAACCCGTCCCCTTCGATTTACTGGTCACCCCCAAGCATAGCGGTAGGTGGAGTCAAGTAAATATCCCTTGATCGGATTGCTAAACGGGCATGGAGTGAATTTTGTTCATAGGCCCTACGGACAGAAAAATGCGGATAAAAATTTAGATGCGTTTGCCCTGGCGGATCCGCGGATCGAGCATCACGTACGTCAGGTGATGGCGGCGGTGAACGACGCCCGCGAGGGTTATCCGATCGACGACAGCGAAGCGCAAGCCAACCCGACTGCTGAACGAACTGAAGCGTCAGGTGTATGAGTCGGTGTTGCAGTCGTTCGATAACGCGGCGCGGGCGATCAATCTGGACTGGGGGACGCGCTACGATGGCAAACAGATGCAACGGATCAGCGAGGCGTTGGGGCGGACGCTGGTGATTCTGCTGGCCGGCGGCGACAAACGAACGCAAGACCGCGATATCAAAACCGCCCTGCGTCCGGCACGCAATCTTTGAGGACCGCATCCATGGCTAAAACCAAAACAACCCGTTACGACGTGGCGGAACATCTTCGGACGCCGCGGGAGATGGCTGCGTATCTGGAAGCATGTCTGGAAGAGGCGAACGGCGATGCGGCTTTCGTCGCCAAGGCACTGGGCGACATCGCCCGCGCCAAAGGCATGACGCAGGTGGCGCGCGACGCGGGTTTATCGCGCGAAAGTCTTTACAAAGCCCTGTCCGGTGAACGAAGTCCCGGCTTCGACACCATCCTCAAAGTCGTCAACGCACTGGGACTGAAACTACACGCCAAAGCCCCCTCCACCTCGCACTGAAAGAGCGGAGCAACCGGCTTTAATCCACCCGGCTGTGGAACCCCCGGAACGCGAACCATGCGAACCAGCGGGCGTAAACGATCGGGGCGTCGGGAGGCAACTGATCGGGATGCTGCGCCGGGTCGGCGATGATGCGCCAGTGGTTTTGCTCATCCCGGTACGCGGCGATCATGTCGTCGCCCCCGCCCCCGGAAGCGCCCCCGGAAGGCGAAGCAGTTACCAGAGGGCGCACCGGAAACACAGGCCGGCCGACGACCACCGCGTCGGGGTAGGGTTTGCGTTTGTATTTGCGTTTCATCGCCGGGTCGCCCCGCAGGACGCGCGTCTGCGGATGCGACTTCTTCCAGTCGGCCCAGCGAATCAGGCGGCAAGGCAACACGGTGAGTTTCGCCCCCGGATGCCCGACCATCGGCCCGGCGATCGCCTCGAACTTGAGTTGCGACCAGAGCGAGGCGGGTCTGTGCCTCAGTTCCATTGCTCTCTGGTCGTACATCACCAGGTTGTTGTTGTAGATCAACCCGCTGTAACCGAACAAAAGTGCTTCACCGTTGACGCGGCGGTCGAACACGACGGCGGAGCGGCTGATGGGGCTGAAGGTCACGGCGACCGGCACGCCGCCCACGGTGTCGTTGATGATTTCGTGCCAGTTGAGGTAGCGGATCGGATAGGCGCGATCGTCGCCGTTGATCGACACGCCGATCACAGCGTCATCGCTGACGACGATGGCTTTCCACGGGTTTTTGGCGTACTTGTCGATGAGGGCGATGTCGTCGAATTGGGGGGCGGTCATCGCTTGCTGCGCATCGCGGCAAAGCCCGGCGGCGACCAGCAGGTCAGGTTCGACGGTGAGGTTGGACAGATCGAAGCCGTAGCTTTCGACGTGCAGGCCGTCGCCGACGGTTTGTCGTCGGGCGTCCCGGATCATTTGGTACTGGTACACCATCGACATGGTGAAAATCGCGCAGGCGACGGCGCAAAAGATGATGAAGCTGCGTTTGCCGCGCGGGTCGAGACGATGGTGGAGTGGGGCGTCGGTCATATTCATGGATCAGGCGGAAATAACGCCGAGGAGTTACCAATCACCAATGACGAATGACCAAATAAGTTCCAAATACCAATGTGAGGGCTATGAAAAACCCGCCATCGACCACGGTCTGCCGCCGAAGACGGCGTCATCCCGTGCTTGAAGTGAGGTTTTTCAAAGGTCTCAATGCTCAAATACCACGTACTTGGGTCATTGGCGTTTGGAACTTTTTGGGTCCATTCGTCATTGGTGCTTGGTGATTGATTCGTCATTCGTCATTTTCACATCGGTTCTGTTCGCATATTGCGCCGTGATCGCCGGGGTGATCGGGTCGCTGGTGTCCGCCTTTCGCGGCAGGTGGGTGCGGTCGGCCACGAGCAGCAGCATCAGCAGCGGCAGGTACATCACACTGGCGAGGAAGAGTTTGCGGGCGCGATCGCGGGTGCGGTCTCGCATCAGCCGGGCCGCGAGGACGATCAGCCAGATCGCCAGCGCGATCGCGCCGCCGGCGTAGATCATGCCCGCGATGCCCACCGTGGCGGCGGCCAGGGAGATCGGCCCCAGCGCCAGCGCGTACATCATGATCGCGCCGCAGGTGATCCGCCCGTTGTCATCGACGCCCGGAAGCATTCGATAGCCGCCCGCCGCATAGTCGTCACGATACATCCACGCCAGTGACAGAAAATGAGGCATCTGCCAGACGAACAGAATCGCGCCCAGCACCCACGCCCCCGGATCAATCGAACCGGTCACACCGGCCCAACCGAGCATCGGCGGCAACGCGCCGACCACCCCGCCGACCAGCGTGTTCAAAGTCGTGCGCGGTTTCAGCGGCGTGTAAACGGCGACGTACAAAAGGATCGTCGCGCCGGCCAGCGCGGCACTGATCGTGTTCACCTGGAGCGCGAGCATCGCCACGCCCGTGATGCCGATGACGATTGCGAAGAGGACGGCATGTCGTGTGCCGATGCGGCCGGCGGGCAGCGGACGGTTGCGCGTGCGGTTCATCCGCCGATCGCGCTCGATTTCGATGATCTGGTTGAACGCATTGGCGGAACCGGCGGCCAGCGCCGTGCCGAGCGAGGTCCAGATGAGTCCCAGCCAGGCGCCGATCCCCGCGGCGTACATCGCCGTCGGCAGCGCCATGACGTAACCGACCGCCGCGGTCATGACGACCAACATGCTGAGCCGGCTCTTGGCCAGTTCCATGTAGATCGTCCACAACTCGCGCGTCCGCGTGATGGGCGAAAGCGGGCGAACCAACGTCGTCGTGCCGGTGCTTGCGGTGGTCATATCAGCGTCCGAACCCTTCCAATGGTTGCGAATCGTAGAGCGGAGCGGGCTTGGGGGCAAATGCGATGAGGGAAGGATGTGACATCCGCCGGGTCGTCACGGCGTGGATCGCCCGCAAACAAGGCGTCACCCCCGAATCCGAATCCGCAGTGTGAATCAGCCGCTCTGTCGGTGGTCAGGCAAAGTGCGAAGGTCGAACCGCACGAAGCCATTCGCCAAATTCTTCCCACCAACTTAATGCTGACGATTTTGGTGTGAAGTGTTTGGGGTTGGCGTTCGCCGCGGAGCTTGAGGGAAGAACATACACCTTGGATTGCCCGATTGCCCAATCAGCCAACCCAAGTTGTGGACGGATTCGATAACCCAAGCAACGCATTACTTGTTTTGCAGCTCTTTTGCCATTGAAGGCGATGACAAAAGGTTGATCTTGCCGTACGCGATCAATGAAACCGGAAATGTCATAATCACATGAGCGAAGCAGTAAATCAGATGATGCGGCTCGACCCTTCACAAGATCGGTCAATCCAAGACCAAAACCAATGACTTTGGAGTCATCCTCAGGCGACAAAAGACTCGCCCCGGTCAGATCGGCCTTGTACAAATATTCCCAGAACTTATTGCCCCGACCCGAGTAGTAGTGCTTTTTGGAAGCGGACGTGGTGGCTACCGATGTTCCGACAAAGACGGCGGTCAAGTTGGGTGCAAGGTAATCGGGAAGCATAAGCTCACCCCGCCTTGGCGAACGGAATATCCAGTTGCCACGGCTTTTGCCCGGCTTGCAGCTTCTTGCGAACGTGCAGAATCTCCACACCGATCAGTCGGTCGTGACCGTCGAAGTCGTGAATGACGCCCGGCTCCACCTGCTTCTGCCTTGCCGACGGGGCGTCAGTCAGCATGAAATACATGGCATCCACGTCGGGGTCATATGTCACTTTCATGTGCGTCACTCGTCAAAAAACGCGGTCACCACGGTCAACGGCTCAGTAGCGGCATTGTATATCACCCGAAGGATACGGTCACCAAAATCCCGACTTCGTTTGATGGCGTGGCGACAGGATGGGTCTTCACTGTCGATTTCTTCATCATCCGGATGCTCAATGGCGCGATGTACCCATGCGGCGGGTATTCCACGCTTGCGCATCTGTTCCACGGCGTGCCGGCTCAAAAGATAGGGAAAATCAAAGTCCGAGGCATCCATCCTTGATCCATTCTTCCGATTGCCTTTACGCGCTCAGTTTCCCCGCTTGTGCCGCTTCCGCTTTTTTCCGTTTGGCATCCTGTTGCGTTGTCGTCGCCGGTCGGCCGCGCCGCGGGTCGAACGGCACGAGGTTTCGGCCCTGTTCGATCAACTTCTGTTTCAGTTCCACGCCGTCGATTTGGCACACATCCACGCCGCGCGACACCGCCATGGCCGCCGCCGTGCCCGCCGCCTGGCCCAGCGAAACCACCGGCGGCATCACGCGCACCGATGAATGCACCGCGTGATCCACGCTGATGCTCCGCCCGCCGATCACCAGATTGTCAACATCACGCGGCAACAGCGAGCCGAACGGTATCTCATACCATGCGCCTTTGGGTAGATGCACGATCATCGTGCCCGTGCCGTCGGGGTTGTGAATGTCCACGCCGTAGGTCACGCGCGCGATGCCGTCGGGGAACGTGCGACCGTCCTGGTAATCCGCCATCGTCACATATGCCCGGCCCGTGATCCGCCGGCTCTCTCGAATGCCGATCTGCGGCGCGATTGAATACAGCCGCGCGTCTTTGAAGGCCGGAACCTCGGCACGCAGCACGTCGAAAAGCTGCCGAATCTGCCGGCGGGCGATGATCTCCGCTTCGCTCAATTGCGCGCCGTCGATCGACGCATGGTGAATCACGCGCGTCGTGTTGAAATGGACCACGTCGTCCTCGACGCAGCGGAACATCAGCACGTTTTCACGCGGACACTCGATGCGTCCGTCGGCCTGCGCCCGCTTGTACGCCCGCTGAATCAGGTCATACTGCTCCATCGTCAACTGATACAGGTCTTTGCCGGTCGCTTTTGCTTCGTCTGAAAAGTTCCGGGGGTCGAGTTTGAGTTTGAAGCAGGTGGTCATGGGCTGGCCGTGCCCGCCGGGGGCCGCGCCGTATTCAAAGGCGCAACCGGCCATCGCCGCGACATCGCCGTCGCCGGTCGAGTCGATGAACTGTTTCGCTTTCGCGGCGGTCAATCCGCTCTTGGAGTGCAGCACCAATGCTTCAATGTGCCGGGGGTCGCCGGGGCGTTTGTGTACATGGGCGGTGCGATGATGATACAGCAGGTTCACACCGGCATCGACGCACAAATCCTCGGCGGCGAGTCGCGCGGCGTTGGGATCGAACACGCGCCCGCCGCGTGTGCCGCCGTATTGCGACATGCGGTCGAGCCATTGCTCGAAGATGCCGGTGTCGAGCGATTGGCCGTCGAAGTGGTTGGGCATGAACGGGTTGACCTCGCCGGCGGTCGCCATGCCGCCGAGAAAGCCGTAGTGTTCGACGAGCAGCACATCCGCGCCGCATCGCGCCGCGGCGACGGCGGCCCCGATCCCACCCGGCCCGCCGCCCGCGACGATGATGTCCGCCTCATGCGTAACAGGCAATTCATCCGGCAACGTGACTTTCAATGTGTTCATCAGTTCACCTTCGCCCCAACGGGGCGCGTGATTGTAGCCACGGGTGAAGCGCAGCGAAACCCGTGGTAATAGGGCGTTTGAAGACTTCCACGGGTTGCGCGTCCCCTTCCGGGGGCGCTCCACCCGTGGCTACATTCCTTGACCCCTTCGGGGTCTTACCGGCTCTTCTTCTTGCGGTCCTGCTTCTTTTTCTTCATGCGCTGGGCGGACGTCATGCCGCCCCCACCTCCGCTGAAACTTCCGGGGGCGCCCATGCTTCCGGGGCCGCCCTTCATCGCGCGTAACTTTTGCAAGCCCGACATGCTCGACATTTGTTTGGTCATGTTGCTGACCAGCTCGAAGCCCTTGACCAGTTGCGATACATCGTTCAACTGCGTGCCGGACCCCTGACTGATGCGTTTGCGGCGGGAGTTGTTCAGCAGATCGACGTTCTTGCGCTCCTTCGGCGTCATCGACTGAATGATCGCTTCGGTGCGGTTCAACTGCCCGTCGTCAATGTCGATGTTCTTCAATTGCGAGCCGATGCCCGGCAGCATCCCCAACAACGACTTCATCGAACCCATGCGACGAATGGTGCGAAGCTGCTTGAGAAAATCGTCCATCGTCATTTTGCCCGCGGCCATTTTTTCCTGAAGTTTTTCCGCCTCTTCCTGACTGATCTCGGCTTGCGCCTTTTCGACCAGCGAGACGACATCGCCCATGCCGAGAATGCGGCTGGCCATGCGTTCGGCGTGAAACTCTTCGAGGGCGTCGATTTTTTCGCCCACGCCGACGAACTTGATGGGCTTGCCGGTGACGTGCTTGACGCTCAGCGCCGCGCCGCCGCGGGTGTCCGAATCGGTCTTGGACAGAATCACACCGTCCAGTTCCAATTGTTCGTTGAAGGCCTTGGCGCTGTTGACCGCGTCCTGTCCGGTCATGGCGTCGATGACGAGGTAAATCTGATGCGGGTTGAGGGATTGATTGACCTGACGCAGTTCGCCCATCAGTTCATCGTTGACGTGCAGACGACCGGCGGTGTCGAGTATCAGCACATCGCAGCCGGTCTTCTTCGCGGCCTCGAATGATCGACGGGCGACCTGCACGGCCACACCGATCGCTTTGCCGTACTCGGCGCATTTTTCTTCTTCGCCGTAAAAATGCACGGAACCGCCCCCCGTGGTCACTTCCGCCTCCACCTGTTCGGCAAGGGTTTGAAGTTGCTTCACGGCGGCGGGACGTTGCAAATCGCACGCTGACAGCATGACATTTTTGCCGCGTTTTTTCAGGTACGCCGCGAGTTTGCCGCAGGTGGTGGTTTTGCCGGACCCCTGCAAGCCGCACATCATCAGAATCGTCGGCCCCGGTTGCACGTACATGATGTGCGAATCGACCGGGCCCATCAGCGTGACCAGTTCGTCATACACGATCTTGATGAGTTGTTCGCTGGGTTTGAGCGATTTGAGTACGTCGGTGCCGCGGGCCTTGTCCATCACGTGGTCGATGAAATGTTTGACCACGTTGTGATGCACGTCGGCGTCGAGCAGCGCGGTTTTGACCTCGCGCAGCGCCTCGGCGACGTTGTCCTCGGTGATGCGGCCCCGACCGGACAACTTGCGAAACACGTCATTGAACTTGTCGGATAGTGCGTCGAGCATAGCCCGGTATGATAGCGGGCGGGAAAGCAGAACAACAGCACAGCAAAACATTCGGATGGGCGTTCTTATGTTCTGCTGTTCTGTTGTTCTGCTTTTCCGTTGTTCTGTCCCGGGTCGTAGCTCAGCGGCCTGGCCCGTGCGAGAGTGGCGATGGTTCGCGCTACGGCGGCGGCGTTGCGGCCCAGCGTCGGGTCTTCCGCCATCGCCGCGCGCAGCAGCGTCAATTGCTCGCGCAAGGACACCGGCCCGGCGCGCCTCGCCGCACGCATCATCACGTGAAACATCTCCAGCGCCCCGGCGGGGACAATGAATTGCCCCCGCCGGCGAATGCCCGCCAGGTCGATCAGCACCGGCTGCTCGCCGCGCTGTTCACAGGCCGCGTCGATCATCAGGTTGGTCGGTTTGTGATCGCGGTTGATCCAACCGGCCCCGGTGATGCGGCCCATCTGCGACCCGATCGCCCACGCCACGCGCAACCGCGCCTCCGCCGCAACTTCCGGGGGCGGCTTAGCGAGCCACTCATGCAGATTCACCCCATCGACGAACGGCAACACCAACGCCTGTTTGCCCCGACCTTCATGCACCAGCGCGACCGGTTCGTTGATGCGCACGCCGATGTTTCGCAATCGTTCGGCCCCGCGCCACTGCCGCCACGCCGAGCTGCATCGCAGCAGATGTCGCAGCCGCATCACCATCGGCCAGCGTGATTCACGTTTGACGACCCATCGCTGTCCGTCGATCACGTGCAGCGTGACGACCCCCTGTTTGTCGCGTTTCAATTCCCGCTCGACGGTTGGCGCATCGCGCAGCAGCGCGCCCAACAGCCCGATGGACAGCGGCGGTCGCAGCCAGGCGGGATTGCGGTCCACGCGACAACGTTGCAGGTTCGCCTCATTCATGATGGATCGCCGCTTTCGCGTTGCTCACAGCGTCAGCTTTTCACGGTGCATGAACAAGGCGTGCGCCCACAGCAGCATGCCCGATCCGCGCGGGTCGTGGCGCGGCGCGTAAAGGTTATAGAGCATGAATCCCCGTTCGCGCAGAAACAAGTCGATGTCGCTGTACAGCGCGCCGCCTTCGTAGAGCGGGTTGAAACACACTTCGGCGTAAATCGCCGGCACGGTGGCGGCGAGCATGTCGGCGGCGCCGCGCAACATGCGAAGTTCGCCCGCCTGGATGTCCGACTTGATCAGTTGAACTTCGGGCCGGCCCGCCTGTTCCCACCACTGGTCCAGCGTCGTCACGGGCACTTTCACGGTTCGGCGAATCTGTGATTGCTCGGGATAGCGGGTGTGCAGCAGGTCATTGGGCTTGAAGCGGGACACCAGGCCGGGCTGGGCCGTTTCGTGCAGTTCCAGTTCGCCCGATTCATCCGACAGCGCCACGGCCAGGGGATGATAGCGCGGATCCTGCCGACTGATCTGCTCCAGCGCCTGGCGATAGCGAGGGTTCGGCTCGAACAGGTAGGCCTGGGCGTTGGGAAACAGTTCGAGCAGCCGGCGGCTGACGCGCCCATCGCTGGCACCGGCGTCGATGAAGCCGTTCACCGCTCGACCGGCCAGCGTCTGCGCCAGCACGCGGTACGGGTCGTCCAGGCAATACAGATTACCCTTGCTCCGGTAGATTGTCCGACGCAACAATTGGTGAAGCAGTTTGGCCATCGTGTGATCTCGGTCGGGGAACGGACGGGGCTGTGACGGAAGGGCAGTATATCGCCAGTGGTGTTTGATGACTTATTATCGCGCGTCCAAGCGTGGCGGATCAAGGGGGAGGTGCGGCGGGGACGGGACGGCGATATATTGGGGAAATGACGCAACACAATGGCCAGGATGGACAGCGGGTCGCGCTAACGCCGCCGGCGACGGGACTGAAAAAAGCGTGGCGGCGGTTGCGGTGGAGCGTGGCCAAGCGGCTGTGTCCCGGCCGGGCGCTGATCGTGCGGTTCGACGGCGACCTGAAGATGGCGTTGCGGTCGATCGACCGGCTGGGCAAGGCGGTGTATCTGAAGGGGTATTCCGACCGGACGCACGCGGAATTTCTGCACCGGGCGCTGCGGCCGGGGATGGTGTATTTCGACGTGGGGGCGCATATGGGACAGTTCACGCTGATCGGCTCCAAGCGGGTGGGACCGGCCGGCCGGGTCCACGCCTTCGAGGCCACGTCGGAAACGTTCGGGCAGTTGCAGCGGAACGTGGCGTTGAACGGTTTGACGAACGTGACGCTGAACCGGGCGGCGATTTTTGAGAAGCCCGGCGTTCTGGAATTGCAGGTGTGTGTGCGGGGCAAGGGGGAGTTCAACGCGATCGGCAAGCCGCTGCGTCCGGAGGAAGAGGTGGTGGGGGTCGAGCGCGTGCCGGGGATCACGATCGACGATTACTGCCGGGAGAACGGCGTGGGGCATATCGACCTGATGAAGATCGACACCAACGGCGCGGAGTTGCAGGTGATCCGCGGAGCGCGGCGGACATTGCGGGCGATGACGGGGTTGACGCTGGTGGTGGAGTTCAACCGCGCCAACAACGCGGGGCATGGCTACCGTCCCGAAGACCTTCGGAACGAGTTCGAGTCGCTGGGTTACGCTTTGTATCGGCTGGACGATGCGTGGGGTTTGTCCCCCGAACCGCGCGGGGAAAGCTACGACCAGACGATCGACCTGATCGCCACACGCGACGTCGAGACATTGCGGCGACGGTTGACCGAACAACGACAGGCGTCGCAGGGGCCTGGATGACCCAACCCCTGAGCGTCACCGCGATCACGCGTAAACCCGATTCGCCGTCCTTCGAGCAGCGGGTGGTGCGGTACGTTCAACCGCTGGGAGAGCGGGGGATCGAAGTCCGTATCGAGGTGCTGCCGAAGGGATGGTTGCGTCAGCGGGCGTTTTTCCGGCGACTGCCGCGCTGCGATGTGATCTGGTGGCATCGTCATTTGCTGAATCCGCTGACGTTGGGGGGCCTGACGCGCAGGCCGGAGCCGGTGGTGTTCGACTTCGATGATCCGCTGCCGTTTTCCGCGCGTGCGGGACGGGTGAGCCGGGTGCGGCGGTTTCGTTTTGCGCGGCTGCTTTTGAAGTGCCGTGCGGCGACGGCGGCCAGCGAATATCTGGCGGGGCTGGCGCGGCCGTGCGTTGCGGATGTTCACGTAATTCCGATGGCGGCGGAGGCGATGGCGGAGATTCCGCGCCGGCCCGCCGAGCGCGGGCGCGTCACGCTGCTGTGGCTTGGCTCGTCGGCGACGCAGCCGTACCTGGAATTGATTCGCCGGCCGCTGGAGGAGTTGGGTGGGGGCGTGGCGCAATCGCCGCTGGTTCGGCTGCGGCTGGTGGCACATGCGCCGATGCGTTTCGGTTCGTTGCCGGTGGACTACCGCCGCTGGTCGGTGACGGAGCAGGAGGCGGCTTTGCGCGAGTGCGACATCGGGCTTTGCCCCATGCCCGATACGCCGTGGACGCGGGGCAAGTGTTCCTACAAGGTGCTGCAATACATGGGGGCGGGCATGGCGTGGATCGGTTCGGCGGTGGGGGAGAACAAGGTGATGGCGTGTGCGGATTCGCCGAACGCCACCGGCCACATCGCGCCGGATTCGGCGGGCTGGAGTCAGGCCCTGCGATCGCTGGTGCATGACCCGGCGCTGCGTCAGACGATGGGCGAGGCGGGTTGGCGGTACATTACGCGGGATCATGCACCCGCGGCCTTGGCGGATCGGTTGGCGGGGGTGTTCATGCAGTGCGCGGGCCGGGCGAGCAGCGGATCGCGCTGGTCGATGGCGCGCCGTGGATCACGCGGCAAATCCGACGCCGCCGACCGGCGTTCGACCCCCTGACGCTGGACTTCTGGCACCTGAGCGACGAACACGTGCATCAGGCGCGGCGGGAACTGTTCGGCGAATCGGACCCGGCGGGCGCGGCGTGGGCCGATGAACTATTGCGCGCGATCCGGTATGAGGGCTACGAACCGTTCTGGCAGAAGTTGATCGAACGGCGGTCGCGGACCCGTTCACCGCGCCGACGCAAGGCACTGGATGGTTTGATGCACTACGTGGCCGAACGCCGGACGATGCTGGATTATCCGCGGCACGACCGGGAGGGGGGGAAGAAGAAACCATGAAAGCCGGATCTCCCGGCGGTGGTTCTGATGTGGGATCATCGTCCCAAGTGTACGGGCTGACGCCGCGGATGTTCCGGGGCTTCTTCCGGGGGTCGCCCAAGAACGAACCTGCACAAGGAGACCCGACATATGTATCATTCTCGCGATTGATCCGGGCAAATTCAAGAGCGTGGCTTGCATTTATCA
>Ga0172380_10007281_pt1 | contig 12477 bp, 7 predicted proteins | sample Leawe162metaG_FD_119747 | JGI IMG/M metagenome (GOLD analysis project Ga0172380, IMG submission 119747) | Leachate microbial communities from a municipal landfill in Southern Ontario, Canada - Leachate well 162 metaG | ecosystem: Engineered > Solid waste > Landfill > Unclassified | place...
CAGTCGGCCGCGCAGAGCGCGGCCGAACTCACCCGGCAGCTTTTAACCTTTGCCCGCCGCCAGCCGGCAAACCCGAAAGTCATCAGCCTGAACGACAGCGTCGCCGCCACGCTCAAATTGTTCAAGCGCCTCATCGGCGAGAACATAGAGGTCATCTGGCGGCCGGGCGCGGATCTCTGGCCCGTCAAGATAGATCCCGGCCAGGTCGAACAGATCCTTGCCAACCTGTGTGTGAATGCCCGCGACGCCATCTCAGGCGCTGGCAGAGTCGTTATCGAGTCGGCCAATGTCAAGCTCGAGGCGGGTGCCGGCCGCCTGCCGGACGGGGCTGCGCCCGGGGAATATGTGCGCTTTTCGGTGCAGGATAGCGGCTGCGGAATTGACAGTGAGACTCTCAAGCATATTTTCGAGCCTTTTTTCACGACCAAGGGTGCCGGGAAAGGCACCGGGCTGGGCCTTTCAACCGTCTACGGGATCGTAAAACAAAACGGGGGCCACATCGCCGTCACCAGCGAGCCGAACCGCGGAACGACCTTTGAGATATTATTGCCGCGGCATTCGGCCGGAGTTGAAAAGTCGCGCGCCGCCGCAGCGGCCCCGGCCGCTCCCGGCCAGGAAACTCTGCTCCTGGTCGAGGATGAGCCCCGGCTGGTTAACCTGATCCGCCTGATGCTTGAATCGCTTGGGTACAAGGTTTTCAGTGCGGTTTCGCCGGGGGAGGCCATCCGCCTTGCCGATCAGCATGCCGGCCAGGTTGACCTCCTTATGACCGATCTGGTCATGCCGGAGATGAACGGCCGTGATTTGTCCGCCGAGATCCGGAAGCGCCATCCGGGAATGAAGGTGCTTTTCACTTCCGGTTACTCCGAGGAGCTGCTCGCTGCGGGAGGCCCGCCGGCAAAAGACATCCGCTTCATCCAGAAGCCCTATTCGATCAACGACCTGGCCGCCAAGGTGCGCGAGGCCCTGGACAGCAAGCCGGCCTAGCGCCCGTCGGTTTCCGCAATCCTGATCAATGATGACTTCAATCCTGGCAGGTGTGGCTGCCTGTTCCGCCGCCGTGATAAAAGGAATGATACACTGCAATAGTCACTGTCATTCCCGATCCGTCCGCCCCGTGTCAGAGCATGGGGTAAACTAAATCGGGAATCCAGATGATTTGGATCAAGACTGGATTCCCGGTTCCGGCCTAAGCGTCCGGCCCGGGAATGACAGGGGCTTGTTTCCCAGCATAATGCAGCAGCGCTGGAAACATCCGGTGTTGGAAGTTGTCCGCCTTGGGCGGATCCGCCAGTGGCGGAGAAGTTGAACGTTTCTGCAATGATTCAATCCATTCTGCAGACTGGATTTCCTGGCCAACGCTCGCTCAGGCGAGTAGGCTTAAGGTTAAAGGCGGAAAGATTCATCGGTAAACAACCGGCCCGGTTGTTTTTAAAATATTGGCAACTAATGCTGTTTTTCAGCGGTTTTCCTGACAGTCTATCAACCAATAGCCTGTTAACCTGCATTCTGTGGGATAACAATGCGTAATGAATCTAAAAATATAACACTGGTAGCCGGTCTTTTGAAAAAATGCAAAAGCATCCTCTTCATCACCGGGGCCGGTATTTCCGCGGATGCGGGCCTGCCGACATACCGCGGTATAGGCGGGCTGTATAACGGCAGCCTGACCGAAGACGGCATTCCGGTGGAAACGGCCCTGGCGGGGGCGACCCTGGCGACAAGGCCGGAAATCACCTGGAAATACCTGGCGCGGATCGAGAAGAACTGCCGCTATGCAGTTTTCAGCCGCGGTCATGAGATTATCGCGCTTATGGAAAAGCGCCTTGGGCGCGTCTGGGTGCTGACGCAGAACATAGATGGCTTCCATCGCGCCGCCGGCTCGCGCAACGTGATTGATATCCATGGCGATTTGCACGACCTGGTCTGCACAAAATGCGGCTGGCGGAACGCGGTGGAAAATTACGGGCGGCTGGAAATTCCGCCCCGCTGCCCGAAGTGTTCGAAAGCCGTCCGCCCGGACGTGGTTTTTTTCGGCGAGATGCTGCCGGTTGAAAAGGTTGCCCTTCTTGAGCGTGAGCTCTCCCGAGGTTTCGACATTTATTTTTCAATAGGCACAACCAGCGTTTTCCCTTACATCAGCGGGCCGGTAGTTGAGGCGGCCCGATCGGGAAAGCCGACGGTAGAGATCAATCCCGGCGACACGGAAGTGTCGGGTCTGGTGGATGTCAGGCTGCGCCTGGGTGCGGCCGCCGCGCTGGACGCCATATGGATGGAGTATTTAAAGGCAAGGTAGCAGGGCCAGCCTTTGAGAAGGGCGTCCTGAATAAAACAGTTCCTGCCTAAGCAATTTGTCCTGCCCGAAATCGCGAATGATGCTTGAACCTATCTCAAAATTGGCATGCCCAAGCAAATTTTGAGATAGGTTCTTGTCAGGTTTGCTTTGCGTGGTATCATGCCATCCATTTTCAAAAGGTTAATCCTGGACTGCCGGGAGTCCGGGCTGGTCAATGAACGCCCCGTGCAAGGAGACTCTCAATATGCGGAATAGAAATGCGCGCGCCCGGATAATTGCGGTGGGATTTTTGATGATCTTCGGGCTGACGCCATGGATCGCGTTGGCGGGTCCGGCCCGGCCGCAGAAGCAACCGGCGGGCAAAGTCGCCGCAACCGCTCCGGCCAGAGCACCCGCGCAGAGCTTGGAGGAAGAGGAATACGAGTATTATCTGCCGGATGTCGCCTTGGCCCTCAAGGTCGGGACCTTGGGGCCGGGCGTTGAATTAACCCTGGGGGTAATAGAAGAGGTGCTGAATGTGCGGATGGGCGGCAACTATATGCATCTGCGATTTAGCGGTAAAATCAAGGATGTTGATTACGGGGTTGAGCTCAACATGGCCTCGGTTCCCTTGATGCTCGATTATCATCCCTTTTATAATAATTTCCGGATCACTGGCGGCGTTATGTATAATAACAACCGCGCCAGCCTGGATGGGAAACTTAACGATGTGCAGAAAATAGGCGACCATGAATATACGCCCGGGGAAATCGGGACACTTTCCGGCAGTGTTGACTTCAGGAAATTTGCCCCCTATATCGGCCTTGGCTTCGGCAATGCGGTTGGTCCGGACACGGCCTGGAATTTCGTCTTTGACCTGGGGGTCATGTTCCAGGGTGTCCCGGGCGTCAGCTTGACGGCCGACGGCACCATGTCCGGAAATCCCGCTTTCCAGGCGGACCTGGCCAAGGAGGAGGCTGATGTTCAGGACGAGGCAGACAAATTCCAGTTTTATCCGGTCCTGTCAATCGGGATTTCCTACCAGTTTTAATTCCGGATGCTGCTATGACTGAGTGTTTTGTTAAGAACTAAATATTTTTTGCGCGTGATTTTTCCATTTTAGCGGCATGGCTGCGGCGGGTTTGGCGCATGGTTTGGCGGTCGAGCCTTGGCTTTGCCCGGCGGGCTTTGAACGATCGCGAGGTGATCATCATCCGGCGCGCATACCACCACGCCAGCCCGGCCAGGGCCAGCACAAGTGCCAAACCGGTTTTGGATTTTTTTTGTGTTGGATTCAAGTTGTCCATGGATTCTTTTGAATGGTTTTTTCCGAATGTTCCTTGTGCGTGAAATAAATGCAAGCATATTCAGCGGGCGGGGGCTTTAACGGAAACGGCGGCGGGGCCGCAGACGGTGGAACAACCATTGCCTGGCCCGCGTTACCGCACCGTAATATCCACCCAGTCAAACAGGATCGGACCGTTCAGGTTCAGGATGCCATCCATCGGATAATCAAGTGCAAACCAGATTCTGTATGAACCCGCTGCCAGGCCGGTTATGTTCAGCACTTCCGTTGAAGGCAGATTGAACAAAGCGCCCTGGTATGCCGGATGGCAATTCGACAGGTTGCCGTCAAATTGCGTCCATTGCACAGCACTGTTGAGGTAGTACCAGGATGATCCGGTATTTGCCACGGCCCACCAGTCAACCGGCGTTCCCGCATTATTTCCTGCATTCATTGCCACGGCGACCGTAATCGCGTCGCTGCCGTCAAGATACGCATATCCTCCCAGGCCGTTGGCGGTGATCATCGGGTTCCACGGTTTGGTCGGTCGGCCGCCAAACGTCTGGCCCCAGCCTGTAGTTCCCGGCAGGTAATAGACTTTCGCATAGTCGTCGCCGGCAAACACATTCAGGCCGCCAAGGCCGGGGGCGTTACCGCTGAAATAAACTCTTGTCAGGATGTAGCAGCCCTGGAACGCCCCGTCCCCGATGCTTATGACGCTGCCGGGAATAGTGAGGCAGTATAAATTGGGGCAGTTGAAGAACGCGCTGTTCCCGATGCTTGTGACGCTCTCCGGGATTGTGGCGCTGATCAGGCTGAGGCAGCTTTGGAACGCTCCTTCGCCGATGCTTATGACGCTGCCGGGAATCGTTACGACGGTCACGGCGGTACATGCATAAAAAGCAAAGTACCCGATCCCGGTGACGGGCAAGCCGTCAATGGCGTCCGGGATGACCACAATGCCGCCGGCGCCGGTGTAACGGGTGATGGTTACGGCGGTGCCATCCGTCTCATAGGTAAAATCACCATACTGCGCGGCAGTTGCCGCCAGCGGAACTGAGAGAATAACGCCGGCAAAGAGAGCGATAATATTATTTTTCATGACTGTGTTCCTTTCTTTAATATTATGGCACAAAGAGGCCTAAATTTAAAGAAATATCTCTGTTCCCGCGAAACCGGATCACCGCGCCCCGCGCCGGGCCGGGTTTGCGCTGATCCGGTAAAATTGCCTGTTGACATCTTCCGGGGGCCGTATATTTTAATGGTAATTATTTTGTGTAAACACTCCGACTGGCAAGAAAGCGGCAACACTTGCAGACTTCTCCCGAGACAACTGAATCCTGCGCGCCGCATCCGGCCGGGCGTGGCGGCTGGCGCGCCACAATGCGCGCCGCGGGGCTGGTGTTCGGGGATATCGGCACGAGCCCCATTTACACGCTGACGATTATTTTCCTCTTCCTGCCTTCTTCCGCCGAAAACATCCTCGGGATAACTTCCATGATCCTGTGGACGCTGGCCGTCATCATTTTCGGGCAATACGTTTTCCTGGCCATGCATTTGAATCATGCCGGCGAGGGCGGAACCCTTATCCTGAAGCGCATTGCGGACCGGCACATACCGCCCGGTAAAATAAGCGCCGTTATCGGCATCCTGGCCTTTACCGGCACCGCCTTCATGCTGGGTGATGGCGTCATTACGCCCGCCATCAGCATCCTTTCCGCCGTTGAGGGCGTCCGGCTCATCTCCGGGTTCGAGCACCTGCCCACGGCCGCGGTGGTGGCGGCGGCCGTGGCGATCGCGGTCTGGCTCTTCCTTTCGCAAAAGCGCGGGGGCGACCGCGTGGCCGTCGTGTTCGGCCCCGTCATGGCGCTCTGGTTCGCCGCGCTCAGCCTGACCGGCTTCCTGGCGATATTGGAAACGCCCGCCATCCTCAAGGCCCTGAATCCGTATTACGCCTTCGCCTTCTGCCGCCAGCACGGGCTCGCCACCTTCCTGGTCCTGGCGCAGGTTGTCCTGTGCGTGACCGGTGCCGAGGCGCTCTATGCCGACATGGGCCACGTGGGCCGCCAGCCCATCATCCGGGCCGGCCGGATCATATTCCTGGCACTGGTGTTGTCCTACCTGGGGCAGGGGGCCTTCCTGATGCACGCGCCCGAGGCTTCCGTGCTGCTCTTCGGCATGGTGCACCATCAGACCCAGGCGCTCTACATCCCTTTCCTGGTGCTGTCCATCCTGGCCACGGTGATTGCTTCGCAGTCGCTCATCAGCGGGGCTTTTTCGATCATTTCCCAGGCCGTCAGCCAGGGCAAGTTCCCGCCCATGAAGATTGATTTCACCTCGGCCCGCCTCAAATCCCAGGTCTATATCGGGGCGGTCAACTGGACCCTCATGGCCTGCGTGATCTTCATGATGGTCTATTTCCGGAAATCGGAAAACCTCGGCGCGGCCTACGGCCTGGCCGTGACCGGCGCCATGGCCATCACCACGGCGCTCATGGCCTTCATCTACTATCGCCGGGCGGCGTGGGGGCGGCTGCTGGCCTGCGTGCCGCTGTTCGTGGTGAACGCGGTCTTCTTCGGGTCCTGCCTCACCAAGTTCCCGTCCGGGGGATACTGGTCGCTGGCGATTTCCCTCCTGCCTCTCGGCCTCTTCCTGGCCTGGTCGCGCGGGGAGGAGCGTCTGGCGCATTTGAAGGCTCGGCATGCGACCTCCTGGCCGGACTTTGTGGCCCGCTACATCGGCTCATCCTCCCGGCCGCGCCTGCCGGGCACGGCCCTCTTCAGCCTGGTGGGGCAGAAAGGCGTGCCGCCCTACATCACCACCACCATTTTCGAGGACGGCATCATGTACGAGCATAACGTCCTGGCTTCGGTGCTGATCACGGATGAGCCCCGCGGGTTCACGGTAACGCCCATGCTTCCGCTTGCCGGCGGCCTTTCGCACCTCAAGGTCCATATCGGCTACATGGAAATCAAGCGCGACCTGAAGCAGTGCCTGGATGAGGCGGGGGTTGATCCGCGGGTAATATTCTACGGCGAAGACCGCATAGACGCCACCCGCCCCTGGTGGGTGCCTTACGCCATGCTCAAGCGCCTGGCGCTGAACTTCACCTGGCGCCTAAAGATAAGCTTCCCGGCCCAAAAGATGCACGGTGTCATTTACAGGGTGCAAATGTAACGGTAAACGGCGCGCGTGCGATCCATGGCAATCCTGCCTCGCACCGCCCCGGAAAACTGTAAATCAGCGCGCGGCGTTGAGAGGTTCATCACCAAGGCCGATCGCCATGCTGCTTTGAATCCCGAATTCATAATATCTCCTCCAAGGCTGTGTATTTGCATTGCCTTATTAAGCAGCTGCATATAATAATTCCGCCATGAGCGGGCACAACTTAAAAATTCCCGGCGCTCTGTATGAGCGCTTGAAAATATTGGCCGTGGAAAAAGGATATTCCTCGGCGGAAGAATTTGTCAATCACATCCTTGAAAAAGCAGCCGATGCAGGTGCGTGCGAAATGGAATCGGAACGGATCAAGCGCCAGCTGAAAGGCCTTGGCTATTTTAACGGATGACTTGAACCTGCCGCAAAATCCGCTAGGGCATGACAGGTGCGATACAGGACCGGGAGATATCCTTGCCGGCTGCGGTTTCCCTTGCCGCAAGACTTTCCTGATTAAGCCGGCCAGGTTAGAAATATCTTGTTTTGTCATGCAATAAATGTATAATGTATTTGTATGAAAAACGCCTTGCGACCCACTTTATATACATCATAATTATAGCTTTCGGTTTGGAGGAAAAATGAATACTAAATTTCAATCATATTCATCCGGGGCGGGCCTTTTCTTCCAGTTATTCAGGATATGCGGCAAGAACAGCTCGCATTCGCTTAACCATAATACCAACGTGGTTTTTCAGTTTATCGTGAAGGGCAGGGGAAGATACTTCGTAAATAATCGTTGTTATTATTTCAGCCCTAATTGCGTCCTGGTCAGCCGGCCGAACGACAACCAGCGCTGTATTCCTGAACGCGGTTGTTACATGGACAAATATTGCCTGCGTTTCCCGAAGTCCATCATATGCAATTACTTGCCTGGCTCGATATATCGCAACCTGCCGCATGTTGTGTTGATTCCGGCGCCCGATGTTGCCGGCATCAAGCAGCTTTTGCAGGTTGTCTGTGACGAAATGAAACATAAACGGTCGTACTGGCACAAAAAAATGCTTTGCGCGATCTGGTGCATGATCATTATCATGGCCAGAAACAGCCGGCGTATGCCGGAGGCGCCCGCCCCATATCCGCAGCTTGTCAAGGCCATAAAACATATTGAAAAGAATTTCCGCGCGGAGATAAATATTCAATCCCTGTGCAAAAAGTTTGGCTATTCGGCGAGCCGCCTGTCTCATATTTTCAATGAGGAAACCGGTATGGGGATCAGGCATTATATCATCCAGCGCAGGATAGCCGATTCAAAACTGTTGCTGGCCTCGCGCCAGCTCAAGGTGGAAGCCATTGCCCGGCAGGCGGGATATCAGAACACAAATCTGTTCCTGCGCCAGTTTAAATCGCTTACGAAACAAACCCCGGACGAGTATCGTCTTGCCCTGTTTGATGACACGGTTAGCCCCCGCCCGGACGCCAGGATAATTGAATAGTCGCAGCAGTTGCCTGCGCTGTTCGCGTCCGGATTCCGGCATTCTGCATATCCCGGAAGCACGTTCTTCCATTATGCCGCTTTATTTGCAGCTTTTGTGATTTGTCCGCCTGCTCTGAGCGGAGGCGGAAGCGCATTATTTGGCATCGATCCTGGATTCTCTGTTCCTTCCGAAACGTCCGGCCCGGGAATGACACTCCGGTTGTCATAACTGGAATGTATTGATGAGTTGGGCATTATGATGACTGCCCTACTGAAGCCCGCGGCTTACCTGAAAATGACACGCTGCAATAGTCATTGTCATTCCCGTGCAAACGGGAATCCAGTGCTTTGCATCATGATTCGGCAATGAGCCTGGATTCCCGGTTCCGGCCGAAACGTCCGGCCCGGGAATGACACGGTGGGCGGTGCGCATACCCGGGAATGATACGCTGCGTTGGTCACTGTCATTCCCGATCCGTCCGCGGAATCGGGAATCCAGATGATTTGGATCAAGACTGGATTCCCTGGCCGAGATCGGGCAGGCGGGCAGGCCCGGTTCCGGCCGAAGCGTCCGGCTCGGGAATGACTGCGGCGCGGTGGGTATTGTCATTCCCGTGTAAACGGGAATCCAGATAAGTTTTTTAATACCTTAATTTTGTGCAAACACCAGTTTTACGGTAAACGTGTGCATAACCTGTTGGGTTAAAATAAAAAATGGTGCAAAAAATCATTTGCGCGCTGTCATTATTGAATAATACTCAAAGCCAAGCTGGTGTTTGTGCAAAATTAAGGAAATAAGTTATTATCAGGAAGCATAATAGATACAGACTGCATGCCGGAAGGAAAGGAAGGAAGCTGCTTTTTCCCGCAATCTCAGGCCATGACAGGCCCTCATCCGGGGCTGTTTCGAGGACTCGTGATAGCAGAAAAGTGAACCAAGATAGCAGAAAAGTGCTATTGACAAACGTATATAATATTGAAAAACTATCAAATATCGTGCCGTTTACTCGCGAGATAGAAGTCTGGCGTTCGTGAAATATAAAATATATAATGTGCGGGATAAACAAGGCAGACTGGCAGGCGGCGCTTATGATCGGCCCGGCGCGGCGGCGCTCCATTCGGCATCAAAAAGCGCTTGCCAGTAGCAGAAAAGTGCGCTAGACTTAAGCAGAATCGGGTGTAAAGTATATAAGTAATTATCGGGATATGGCGGATCAGCGGTATGGAAGAAGTGCTGAAATAAGTTAATCGCAAATAGCTTGGTAAACCATGGCATATATATATTTTAAATGCAGTTGCGGAAAATCACTGGCTGTTGATGAGCAGGGCGCGGGGCTTGTCATCGAGTGCATTGATTGCGGGGAGCCGGTGCGCATACCGGAGAGAAAGTATTTCTTCGTATGTTCCGAATGCGAGGTGACGTTTGCCGCCGCCGCGGGTATTGCCGGCGACGAAGTAAAATGCCTTGAATGCGGGAATAAAATTATCGTACCGGAAGAGGCTTCTCCATTGCCTGAAGAGTCGAAGCGCGATGAGATTTCCAGTGATGACGAATCCAATGCCGTATTGAACCGGCAACCGGCGGCGCCGGCAAATGACACGGCGCCGGCTCTGAATCATGCCGGCCGGGGCGACGGGCAAGTGTCGCCGGGTTTCAATTTTGCGCATCGCACTTTCAGGATATTGCGCTCGGCTTTGAATACCTGCCTCTTGCTCTTTGTTGCGCTAAGCGTCGTGATCTGGATTGTGTCAAAAATATCCCAGTCTAACGAAGGTATGGAGCGCGAAATCGAACTCAGCCGGAAGCAGGAAAATAAGTCAGCGGCCATAACCATCCTGGAATCGGCCATCAAGAAATATCCGCTGGCGTTCGGCAAAAAGGATAAAGCCAGGAAATTGCTGGCGGAGAGCAAGGCTGCCATCCGCGACACGGAAAAGCTGGCCGAAGTGATTTTGATGGCAAAGGAGGATAAAGACAGCGCGCGCGCCGTCAATCAATTGATGTGGGCTGCAAAAAAATATCGCCAGGCAACCAATCTCCCTGAAGCCGAAACGCTGCTAAAGGCTATCCAGTCGCGGGTGAACGATACATATACGATAGCCACGGCCTTGGTCAACGCCCAGATGACCGAAAATATACAGGACAGGATCAAGTTGCTGGAAAAGACCCTGGCGGAATGCCCTTGCGCCACCAATCGCGCCGATGCGGAAGAGATGGTTTTGTTCGCCAAAAAACAATTGCAGGAAACGGAAAGTCTTGACCTGGCTATCCAGCAAGCCCAGAAGGAGGCGGATGCTTCTTCCGGCGTCAAGCTCCTTGCCGATGCGCTGGCCAAATATCCCGAGGCGGCCAACAGGGATATTGCCCTGGGGATATTAAGCAATTTGCAGGCGCGGGTGGAAGGGCAGGTCAAGGACCCCCTGTTGACCGCCATTCTCAACTCCAAAAAGCATGAGAACATTGTTTCCGCCATTCAAGTGCTCAAGGATGCGATCAATGCGAACAAGGATTCTCCTTGTCAGGCAGAGGCCGGGAAAGTTCTGGCTGTATATCAAAAACAATTACTCGATGAAACCGCAAAGCAAAGATCGGATGTGAAAGATTATGTCGAAAGCGCCACGGAAGCGATGGCAAGCAGCGCCTATGTCTTTTTGCCGCCGGGGAAGGCTTTGACCGGCGCCGGCGGGGCTATAAGCCTTTTTGACAGTCCTTTCATTAATAAATCTGTCGCCATCAACTATGGCATTGATGTCAGGCTGAAGAAACTCACCAGTAAAATCGACAAGGCTGCCGGCGGGAACGAGTTCCAGTCGGATTCCCTTCTCTATGTCCCGCGGCTTATTCTTTCGGCGCAAAGGGCAATGATCCCGCAGGGAAGCATGGCTGTTGTGGAATATTACCTTGAGGATCCCGAAGACAAATTCGAGACGTTAAGGGCAAAGGTTGAGCGCATCCCGCTTCCGACATTATCCAGGGGCCAGAGCATAGCCGTTGATTGCCAGGGGATTGAATGCTGCCAGCCGGCGATGGGTTCAACTTTGAAAAAAAATGCAAGGGAAAAATTGCACGGGGTGATTGTCAGCGTATACGGCAATAGTCACGAGTTGCTTCTGCAAAAATGCTCTACCACAAAGCTGATCAAGGAATGCGGGCTTCAAATATACTGATCGCATTCGCCACGGCTCCGCTTTGACTAACCGCTGCTGATGGCGCCATTTATAAAAAATGAACAAATGTAATTCCGCAAATAGGGATGATAGGAAGGTGCGTTCCATTCGGCAAGCTAAGGGTTGGCCTTTGGTGCATAAAGGCCACATGCAAAGTCAATTTCAAGTTGGAATCTCGATAGACACCAAGGTTTTCAGCCAATATGATTACGTCAATGATGCTGGCGTGTGCAAAATAAAGTCTTATCAACATTCCATTATTCTGCAGAATATGAGAATATCCGGACGGCTGCCAGCCGCGACAATGAGGAAGTTTCTTATACCGCTAACAGTCTAAATGCCTACAGCCTACGGACTGTCAGTGATCTCATTGACATTCTCGGCTCCGCCGAAACCAACTCAACCGTAACTGTGAACAATTTAACTGTGAACCGGCATGGCAAATACTGGCATAAAGGATTGACCGTGACCAACGATTCCGCGTCCGTGTTCCAGGAAGTCAACGTCGTCGGCGTCTATAATCCCCCGGGAACCAATGACCCCGACATCGTCACCACGGAAACCGGTCATGTCTTCGTCGCTCAAAGCCCTGAGCAATTCAGTTATGACGATGACGGCAACTTGCTTTCTGACGGCAGATTCAATTATTCTTGGGACGGGGAGAACCGTCTTGTTGCCGCAGAAACCCTGTCCACGCTTCCCGCATCCGTTCCGCGTATTAAGGTTCTGTTTGCATACGATTATATGAGCAGGAGAGTCGGCAAGGCAGTTTATCATTTCGTAAGCAACGACTGGTCATTGGTTGAATCTCGTGGATTTATTTATGATTCCTGGAATTTGGCTAAGGAACTTTGCTACTCTGGAACTTTGGGACTGTGGACTACCAATTCCTACATTTGGGGCCTCGATCTCAGCGGCAGCCTGCAAGGCGCCGGCGGCATCGGGGGCCTGCTCTCGGTCGTCAACGGTACAAATGCCTATGCCGTGGCCTATGACGCAAACGGGAATGTTTCCGAATATCTTGCCGGCGACGGGAGCATTGCCGGGCATTATGAATATTCGCCATTTGGTGAAACGATTGTCGCCTCCGGATCAATGGCCGATTCCTTTGCCCATCGG
>Ga0172380_10007282_pt1 | contig 12476 bp, 6 predicted proteins | sample Leawe162metaG_FD_119747 | JGI IMG/M metagenome (GOLD analysis project Ga0172380, IMG submission 119747) | Leachate microbial communities from a municipal landfill in Southern Ontario, Canada - Leachate well 162 metaG | ecosystem: Engineered > Solid waste > Landfill > Unclassified | place...
CTTAATACTTATTTATAATTCGCATAAAAAAGGGGCCCTAATGGGGCCCATTTTTAGTGCTAATGGCTCAGGACAAAGGAAATGCAGGGTGTACGAAGCCCTGATAACCATCGATATGCAACTTGGAGAGCAACTCGACCTGATGCTGATCCTCGACACGGGTTGCAATGGTAGTTACACCCGCATTGTGAGCGGCGCGGCACACTGCGGCCAGGAAAGAGGTATCGGCCCCAGGCTCCATGACCTGACTGGTATAACCATGGTCAACCTTGACATAGGCTGGCGCCAGCTCCTCCAGATACCCCAGAGACTGGAAGTGACGACCATAATGATCGACACCCCACTCGAACCCATGCTCCTGCAAGGTGTTCACCAAGGCGGTCACATGTTCCTTGTGCTTCATGATGGCGGCCTCAGGTATCTCAACCAGCAACCTGTCCTTCAATTCGGCGTGAGTCGACAGATACCCCGTCAGCCAGGTCAGAAACTCATCCGAACAGAGGGAGCCTGCCGTGATATTGATAGCCAGCACCAGATCTGATTGCCGTTCAAACAGGGGCACACAGGCATCCAGTACCGCCTGATCGAACTCGCTGCCCAGCTTGAACTGCTCGATGGCTGGCAAGAATTGGCCGGCAAAGTAGTCGGTACCGTCGCGTGAAATAGAGGCAAACAACTCGGCATGCAGTCGTACTCCATTGTCGAAGCGGCAAGCCGGCTGGGCCTTGAAGCGCCACAAGTGCCGGACAATGGCATCTTGCACCAGATCGCGCCAGGCCAGACGCCCCATCAAGCCCTGATCGGTACCACCTTCCATCACCACGGCACCACGGCGCTCATTGCGCGCCTTGCCCAAGGCGTTGTCGGCCTTGGTCAGCAAGGCCGAGAGATCGTCATTACCGTCACGTCCCGCAATACCGATGACGGAGAGGGCATCCCCTTCTCCCATGGGATTTACGACCAGGTCGGCAATACGAGCGTTAATGGCTTCGGCCAGCTCCTTCAGCTGAGCCAGATCATCGGTAGGACACAGCAGCGCATATTCCGTGGCGGAGATCCGTGCCAAAGCCGAGCCATCCCACCCCTTCAACTGCTCTTTCAAGGTCTGTGCTATCGACTTGACCATGTTGTCCCGCGCGGCAAAGCCTTCTTCACGGTACAGGTCATCCAGCATATCGACCGCCACCAGCATGACACCACCTTGCCCCGCTTCGGCAATCCATGCGTTGACCTGACCGACAAAATAGGCCCGGTTACCCAAGCCAGAAACGGCGTCCACATAGACACGCTCCCGCAATTTCTCGGCCTCTTCCGCTTGCTCTTTAAACTGCAGCGCCAGCTTGCTGGAGAGGGTATTGATGGCCTGTACCACCTGTTTCAACTCGTGGGTCTTGGGTTCTGGAATGGCGTGGCCAAAGTGGTGCAGTTCAATCTCCACCGCCTGCTCACAGATCTGTTTGAGCGGTTTGAGCAGATAATTCAATGCTCTCATCAACAAAATGGTGGTGATCAAAAAACCGATCAGGAACCAGCTTGCCAGTTCACTCATCCCTCGCCACAGCTCGTAATAGGCCTGCCCCGGGTGACCCACTACTTTCAATTTGCCCAGTTGCAGCCAGCCTGACGTAAGAATTGACTCGTTGGATACCTCGGGAAACAGACCCAGACCAATGAACCATTGCGGCACACCCTGAATGTTATTGGTGTTCTCCTGCTCGATGACATCCTTGGAAGCCAGCAGATCCAGCCGGATCAACCGGTAATAACCACCATCAAAGATGGCCTGGATCACTGATTCAGCCCCCACCTTGTCACCGTTTTCCAAATACGGGGTAAGTGCCAGCCCCAGCGAAGTGGCGGTATTGATGACGGTGGTTTCCTGTTGCTGCGCCAGGTAGGTTCGAGTCGAATTGAATTGCACCCAATAAGTGGCCGCAAACAACAATCCGAACAGGATCAACATGGTTGCCAATAATTGTCTGTAGAGCGTCATAGGTTAATCATCCAAATTCACCACAGGCTGAGCCAATCGCCCTGAAGTCATGCGATTGCGTAAATCACTCCATAATCCCAAGCGTGACGACTGCCCGGCCAGTTCCCCTTGGCCACGCGCCTTCATCAACCACAAGTGACTACCGTTAAAGCTGTATATCGGCACCAGATCCCTACGCTGACTGGCAGGGCGGATCGAACCGATCAAATTATCCAAAATCACAGGCACAGAGGAAGGCGTGTCATAGTAGGCAACAACCATATGAAACTGCTTATAATCCAATGCCTTGACATATACCATCCGCATTTTTTCATCCGGAATGCCAAGCTCCAGCAGGGTGAAATACTTAGAAATGCTGAAGTCTTCGCAATCACCACCAGCCGCCCCCAAAAACTCCAGCGGGGTGGCCCAGTAATCTTTTTTGCGCCACAACTTGATGTCATCGATGAAGCGCATCTGGTTGAAGAACTGGTTTACCTTCTCCAGCTTCTGGCGCTCGTTCAGCCCTGCAGCACGATTTTGCATGACCAGCGTACGCCAAGTCGTCACACGCTTGCCCGCCCTGACCCCATAGGTTTCCTGGGCGCGCTGGACCAATTTGAGATCTTCGGGTGTCAGAGGCTGACTGGCACAGAGCAGCAGCGGAAGTGAAACCAGCAGCAACCACAGCGAGTAACGCAACCAGCGAGCGCGTAAACGCCGGCCCAACCCTGAGGCTGACACCCTGCTGCAACCGCTTGCCTTCCACCACACAGTCACGCTCATCCTCTGGCATCCAATGACAGTCACTGCACCGGTCTAGGGTGACAGTGAGAGACAAGGGATGGCGGCAGCACGGCTGCAACCATCCCTTTCAATCGCATCAAGCCTGATGCGATCTCCATTACTGTTTAGCTTGCCAGTCAGCCGGCTGCTGGACGTTAAACGCGTTGAGCAGACTGCCTGTGGCGTTGAGGATGCGATAATCAGCCAGCAGAGCGTCATACTCGGCGGTGATGTAGCTGCGGCGCGCCTCAAACAGTTCGTTCTCGGTGTTCAACACGTCAAGCAAGGTACGCTGGCCCAGACCAAACTGCTTCTTGTACGCCTGTACAGTGTCATAGCTGGCGTCAACGTGCTCTTTCAGGAAGGTCTTCTGTTTGGTCAGCGACTCCTTGGCGTTCCAGGCCAGGCGTGTTCCCTCTTCAACCTGACGGAAAGCATTCATGTGAATGTCTTTCGCCTGGGAGTAAAGAGCCGAGGTTGCCTTGCTTTCGGCCAGATCAGATCCACCACGGAACAGGTTGTAACGCATCCGCACCATAGCGGTCAGATCGTCGTTATGTCCCTTGACCGCATCTATATCCTCGTTCCAGTTCTGATCCACTTCGAACGACACATTCGGATAGAAACCGGATTTGGAGCCCTCATGCTGGTACTTAGCCGCTTCGATATCCTGCAGAGAGGAGAGCAGAGTCGGGTGCACTTCGGTAGCCGTTTTCAATGCGGCATCCAGACTGGCGGGAACAAGTTCTCCATTGGGAACGGGTTGTACCAGGTCCTTGGGCATCTCGTTGACGACACGAATGAACTCACTCTCGGCATCGCGGTAGTTGTTCTCGGCGGCAGCCTGGTTGGCATAGGCACGGGCAACACGACCATCGATCTGGGTCTGGTCGGCGGTAGAGCCCAGGCCCGAGTCGGTCCGCTTGCTGATGTCGCTGCGGATCTGCTCATGGGTTTCCAGGTTCTGCTTGGACAGCTCCAGGATCTCCTGCTGGCGCAGCATGTTGAGGTAAACCTCAGCCACACGCAGCGCCGTGTTCTCCGCCTCGGAGATCATGGCCAGACGCTGAGCGTTGGCTTCGGCATCGGTCCGGGCCACGTTGCTGCTGACATTGAAACCGTCAAACAGCATCTGACGCAGGCTGATCCCGGCCTCTTTACGGGTCATAGAGTCATCTATGGTGGTCGAATTGGCACCTGCTGCACGGGTGGACGGGCTGTCGGTCTTTTCATAACCGACACCACCGCGCAGATCTATGGTGGGGTAATAACCGCCTTTGGCGCCATCATGCTGATACAGTCGAGCCTGATAGAGGTCAAAAGCTTCCTTGATTTTCGGATGGGTAGCCAGTGACTGTGCCACTGACTGTTCCAGCGTTTGAGCCTGGGTAAGGCCCGGGAACAGCACGGCGCCACTTACTAACATGGCAACAATCGTCTTCTTCATGGTATCTCCAGTCATGTTGTTTTTAGATTGTTGGCTTATCGTTCTCTCAGTGCCGACTGCCTAGCCCGTAATATCGGCTTAAGCAAATAGTCTAGGACACTTTTTTTACCAGTAATAATATCTGCACTGGCTAACATACCGGGGATGATGGGAAGTGCGTTAAGCTCATCGCCCAAGTAACTTTTCTCGGTGCGAACTCGTACCAGGTAGAAGGAGTTCCCCTCCTCATCCTGGATGGAGTCGGCACTTATCTGTTCAACCTTTCCATGTAATCCTCCATAGATAGTGAAGTCATAGGCAGTGATCTTGACCACGGCTTCGAGCCCTGGCCGCAAGAATGCAATGTCTTTCGGGGAGACCTTGGCCTCGACCAGCAGGGTGTCTTCCAGCGGCACTATCTCCATCAGATCCATCCCTGGTTGCACCACCCCCCCAAGGGTATTGATCTTGAGCTTCTTGATGGTGCCTTTGAGCGGCGCAATCACGCTGGTACGGTCGACCCTGTCCCGCAGCCCTACCTGCCCCTCGGAGAGCTGGCTCAGTTTCCCCTGCCGCTCGTTGAGCTCGGTCTGTGAGTCGGCCCGAAACTTCAACGCTATGTCGTTGCGCTTGGAGATGGTCTCCCGCAGCACTGAGTTCAGTTTGGGGATCAGCAGCCGGTTGCTCTCCAGCTCCCCTTGCATCTCGTTGACCTGACGCTCCAGCTTGATGAGCTCCACCTGAGGTACTATCCCCTCCTTGGCCAGCGGGCGGCTGATATCCAGCTCCTGACGAGCCAGATCCACGCTGCGCCCGACGGTTCTGATCTTGGCGTTGAGCTCTATGGTCTCCTGCTCTTTTTGCTCGATCTGCTGGCCGAGTATATAGAGCTGGTTGTTCAGGTTGTTGAGTCGCTCATCCTGTACCGACTTTTCACGCGCAACGTACTCGGCAAACACGTTCTCGAATCCATCAGGAAAATCGATCGGCTGCTTGTCAATGGCCACTTGCTCACGCCAGCCCAGATTGGGCGCGGTCTTGACCACCACACTCTGGATCTCGGCCCTTAGCCGGGCGATATCGCCCTTGAGGATCACCAGCTCCTGCTCACGCTCCCGAAAATCGGAACGGAAACGGGTGTCATCGATGCGCAGCAGCGGCTGCCCTTTCTCGACTATGTCACCCTCCTTGACGAAGATCTCCTTGACGATCCCACCCTCCAGGTTCTGGATCACCTGCAGCTGACGGGACGGGATCACCTTGCCCTGCCCGACCGTCACCTCGTCCAGCTCGGCCCAGGCTGCCCAGATGATGGCGCTCATGAAGAACAGGAAGCAGGCCCACAGCAGCGCTCTGGCCCGAGTCGGGGTAGTCAGCAGAACGGCGGCGGCGCCATCGTCGACAAACTCCAGATGCTCGGGGGCAGGCAGCACAGTATCGGACGGCGACTTCTTGAACAGGCCAAATCTAGCCATTGGACGCCTCCTGCACTCGCACCTTGCCTTCCTTCAACTGTTGCAACACCACCTCTTTGGGTCCATCTGCCACTATCTGCCCCTGCTCCACGACGATGACCCGCGATGCAACATCGAGCATGGAGGTCTTGTGAGTGATGAGGATCAGGGTGGTCTCCGGTCCCAGTCGTGCCAGCTCATGCTTGACCTGCATCTCTGACTGGTTATCCATGTTGGAAGTGGGTTCGTCCATCACCAGAATGGGGGGATCGTTGAGCAGGGCCCGGGCCAGCAGGATTGCCTGACGCTGACCGCCGGAGAGCTGCCGCCCCCCTTCACCTATCTGGCGGTCCAGACCGTTCGGGTCCCGGTTGGTGAAGTTGGTCACCCCGGCCCGTTTGGCCGCACGCATAACCCGCACATCGTCCACCAGCGGGTTGCCGAGCATTATGTTGTCGCGCACCGAACCAAAAAATAGGGTCACGTCTTGCGGCACACAGCCTATGTTGCGCCGGATCACAGATGCCGGCAGCTGATCCAGCTCGAACCCGTCGATGCGCACCGAGCCATCGGTCGGCCGATACAGGCCCATCAGGATCTTCTCGAGGGTCGTCTTGCCCGCCCCGATCCGGCCTATGATGGCCACCTTCTCGCCCGGCTCAATCCGCAGATTGATGTTGTGCAGTGTGCTGCTTTCCATCCCTGGGTACTTGAACGACACGTTATCAAATTCGATCCGGCCGGCGATGACAGGGTGATGAATGTACTGCTTGCCCTCCTCCTGCTCGCCTGGCGTCATCATGATCTTCTCCAGGATCTCCAGCGCGGATTTGGCCTGGTTGTAGCGGGTGGAGAGCACAGAGAGTTGCACCATGGGGGCGATGGCGCGGCTCGACAGCATGACGGCGGCGATCATGCCGCCCATGGTGACCAGCCCTTCCGATATCTGATAGACACCGACAATCACCAGACCCACTGTCACCACCTGCTGGATGTAGCTGGCCAGGGACGACATTGAGTTGGTGATGCGGCGCGTCTGCACGCCCCAGGTCGATATATGGGATACAGCCTGCTCCCAGCGGTGCTGGAACATGCTCTCGGCGCCGAAGATCTTGACGGTCTCCAGCCCGGAAATACTCTCGATGAGGTTGGCATTTTTCTGGGAAGCGAGCCGCGAGCCCTCTTCGATGGACTGCTTGAGGGGCGCCTGGATATAGAAGCTGTAGGCCACCAGGATCAACATGGCGACGATGGGCACCACCACCATGACGCCGGCAAACATCCAGATGATAAAGAGGAAGAAGACCGCAAAGGGCAGATCGATAAGGGTAGAAACCGTCGCGGAAGTGAAAAATTCCCGCACCGACTCGAACTCCTGCAGATGTTTGGCAAAGGCGCCGGTGGAGGCCGGTCTTGACTCCATCCGCATGCCCATCACCTTGGCGAAGATCTTGGCCGACAGCAGCACGTCCGATTTCTTGCCTGCGATATCGATAAAATAGCTGCGCAACTGACGCATCACGAAATCGAAGGTAAACACCACCATGGCGCCCACCGCCAGCACCCAGAGCGACTCGAACGCCAGGTTGGGTACGATTTTGTCATAGACGTTCATGGTGAACAGCGGGCTGGCCACCGCAAACAGGTTGATCAAGACGGAGGCGATCAGCACATCCCGATAGATGCCACGGGATTCAAACAAGGTGCTCCAGAACCAGTGTCCATCACGGGTCTCCAGCACCTTGGGGGAACGATCATCAAACTTGAACTGCTTTTTGACGAAGAAAAGCCGACCCAGATATTCATCGCCCAGCTGGGCAATGCCGAGCCACTCGGTCGCATCCCCTGCCTGAGGAAAAATCACCTTGCCCTGGGTTCTGTCTTCGTTCCACTCCAGCAGTATGCAGGCACCGCCGTTGCGCATCTGCAGCACGCAAGGCAACAACAGGGAGGAGATATCGGCAAGGGGCTGGATCACTTCTCGTGCAGACAGTCCCCCCCGCTCGGCGGCGCGACTGAACAGGTTCGGGGTCAGCAGGCCGGACACCAGCGGCAATCCAGTAGTCAGGGCATCCCTGCTGTTGGGTACGCCATAAAAGCGGGTCAGGAAGACCAGGCACTCCAACAACTCATCAATACGGTTAGTTTCTGCTTGCATAGCATCCTGTCACTGCATGATTAGGCCGACTGTGGTGGTCACACATCGCTGTCCGGCGAACGCGATCTCGTGGAATAAATAACCCGGACTCCACGGCAAGAGATCAACAGCCTGATTAATGTTAAAGCACAGGTAAATGACACTGGATGTCATCGTCAGACCTGAGAGGCATTACGCCCAAAGACGGTACGGCATGATCGGCACTCGATAGCGACACAAGATGGCGCCATGTCCGATATATCCCGCCTAAATTGGAAATAACACAAGCTTATTGATAATGATATCTTTTTCAAGCCCACTACTATATCAAGACAATTTTACCGAAACTATACTGCAAAGACTGAATTTCATCTAATAACCCTCTGTTTTTTTGACGAAATTTGATTGCTCACTCAATACATCCTGCGAGGGAAAAAGGTCGCCCCAGGCTGTGTCCCTGAGCGCCGGAGCGAGCCAGCTCACTAGCAATACCGGCCATGGCTGTCCAGCGATTCTCGCACCAAACCGGCGCCAGCAGGGTCGGACGACGAGCCGAAGCCGAGATGCGGTGATAGACCACCTCGGGGGGCGTGTGCTGGATCATGGCCACCGCTGTCTCCACGTATTGCTCCAAGGTCAGAACTTCAAGTCGACCCGCCTGCCAGGCCTTGCCGAGGGTACTCCCCTCCACCACGTGCAGCGGGTGCAGCTTTATCCCCTCCACGCCCGTCTCCACTATGCGGTGCAACGTATTCAGGCTGTCCATGGGCACTTCACCGGGCAGGCCGACGATCAGATGCGCGCAAACCTTGATGCCACGCCGATGGGCCCGCTCGACCGCATCGGCATAGGCCGCGTAGCCATGACCCCGGTTGATACGCTGCAAGGTCTTGTCATTGGCGCTCTGCAGCCCCAGCTCCAGCCATACCTCATAGCCACGGGCCTGATAGCCGGCCAGCAAGTCCAGCACAGCATCCGGCACGCAATCGGGGCGAGTGCCGACACACAAGCCCACCATGTCGCTGACCGACAGCGCCTCTTCATACATGCGCTGCAGATATTCCACCTCGGCATAGGTGCTGGTGTAAGCCTGAAAGTAGGCGAGGTAGCGCTTGGCACGGGTCACTTCATCCCGGCGCGCCAGCAGTTGTTGCACCACGGAAAGCTGCTGGGCCGACTCGTCGGCAAAAGAGGAGACATTGCAGAAGGTGCAGCCACCGCGGCCCAGGGTGCCGTCCCGATTGGGGCAGGTAAAAGCGCCGTGAATGGAGAGCTTGTGGATCTTCTGGCCGTGGCGTTGCTTGAGATCCTGACCGAATGTATTGACGAGTTCGTGTAACTGCATGACACCTCCGCTAAAGGAGCGCCATTGTACGAGCTTGCACAAACAGGGCGCTGAGCTGGATCAAGGGAGGCGAGGGTCAGAAAACATATAAATATTCACCAATATTTGGATAAATATCTGCAAGTGGGTAGTTATTGACGCTTTCGAAACCCGTCAGCTAAAAACAGCGCCCAGGCCACAACCGAATAATGACCAGCTAACCACCTGTTGAGCAATGAAATTTTCCTCATAGCCCCGTTGGCGACAAATGCAAGACACAGGGTGCGTAATTGTGATCGCCACCTCTCACTGGCCGGATTGATTGGTAAAATTACTACAAATCCCCGTCCCCACTGAGTCAACCAACAAACCCCAAGATATCAGTATTAAATCCTGCAAAAACAAAAACAGCCAGAGCAATAGCCAATTCAAGCCCCATATACACCCGCACCCCGACATTTTGTTATGACTTTGTAATAATGAAAACAGCCGGGATGTCCAATTGACCTTGCCGAAAAATCCCATTAGTTTGGAGATTCGCCACGTCAGGCGGACGGAACCACAAGAGCCAATCGCAATTTATGCAGTTTGCGATGCAAGGCCGAGCAAGGGAGAAATGCAATGTCACTATATGATCCAAAGCTGGAGAGGGATAACTGTGGCTTCGGCCTGTTGGCCCACATGGAAGGTGAAGCCAGCCACAAGCTTGTCCGTCTCGCGATGTCAGCATTGGCTCGCATGCAGCACCGCGGCGGCATCTCCGCCGATGGCAAGACCGGCGATGGCTGCGGTCTGCTGCTGCAAAAACCGGACAGCTTCTATCGCGCGATCGCCGAAGAGAAAGGATGGCACCTGGGCCGCAACTATGCGGTCGGCATGCTGTTCCTGAATCCGGACCCCCTGTTGGCCCAGCAGACCCGCGACATCATAGACGAGGAGCTGGAAAGAGAGACCTTGAGTCTGGTCGGTTGGCGCAAGGTGCCCATCGATACCAATGTGCTCGGTCCCATTGCCAAAGCCTCCCTGCCAAGCATCGAGCAGGTCTTTGTCAACGCGCCCCCCGGCTGGGTCGACAAGGATCTCGAGCGCCGCCTTTATATAGTGCGTCGCCGCATCGAAAAACGCATCAGCGACGACTACTTCTACGTGGTCAGCCTCTCCAATCTGGTCACAGTCTACAAAGGACTGTGCATGCCGGTGGATCTGCCGCGCTTCTATCTGGATCTTGCCGACATTCGCATGCAGGCAGCCATCTGCGTGTTCCACCAGCGTTTCTCCACCAACACCAGCCCGCGCTGGCCGCTGGCCCAGCCGTTCCGCTACCTGGCCCACAACGGCGAAATCAACACCATCGCCGGCAACCGCCAGTGGGCCAAGGCGCGCAGCTACAAGTTCGCCACCCCGCTCATTCCGGATCTGCAAGAGGCCGCCCCCTTCGTCAACACCACGGGGTCGGATTCCTCCAGCCTCGACAACATGCTGGATCTCTTCCTCGCCGGTGGCATGGACCTGTTCCGCGCCATGCGCCTGCTGATCCCGCCGGCATGGCAAAAACACCCGAACATGGATGACGACCTGCGCGCCTTCTATGACTTCAACTCCATGCACATGGAGCCCTGGGACGGCCCGGCCGGTATCGTCATGACAGATGGCCGTTACGCTACCTGCGCGCTGGACCGCAACGGCCTGCGCCCGGCACGCTATGTCATCACCAAGGACAAGTTCATCACGCTCGCGTCTGAGGTCGGCACTTGGGACTACACCCCGGACGAGGTGCTGGAGAAGGGCCGGGTCGGCCCGGGCGAGCTGTTCGTGGTGGATACCCGCAACGGTAAGGTGTGGACCAGCTTCGAGATCGATGACGATCTCAAGAGCCGTCACACCTACAAGCAGTGGATGGACAAGCATTGCAAACGGCTGGTGCCGTTCGAGCAGATGGATGACGCCAGCACAGGCGCCCGCGAGTTCTCGGACGACCAGCTCAAGACCTACCAGAAGCTGTTTGGCTACTCCTACGAGGAGCTGGATCAGATCATCCGCGTGCTCGGCGAGAACGGCCAGGAGGCGGTGGGCTCCATGGGGGATGACACCCCGATGGCGGTGCTCTCCTCCAGCCAGCGCACCCTGTATGACTACTTCCGCCAGATGTTCGCCCAGGTGACCAACCCGCCCATAGATCCGCTGCGGGAAAACCACGTCATGTCGCTGGCCACCTGTATCGGCCGCGAGCAGAACGTCTTCAATGAGACCTTCGGCCACGCCCACCGGGTGCTGTTCCAGTCGCCTATCCTGCTCTACTCCGACTTCCACCAGCTGCTGGCGCTGGAAGGGGAACACTATCGTCATGCGGTGCTGAGCCTCAACTACCAGCCAGAAGAGGGGCTGCAAGCGGCGCTGGAGCGGCTGTGCAAGGACGCCGCCGACAAGGCGCGCGGCGGTACCGTGCTGCTGATCCTGTCGGATCGGGACGTCAGTGCCAATACCCTGCCCATTCCGGCCGCCATGGCGGTGGGCGCGGTGCAACGCACCCTGGTGGACAACAACCTGCGCTGCGACGCCAACATTTTGGTGGAGACCGCGAGCGTGCGCGATCCGCACCACTTCTCCGTGCTGCTGGGCTTTGGCGCCACTGCCATCTACCCCTATCTGGCCTATGAAACGCTAGCCAAACAGGTCGAGGAAGGCGTGCTCAAGATGAGCCTGCGCCAGGCCATGCTCAACTACCGCAACGGCATCAATAAGGGGCTCTACAAGGTGATGTCCAAGATGGGCATCAGCACGGTGGCGAGCTACCGCTGCTCCCAGCTGTTTGAAGCCGTGGGCCTCTCCAGCGCCGTGGTTGCCATGTGCTTCCGGGGCGTCTCCAGCCGCATTCAGGGCGCCGATTTTGCCGACATCCAGCAGGATCAGCTCAATCTGGCCCGTCAGGCCTGGTTGGCGCGCAAGTCCCTCACCCAGGGCGGCCTGCTCAAGTTTGTCCACGGCGGTGAGTACCACACCTACAACCCGGACGTGGTGCAGACCCTGCAAACTGCGGTGCGCTCCGGCGACTACGCCGATTACAAGGAGTACGCCCGTCTGGTGAACGAGCGCCCTGTCTCCACCCTGCGCGATCTGCTCGCCCTGAAGAAGGTCGACAACCCGGTCGCGCTGGAGCAAGTCGAGCCTGCGGCCAAGCTGTTCCCCCGCTTCGACTCCGCCGCCATGTCCATCGGCGCGCTGGGCCCTGAGGCCCACGAGGCGCTGGCGGTAGCCATGAACCGGCTCGGCGGCAAGAGCAACTCGGGCGAGGGTGGCGAAGATCCCAAGCGTTTCGGCACCGAGAAGAATTCGCGCATCAAGCAGGTGGCCTCGGGGCGCTTCGGCGTCACCCCCCA
>Ga0172380_10007284_pt1 | contig 12473 bp, 25 predicted proteins | sample Leawe162metaG_FD_119747 | JGI IMG/M metagenome (GOLD analysis project Ga0172380, IMG submission 119747) | Leachate microbial communities from a municipal landfill in Southern Ontario, Canada - Leachate well 162 metaG | ecosystem: Engineered > Solid waste > Landfill > Unclassified | place...
CACCGGCTCGGCTGTTGGTGTGGCTATCGGGGGTAATATTGGCGTTGGCGTCGGGGGAACGACGATAGGAGCAGAGCATCCGGCGCAGATCAATACCATCGCTATTAACACTAAATACTTCATACTTCACCCCTCCTGCCATGATGATAGCACAGCAGATGGGGAAATGTCAATAGATGGATTTGCAATAGGGGTATTGACAATCTTGCAAAATGGGTTTACAATCGTAAGCGGATTGGAGGTGAAGCAATGAAATACAAGCGGCAGATGCAAGAAAAAGAGAAGGCTCAAAAACGCTATGCCGAAATCAGGAAGTATAAAGAGGAACATCCTGAAATGTCCGGCTACGACATAGCGAAGGTATTCAAGGTTACATCTACTACTGTTTATGCAGCTCTAAATGAGAAGCAATGAGGATCGGCCATATTTACGAAGGCGATGAGCCGAGGACGCTAGAGGAAATGAATGATATTTACATTCATAATCCGTGCCCGCGAGAAGAGGAAGGAGAAAGCAATGGCAAAAATAGTTGATGTAGTAGGCAACGAGTTCAAGGTGGGGTGTGTGTTTGAGATGACCTGCGACAAAGACAAAAGAGAGGTATTAAAAATCCTTGATGACGGCGTGGTTACAATGAAACTCGGTGACGGCAGTACGGGTATAGTGTGGGAAAGTTTTCTCTTAGTACACAACAAAGCCCGCATCGTTTCCTACCGCTCCCTTGCCCCGGACAAGAACGGCAAGATGCTGTGCGAGGGGGATACGGTACTTAATAGGTGGAATGAGAAACGTATAGTAAGGGGATTATGTTTAGACACCTTACTTACATCTGACAAAGACGGTTTAGCATTAGGATGGACTATCTCTAAAGACTTCACCTTTTTCTCCCGCCCCACAGACCAACAAAAGAGCGCAGAGGCAATTGCGCTAGAGCAGCTAATCAAAGATGGTGAGGAAGCAAAGCGCAAGCTGGATGAAGCACTCAAGAAGGCAAAGGAGTAAGTATGTGTCATTCGAATACATATGCACAGAATGCGGGCATCCTCAGAACCCGCCAGGAACCTGCATCATCTGCGGCGGCAGGCTCAAGAAGCACGAACCATCCACTAAAATGCACAGTCCGGGTGAACTCGATAATATGCCCCGCGCACGGCTTGGCGCGGCGGGAAGCGGGCGACCAGTGCGCCGAGTGCAATCGAACCCGGGCAAAGCAAATGGAGGATAGGTACTCCAGTGACGGGCTTTACCCGAAGGCTTGCGCACAATGCGAGTGGTCAGGCTTCATAGCACCGTCAGGCAACGAGGGGTTTTTATGCCCCAACTGCGGCAGCAAGATCGGAGGCGTGTCATGCCGCTCAAAACATTTACAGAGACAGAGTTAAAAGAATTAATCGACAAGCATTGGAAATGGATAAGGGGAGAGGAGGGGGGTAGCTTTGCCAACCTGAGCTTTGCCAACCTGAGAGATGCTAACCTGAGCCGTGCCAACCTGAGCTTTGCTAACCTGAGCCGTGCCAACCTGATCGGTGCCAACCTGAGCTTTGCCAACCTGAGCCGTGCATACCTGGGCGGTGCATACCTGAGCCGTGCCAACCTGAGCTTTGCCAACCTGAGAGATGCTAACCTGAGAGATGCTAACCTGAGCCGTGCCAACCTGAGCTTTGCCAACCTGAGCTTTGCTAACCTGAGCCGTGCATACCTGAGCGGTGCATACCTGAGCGGTGCCAACCTGAGCGGTGCGAAGGATTTAATAAAACCTATGGGTGTTGAGACTGGTAATTACTACTGGAAACGCTTCAATACTGGCCTAAATAACAACGACTATCAGTTCTATGTAGGGCTGAACAAGCTCCGTGATGGTGAAGTGTTCGCGTCCGACGATAAGGTTATGTGTTCATATCCAGGAATCCACTTCGGAAGCCGCTCTTGGTGCGCGGTGAACTATCCCAATAGACCACTTGAAGCCCATATCCGCATACCTGAAGGCGCACAGATTAACGAACCGTGGGCTACTGATGGCAATGCCAGCGCCGACATAATTGATATATTACAGGTATTAGAGGTAGCTACAGGCAAAGACGTTACCGAGCAATATAAGAGAGAGGCAGGTGAGTAACATGGCAAGGTGTGATAGGTGCGATAAAGAGGCTGATGTGCTTATCCAGATATGCCCTAATTGCAGAACTAAACTTCAATCGGCTAATTGCCCCCTGTACTCATGTAAACATAAGGAGATGGGGGCTGGTATCTGCTCTGGTGTCACGCTCAAAGAGTACAGGTTTTACGACAAGAATGAGGGTGAGATTGTAGCTATGGTTTGCGACGGCTACGAGATTAAGTAAAGAAAGGATAAGGAGGGACAAGATGAGCGAAGAAGTAAAGCACATACAGGTGAACCAGCGTTACCGCATAGTGATCGAGCGTGCGGCTAGCACAAAGGGCGTGGACGGCTTCAAGGTGGAGGCAAACGGGGATGATATGACATTAGTGGAAGCGGATGCCTATCTACTCTACAGCAAGGTTAAGGACATGACCGCGCCGGTCGCGCAGGACACATCTTCGGGGCTGAAATAAGGAGAGGATGAATAACATGGAAGACGAAATGAGATCGACAGCATTAGCATTACCGGATGAGCAGAACTTCAGGAGAGACATTGCAGCAATAAACCAGTTTCAGAAGATAGTAAGAAGCAACCTACAGGACGGGCATGACTTCGGCATTATCCCAGGCACACAGAAACCAACGCTTTTAAAACCAGGCGCCGAGAAGATAGCCAAGCTCCTCGGACTCGCTGACCTCTACGTGATACTCGACAAGGCTGAGGATTGGGAGAAGGGCTTCTTCCGGTATCTCATCAAATGCTCTCTCATATCAGTCAACAGTAACGTCACTATATCTGAGGGGCTTGGCGAGTGCAACAGCATGGAAGCCAAATACCGTTGGCGGGAGTCCAAAAGGAAATGTCCTGACTGTGGTGCTGAGGCCATCATGAAAGGCAAAGCGGAATTCGGCGGCGGCTGGCTATGCTTCAAGAGGCAAGGCGGGTGCGGTTCAAAGTTCCCTGATAACGATATATCCATCACAGAGCAAACAGTGGGCAAGGTCGCCAATGATGACATATACACCCAGGTTAACACAATCCTCAAGATGGCAAAGAAGCGGGCATTGGTTGACGCAGCTTTATCAGCCGGACGGCTCTCAGACTTATTCACTCAGGACATGGAGGACATTGTTGGCGGCATACCGGAACCCACAACAAAGCCCGCAAACGCCGCGCCAGTGTCACAGAAAGCCCCTGCCCAAGCACCGCGTGACCTGTTTGCCGAACAGCCGAGACAAGAAGAGCCCCAAAACAACAAGCAGCTATTTCTAGCGGCTTGCAAGAAGGCCGGATACAGTGTCACTACAAAGCAAGGACTCGATTCGGTGAAAGCATGGATAGCAAAGACAGGAACAGAACTACCCTTCGATGAATGCTCAGATAAAAAGCAGCAAGAACTTATCGACATGATGCGCTGTGAGGCTTTGCCGGAATGATACCACGCAAGTTAAGATTGCAACTTATGGAGAGGGCGGGTAATCGCTGTGAGATGTGCGGGCGTGGGTGTATGGGTGAAGCACTCAGCCCTCACCATAAGTTGCATCGCAGTCAAGGCGGGAAGGACACGCCGGAGAACCTAGTCATGATCTGTAATTCCTGCCACCTACTACAGCATGGTGTAAGGAGCGTGAAGTCTTGAAGGACATACCTATATGGTTTGGTGAAGTGAACGAGGCGGGAACCAATATCCGGCTGTACTTACCTGAGAAGTATGAGGTTTGGAAACATCAATTAAAGGGTAAGAAGATTGAGCTTGTCTTGCGGGAATACAAAGCTATCAGATCACCGAACCAGAACAGCTATCTACATTATGTTCTCGGTAAGATAGCCGAGGAAACAGGGCATACATTGGAAGAAATCAAGTTACACTATAAACAGAAGTACGCATCGAAGGTTGACGAACATGGTATCCACTTCCTAGAAAAGACATCACGGATGACCACAGATAGATGCTCCAGATTTACAGAGGACATTCTTTTGGATGCGGCAGAATTAGGTATTCAGATTAAGACCCCAGAAGAATTCGCAAGGACACAGGAACTATGATTACCCCAGAGCAGGTAATGGACTTCCTGCGCCACTCGCCGCTACGGAGGGGGCTGCAATGGTACTGCGAGAACACAGAGCATACTTGCACCCCCTCGACGTGCAACGAGCAGTGCTTGAGGGACACAGCGAAGGACTTGGCAAGATGGATAAGCGATCAAGAGATAACAGGCAAGGTTGTACATATAGCATGAACGAAAGGAGATTGCGGAACTTTGAAGAATTGGCATAACGGGATCGCGACATGGGAAGTTGGCAAGACCCTCTATATCTCTGTCCCTTTCACGTGGTTAATGGATGAAGCTCAAAAGATTGCTGCCGCCTATAAAGGCACTGTCAATATCGGTGGCCCCGGGATCATGAAGCCGTCAGAGATTGAAGGCTACGAACCTATTTTGTTCCACAATCCATTAGCGACATTTACAACGCGAGGTTGTCCAAACCGATGCGGCTTCTGCGCAGTGCCGAAGATTGAGGGGGAGTTTAGAGAATTGCCTGGTTATCGGCCCGCCCCTGTAGTATGCGACAACAACCTACTTGCTGCAACTAATAGGCATATACGCGGCGTTGTAGACAATCTCAAATATTTCCCGTTTGTAGACTTCAATCAAGGATTAGAAGCAAGACGCTTCACCCATGAGGTAGCTGATATGTTTGGTGAATTAAATTGTAGAGTGCGTTTTGCTTTCGATCGGTGGGGAACAGAGCAAGCCGTGAAGGATGCGATCGACCTCTGCCGCCAGCGAACTACTAAAGACATACAGGTATATTGCCTGATTGGTTATAAGGATACGCCAGATGATGCGCGGGCGCGTTTGGAGTTAATTAGATCATGGGGTGTGTTACCAAATCCCATGCGCTTTCAACCATTAGATGCACAACGTAAACATGAATATATCGCTCCTGGATGGACAGATTACGAGCTAAAAAAAATGATGCGTTACTACTCACGATTGATATATACAAGCCCTATCCCTTATGACGAATTTGTAGATCGTAATGACCATGCAGATCAGGCGGTAATGGACTTCAATAGGAACGAGGTGAAAGAGTGAACACAGCACGATTCTTAGGATGGAAGGTAATGAGTGGCGTACCTTATTGCCAGAAGAAAAGCCCTCGTATGCTGTCAAAGGTTCTCAGGGCTGGTTACTACACAAGAAGAGGGAAGCGCAGAATCAAAATATATGTACGGGCAAAGACTGAAAACTATGAATCTAAAGCAGAACTGGTTATCTGTGGCGAACGGCTAATCATGGATGAAAACTGGAAGCCGGAACGGTCTATGGATTCATGGCTGACGAAATGGATTTGCCCACGTTGCGGAACTGAGGAATATATCAACAGGGCAATACTACCTTTAAGTTGCGGAGGCCGAAGGGAAGAAGCCATAAACGAAAGCGAGGAGAGATGAGCGTATGAAAACGATAACTAAAGAATGGTTAAGAGAACAAAGAGCGTGTGCTGAAGGATATGACTGGTTTATACACCAGAGAGCAAGAGACGCAGTAAAGATATTACAAGCACTCATTAAAGAGAGTAAGTACGATTGGGCAAACTGGCTCATCGTGCGACGTATAGATCGTAAACAGTATATCCAGTATGCCGTATTTGCAGCCAAACAGGTGGAATATCTCTGGAAAGATAGCTATCCAAAAGAATATAAGATATGGCGAGATTGGATTGACAATGGTTGTAAGGCTGCTGACGCCGCCTACGTTGCTGACGCTGCCCGCGCCGCTAACGCTGCTGTCTGCGCTGCTAACGCTGCCTACGCTGCTAACGCTGCCCGCGCCGCCTACGCTGCTGCCCTCGCCGCCTACGCTGCTGTCTGCGCTGCTAACGCTGCCTACACTGCTAACGCTGCCCGCGCCGCCGGCGTTGCTAACGCTGCCTACGTTGCTGACGCTGCCCGCGCCGCCTACGTTGCTGACACTGCCTACGTTGCTGACGACGCTGAGATACAAAAGCGAATCTTAGAGTATGGTATCACTCTATTAAACGAAAGCGAGGAAAGATGAGCCCGATATGTAAAGGCAAGCCACACACACGGCATGAGATCATAACCAGAGTACCCACGCCGGAAAAGCCGCTGCTGATACACGAGGTTGGACCGTGTATCAAATGCCACACTCAGCGGCATTACGAGCGGATGCTGGACAGCGGCATCTTTCGCGGCAGTCTAGAGAGTAATCCTTTAGTGAGTTTTTTTAGTGGGAGGGAGAAATGAGCGAGTTAATACCATTCACCACATGGAGCCAAGAGCGCATACGTCTAGGCATGAAGATATGCACATCGAGGCACAAGCGGTACAGCAAAGACCCGCGAGTAACCTGTATCGTGCGGTTGCCCTGGTGGATCATCGTCAATTATCTGTACGAGCCGGAAGGCGCAAGAGACCCGAAGGAACTGCAAGCTGTTATCGACGGCATCTATGGACGGCATGTGCCAGACGAAGAGATGTTCTATGTGCATTGGGGCGACTTCAAGGGGGAGAAGGCGTGAAGAAAACCAGCAGCACCGAATACGGAACGCCTCAGCAGTTCTTTGACACGCTTAATAAAGAGTTTCACTTCACGCTTGATGCTTGCGCCAGCGCGGAGAATGCCAAATGTGAAAGGTTCTATTCAAAGCACGAGGATTCCCTTGACCGTGACTGGAGCAAAGATATCGTTTGGATGAACCCACCCTACAACGGCGAGATCAGCAAGTGGATGAAGAAAGCGTATACCGAAGCGCAGAAAGGCGCTACCGTGGTATGCCTCATCCAATCCAGATCCACAGATTCAAAGATGTGGCACAACTACGTGATGAAGGCAAGTGAGTGGCGCTTTGTTGCTGACCGACTGCATTTTAGTTTAAACGGCAGATCCGCGCGGGCAAATCTTTCTAGCGTGGTTGTCATCTTCAAACCTTACTATCAAGATAAACCGTTCCCTGGTGTCATTAAGATCTCATCTATCAATACTAAAGGAGAGCGATTACAAGAGATACCGATACCAATGGAGTTAGGAGTATAGCAGATGAAAGAATCAGAGTTCCAGCAGCAAATTATAGACGTTGCACATTTGCATCATTGGCTAGTGGCACACTTCAGGGGGGTACGCATCCAGCGCAAGGATGGCTCGGTATATTTCGCCACGCCCGTACAAGCAGACGGAGAGGGATTTCCCGATCTAGTAATGCTAAAGCCTAGCCGGATGGTAGTAGCTGAGATAAAGAGTGATAAGGGGAAGCTATCGGAAGCACAAGAGGAATGGCTGAACCAATGGGAGTTGGCGGGGGCAGAGGTGTACGTTTGGAGACCGAAGGATTGGGATAAGATTATTGAGGTGCTGGCATGAAGCCCTATTATGAGGATGGACTATGAAGCCAAAAGATAGGTTAGTAATTAAAAACAAATACAATGGTCACTGTGCGTACTGTGGGATAAAGTTAGGTAGTCGATTTCATATTGACCATATTTTTCCACGAAGCAATGCTTGTTACCTCAAATCTCCAACGATGAGAGAGATATTTAATTTAGACACCATCAATCTTTCTGACGTTGATGATGTTGCTAATTTGAATCCATCATGCGAAAGGTGCAACCGTTGGAAACAGACATACTCGATTGAACAGTTCCGCAAAGAGATAGAGTTGCAAGTAGAGAGGTTAAGAAGAACGCAAGCTGGCTTTCGTCTAGCTGAGGATTTCGGGATTATTCAAGAGAGAAATACTGCTGTGGTATTTTACTTTGAATACCCTGAATTTAAAGACTTACAGTAATGAACATGGAGGGGATATAGATGATAACAGACTATGAAAGGAAAGCACATACACCGATCCGCCACCAGCCCATGACCTACCGGCAAGCGTGGGCGCATGGATTATACGCCCTTAGAGACAAGGAAAGGTACGGCGACACCCCTGCCCCTGTAAAAACGCCACTACCACCCGATATGCTACGTCTAAAGGCAAAGTTGGATGACCTGAGAGCGGGGCAGAACGTCTTGGAAAACAGGGTAAACGGATTGATGAAGATGGGACATACCCATTCTAAGAAAGTAAGTAAATACAGTACGTATTCCTTAGAAGATAGTGCCCCGTAATTGGGGTAGGGTGGGGAGGGGTACGTATTAATTAATTATATATAAAGCAACGTGACGGGAGATTACGAGTAAATGAAAAGCCAGCGTCACAAGAAAATAGCTACAAGTTACGAGAGCGTCACAAGCGTAACATTTGCGTCACGAAGCGTCACAAGCACGAGTGAAAGAAGGGGGAGATGGTAGAGACGAAGTTAATTGATAAGGTGCGTCAGTTCCTTGCCCCCATTCAAGGAAGGGACATCGATCTGATGCAGCTCCGGCGGGACTTGAACATAGACCCTGCATCTCCGGCGTGGGACGGATTGCGGATGATTCTCTTGCGGTTATCTGAAGGGGAGAATCCTTTAATTAGACCTACAGGGAGAAAGGACGGTAGTTATCGGGTTATTACACAGGTCAAGCCTGTCAGGGTGTTTGCACCAGGGAGGGAACGCAGACAACCGTATATGCTTATATTCCCTAAAGAAAAAGCTACTGGATTAGAGATGTGGTTTGCCGATCAGATTACTATACGGGAGGGTGACTTTATATTCATAGCGGGTGTATCGAACTTTGGTAAGACATTACTGGCGTTGGAGTTTTGCGCTCAGAATATAGACAAGAAACCTGTGCTAATGGGAAATGAGTACACTACATGGAACTCAGAGAAACAGGAGTTTGAACCACACTCTCGATTCTTGAATCGGCTAGATAAAATGGATTGGGTGAAGTGGGTTGACGATGAAGGGATGGATAAGTTCACACTCTTACCAGTGAGGGATGATTATGCTTCCCATGTTGTCAAGGACAGAATCAATATCATAGATTGGGTAAATCTTAAAGAACACTACGACATAGGCCATGTTTGCGAGGAGATCAAGAAAGCATCCGGCAGAGGAATATCTATAGTAGTAGAACAAAAAGGGGAAGGTGCCAGCGCGGGGCGTGGCGGCCAATTTACCAAAGACTTTACTGATGTTGAAATCTTACTTGACCCATTCGGGAAGGACGAGATTCTATTAACACTCGGTAAGGTAAAAGAGCCAAAACCTGGAGTAAGGCTGTATGGTAAAACGTATGCTTATTCGATATGGGACGGGGTAGAGATCAGAAACTTCCGAGAAGTCGTTACCTGCCCGCAATGCAAGGGCAAGAGCGTTACGGCGGGTAAATGCGATAAGTGCAACAGTAAAGGAAAGGTGGACGCATGAAGATTAGAGTTCCAGTCATACGCACTGCCAGCGACACGCCGGGGCCCGGCAGGTTTCAACTGAGTGATATCATTTCTGAGGACTCGCTTTATAACCTAAAGCTAGCAAAAAAGCGTGCGGCAGAGCAGGAACTAAAACTCACTCAGATAATTGTGATCGAATCGCCCACAGAGATACGGCGCATCATGGAAGAAAAACCCATCTATAGGAGAGGAGAGAGATGAAGAAGAAGATAGCTGAGATAAAAAAGATACTATGCGGAACGTGTTGTGCATTTGGATGGGAAGATTGCAGGCACTTTGATAATGATACTTATTGCTTAAACCCACAGTTAAAGGCCATCCTAGCCCTCATAGAGCAACCCAAGAAGCCAGCAACTCTGAGGTTCTGCAATGAAGGACACACTATACCGTTGGAAGAAGATTCGGAGCTATGCAGAGGGGCTTGCCCTGATTACTACCCAGATGACAATGGTAAATGTGTGCATCTGCATCTTGAGGAAGAACTGGAGCCGCATATAAAGTGCCTATTCTTTAAGAACGGCAAATGTATAGAGCCACTAGACCCAACAGCAGAGTGTAAAAACTGTGGTAAGCCTGCTGGAACTTGTGCTTTGACCTGCGACTGTGAAGAAGAAACCTGCAACATAGGAAGCATAGCAGAGCCAGCAGAGATGCCACTGATAAAAGCAGATTCTAAGTTCGAAACATCTAGGTTTTATCATGGTGCTACCTTGCAGCGAGACGCAGTCATGGCTTGGCTCCCTGCCCACGACGCAGAGGTAAGGCGGGAGTTTGCGGAGAAGGTAGATGAACTAATCAAAGTCGCTCATGACGATATAACCGATGATGAGTGTATAGAGGCCATCCTCGTCGCCCACAATGCAGAGTTGGAGCGCATAGCGGCGGGGATGGAATCACTTAAAGAGCCAACAGGTTTTGAAACATTCAAGGTGGCTGAGAGAGTACATGGTATTGAGATGTGCCAAGACTTTGTTAAGGCACAGAAGGAGGGAATGTGAGCGACCAATGTAAACATTGCACAGGAAGAGGCGATATCCATAAGTGCAGAAAAATCAAGGATTGTAGTATAAAAGAAAGTTGGTTTGCTATTGAAGCCATAGAAGTTATACAGGAATTAGCGAAGCAACTTAAAGAAGCACAAGCTGATGCACAATATAGCTTTTTAATTCCTTTCCCTAAACACTATCCCCATTCACCTTTGCGTTATCCAGGTGGCAAGAATAGAGCAGTAAAACCGATTTGCCAATGTATCCCAGCAAACGAGAAGGTGTTATGTTCACCTTTTTTCGGTGGGGCATCGGTAGAATTGGCTTGTAGTACACGTATGGAAGTACGCGGGTATGATGCATTCGGGCCACTGGTAGATTTTTGGAATGTCCTATTGAGTGACCCTAACAGACTTGCCGATGCTGTCACGCGGTATTATCCGCTTTCCCGGACTAAGTTCTACAATTTGCAGAAAATATATATGAACCTTGAAAACCAAATGGATAGAGCGGCCGCCTTTTATGTCCTTAATCGTTCGTCATTTTCGGGTACAACGCTTTCAGGCGGTATGTCGCCAAATCATCCACGTTTTACGTTATCATCTATTCAGCGTTTGCGTGATTTTGATGTTTCAAATTTCAACGTGAAAAAAGCTGATTTTACCGAATCCATAGCCAAAAACGCGGATGCTTTCCTATACCTTGACCCGCCTTACCTAAACGGGCAAACGCTCTATGGGTTGAAAGGTGACACTCACAAAGGTTTTGACCACAAGACATTAGCTGATATGCTTTCCAAGCGTGGTAGATGGATTCTATCTTATAATGACTGCAAGACTATCAGAGAGTATTACAAAGATTACCAGATTCTTGATATTGATTGGACTTATGGCATGAGCAAGAGTAAAATCTCTAACGAAGTCTTAGTAGTCAGCCATGACTTAGAGGCAGTTGCATCGTGACGTTTAATCCTTAGTGGTTAAGGAGGGGTAGCATGGCAAGAGGCTGGAACGAAGCCAAAGATGTGCTGATCGCCGCGCACCTGCCGGATGTAAGGTTCGAGATGCATACAACTTCGTCGGCAGAGGACATACTGCCGATTTCGATGCTGGTGCTGGATTTAAGGCGGTGCTTATACGACACCAAGCACACGGACGAATACAAAGACTTCTTGGCAATGATACAATACCCCTGCGACGAGGCTCGGCAGGCGAAGGCGCTGAAACTTGGCCACAAGGCATTACTGGCAACTATCTTTGACCGGAAGCAAGAGCGTAAGGTCAAGAACATTAAGAGGCATATCGAGGACTCGCTGATCGCCGACGGCGTGGATGCAATGCCATCCTGGTTATATGAGCAGTGCCAAGAGATACACTATCTCAACCTCAGAGGGCATGGCGGACTATGGTAAGAAAGGAGAGGGAAATGAAATACGCAGTACATCCAGGCTATGTCAGTGCTTTTGATGGAGACCGCCACTACATAACAGCACAACAGTTAATAAATCTCTATGGAGTTAACCCGAAAGATTGTTGCGTGGTAGATATTAGCCGACAAGAAACCTTTATAGGCAAAGATATCACAGGATATATACATCTATATCCGACGGCTAATGGAGATTACCCAGCAAGAGGCTGTAATCATAAAGACGAGAGAGCAGAGAGAGCGGGGTATTGACAAACCGCAATAGTGGTGGTAGCATCTTCTAATACGATAGAACAATCATCTCCAGCCCCCAGCGCGGGGCTTTTTTATTCCACGCGAAATAATCTCCAGGCGGTGACGTTATGCAGCATCCGACAGGCGCACTCAAAGACAAACGCAAGCCCGACGAGCTGGTTAAGTTCTACGTTCCGAAGGCCGTCGCCCGGCCTCGTGTGGGCAGTTGGGCGCAGTACAATCCCTGGCCGTTCGATCAGGACGGGCGCGGCATGTGTGTCGGAGCAGCTGATTGCGAGCTGATGGCCAATGATGCGGCCAGGCTCGGCATCATCCCTGTCGGCAAGCCGCTGTTTTACTCGCCTTGGTACGTCTA
>Ga0172380_10007285_pt1 | contig 12472 bp, 12 predicted proteins | sample Leawe162metaG_FD_119747 | JGI IMG/M metagenome (GOLD analysis project Ga0172380, IMG submission 119747) | Leachate microbial communities from a municipal landfill in Southern Ontario, Canada - Leachate well 162 metaG | ecosystem: Engineered > Solid waste > Landfill > Unclassified | place...
AATCTCTCTCTGAAAGTGTTTAGCAATATAATGGAAGTTCGACCGAATGTCAGAACGGGGTATTAACTATCGTTACAGGTATACTATTTTTCTCTTGACATTCTTTTACATAGACATCCCCGCGTGATCTAGGCGGGGATCTAACAACAACATTCTGTTTCCCCCTTTCTGTCATTCCAGCGTAGGCTGGAATCCAGGATGTTTTACGATTTTTATCTCTTGGTTTAAAATCTCTTCTCTAAAACAATAAAACAAATTCTTTTCTCTGTGCCCTCTGGGTACTCTGCGTTTAAAATCTCTTGCTCTTAGCAATAAAACATTCTTTTCTTAGTGATCTGCGTGTACTTAGTGTTGAAAGTTCTTCTTTGTTTGTAGTTCTTGTTTTCTCTGCGCTCTCTGCGACCTTTGCGGTAAAAGAATTCTAAAAAGTTCTTGTTCTTCTCTTCATCAGCGAACATCATAACTAAATCAGCCTTTTGTTATGCGCTCTTTTCTTCTCTGTTCTCTTCTCTATCTACTCTTTAAATCCGTGTGTTATCTGTTTAATCCGCGAAAATCAGCGTTCTATTGCTTTTCTCTGCGTTTTATTGTTCTTCTCTGTGTTCTCCGTGAACCAATTCTAAATATATCTTTTCTTTACTTCTTATCTTCTTCCTATTGTGTATTTTTACCCATGCCAAAACCCAGATACATACTCCACGTCGATATGGACGCCTTCTTCGCTTCTTGCGAAGAAGCCGTCAACCCCGATTTACGCGGCAAACCCCTCATCGTCGGCGGCACTAAAACCGACACAAGAAGCATCGTCTCCTGTCCTAATTATCTCGCACGCAAAAAGGGCATTAAAACCGCCATGCCCATCGCAAAGGCTCTTCAGCTCGCACCGGAGGGTAATTTCATTCGCGGCACAAAAGGCATCTATTCCGATTACTCGAAGCGAGTCAGGGAAATATTCTATAAATACACACCTCTCGTTGAGCCTATGAGCATTGACGAAGCGTACCTTGACGTTACGGATACTCTGCGACCTTTTAAGGGTGATGTCTATGAACTTGCAATGTCACTGAAAGAAGAAGTAAAAAAGACTCTGCACATAACATGTTCAATCGGTATTTCCTCAAATAAAGTTTGTTCAAAGATTGCCTCCAAAGAAAATAAACCTGATGGCATAACTTACATCCTTAAAGAAGAGGAGCAGGATTTCCTTCACAGCCTTCCTGTTCAAAGGATTCCGGGTGTCGGAAAATTAACACTGAAGCATCTTAACAAGCACGGAATATTTCTTATTGGTGATATACTGAAGTATGACAAGTCCTTTTATGAGAATGAGGTAGGAATGCATTCAGGATATCTGATTAATGTTGCTAACTCAATCGATGAAAGGGAAATAAACACCTACGAGGATTATGAACAGAAATCACTCTCAAAGGAAACCACTCTGAATTTTAATACTGATGATAAGCATTATCTTGAAAAAGAGCTGTACCTTGTGCTTGAACGTGCATGTTCAAGGATGCGTAAGAAGAATATTATCTCAAACAGCTTAACCGTAAAGGTCAAGTATGCAGATTTTACGGTTAACCAAAAGTCACATATAGTCAAGCGATTCTCAAACATTGAAATGGATTTCTACGACGACTCGCTAAAGTTGTTTGAAAAGCTTTACAGAAAAGGAAAGCAGATACGGCTGATTGGTGTCCGTTTCGGCGATTTGCGTGATGATGACGGCAGTATGCAGGAAGATATGTTTATTCAAGAAGACAAGTACAAATCACTCGTTGAAAAAATGGATAAGATAAGAAAGAAATACGATTACAAAATCCTAAAGTTCGGTAAAACCTTCGATATCTGAGTCTACCACAGTCAGTCGCCCGAGTCTAAGATCGCAGATCTGCCGCGAAGTTTGTCTCATAACTTAAATTTTGTGAAAAAAGCAAAACAAAAACATTGAAAACGGGATTAGATCCCCGCCTTGATCCCCGCCCAAGAACGTTGCGGGGACGCGGGGATGACAAACGGGGTGTGTTTTAAGACAGACTCCGTGGCGAACGATTAAAATCTCTTGCTTTTAGCAATAAACAAATTCTTTTCTCTGTTCTCTCCGTGATTTTCTCAGTGTTCTTCGTGGTGAAATCTTTTCTTTTGCTCTAAAACAATAAAACATTTTCTTCTTAGTGCTCTTAGTGCCTTAGTGTTGAAAGTTCTTCTTTGTTTGTAGTTCTTGTTTCTCTGCGCTCTCTGCATGTCGAAGATCCGCCGCGGCGGACGGTTAAATATCTCTTGCAATTATTCTTTGTTCTCTTTGCGTCCTTTGCTCTTCTTAGCGTCCCTTGCGTTAAGATCTCTTAGAAATAAATTAATCTCTTAAATCTGCGTCCATCCGCCTAATCCGTGAAAATCTGCGTTCTATTGTATGCCCGAGTATATACTTATTATCTGCTCAACCGCCTCGTTCACATCGTCATTATTAATCACTGCTACAGCTTTCTTCCCTTTATCCTTATACTTCACGTCATAATACTTTTCAAGCATTACAGAAATGAACTCTTCGGCATTGCCCCTATTCAGTGCCTCAAGAGAAGCATCGTAAAAAGCATTGCTCATTTCCTTCCTGAAGAACCTATCTTTCGCTTTTAATATATTAATCATTTCTAAATAGCCATTAGAAAATTCAAAGTAATCTGTCTTTAGTCTCTTCACTCTGTTCTCAAAAGATGTTTCCACGTTAATTACTTTTGCATTTTCTATCTCCGAATACAGATTTATTGGTACGTAGAAATCGCCTACTTTCCTGCTTTCGCTTTCCACTATGTATGTGCCGTAATTGCTAAACACATTTCTATTAAAAATAAACTCAGCGAATATATTATTTTCAAACGCTGTCTGGTTATGAACAGGGGAGAAGCCTCTTATTTTGTAAGGAACGAATCCGAATAGGGAAGAGAAATGCCTCGCGGCTTTCTCAAGGTCGATAGTCGGCAATTTGCCATTCAGTGCTTTTATTATTTCCGTCTTACCGCTGCCCGTAAGCCCGTTTATTTCTATAAGTTCGTTCGGAAATGTTTCGTGCGAAAAGAGTTCATTAACTTTATGCCTGTATGATTTTATTCCTTTGATGAGCGTTTTAGGTTTATACCCTGCGTCAAAAATCATCTTGCTGAGATACTTGCTTCTGCCGCCGCCTCTCCAGCAATAGACATATATGTTTTTGTTCCTGGCGTCATGCGTCGCAAGAAACTCATTTAGTTTTTCGGTTTTAAAAGATGAATACTGAAGTGCCAGTTCAACCGCTGCTATATCGGAATAGTTTTTATAAACAAGTCCGACATTGTGTCTTTCTTCGTTGTTCAGAACGGGGAAGTTCACGGATGTCGGTATTGAGGTTTCCTCATACTCTTTTTCGGAGCGTGCATCTACAATAAGAACATCATCTTTGTATATCAGATTCAGAAGTTCATCGATTTCAATGTAATTGAATGTGTATGGTGCCAGAACATCAGCTAAAGGTTTTATTTCGCTGAGGTCGAATGTTCTTACGTAATCAAAAACTTCTTTATCAGATTTAAAAGTCAGCATATCAGAAATTAAAGACTATCGTTCCGGCTTTGTGTTCAGCGTCAGGCTGCGAAACGTACCCCACAATCTTTGCGATATCATCACCATTGTCTATAATTTCTTTTAACAATGCTTCTGCATCGGATTCATTTACTGATATAAGCAAACCCCCTGAAGTTTGAGGGTCGTAGATAAGATGCTCTTTCCCGGCATCAATGTTTCCTTTATTTATTACAAAATCCTGTGTATAAATTCTGTTGGATTTATCGCCGCGAGTAAGAAGATTTTCACTAATCGCCCACTCTGCACCCTCGAGAGCAGGGAGTTCATTCACGTTAAAGTTAAGCACAGCACCCGATGCCTTTGCAAGCTGCATAGAGTGACCTGCAAGACCGAATCCCGTAACGTCTGTGCATGCATTCGCATTATGCCTTACCATCGCAAGAGAGGCATTCAGGTTAAGTCTGCACATAGAATTAATGAGTGACACGACATACTTTTGTTCGGGTTTTGCATACTTGACAGAATTGTTCAGCACGCCCGTTCCGAGACCTTTTGTAAGAATAAGAACGTCTCCGGCGTTAGCCGTATCATTACCTTTAATGTTTTTAGGATGAACAGTACCGGTAACAGCAAGACCGTAGAGAATATTTTCTATATCAACGGAGTGCCCGCCTACGATTGAGCATTTCGCCTCACGTGCTTTATCCGCACCGCCTGCAAGAATTTCCTTCAGGATTGATAAATCCTGCTTTTGAGGGAATGCAACTATGTTCAGAGCATTAATCGGTGTTCCTCCCATTGCATAAACATCGCTGAATGAATTTGCGGCGGCAATCATTCCGTAAGTATAAGGGTCATCGACAACAGGAGTGAAAAAGTCAGTCGTGTGAATAAGAGCCAGCTCATCAGAAATTTTATAAACGCCCGCATCATCGCTGCCTGAAAAACCCACAAGAACATTCTCATCATGAAACCAGTTTATATCCTTCAGCGCATCATGCAAAATATACGGAAAAATCTTAGCGGCACATCCCGCCGAAGAAACCATCTGCGTCAGCCTCACTTTATTATCGCTCAAATTCTTCTCGCTATTATTATTATCGTTCATATTATTATCGCTCTTATTATTATCGCTATTATTATTATCGTTCATATATGAAATATTTCACAAAATTAAATAATGAATAATGCAATAAAAATGATATTTGTCACTCTGTCACTTTGTCACTCTGTCACTGCTCTTGCATCACTTTCTCACTTCGTTACCCCGTCACTTTGTCACTCTGTCACTGCTCTTACATCACTTTGTCACTTCGTTACCCCGTCACTATGTCACTTCGTTACCCCGTCACTTTGTCACTCTGTCACTGCTCTTGCATCACTTTCTCATTCCCTCACTGTGCGTTCGAGTCGCAGATCCGCCATTTTGTTGGGAGGGCATCCCGATTTACCGGGACTCTCCCTGCTCTTCCCGTTCTCCCCGCTCTTCCAGCTCTTACCGCTCTCCCTGCTCTTCCCGTTTTCCCCGCTCTCCCTGCTCTTCCCGTTCTCCCCGCTCTTCCCGCTCTTAACACCTACTCCCTGTTTTTCACAATTGATTATTTTAAATTAATGAACTAATTTTGATTATGCACTTTACCTTCCAAACCCTTTGCTGCAATAGCCATGGGGGTGGCTTAGCAAAGGGTTTCTTTATCACCTCACCCGTGTGCCTTCAATGTTGAGAAAAGAATCCCGGTAGGGATTTAATGTCTGTAGGTAAAAGTCACAGAATAAACAGAATCCCTTTAGGGATTCCATGTCGGTAGGTAAAAGGAACACCCTAAAAAGAATCCCCTTGGGGATTCCATGTTTGTAGCATGAGGAAACAAAACAAAACACCCCAACCCCGAAGCGGGTTGAACATCTAATTTCCCTTTTTTTCTTGTCATTCCAAAACGCTCGTATTTGGGAGTACCCTCTGGGTCATCCAGATATGGAACAACTCTCTTATACTATTTTGCTCTTATTTTCCATCAATAATCAACCATCAACTAATCGCTCTTTGCATCCGCCGTCTCGTTGGGAGGATTGGGCGGATTGTGAATACGTCCGCCGTGGTGGATTTTTATGGGGAATCCACTGAGTTCATCCGCAAAATCCGTCAACCTGCTCGCAATCAACACCGTCGAATCTTTGAAAATACGTTTTACCTACAAAAGTGACGAACGAAGCCGTCCTTAAAAAAACTCATAATATAGTATAACTTAATCAGGTGGACGGGACAACCACACTCCCCATTTATTAGAAGGTCTATTGTCTTCGACGAATACACCGCGAAGTAGATAATCCGATTTGAATAATAATTTCCCTTTAATCGGTTTGTCTATCTCATACTTCATTAAAGTGTCGAATTGTAATTGCCCTTGAAGCCATTTCATAGTAACTTCTAATTCAAATTCCCTATTTAAATCTTTCATTATGAAAGGCTTGGATTTCCATTCGCTTATTTCGACGTTTTCATTATTAACATTTTTACGTGTTGTTATGCCTATAAGACAGATATTTCCGCTGCCGTCCTCATCAAATTCAACTTTTAATTTTGTGGCTCCATTCGGATTGGATTCAGGAATATATTGGGCTTCCCAACTATTGTCTGACAAAACTTTCTGTGAAATTAGGGAGGGATGGTCGTTCTTATAAGTTGTTTCCTCTTTTATCTGCGCATTAAAATCTTTGATAACAAAATAAAAAAGGAAAAGACAACAAATTAAGTAACTTGCAAACGCACCCGTAGCATTTATTGTAAATCCAAATAAACGGCCTTTGGTACTAACCTTGTCTTTTGGAGAAATCTTATAGACTAATATTGAAGGGATTAACGGTAGCAATAAAAATAACACTGCAACTATAATGCGATCTACAAAATGTGAAATCATAATTTTTATTCCCTCCTTTTGTGTTCAAGTTTCACCTCAGGAATATCCTGAAAGTGTAAAACCATTCTTGGATTCTCAATCAATTCTAATAACAATTTCCGGTTCTCACGGTAGCACCGGAACATCTCTTTTCTTCCTGTATTTTAATTCCTAAGTACTTTTTATAACCCAAGAAATTACAAACAGTATGTTAAGTTTAGTTTCCTATGTTATACCTTATATTACTTACAAGATTCAATTTTGTTATATATTCATCGATATTCTTTTCGCTTACAATACTTAGCCCAATTACTGCAGATAAATTATTCACAATCCTAATTTCACTTGACAAAGCTCCTTCAAATTTTTGTGCCTTAAAATTATACAGCAATTCACATCCCGCATTCATGCCATATTTGTTTGTTTTTATTGCCATTCCCAATAAATTTTCTGGTGTTAATTTTGTTCCAAACCTCGCTTGATATGTGTATAGCAATCTGAAGTCTTTAAAAGTGCTTTGCCCTCCAACCCATATACTATGTGAGTTTGCTATAATACTATCTTTATTAATTATCGAATTCTTTATTATTCCTTCAACTCCATACCCAACTGATAATGAATGTCTTGTTTTGCTTAATAATATACTTCTTGCATCTTTATAGGCTTTTTTAAGTGCAGGAAGTTCTTGTGTGTCATCCTCCTTTGTTTCATCTTGTGAAGGATATTCTACTAAAGAATTTTGTATTATTTCACATGCTTCTTCATTCATTAATAAATCAGTTTCATCTAAAAGAGTTATTCTGAATCCTAATCCAAATTTTGTTGAATTAGTATCTTTCTTGTCTTTAATTGCTGCAACTGATATAGATGAATTAAATAATATTCTTTTAAAGTCATCTTTCCTATAATCATTACGATTATTAAAACTCATTCCAAATATTGATGGTGAAAAGTCCATCGCAAATCCGGGTGTTAATTTATCGTTAAATACTAATTGACCCAATACATTAATTACCAATGGTTTTGCGTTTATACCGGATACTACCTTGTTTGGATTAACACCTAATACAGTAAATCCCGGAGACTCAGGCACATTATACGAAAGGATTGTTTCCTCATACTCTGCTGAATCTATCTGTGTATATCCGGTTAATGGTACACAAATTGTTAATATCAAAAATATAAAATAAATAAAAGTTTTCATTTCTATGATTTTAAATTAAAAATAAGGCCCCCCTTAATCTTCCACGGTTTTGCTGTTGAGCATAAGGGTATTTTGCTCTCTTCCCAATACAATGGTTCGGTTGTCAAACAGTTTTTATTATCTTGAAATATCTTAATTTCTGCTATCCCTTTTGTAATATTTTGGGATAAGGAACATACATTAATTATCCATTTTATTATCTTTCCATCCAAAATATCTATAGCTGTATCTATAGTATGTTCATCCTTACCATTGGGTTTTATTTCCATTTCCCATTTATCAATATTTGGTTTACCTACCTCAAAAACTATAAAGCCTCCCCCGGCTAATAATGCATTATTAACTTTAAGTTGAACCATTATTCTTCCTCCTGCAGAATTTATAAAACAAATTGGATAACTCATAACTATTATATTTAATTTTATAAAATCCCCCTCCCTCACGAAGAGGGTGCTTGTTATATATATTTCAATTTCAATAAAATATTATATTGAAATCTTACATTCATAATAATTCATTCTTAATGAACTCTTTATTTTTAAATCGGCATTTAAAATTTCAAGATACTTAGTGTCAGCAATTTCTTTATGCATGTACTGAAAACCAATTTGATTCCACTGTTTCAATAATTCCTTTCCAAAGTTTGGGCTAATTTCATTATAGGAGTATTTGTTAGTGAATTTAATTTCGTAATTGGAGTAAGTTAGGATATAATGGTAGTTTGAGGAAAAGGGTACATTCGCTTTTCTTCTGGAGTGAAGACTTTCGTTTAAACTTTCCATAGTATTTCAATCTTTAATTTATAAATAATATGGATTCCCCGTCATAAGCATTCAAGCTTTCACGGGAATTACAAAACGCGAATTTCTAAATAGGGTAAATAAGGTATATAATTTTCATGATGTTTCTATTCCACCTTGGCTAATTTAATAATATTTTTATTATATTGCAACTATTAAATACCGCCATTGATGAACCGATTAATTTATCACGGTTTAACTATTGAACTCGCTTTAAGGCTTAGCTCATTGTCAGAGTTTATCTTTATCTTGAATTATATATATTGGTTCGAGATAGAATTGATTGTTCAAAACTGTCATCTGCATCTGCTCAGTATCATAGAGTCCGCCTGACGAAGGCACACCTTTTGGATCACCTTATGGCAGGGGATCTCCGTTCATTCCTTAATCTTCTAACATCTAACTTCTAGCTCTCTCTTTCTAACTTCTGACTCCTAACTTCTAGCTTCTGCTTTACCATTCTGCTCTTCCGTCACTTTCTCACCTTCTAACTTTTCACGTCCGCGTTCTGTGCGTCCGCCGTGGCGGATCACTTTGTCACTGCTCTTTCTGGATTCAATCTCTGTAGAAAAGAACCCCGAAGGGGTTCAACATGAATAACCCCCGACGAAGTCGGGGGAACAAACCAAAACAACCCAACCCCGAAGTGGGTTGAACAATCCAACAATCTCTTCAGCCCGTATGCCTTACTTCCACAAGCTCTATCCCTTCGAAATCGTTCTCGAGAAATTTCCAAAACCAATATCACCGCAAACCAGACCGAAATACAACGTAAATGAATCGTAGGCTTCCATTGCTCTTAAAGTGAAGTCCTCTATGTTTATCACGGCATAATCATTTTTCCCTTCCTTTTCCAGTGTGCCTTTAACGCCGGTAAACCTGAAAGGCACAATGTCCGAATAAATGACATCTTTCATGAAAATCACGCCTGCAATCACGGCTTTATCTCTGAGGTTATTGTTATAAATACCCGATGTCTCATCGTTATTCAGCTTAAATCTTAACATGTTACCGCTGATAGTTACTGTTTCAGCGGGTTCACAGAAGGATAATGCATCGGGAATAATCGCTGCTGCTATATAAATATCATCACCATTAACCCTGACGTAGTTCGCCTTCTGAATAGCATTGCATGCCGAACCTTTACTACTTTTGTAAGCATCCCAGAGCGATTTCAGCTCGGGAACGCTATTAATACTCTTTGCCAATTTTATACTCATAGCAAATTTCTTTCGTCTTGCTATTTCAGAAGAGGACGGGTCGGTTTTTCTTATTCCAATCGTTCTTAAAAAAGTTTTTCCGTTCTTTCCATAGTAAACGAAATTGCCGAGTTTTCCTGAAATTTTTCCGTCTAAAAATCCTGTTATTCTTGCCATAATATTATTGTGTTTAAAAGTTTTAAAAAATTAATTAAATTATGTTTACTTGCAAAGCAAACATAAGTTTGCAAAAAAGGGGTATTGCCCCCTTTAAAAGGGGCAATACTCTCTTGGTTAAGCTCATCGGCTTTAAAATCAAAATATGCATCTTTTGTTTTCATCGCTTTTGAACTTAAGAAACAAATGTGTTTGAAAAATGAACTGACTTTCCGTTTGCGTCTGACGTTGTAAGTATCATGAATGTCTTATGAGTTTCATATGCACTGTAGATAGATTGTCTCGTCGGATCGAGTGGAATATTGAAGCTTAGCGGATTTGCTAAGTTTAGCACCACGTTAGCCGATACAAAATTCATGAACCTGTTTGAAACTAAAGTACCGTTCACAGGGTCACTTAAATGCATCACGCAATCGAGCTGAATGAATTTCTCAACCGCCAAGTCGAACCCCTGGTTTAAGCCCAGCGGATCGATTGCAACGTTAATCTCTGTTCCGTCAATTGTTAAATCAGTAGTCGTGACACTGAATCCGAAATCCGGTGCAAGAAAAGTTTCGTCAAGAATCGCCGTCGTAGTAATGCTCTGGTAAGAGACCTTAGCAATTTTCGCAATCGTCGGGATTCTTTTCGTTACACCTTCAGGAATAAAGGCGTCCCAGAATGGTCTGAGCGACCTTAAACCGTAGAGTGATTTCGAGAATTTCATACACATCTTGAATCTATTTCTTCTTTCAATCGTCTCTGCTGATGGTTCATTCATCGTCCTTCGGGGAAGTCTTGCGACATAAGCTTCGCCGAAAAGCATTTTGAACACCTGAGGACCTAATGCGCCCCTCAGAGTTCCTAAGTGTTGATCATTTAATTTTGCCATTATATGGCTCCTTTCCTTTTAATTTTAAGTTAATATGTTCTTTGTGTTTCTTAGAAATATATGTTTCCATTTTTTATCTTAGTTTATATTTTTTATAAATTGTTAATTATTCCTGTAGAACCTTGCAACGGGGCGGACTTTTTCCTGTATATCGCGGATTACCGAGCCACATTTTATATTCATTTAAAGATAAGGACCTGCTAAATGCGGTTTTCAGCCTGTTTCTATATGAGAGGTATATGAGGGCTATATGAAAGCTATATGAACTCCATATGAAATCCATATAAACTCTATATGAAATCAATATGAAATCATTAAGTAATGTGCAGAGATATCCGGTAAAGGATGAATGACGTGATTTGATCGTTTCAGATCTTTTCTCTCGTGTGCTGCCTATATAACTTCTATATGTATTCTTCATTTGAACCAACTTTTAAATTTTTAACGTTGGTTCAATTTATTAAGAATAGTGATTATGCAAAAGAATATAATTCTTATAACATGGCGTATATAATAAGAAATGATATAATATACAGCATAGTATAAAAACCTATAATATACGCGGGATATTATTTAAAATGATATAACACGGTGGATATAGGATAAAATTTTGCACAAAATTATTCAAGCTTTCTGAATTTACCGGCTTTAATATTTTCTTTTGCACGACGAATTGCAGCTTGAATAGTACTTCTTGTGGTTTTACGGTCTAATAGTTTATAAAAATATTCCACGTTTTCGCTAAGGTCCATGAAATCATTAAAGAAACAGAATATTGATGTAAGTGGTGCTAATTTATTTTTGATTAGGGATACAAGAAACCTCTTTTTAGTATCTTCAATCCAAGAAATGATATATCTATCAATAGTTGGATATTCTATGAAAAACTTATGCAATATTTCCAGTTCTTTTTCTTTTTTTATCTTTGTAAGAAAAACTTCTTTAGACATGGATTTATATTTATAATCGGGGTTAAAACGTGCGTAAAAAGATTCTATTATATCGTAACAAAAAGTACTATTGTTAACATCAAGCTTCTTACGTGACCCTTCAATAAATTTTTCATTATATTTCTTTTTATAATTTTCAAACGGCAGTAACTTATTTATTTTTACTTTATCATAGTATTTTGTACCTTTACTAGAAAAATAACGATTTAACCTACGCATAAGAATATCTTTAATCTTTTCTTCCGGAATTAATTCTTTTCCAGTAATATCTGTAAGAAACTTACCCACTCTATCTGTCAAATCATTTTTATCCACAATATTACGCAGTAAAACACTTATTTCTTTTTGTATGTCAATCGATGATTTAACTATTTTGCTCATACTCTTTATATTTAAATTATTTTAAAGCGATTAATATTACTTTACAGAAAATTGGAGAATTGTAAATAATCTTTGTAGAATTTATTGAAGTTTTTAATTTAAACCTTTTCATAGAATCATAAACTTTAGTTTACCAGTTAACTTATCAAAAAGAATTAATTATTTCAACGTATTTTTTTAAGATACAAAGCGGTTAAGAATAGGGAAGGAAGATCGAAAGACATTCTTACCGCCTTGTATCTTTAGCGAATATGAAACAAATAAAAACTTTTCCATAACTTCTATAAAGTAAAATTACTATTTTATACAAAACAAACTATCTATGCCTCTTAGCTGGAACGAAGTTAAAAAACGTGCTCTTGAATTCTCTAAAGAGTGGGAAAACGAAGTTAGCGAAAAAGCCGAAGCTAAAACTTTTTGGGATGAATTCTTTTC
>Ga0172380_10007286_pt1 | contig 12471 bp, 16 predicted proteins | sample Leawe162metaG_FD_119747 | JGI IMG/M metagenome (GOLD analysis project Ga0172380, IMG submission 119747) | Leachate microbial communities from a municipal landfill in Southern Ontario, Canada - Leachate well 162 metaG | ecosystem: Engineered > Solid waste > Landfill > Unclassified | place...
AGCGCGGACTTGTGACATTGCGACCTGCTGCTCCAATTGGGCGGTGCCCGCGTAAGTGGCGTTGTTCGTTTGCACGACAATTATCTCCGCGCCTGCGATGACCACATCTCGCACGATTGAGTCATAAGCCACTTCGAAGCAGATGACGTCACCCACCATTGTGCCTGCGATTTCAAGTACTCCTGGGGTGTCGCCCGCAATGAAGTCGCGCGGCACGAGCCGAAATCGATCAAAGAGACTCCCGAGAAACGAGCGCAAAGGGATGAACTCGCCAAACGGCACGGGATGACGCTTTACATATCTCGCACCCGGACCGGTTTCTGGGTCCCAAACTATTCCAGAGTTGGCTACACGTGATGGATCATTGGGCGCATCGACAACAGCGCCGACCAGAATTGGCTTGCCGACAGTGCGAACTGCTTCGTCGATCTGACGTCGGGCCGAGGGATCCCTGAACGGATCGATGTCCGTGGAGTTCTCCGGCCACACGACCAAATCAATTTCAGAACGCGAGCGCAACGCAGTGCGAGTCAATTGCGCATGATTTTCCAGCACGGCGCGTCTTTCGCCCATTGCTGACAGACCGGACCCGGGCACGCCGCCCTGTACGACAGCAATAGTGACCTGATCTTCGGTGCCAACAGCATTCATCGCGACATAGCCAAATGCCAACAGCATAGACAGCGACACAGCGCCAATGGCCACAACGATCGTAGGCGCCAAAGGCGCTCCACTGCGTCCGTCGAGGAGCAAGTACACAACGGCACAAGCGACAAAAGCCAAGGTATAGGCAACGCCGGCCGGACCAACGATTGAATTCAGGGGCAACAGCGGGCCGCCGGCTTGTGAGAAGGCCAACCGGCCCCATGGGAATCCACCCAGTGGTATGGCTCCGCGGATGGCCTCACTGGCGACCCATAACGCGGGAACAACGACTGGCCACCAGACACACCTTTGAGCAAATGATTGGGCGACGAATAGACCTATCCACCATGCGGTGCAGATAGCAGTGAGTGAAATCCAGGCATCAACGCCGACCACACTCATCCAAAAGAGGAGCGGACCGAAGAACGCCGCTCCTGCAATTGCTCCATAAGTCGCAGCCCATAGTGGTCGGACCCTGCGAGTAGAGAGAACGCAAAGCAAGACCGCGATTGGTGCGATCCACCACCAAGCAAGTGGTGGAAACGCACATGCCATCGCTAAGCCCCCGCCCAAAGCGGCGAGAGGGCGTAACAGCAAAAGGGCGAGGCGTGGGTTCACCAGACGTTTGCGAGTCTTGGCAATGTCAGGTCGATTGTCGTGGCGCCGAATAGGTCAGTCCAACGAATCTTTCGACACCGAGGAATTTCGCTACTGTCTGAGCGCGAAGGCACACGCGAGGGCGAGCATGGACAGGAACTACTCAGCTGTGCCATTGTCTCTGGTTTCACGTTTCCTCCTCGGATGCATCTGGCGAGTGCGCCTGGCCGGCGGATTCCAGGGCCTGCTCGACAAGGTCAAGGTCTTCAGCAAGTACGCCGATGTCCTTATCCTCGAAAGTGGAGGTGCGCATGATTCCGGCAAGCTGGATGAGCGAAACGCCATCCCTCTGAACGACCTTCACCCATACCCGTCGGCGACGAATGAACAGGGACATCGTCAGGCCCAACATCGCTGTCACTGCCGAGAACAACGCGATTTCCTTGCCCGGATCGAAGGCGATTTGGAAGGAGGCCCAGCGCTCGTAGCCTTCGAAGCTCACGGCGCCTGAGCCATCCGGGAGTTCCCACGTTTGGCCAAGTTTCAGTTGCTTCAGGCCTATTTGCGTCATCTGGTCCTTCACGAGCCGGTAGACGCTCTGGGGCGCTCCAGAGTCCAGACCGAGATCGCCCTTCCAAGCAGACATGAATACGGCGGGATCGTCAGGAGCTGGAAAGCTTGAGTACGGCCCCCGCACTGCATCCAAAGCTGCAGTGGGCAGGAACAAACCTTGGATCCCAAGTTGTGGCGTGGAGTCTGGGATTTTCACGACGCCGGTGGATGTGAAGGCCCCATCTTGAGGCAGAAATGGCACGGCGTCGTTGAACACGGTGGCGCCTGTTCGGTCGATCACCTTGATGACTGGTGCGTAACCGTGGCCGACGAGAAACACTTTGGCCCTGCTGATCTCCAGCGGTTCGTTGACCTCTATCAACGTTTCCTGAAGCGGCTCAGATGGGGCTGCCTGAAAGGAAATATCGGCCTCGAATGCCCTCGGAGAGCCCCGCTCGACTTCGCCTCGCTCGAAGTCTGCTGTGAACTTTTCAAGAGTGAACGAGAAGGGCGGCAGGTTTTCGGCATTGACGAAACGCCCGCCTCCCCAAGCGTCGTATTGAGTCAGCGTGTTGGAGAAGCCCGAACCTTCGCGGACGATGACGTTGCCTTTCCAACCAAAGAGTCCACTGAGCCCTATCGAGACCAGTAGGACCAGTAGTGAGAGATGAAAGATGAGGTTGCCGGTTTCGCGGAGGTAGCCCTTTTCTGCAGCGACCCATCGGGGTTCGTCTTGGGGCCCTGTAACCACGCGCCAGCGTCCTGCACGTAGCGCGGCTTCGGACGTCTGCAGCACGTCAGCCGTCGATGCGGTCGCTTCAAGCGTCCGTGTCCCCGAAAGTCGTTGCAGCATGCGAGGGGCAGGTGGGGGCGCGCTGCGCATCGCGCGGAAGTGCACGCCGACACGAGGGATGACGCACCCAATGAGTGATAAAAACAGAAGCAAGTAGACCGCGGAGAACCACGGCGAGGAATAGACATCGAAGAATCCAAGTCGATCCAGAATCGAACCCCATGTCGGATTTTCGGATATGAAGGCTCGTACTTTGATCGGGTCGATGCCTCGCTGTGGCAATAGGGAACCGGGCACGCTTGCCAAAGCTAGGAGGAACAGCAGGATCAACGCCGTCTTCATGCTGGTGAGTTGCCGCCAAGCCCAGCGCAGCAGCCCCGCATTGCTTATTGGTGGAAGCGCAGAGCGATTCATTCGCTAGACGCAGTTCCGTCGTACCCATCGACAGCCTTGATCCCCCGGGAAGTTCGCCTGCCCCATTTTGAACTCCGACCCATGAATCCAGGAGCCGAATCCACCTGTCTTGTGCGATTTGTCAGCAACCCGGTGGCCAGAAGTACGACTCCCACTGTGATCAGGGCGTCGGCGAAATTGAAGGTGGCGAACCACCCTGTGTGGAAGTAATCAACAACGCCTTTGCCGTCAAGTCGATCGACGAAATTTCCTAGGGCACCACCTAATAACAATGCGGAGCCTGCGATGGATACAGAGTTGAGACTGCGTGCTCGCAAGATGAGCCATATGAATCCTGTGCTGATGATCACGCCCGTGACAACCGTGACCACCATCGGCGGTAACCACGCACCAAGGCTGAACGCGATGCCAGGGTTGTAGGTCAGTCGGAGAGCAACAAACCCAAGGTCGATTGAAGAGCCGTCGCTGAGACCAGCCACGACGAGCGCCTTCACGATTGCATCGGTCAACGTTGCTAGCGCTGCGATAGTCAAGATCAGGACAATTCGCGGTCTCACAGCTGTGTTCGGATTCCGTCTCACTTTAGCGTCGCGCTGGATGTGCGAAATCAATCGAAAAGTTCGCCTAGAAAGCCACCTCGGCGTTTTCCTGACTTGCCTCCATGTTTGCTACTGCCGTGTTTAGAGCCGTGGCCATCGTCGTAACCTGTTTGTTCTTGGTACTGGGCATTGTTTGGACGCGGTCCATACGCGGTCTCCTCTGCAGCGATTAGTCGATCGAGCTCTCCGCGATCAAGGAATATTCCCCTGCACTCGCTGCATTGATCGATTACTACGCCGTTGCGTTCGTAGGTATGCATGGCTGCCTTGCACTTGGGGCAAGCAATTGGTATCGCGGTCTGATTCATAGGTGCTCCATTCGGGGTGAGTTGGGTGAAACTGGGTGCCCTATCGTCGGACTGCTACTCGGGCTAGCATCTTCACGCTGGCGGCGGCCAAACCAGTGAGTGCCGCAATTCCAAGCAAGGAACTTGCCCATTCGAGCAATGTTGCATGAGCAGGGTTCATTCGCTGATGCAGTCAATGACTGTCCACATTGCTCGCGCCGGGGTGAAGGCAGGATCAGCCGATGGATGCAGTTTGTCCGCGCACAATTGCCAGGAGGCCGCGAGTCCGACCGTCGACGCAGGCCCGAGCGACCAACCGGACTTGCGATCCAGTCGCACGAGTCGTCGATCTTGGGGAATTCGTGGGCTAGGGAAGACATGTAAGTCCTGTCCTCGAGCAGTAGTAGCGGGAGGGCGACGCCGCAAGCCTTTGACTCGACACAGGCTCTCTCACATCCACCTTTCCATGCTCAATGATGCGTTTGACCGCTGGTTGGCGTCGTGCAATTCTGGTCGCCACCGCAATCCATCAAGCTCTTTTGGGCTATTTGATGAATTGCGGTAGCGCACTTCTATCTTCGCTTGACTGCCGGCTGCCAAGGAGCGTGCTGGATCAAGATTTCATGAAGATTCATGGTTGTGGAAGTAGCCTCCCGAACTTTTGAATGATTTATGTGGCTGCGGTCACACTTAGGCGATGCTCAATGCAGGTCCAGCTTGCCTGGACATCGTGGACGCTAAGAGGTGCTTGGGCTTTCGTCAGGTTCTGTCGATTTATCAAGGGTGTCCGGCAGGAGTTCCGTAGAGGGTGCAGATGACGACGGCGTTCCGTACTCGCGGGGCGAAGTCACGATGATTAGTGCGCAAGCGGCAATTACCATCAATGGAATTATGCTGACAACGGGCATTCCGATCCCGGCGAAAACGAGCACCAAGACCGCCTCTCCGCCGATCAAGATGGCGATGGCCTTGAGTGAAATGCGCTTGCGCATGGCAGATACCTTCCTTGTGAGGGATTCTTCTCGTGCATCGCACGATGGCAGGACACTCGACAGGACTTGGTAGCGAAGTTTGCGGTTTGCGAAGCCGCACAGTAGGCGCGTATTAGGGATTCTGATTCTGACCGAGTTGAACGCTAGAACGACTCGGATAACTCATCGGACCTCAAGCAACTCTGCAGGAAAGCCATTGTCCATGGCGAACCTGAGGCGAACTAGCACTTGTCTAGCGTGGAACTAGTTCTAAGCGCATTTGGTTTGTCCATCTTCGACATTACCAACACTGGGCAAGTCAGAGTTGCGACAATAACCAGCAGGGTTGTCAGAACTGCTCCAACGGAAATTACAACTAGTGACACTGTGACCGCGCCGAGGCCAATTGTGACCGCTCGCTTCGAAATATTCGCTCCTTCATCCCCTATTCGTGGGCTGCTAGGCCAACCCTCCAAGGTTCACGCACCTGCAAAGAGATTTGAACTACTATCGATAAAGATTTGATGAAGTTCATTGCGTCCCGCGCGAGGTCACTCCATAGGTAGTCGGGGCGTTGCTAGGTTCCAGCGTATGAGTGCAGGCTGCTGGCCAGAAAGTTGACGCCGAAGTAGTTGATCAGGAACACCACCCACCCAGCGATCGCGATCCACGAAGCCTTGTTCTTGCGCCAACCCGCGGTCGAACGTGCATGCAGGTAAGCCGCATAGACCACCCAGGTGATGAAAGCCCAGGTTTCCTTGGGATCCCAACCCCAGTAGCGGCCCCAGGCGTTTTCAGCCCATATTGCTCCGGCCACAACGGCGAAGGTCCACAGGGGGAAGGCAAATGCCAAGATGCGATTGGTGATCGTGCGCAGGCGTTCGGCATCAGGGATGCGTGAACTGAGCACGCCAGTAGGGCCTTGGCCGGCTCCCGCGTGTCGCTCGGCGCGATCGCGCACAAGTGACAGTCCTGCCGTTGCAGCTGCCAATGTGAATGCGCCCGAGCAGATGATCGCTGCCAGCACATGAATGATCAGCCAGTAGGACTTCAAAGCGGGCACCAGCTGGGCTGCCTCGGTGTAGAGCACCGTCACGGCCATGCCCAAGGTCAGGAGCACCGGGATGACCACGAAGAGTCCCAGCCAGCGCAGATCCATCCGCAAGTTCAAGATCAGATACACGCCCAAGGTCCCAAGGGCAGCTGTAATCGAGAACTCATACATATTGCCCCAGGGCGCACGTTCAGCCCAGATTCCGCGCAGGACAACTCCCGCAAGCAGCAGGACAAATGCCAACCAAGTCAGCGAGACCGCAATATTGGCTGCCTGACGACCGGGCTCCTGCAGAGGCCTGGAGTCGGGCTTGGTGAGCACTGCAGTACCGCCGGCACTCATCGTGGTTTCGGCGGCTGTCACCGCCACGGGACGCCGCTTGCCACTTGCAAAGGAGGCAGCAAAGGCGACCATCGCCATTGCCAGGGTGAGCATCGACGAATAGATCGCCACATTGCTCATCTGAGCCAGGGACTCAGGATTCACGATTCCTCCTCTGATGGAGCTCGGTTGTGCGCCTGCCCTTGGGAGACAAGAGCCTGTTCAACGAGGTCGAGATTATCAGCAAGAACACCGATGTCTTCATCCTCAAAAGTCGACGTGCGCATGATTTGGAGATTTTCGAATGGTCCTGATGATCATTCGATGGCTGGAATCGCTGCGCAAGTGCAACCTGATCCCTAATCGTCATTCTTGACTGGCTTGGTATTGCTCGGCGCGAGAATTCATGAAGGTTTGATCAAGACGACGAGCGAACTGTCTTGATCAAACCTTCATCAATTTGCGTGCGTACTGATGTGCCGCGGAGGCAGACTAGGCATGTGCGCGACAGTTCGGGCCACCGACATGGGGGCCCTCGATGAGGGCTGGTGCGGAGATGGCTTCGGCCGGAATACAGGCAGTGCGCTCGTCTTGCTGAAGCCGTTTCCCTGTGACTCGTGGGATGACATGCGTCGGCTCGACATTCTCGAAGCGTGTTCAGCCCTTGAGTAAGTGATGTAAGCCCGCAGCGCATGAAGATCACTCGTAGTTTGATTGTTGGAGGAGCCGCTGTCGCTCTGGTTGGGCTGCTGGCGGGCTGTAGCGGGGCCACGTCGTCGGCGCCGATTGACAGCCAATCAAGTTCTCCTGCATCTTCTGGCCAAACCGATTCGGCAAGTCTGGGATCAGATGATGACATTGCCTTTGCGCAACTGATGATCCCTCACCATCAGCAAGCCATGACAATGGCAGATCTGGCTCTGGCGAAAGCCGCGACATCTGAAGTTCGCTTGCTGGCCAAGCAAATCAAAGCGGCGCAGTCAACCGAGATCGCCACGTTGGCTCAATGGTTGACCGATTGGGACGCACCGATTTTGCCGCCCAGCGGCCCGTCAGGACATGAGATGGGCAACATGGCTGACCCGAGGTCTTCGGGCATGATGAGCGACGAGGAACTATCACTATTGTTGAAGTCAAAAGGCTCGGCTTTTGATCAGATGTGGTTGCAAATGATGATCGCACACCACCAAAGCGCCATCGTGATGGCAGACCAAGTGCTCGAGTCCACGACGAACCCAGACGTGCGCGATCTCGCTCAAAAGGTCATTGAGGGACAGACCGCGGAGATCACTACGATGCAAGAACTCTTGTTCCAGTGATTCGCGCCAGCCGCGCTCACAAATGCGAAGCACTGGACCGCACATCAATGACGATCTAGATGACTCGGCCTACGCCGCTGAACCTTTCGCGGTACCAGGGGCCAAGGAAGTCAATGATCTCCACGCCATCAGACGGATTGGAGGCGCTCACCATTTTTCCGCCGCCGATGTACATGGCCACGTGGTGTGCGCCCGACCCGAAGTAGAACACTAGGTCACCAGGTCTGATATCGCTGACGGGGACGCGTTTGGTCTGGTCCCATTGCGTATAGCTGAGTGGGGTAAGCCCTACGCCCGATTGTCGCCAGGCCGCAGTGGTCAATTTGGAACAATCCCATGAAATGGGGGGATTGGCACTGAACGAGTATGGATCCCCAACTTGCGAAAGTGCGTACTTCACTGCAGCTTGAGCACGCCTGCTGCCTGTCACTCCGCCATTGTTCGGAGCGTTCGATGATGCGTCCTGCCCATCACGCGAGTCCTGCTCTTTTTGAAGTGATCTGGCGATTGCCAGATCTTGCGCGCGCTTATTCCTGGCAATTTGGGCAAGGCGCCGTTTATCTTCGAGTTGCAGGCCCGCTAAGACATTTTGGGCTTGAGAGAGGCGAGATTTGGATTCACTTTGAGCGGCAGCCATTTCGTTTCGGATGTCCTGAGCGATCTTCCTTTGGCCTGCGAGTTCGGCCTGGGTCTGTGCCACGCGAAGTCCGGTCGTTTGCATACGGCGTATTTCTGAGACTTGTCGTTGTTGGAGTTGAGTCACGACGGATGCTTGATTGAGGAACGCAGCGGGATCCTCGGCTAACAGGATTTGTAGCGTGGAGTCCAGTCCTCCGCTCATGTAGGCATTTCTCGCCATGTCCTGAATCGTCTCCGACGCCACACCAAATGCCGCTTGTTCACGTGCAGCGCGTTTGCCCACAGAGTCGATGCGAGCCGAAATGGTTGAGAGGCGCCTTTGGGCTCCACCAGCCCGTTCACTTGCTGCGGCAGCCTGCATCTCTAGATCACGCACCTGGGCCTGGACTTGCTGCAAACTGGGCTCCGGCGCCGCCACAGATCTTGGCAATAGGGTAACTGAGATGCTCAGTGCGCTTACTATTGCGGCAACCAAAGCAACTCGCCTTGTCCGCAACAATCAATGATGCCGTCTCCTCGGCGGGGATTCCGGCATCAAAGATCAAGATTCCGTCAAGATCAACGGCCTCTTGCATGCCTCGTGCAATTGTGAACGGTGTTTCTTGATCGAATCTTCACAGTTCGCTACGAGAAATCCCAGATTCTTTGGCGACACTAGAGGCGAATATTTCGGGCTCCGACAGCCTGACACCGCAGAGTTGCGGCAGCCAGACAGCGTCCACAGGACACAGGTGAGACTGGAAGGACCAACTGTGATTCCCTTGAGCCACTTCAATCGAAGCAGGATGCTCTTTGGCGTCGTGATCCTTTCCCTTGGAACAGGCTTACTCGGAGTCGGACCTGGTGTAGCAAGCCCACAATCGGACATCGCACGAATCCAGGCACAGGTTGCCGATTTACAGCATGTCGCAGAGGGCGCGACGGAGCGGTATAACGAAGCCCGTTCTGGTCTCAACATCGTCCAGCAGAAGCTTGGAACTCTTCAGCGTCGCGCCAGCAGGCAACGAACTGAACTACAGAAATCTTCCGAACTCATCGACGCTCTCGCTCGCTCGGCGTACATGTCGGCATCCTTGGACCCGTCATTGCAACTTCTACTTGCGAGTGACCCGTCAGCGTTCCTTGCCCAAGGGGCCGCACTCAATCAATTGGCGAAGTCGCAGCAGACAATTCTTCGCAGATGGCAGACCAGCACCCTGCGACTGCGCCAAACCCAGGCTGAGGTCGCACAGCAGGTCGCTGCTGCCAAACGGTTCAACGCCGCGATGGCTTCAGCCAAGTCTGAGGCCGACACCAACTTGGGCAAGGCGCAGGCGGTGCTGGCGAAGATGACAGCTGCACAACGCGCGCGATGGGATCGCATCAAGGCCCAGGCTCGTCAGCAAGCGTTGGCCGCAGCTGCGACGGCCAAGAAACAACTTGCGGCAACTGTTCAGCGCCCAGGACGCAAGCCTGGGAAGACCCCATTGGGTTACATCGGTAGCGGCCGGGCCGCCTCCGCTGTGAGGTTTGCCTTGTCCCAGGTGGGCAAGTCCTATGTGGCAGCACAGGCTGGGCCGCGATCATATGACTGCTCGGGTCTGACCTTGGCGGCATGGCGGCAAGCCGGCGTTGGGCTCACGCACTACTCCAAGTCACAGTATTCACAGACCCGACGAGTGCCTGTGTCGCAGATCCGTCCGGGAGATCTTGTCTTCTACTTCGGCTCAGGGGCTCACCATGTTGGAATGTACGTTGGGAACGGCAAAATGGTTAGTGCTTCCAATCCTGATGATGGGGTGGAGCTCATCGCCTTCTTGGGGCCTTGGTATCGAGAGCGCTTCTCGGGCGTCGGGCGTGTCATCTAATGCTCGCGGATTCCCTGTGAGTGTGTGCGTCAAGATTCTCATCAGACCTGCTGCACCGGGCATGCTCGTTAAGGGACGCGTGTGCTCAAAGCGTCCGCGACTTCGTATGTTGCTGATCGTTGCTGCGCTTGTCGGCATCGCTGCGGTCGTTGCGTGGCGCTGACTTGCTGGTTAGGTATTCGTATTCGTCGAACGGTCACGTGTTCTAGTTCGTGGCTCCGACTCCAGTTAGGCGAGCTTGGAATGTTCGCCCCCCGTCGAGGGATTCCATGATCGTGTCGCCCACGAGTGCCGCAATTCGTGATCCGTCTGCGGCGAGAGCCGCGGGCTGGGCTGTCAGGCTTCCTCGCTGAATCCAGGTTGAACCGCCGTCGGTTGACGCGTAGACCTTTCCGTCAATGTCCACTCCCAGTACTTGAGCCTGCGATGCTGCAAGCAGGGCAAGCGGCGGTGCGCCCGGAACCGAGTCGAATGATGTTCCTCCATTGATGCTGCGCATGACATCGGTCTGGCTGGTGCCGATCACGGTTGCGTCATTTGCGGGATCCAGGGCCAAGTCGAAGAGTTCGGGTGTACCCAGTTGTTTCCAGGTACGGCCAAGGTTTTCGGTTCGCCATAGGACGCCGTTGTTTGAGGCAAGGCCCATGACAACCTTGTTCGTGGCGACGAGTCGGTGGAAGTCGACTTGCCCGCCAAGGGAACCCTTCGTCCAGGTTTGACCCCCATTGGTGGAGATGCCAAGGCCCAGGTCGTTGGGTGCATCCATTTCTGGGCCTGGGTGTCCGGAGGCCAGCCAAGTACTGCCTGTGTGCGTAAGCCCCATGGTGTCGAAGAGCTCGTCGGATACCCGCACTGGTTGCTGTCCGGGTTGCTGGCTCCAGATTCCTTCGTGAGTGCCGAAGTAGAGCTTGGTTCCGACGAGGACCAGATTGTGGATGTGCCCCGTCAGGGAGTCGGTACTCACTGCCTCACCGGTTGCGACGGGATCCCTTGTAGGGACTGGTGTCGCGCTTCTTGCTGATGTGGCCTCAGACGAGTCGGGGGTATTACTGACTGAGGGTGATGAGCAAGCGGCCAGAAGTACTGCGGTACTGGCTGCGACCAGTATGAGCGATACTTCGCGCGCATAGACTCCCTGACGGTGGTTCATGGTGTTGTGAGGATGTAGCCGGCCTCTTCGATTGCCGGCTGAAGATCAACGGGCGTCAGCGCTTGGCTACTTTGCACTTGCACGTGTGAGGTTTCGCCTGGCTGTAGGTCCACCTCGACCCTCGTGACTCCTTCAATCTTGGTGACTTCCTCGATGACGGAATTCACGCAGTGGCTACAGGTCATGCCCTGCACGTCAAGCACGAGTTCACCCACGGTCAATCCTTCTCTAGGCTTCGGGTTGTTCGTTTGGTGAGCAGTAGTTTCATTTTTGCTATCTCGGTGTTCTGCCCCACGATGATGGCGTTTGCCAATTTCTGTACCTGTGCATCCTTGGTGGTTTTGAGAACCTGTCGTGCGGAGGTGATGGCTCCTTGGTGGTGCGTGGTCATCATCTGCAGCCACATTGAGTCGAACTTCTTGCCGCGTGCGCGGCCGAGCTTGGTCATATCGGCGTTGTTCATCACCCCGGTGCTGCCTGTAGTCATGCCGGACATGTTGCCCGAAGAGGAGTGACTTGCGGACGGCGAAACCGGCACCCTCCACTCCTTGAGCCAACTCTTCATAGTGGTGATTTCCGGGTTTTGGGCGGCCTTAATCTGCTTGGCCAGCGCCAACACTTGAGGGGATTTAGCGTACTTCAGGGCGAGGTCGGACATCTGGATTGCCTGCTGATGGTGGGGGATCATCATTTGGGCGTACGAGATGTCTCCAGCGGCACCCATGCCCATCATCATCGTGTTGCTCGAAATCGTTGGTGTTGGCGTCGGGGCGGCGTTGGCGAACTGGGTTGCTCCGAACGTCGCCGACAGCGCAGTCAGTGTCAATGCGCGGACTGTAATTGCTAGAGGACGATTGTTCATGTGGGGCTGCTCCTTGCTACAGCGATGCAAAGAATGGATCGGCCCAATTCGCGGGTGCGAAGCAAGGCATGTCTATGGCGGTTCCTTCTTTGCTGCGCATTCATCATCGATCTGAGTCAGTAGAGGTATCCGCAAGAACGGATGAAGATTTGATCAAGGGATGAGCGATGGTGCCTTTATGCAATCTTCATCGATTCTGCGCACAGATGGGCACCCACCAACGGGACAATTCAAGAATTGACGGTAACGACGTGGCATAGAAGCAAGGAGGCCCAACGATGATGGGCTGGATTCAAGACGGATTGGGCTGGCCCGGTGCGAACTGGTGGGGCATGGGCATCATGATGACCTGCTGGATCGCGCTGATTGGCTTTGGAATATGGATAGTCGTCCGGTTTACGCAAAACGATGGGGAGAGCAA
>Ga0172380_10007287_pt1 | contig 12471 bp, 11 predicted proteins | sample Leawe162metaG_FD_119747 | JGI IMG/M metagenome (GOLD analysis project Ga0172380, IMG submission 119747) | Leachate microbial communities from a municipal landfill in Southern Ontario, Canada - Leachate well 162 metaG | ecosystem: Engineered > Solid waste > Landfill > Unclassified | place...
AGGAACTTCACCACCTGACGCTCCTTGAACGAACGGACCCTTCCCACAAAAATCTGATAGACCACGCGCTTTCCTCCCACGCGCTGCCGGGCCTCGAACCGCTTTTCACCCGGGCTTTGCAGGAACACCTGCCCGTAGGCGCTGTAGCTGCCGACGAAATTCTCGCGGGCCGTGGCTCCGGCGGTGCGGATGAATTTCCTCCCGTCGCTGCCGACATCGACCTCGAGGAGTGTCTGTTTGTCCGAGGCATTCACGGCGCTGGAGTTGTATCCGTTGGGCGTCATGTCCGTGATCTGGCTGATCAAGGTTTTGGTGGAAAGGGTGTGCGTTCCGGTCCCGGCATCCGTGAACACGATGTTGCGCACGCCCTGGGAAACGTTTTGCGCCGACAGAACCTTCTCGCCCAAAACCCCGCCGGGCTGAAACGGCGCGTCCGCATCCGCCGCCGCAGCAAAGACTTTGTAACCACCGCCCGCTGCGGGAGCGACGTAATAGGGCGTTGCGGGTTGCAAAGGCACCGGAAGCCTGCCGGTGGAGGAAAAATAAACGGGCGTGGCCGGACCGATGCCACCCGGATAGACGATCGCGGAAAAACCCAGATTGGGGAGAGCGAGCTTCTGGTTGGGAAAATCCACATCCGCCGGAGCAAATGTTTCGCTGAGCGGCGGAAGCGTGACATTGGCCGGACTCTCCGCCGAATAATGGACATAGACGGAAGGCACGGACGGAAACTCCGTGGACGCCGCCAATGGCAGGCCGCATAACGCGAGCATGCCCGTGACAACCGTCACCTCGTGAAGATCACGCCACAATAAAAAAAGCATGGGGGGATGCTAATCCAGCAACTAGTATCCCCCCATGCCAAATATGCTCTTCTTATTGATATTTTCGTTCTCCCCCGTCCACGCCGACCGGGAGGGCTGCCCTGCCTTCCATCAGATTTGACATCCCATCCCTCACGATGTCGGCCAGACTTTGGGAAAGCAGTCGCCGACGAAGAGATCTCCGGGTTTTGCGTTAGGCCCCAGCAGGGGGACATTGGCGTGCCGGTTGCCTTTCCGTCCGGCTTGAATGGTCGCGAACGGGTCGATCCGCCCCCGGTAAGATGTGCCTCCCGGCATGTAGTGAATGATCACGCTCAACCGCGGATCATGGGTGAGGTTGGGCCCGGACCCATGAAAGCAGAGGCAATGATGGATGCTGGCACAGCCCGCTTTCAGGATGCAGGGCTCGTCGATCCATTCATGGGTTCCGGCATACTTGTCCTTGAGCCCGTCCAGATCCTTGTCATGGAACGAATCGGAGTTGGGAACCAATCCCCACTTGTGGGAACCGACGATCGTACGCATGCCGCCGTTGGTCAAATCCGTGTCCTGAAGGGCAAGCCACAAGGTGCACATTTTCTGGCTGCTCGCCACCTGCCAATGCGCGTAGTCCTGGTGCCAGCCCACGTTCGCTGCGGCAAAGTCCTTACGCTCCGGCCCCACGCCGGGTTTCACCACCACCTGGTCATGCCAGATTCTGACCTCGTCGGTTTCCATAAGCGGAGCAACCAGGGCGCCAAGTTTTTGGGAAAGCACCAACGAGCGAATGTTGTCGTTGAGCCACCAACCATTGTTGACCTTGCGCAATTCGGGGCTGTTCAGATCATAGGTGTATACGCGATCGAAGGGATAGATGTCGCGGTCGTAATCGTATTTGAAAATGCGGTCAACTTCCTTGCGCAACTGTTCGATCTGGTCGTCCGGCAGCAGCTTGGGCGTGATCCAATATCCGCGTTCCCGGTATTCGTTGAGATCGGCATCCGTGGGACGGACTTCGTTTACCTTAATCATGGGGTTTTCCTTTGGGTTATGGGTTGTAAGTTTTATTTTCTCCGTCCCGCCACGCGGCACAGAATGGGCAATACCCGCTGCCACTCGGACGCGGGAATATCCTCGCTGACTTGTAACATGAATGGCCGGTCCTTTCCGACCTGGTCAAACAGATCACTCAGAAAAACCTCGATCTTCCGGTCATTTTCGAGACAGATCGGCGAGGGAAAGTTCGGAAGGATCACCTTGTCCGGCCACGCCTGCCACGCTTCCGCCAGCGTCATGTCGTTCCCGAGCATCGGCAGGGAGAACGACTCGACGGCGTCGAAGTTGCTGTCCGCAATCAGGCTCTTCAAAGGATTCAAACGTCCGTCCATATGCACCACATAAGGAATCCCCGCTTCCCGCAGCCGCCGTCCGCGGCTTTCGTAGAAGGGCATGCAGTATTTGCGGAAGGAATCCGGTGGCGTCATGTCGCCCGTGATGTTGTCCGGCTGCCAGGCCACCTCCACGCCCGACTCAAGAAACATCCCGAAAGCCTCGTCCATCCGGTGTGCCATCACTTCCATCAACTCGACCACCGGCCCGTGCTCGGTGGCCAAATCTTCAAAAAACCGCTCCGGCCCAGCCAGCTCCATCAGCAACTTCTGGTAGGGCGAGCGATCCAGCCTGCCCAGCACCACCCCGTCGCCGCCCAGATCCGCGATGCGGGCGCGCAGCGTCTCATCGTTCCTGTGGAAGACCGTGTTTTCGGCGATGTATTGCATGACTTGGTAGTCGCCGACGCTCTGGATGAAATGCTTGCGTATCCAGTCGCTGCCGTAATTCGGGTCCCGCGTGGTCTCCTGGGAAACCGTGCCAACCGGCGTCTCATAAACACGGGTTTCCACCATTTGCCCGCGCTCCCAACTGAAACAAATCCGCAGGTCCGCACCCCTGACTTCGGAAACATATCCCGGCGAAGTGTGCCACGGCGGGGCCAGCAGCGTGACGGGAGGATGGTAATCGCTGATCCCGAGGCCCACGTTGCGCGCCAACCGCTCCGTTTCGCCCGTCGGCAGATACCGTTTGTAAATCGACACCGGAATTTGATCGGGGATTTCCTTGCGGTAAACCGCCATCATTCGATCATGAATTGTCATGGGTAACATCCGGGACGCCATTGCTATTGGGGCGGGCCGGAGGAGCCGACGCCGCGGGATTGCCGCATCAAGGCTTTGACTTCGTCCAGAGTGGGTATTGCATCGATCACGCCGAGCCGGGTCACGGAAAGCGCCGCAGCGTGGTTGGCGAAATCGATGGCCCCCTCAATGGAACTGCCCCCGGACAGCGCGGAAAGAAATCCGCCCGCGAACGTGTCGCCCGCCCCGGTGGTATCCACGGCCTTGACCTTCGGGGTCTGGAAGTGCCGGACGCCCTTGGCCGTCACCAGCACGGCTCCATGCTCGCCCAGGGTGATGATGGCATGCCGGACACCCCTGGCAATGAACCACCGCCCGGCGTCCTCCGCGCTGGCAAGGCCGGTGACTTTGATTCCCGTCAATGTAGCCGCCTCCGTCTCGTTGGGCTTGATGTAATCCAGGCACGGATACAGGTCATCGGGCAGTTTGGCGGCGGGTGCCGGATCGAGAAATGTGGCGACACCGAGCGCATGCACTTTGCGGATGGCGTATTCGACCAGGCTCCGGTCGTTTTCGAGCTGAAAACCCACGATAAACGAGGCGCGCAGGGCCGCTTCCGAGGCATTGATGTCCTCGGCGGACAGGCTGCCATTGGCCCCCAGGACGACGGAGATGGAATTGTGTCCGTATTTGTCGATCAGGATCACACTGATGCCGGTGTGGATGGAAGGATCGACGCGAATTGAATGGCAATCGATGCCCAGGCGCTTATACATCTGGAGCGCATCCTGGCCGTATTTGTCGAGTCCCACGCATCCGATAAACCGCACTTTCCCCGAAAACGACGCTGCAGCCACCGCTTGATTGGAGCCTTTCCCGCCACCGCCTTCGTAAAACGAGTCCCCGATCACGGTTTCGCCCACGTCGGGCAGGTGTTCCCCCTTCAGAAACAGCCCCACGTTATAGCTGCCAATGATGGTCACAGTTTTATTCGGCATCAATTTTCCTTTTGTCATTCAAATGGGATGGGGCAAAAACTTCCCTGCAATGGCAATGCCTGATTGCGGGGGGGAAGGGGTGGCTGGCCGGTCATTTCCTTGTCCGGGATGATGCGCCGCCTCCCCCCGATCCGCAATGGACATTCGGCCAAATTTATAGCATAAAAGGACAAATCGAATTGAGATGAAGCTCCCGGAAATTTTAGCCTTCGGCGAACACCGCTCCACATGCGCGGTTGGCCAGTGGCACCAGCATGACGGCCCCGAGCTGGTGTGGGTCGTGCGGGGCGCTTGCACCATCACCGTTCAAGGACGGGCAGAAGCAATGCAAGCTTCCAGTGGCAACCTCTTTATTCTCCCGGCGCGCATTCCCCACCGGCAAGTTTCCCTGGGAACGGTGAGAACCTGGTATGTCGCCTTTGACCAGCCGACGATGGGCTGGGATTTTTCTCCACGCATCCTGAACGTGCGCGGAGAGGAGACCCTCAAGAAATGGATGTCGTGGATCTGTCTTCGGAAAAAGGAGACGCACTTGGGCTGGACGGAGTCCAGGAGTTGCCTGGTCATGGCAGTCCTTCGGAGGGTCGCCTATGTTGAGGAACGAATCGAAACGACAAGGCACATCCCTCCCTCCCTTGGCATTGCCCTTCGCCATTTACAGGATCATTTTACAAATGAAATCACCCTCTCCGACCTCGCGTCGCGGGCGGGCGTCAGCGTCAGTTTGTTGAAGCAATTGTTTCGCTCGGAACTTGGCATCAGCCCCATCCAGCATCGCAACGATCTGCGCCTTTCCCATGCAAAGGCATTGCTTTCCAATTGTTATCTCACGGTGGGTGAAGTGGCCGAGCAGTGCGGTTTTTCGGATCCCAATTATTTTGTCCGCTTATTTCATCAACGGCTGGGGACATCACCCGGAATGTGGAGGAAAAAACCGGGCACGTTCCGACGCGGCGACCGGGAAAACGAAAAAGCCATTGTCCCGCGCAAAGACGCAAAGGCCGCGAAGGGCATGGTCTTATGAATCCATTCCTTGTCTCTGCGGGCCTTTCGGAGAAACTTGGCGAACTCGACATCAAGAGGGGGGGCCGGTCTTCGCGCAGCCCTTCTCAAATTCCCTCGCAAGGCCGCAAAAAACGTCCAATCTGACCGCGCATGGTGAGCGGGCATCAAAAGCAGTCGGCTTGGGATATCGCGATTTCGGTCGTGGCGTGGGCGGGAGCCATCCTGCTTTTTTGGAAATCCCTCCGGTGGCTCGCGGGCACGGCGCTCGCCCGCGAACAGATCGCCCACGCGGCCACCGTGCTGATCTTCGGGCTGGTTTTTCTCCTGCGGGAGAGGCCGGAGACCACCCCGGTGGCCATGCGCTTCGGCCGCCACGCGACGGAATTTTTTGCGGGGGCCTGTCTCGGGGCCTCCCTGGCCTGGCTCCTCCACCAGCCCCTGCTCATGCTTTGCGCGCTGGGGTTCCTGGCGGGAGCGGTCCTGCTTTTTGTCTACGGGGACCCGCTGGTTCACCTGGCCCTCGGCTTCGGGATGGCGTTCTCGGGGTTCACGTTTTTGTCGGTTCTTTTCCCCTTTGCCGACTGGCCGCTGCGTCTGCTGGCCGGAAGAACGGCCACGTGGTTTTTCGGCCTTTTCGGGCATCCGGTCCAGCTCGGCCTTGCGGGGGATCCCCTGCGGCTCATTCTGGTCGACGGGGGCGCGCCCTTTGAAGTGGCGACGGAGTGCAACGGTTTCGGGATCATCAGCGGATGCATCCTGCTGGCTCTGCTCCTGGTTTTCAGCCGACGGCTGCGCGTCGCCGACAAACTCGTCGTCCTCGCCCTCGCCCCGTTGCTCGGGCTGTTCTCAAACGCGGCCAGGATCTTCCTGATCGTGCTGCTGGCTCCGGCGGCGGGAAAGAACTACCAGTTCATGCATGAGGGGGTTGGCATCCTCCTGTTTTTTGGGACTCTCGCGGTGCTCTGGTGGCTGGTCGCCGGCCTGCCGGAACGCCGCCAGAGCCCCTCCTCGGAAACTCACACGAATTCCGACATCTCGTAGAGCGCGGGATCTTTTGTCGGCCGCCGGAACGCTTGGCGTGAAGCCCCCGCCTCCCCAACCGTTTCCTCGTCAGGCATCTCCATTCCCTCGAACGCCTCCCCGAACTCCTCCTCCAGTTTTTCGGGGTCCTCTCCCGCCTCCATCCGGCGGATCATCTGTTCCATTTCCTTCGGCATCGGCTGGCCGGTGGCCTCGGTCATTTTCCTCATCATGCGGCCGAGGGCTTTCGGGTCCGGGTTGTTCTCGTCGATGCCCGCCATTTCGCCCTGCATTTCGGCCATCACGCGTTCCATCCGCGGGTCCTCCGCGCCGACGGGCGGGCCCTTCTTCTCCGCCGCTCTCCCGGTCACGGCAAACCGCGACACCACCCGCTCCATCCTCGCTCCCGGCTTGTCCGGGCACCGGGGGATCTTGTCGCGATGGGCGAAACTGCGCGCAAAAAACGAGTAAACCTTGTTTGTGTCCGGTGAGAAAAATTCGTAGATCGGCATGGCGGGGGAATTTTGGAAGAAATCGGGCCTCCCGTCAAATCAGCGTGGGGCCATCGGGTGAAGCACGTCCGGGAGCACCGCCTTTTCGGAAACCTCCACCTCGCGTTCCATGCCCAGCAGCTCCATCAGGACCGTCACCCGCGCCCGGGCCGGCATCACGCCCGTCACGATGGCGCGGATCCCCTGAAACGGGCCCTCGACAACCTGGACTTCCTCCCCGACCGACAGGTTTGTGGGGATCTCGACCGTCTCGCCGTCGGCCACCGAGGCCCGCAGCTCGCCGATGACCGCCTCCGGCACGATCGCCGGAATCCCGCCGAAAGACACGATTGTGGACACCCCGTTGCTCGCCCTCACGAGGCGGTATTGTTCGCCGTAGCAAAAACGCGCGAACAGGTAGCCCGGGAACATCGCTTCAAGCACCCGCACCCGGCCGCTTTTCCGGGCTCTTTCGAAGCGAAGCATCGGGCAAAACACCTCCAGCCCGGCCTCGTTGGCCAAGGCGAATTTTGCGGACTGCTCCTGGCGCGGACGCGCCTTCACACAATACCAGTGCACGTTTTCCATGTTCTTCGACGGGAGGCGCATTCTGTCCGATTCCCCCCGGATGACAAGCCTTCAACTTTGTGACGAAATTGTAACATTTCTCCTGTTTCAAACGTCGGGAAATCTGTGAATAACTTGTCGATAAACCCCATGAAATACTACCGGACAGGATGGATTTCGGACGTGCATCTGGGAACCCGCGGCAGCCGGGCGGCTGCGCTTCTCGACTTCCTCAAGGACACGGAATTCGAGACCCTCTACCTGGTGGGGGACCTGATCGACATCTGGTCGCTCCGGCGCGGGATCTTTTGGCCGCAGGAGCACAACGATGTGATCCAGAAAATCCTCCGGAAGGGCCGCAAAGGAACCGAGATCATTTATATCGTGGGCAACCACGACGAGTTTCTGGCCGGATTTTTCGGCTCCTACGCGAGCGTCACCTTGCAGAAAAACGCGATCCACCATACGGCGGATGGGCGTCGGCTCCTGATCATCCACGGCCACGAGTTGGACACGGTGGTCCAGAACATGGGGTGGCTGGCGCACGCGGGCGACATCGGTTACACGATCCTCCTCCGCTGCAACGGCCTCGTGAACTTCATCCGGCACCTCTTCGGCCTCGGCCATTGGTCATTGAGCGCCTACGTCAAGGCGGAGGTGAAGAACGTCGTCAGTTTTATCGGGCAGTTCGAGGAGTCGGTCGTCCGTTACGCGAAAGATTTCGATGTGGACGGCGTCCTCTGCGGGCACATCCACACCTCGTCGGTTCGGAAAATCGGGGGCGTCGAATATTTCAACACGGGCGATTGGGTCGAGAGCTGCACCGCGATCGTCGAGCATTACGACGGCACGATGGAGCTGCTCCGCCCGGAGAGCTCGATTCCGGCTGCGGAAGTTCCTGGGCAGACGGCCCGGGCACCATTCTTCGAGCCGGCCCGCGCCTGAATTTCCTCCTGCCCCGGCTGCGGGGTCACGGCTTCGCTTTCAACAGGAGGACCGGGACATCCACGACGTGACGCACTTTGTCGGCGGTGCTGCCGTGAAGGATGTCGCTGACAAACCGGTGCCCGTGCGTGGACATGGCGATCAGGTCGACTTTGTGCGTCTGGACATATTTGACAATTTCATCCGAGGGCTGCCCCATCGCCAGCACGCCCTCTGCGGAAAACCCCTCGGCCCGAAGCTCGGCGGCCCGACGTTCCAGATAGGCGCGGTCTTCCTGGATCTCCTCGCTCTCCGCCAGGTTGAGCTGGTCGAAATTCCTGGCCGCCCAGCCATCGGCAACGTGGAGGAGTATGAGGCGGGACCCGGTCAGCCTGACCAGCGACTTGATGTGATCGAGCATCGTCTGGTCGGCAGGGCTGTTTTCAACGGGGATGAGAACGGTGTGATACATGGCGTTACGACGGTGAGATGCCCAGAAGATCGTAGAGCGGCGCGACGAGGCCGGGCGCGAATTTATCCACGAGATATTTGACGTTCAAAATGATGATGATCGACGCCGTGGTCCAGCCGAGAATCTTGATCCACAGGGGGTTCACAAATTCACCCATTTTCGCCTTCTCGCCGGTGAACCTCAGGAGCGGCACCACGGCGAACGCCAGCTGCATGCTCAGCACGACCTGGCTGGCCACCAGCAAATCCGTCGTCCGGCTCTCGCCGTAAATCCCGATGATGCACACTGCGGGAACGATGGCGATACCTCGCGTGACCAGTCGGCGCAGCCACGGGGTGATGCGGAAATTGAGGAAGCCTTCCATCACGATTTGGCCGGCGAGCGTGCCGGTGAGCGTGGCGTTCTGCCCCGATGCCAGCAGCGCCAGCGCGAAAAGCGTGCTGGCGATTCCGACGCCGAGAGTCGGGCTCAACAAATGGTAGGCATCCTGGATCGAGGCCACGTCCTGGTGGCTCGTCCCGTAAAATGTCGCTGCGGCGAGGATGAGGATCGCCGCGTTGATGAAGAGCGCGAACATCAGCGCGGCCGAGGAATCAATCGTCGCGAACTTGATCGCCTCGCGCCTGCCTTCCGGCGTCCGCTCGAAGTTGCGCGTCTGGACGATCGACGAGTGGAGGTAGAGATTGTGCGGCATCACCGTGGCCCCGAGGATGCCGATGCTCACATAGAGCATGCCCTGGTTCTTGAGGATCTCGGTGCTCGGCACGAACCCCATCATCACCCCGACGAGGCTCGGCTTCGCAAAAAAGAGCTCCGCCGCGAAGCAACCCCCGACCGTCAGGATGAGCGTGACAACGAGGGCCTCCACGTAGCGAAACCCCCGGTTCTGCAAGTAGAGCACGACCAGCACGTCGAGACAGGTGATGATGCAGCCCCACACCAGCGGAATGCCGAAGAGCAGTTGCAGCGCGATGGCCGAGCCCACCACCTCTGCGAGATCGCACGCCGCGATGGCGAGCTCGCACAGCATCCACAGCCCCCACACGACCGGCCTCGGGTAATGGTCGCGGCAGGCCTGCGCGAGATCGCGTCCCGTCGCCACACCCAGCTTCACGCAGAGATGCTGGAGCAGGATCGCCATCAAATTCGAAATGAGGATGACCGCGAGCAGCGTGTATCCAAACTGTGCGCCGCCCGCGAGGTCGGTGGCCCAGTTGCCCGGATCCATGTATCCGACGGCCACCAGGAAGCCCGGTCCCGCGAAGGCGAGCATCTTCCGCCAGAACGGCGCATTCCCCGGCACCATGATGCTGCGGTGCACTTCGGGAAGGCTCACTTCCGCCACCTGCCTCTTCCAGGCGTCCATTTCCTTTACGGGACTTTGCATCTCTTGATTCATGTTTGGTTCTTAGTGGTGACAGCCCTGTTGTAGCTCGTGCTACAACATGATGCCGACGCTAAACTTCGAAGCCGAAGGTTGTCAATGCTCATTTTTTATACAAGGATGCCGGATGGTTTCGAACAAGAGCAAATCCGTGTTGGCCATCGCCCCTGGGGGTGCGGGAGGTCCGGAAACGGCGACCCACCAGCAGCTCACGCGCCTGCAGCATGCGCAGGAGCGGGCGCAGGACTACGTGGAGGTGGTTGCGGATCTCATCGCGAGCCGGGGGGAGGCGAGGGCGACGGACCTGGCCAGATCGCTGGGGGTGACGCATGTGACGGTGATTCGGACGGTGCAGCGGCTGCAGCGGGAGGGACTGGTCACCACCCAGCCATACCGCTCCATCTTTCTGACGGAGGCCGGCCGGAAGCTGGCCGGCAAAGCGAGGGCCCGGCACGAGAAGGTTGTGGCGTTCCTGGAGGCCCTTGGGGTTTCCTCCCGCACGGCACGGGCGGATGCCGAGGGCATCGAGCACCATGTGAGTGATGAAACGCTTTCGGTCATGGAGAGATACCTGGGCGGGGAATCCCGGGGCCGGGCGCCCAAAAAATCCCCGGGAATCGCGAAGCGGAGCTCCCCGTGATTCCTCCGGGTCACCGGGAGGGACCGGCGGCTTCTCCGGGAAGTCCGGGCGGATGAGTTGTGCTCTGTTGAAGGATGTCGGGCGCGCCTACACGAGGCGGCGGCGCTGGCACCCGATCCAGGCGGCGAAAAGGCCGATGACGATGTGCGAGCACAGGACCCAGACGCAGAGGCCGGCCGGGGAGAGCGCGGTTTGGACGACCATCTGGACGATGTCGTAGTAGCGTTCCCCCTTGAGTGTCTGGAGAACCCCGGACCAGCTCCAGTAGGCGGCGATGAACGGGCGGACGAGGATGCCGAGGAAATCCGGCAGGGCGAGGACGGCTCCCGAGAGCGGGAGCTGGAAACCGACCAGGTAGATCGAGACGAGCGAGGCCTGTTCGGCGGAGCCGAGAAAACTCGATACGGCGAGGCAGATCGAAGTCATCGCGGCGTTGACCAGAACCAGAAAGGCCAGCTGGGGCCCGAGATCGCCCGGAAACCCGCAGACATAGTGGACGAAGAGCCCCATCCAAAGCGATTGGGCCAGCACCAGGAACCCCAGGAAGACCGCCTTGCCCGCGACGTAACTCAGCGGGCTGAGGCCGGCGAGTTTTTCCTTCTCGAAGATCAGGCGCTCGGCGGCGATCTCGCGCCCGGAATTGTTCGCGCCCATCAGGGTCAGCAGAACGACCTGGAACATGACGATCCCGGATACCAGGCTCCCGACTTTGCTGGATTGGACCAGGAAGTCCTTCGCTTCGACGAGCTGCTGCACGACGTCGAGGCCGAGCCCCATGCTGAGGTTTTTCACCGTCGGCAGGCCGTTCCACGCGAAGATCGCGACCAGGACCGGGAACCCGAAAACCAGGCCGAGCTGAAGCGCGAGCTGGGCATGGTTCCGGAAAAAAATTTTCATCCGGCGGGAGAGGAGGGTCAGGAACTGGCTGGTGGCCCCGGGGCCGGGAAGCGAAGACGAGGGCGGGGGGGGCGGGACCTGGACCTCGATCGTGGGGGCGGCCTGGGTGGCGGCGCTGTCAAAAGTCAGGCCCCTGACCATGTCCCTGCCGCCGCCGGTCTCGGCGAATGCCGAGCGGTGTTTTTTCCACGATTGCGACCACTCCTTTCCGGAGCGGACTTCCAGCTGCCTGTAGAGGTCCTGCGCGTCGTCCGCCCGGAAGTAATGAGTGAGGAACTGGGGCGGCCCGTGATAGGCCACCACGCCCTCATATAACACCAGCACCGAATCGTAGAGCTCGACGTGCCGGAGGCTGTGCGTGACCGAAAGCACCACCCTTCCCTCCGTGCGCGAGAGCCCGTGCAAAAGGTGCACGATCTCGTCCTCGGATTGCGGGTCCAGCCCGCTGGTCACCTCGTCGCACAGAAGCATCGCCGGCTTGCTCACGAGTTCCATCGCGAGGGCCAGCCGCCGCCTCTGCCCGCCCGACAGCACGCTGGCCAGACGCCCGTCGAACTCGCCCATGCCCACCTCTTCGAGCACGTTGCCGACCGCCTCCTCCAGGGCCCCCCCGCGCATCCCCCGCACCCGGAGCCGCATCGCATAGGAAACGCATTCGCGGACGGTCAGCTCCTCGTGGGCGATGCTGAACTGCGGCACGTAGCCGACCTCCGACGGCGAAAAATCCTCTTCCGCCACATCGCGTCCGTTCCAGAAAATCGCCCCTTCCTCCTCGCCTGGCGCGATGCCGGTGATGACCTTGAGCATCGTGCTTTTCCCGCAGCCCGACGGCCCGATGATCGCCCCGAAGTGGCCTTTCGGAAACGAAACCGACACGTCGGCGAGAAGCGGGCGGACGTCTTCGCCGCCGCCGATGAACAATGTCACATCCTTGAGTTCGAGCACGAAACCGCACTTTGCCGGATACCCGTGCGCATTGACAACGCAAAAGCGCCAAACTTTTTCCCGTCCCCACGCCCAAATCCGCGCGTAAGAGAAGAAATGAGAGGGGAGAGGTTCGACGACCTGTCGATAACGCGAGGGAGGGCGAAGCTCCGTCTGAGCCGTAATAAATGGGCTCACACGGAGGTTCGCCCTC
>Ga0172380_10007288_pt1 | contig 12468 bp, 10 predicted proteins | sample Leawe162metaG_FD_119747 | JGI IMG/M metagenome (GOLD analysis project Ga0172380, IMG submission 119747) | Leachate microbial communities from a municipal landfill in Southern Ontario, Canada - Leachate well 162 metaG | ecosystem: Engineered > Solid waste > Landfill > Unclassified | place...
ACGTGCAATTCGGCGAGGGCGGTGCCGGCACCTTTTCCGACGGCAAGCTCTACAGCCAGATCAAGGACCCGCGCCACCTCGGGCGCAAGGTGCTGGCCGAGTTCGTCAAGGCCGGCGCGCCGGAAGAGATTCTCTACGTGGCCAAGCCGCACATCGGCACCTTCCGCCTGGTCGGCATGGTCGAGCAGATGCGCGCCGAGATCATCGCCTTGGGCGGTGAAATCCGTTTCCAGCAACGCGTGACGGGGCTGGATATTGATCGCGGCCAGGTGCGTGGCGTGCAGCTGGCCGGCGGCGAAACCGTCGCCACCGACCACGTCGTGCTGGCGCTCGGCCACAGCGCCCGCGACACCTTCGAGGCGCTGCACGCGCAAGGCGTGTTCATGGAGCCGAAGCCGTTCTCGGTCGGCTTCCGCATCGAGCACCCACAGTCGCTGATCGACAAGGCCCGCCTTGGGCCGCATGCCGGCAACCCGCTGCTCGGTGCCGCCGACTACAAGCTGGTGCATCACGCGGCGAACGGGCGGGCCGTCTACAGCTTCTGCATGTGCCCCGGTGGCACGGTGGTGGCTGCGACCTCGGAGGAGGGGCGTGTGGTAACCAACGGCATGAGCCAGTATTCACGCAACGAGCGCAACGCCAATGCCGGCATCGTAGTGAACATTTCACCGGAGGACTTCGGTGGCGATGCCGAGCATCCGCTCGCCGGCATCGCCTTCCAGCGCGAACTCGAATCGCGCGCCTTCGAACTCGGCGGCGGCACTTACGAGGCGCCGGCGCAGCTGGTCGGTGATTTCCTGGCGGGCCGGCCGTCGACGCAGCTGGGTGCTGTCGAACCTTCCTACAAGCCTGGGGTGCATCTCACCGATCTGGCGACGGCGCTACCGCCGTATGCCATCGAGGCCATGCGCGAAGCGCTGCCGGCCTTCGGTCGCCAGATCAGGGGTTTCGATATGGCCGACGCGGTGCTGACCGGAGTTGAAACGCGAACCTCATCGCCGCTGCGCATCACGCGTGGCGAGGATTTCCAGAGCCTGAATGTGAAGGGCCTGTATCCGGCCGGCGAGGGCGCGGGCTACGCCGGTGGGATTCTCTCGGCCGGGGTGGATGGCATCAAGGTGGCGGAGGCGGTGGCGCTGGATTTGGTCGGGCAGCTATAGCGAGTCTGCCGCTCAATGTTTCATTGTCGTTTCACGCGCCCGCGCAATCCGTGAGCGTTGCAGTGCCAGCAGTTCAACGACACCCCAGAGCAGGGTGCTGCCAATGGCCAGCAGTGGGTGGGTGACGGTGCGACGGAGTATGTCGGTCATGTTTTTCCCCTCAATCCAGCGGATGGACCCTGATCCAGCCATCATCGAAGAAGCGGTCGATCAGGTCTTCCAGATTCGTCAGCAGTCTCGTCATTTCAGCCTCGCAACCATGCGTTGGTGACGTCGAGCAAGTTAGCAGGCCATTGTTAAGCGCGTGTTTCGAGGCCGTGTCACAATCGGGACATGCTTGTCACGCTATCCTTCCTGGCGTCATTCCAGAGAAGGGGCAGCGTGGCCATACAGGATCCCTCCGTTGAACTCGATGAGCAGGTAGCGCTTGAAGACATCCTCCGCCAAGGGGGGAGTCATCTTGTTTCAAGGGTGCTTGGCGAAACACAGGTCGGGGCACGTCGCTTCCCGATTGTGGCCGTCACCCTTGGCAATCCCGATCCATCGGTACCGGCAGCCGGTTTCTTTGGCGGGGTGCATGGCCTGGAGCGTATCGGCTCGGCCGTGGTTCTCGCCTTCCTGAAAAATCTTGCCGGCCGCCTGCGCTGGGATCGCCTGCTGCATCAGCAGCTCGAATCCATCCGCCTGGTCTTCGTTCCCGTCGTCAATCCCGGGGGCATGTGGCGCGGCACGCGGGCCAATCCGAACGGTGTCGATCTCATGCGCAATGCGCCAGTGGATGCGCTGGAAAGCACCCCTTTCCTGCTGGGCGGGCACCGCCTTGGTGCCCGCCTGCCATGGTATCGGGGCAAGGCAGGTGTCGAGATGGAGCTTGAGGCGGCGGCGCTCTGCCAGCTGGTCGAGGAGGAGCTCCTGAGCCGGCCATTCAGTATCGCCGTCGACTGCCATTCCGGTTTCGGCATCAACGACCGTATCTGGTTTCCCTATGCGCATACGGCCTGCCCCATCCGGGATCTCGCGGAGATGCATGCGCTGGGCGAAATCTTCGAGCAGACGCATCCGCACCACCGTTACGTTTTTGAGCCGCAGAGCCGCCAGTACCTTGCCCATGGCGATTTGTGGGACCACCTGTATCGGCGGGCAATCTCGCTTCCAGGCAGGATGTTCCTGCCCTTGACGCTGGAGATGGGGTCGTGGATCTGGGTCAAGAAAAATCCACGACAACTCTTCTCGCGTCATGGCATCTTTAACCCGCTGATCGACCACCGCCAGCAGCGGGTGCTCAGACGGCACCTTGCCTGGCTGGAATTCGTCGCGCGGGCGAGCGGGAGCTACCGTCACTGGCTGCCGAGCGGCAGCGATCGCGAGCAGCACCAGCAGCAGGCCCTGCTGCGCTGGTATCAGCAGACGGTACGCTGATGCGCTGGATCTTCCTGCGCGGGCTTGTCCGGGAGTCCCGGCACTGGGGGGGCTTCCCGGAAATCTTCCGCGAGCATGTTGCCGGTGCCGAGGTGATTGCGCTCGACCTGCCCGGAAATGGCACCTTCCATGACCGGGAAAGCCCGCTGACGATTGGCGGCATGGTTTCGCATTGTCGCCGCGTGCTTGCAGCGCGTGGTCTGTCACCCCCGTTTGCGGTGCTGGCCTTGTCGCTGGGCGGCATGGTGGCTACCGAATGGGCTTCGCGCCACCCCGGAGAAATCCATGCTTGTGTACTGCTGAACACAAGCATGCGGCCTTTCAACCCGTTTTTTCATCGCCTGCAGCCAAAAAACTACCAGGGCCTGCTGCGGCTGCTGTTCGAGTCATCGGAGGCGGCGGTAGAGAAAAGCATTCTGGCGATGACCAGCAACCAGCATGGCGCGGAGGTCACCCTGCTGGCGGACTGGCTACGCTGGCGCAAGGAGTGTCCGGTGTCGCGCCGGAACGCGCTGCGGCAGTTGCTCGCGGCGGCGCGCTATCGGGCGCCACGGCAGGCGCCGGCCGTACCGCTATTGCTGCTGGCCAGCGCCGGGGATCGCCTGGTCGATTACCGCTGTTCCTCGCGTATCGTGGAAGTCTGGCGGTCCGAGTTGGCCATGCATCCAACCGCCGGCCATGACCTGCCACTGGATGCCCCGCGCTGGGTGGCCGAGGCGGTCGCTGGCTGGCTTGCCAGCCATGCGTTGAGAGCTTAGTGGCTGTTCTCAGCAACGCGCTCCACGAGTCTACTGTGAACACGCCCTAATACGATTTGCCGCTGGCTCGCGCATCCTCCAGCTTCATGCACACGAAGTTCGTGGTGCAGTTCTCCATGGTGCAGGCGCGCTCGCTTTGCACGGCAACCAGCTTCTGTTCGCCGCATAGTTGCCCTGCCTTGAGCTTGGCGCGGGCTGTGCCGTCGTCAGTGAACGGGTGCTCGATGATGTAGAAGCCGGCATTCAGCCAGCGCTCGCCGGATTCGTAGCGGGTGACGGTAATGTCGCTATTTGGGAACAGGCCGGCGCAGCCGGTCAGAAACATCGCCAGCATCAGTGCACTGGCCGAGCGTGTCGGTCGTGATTTCATCGTGTGGGCTTTCATGCGGATACTCGTATGCGGGGTCAGCCGCGCGTTCCGTTCCGTATCGTCCGCCCCTGCTCGACCAGCTTCCAGATCAGCGGCGTCAGTATCAACTGCATGGCCAGCGGCATCTTTCCGCCTGGCGTGACGATGGTGTTGGCGCGTGACATGAAGGCGCCGTCGATCATGTTCAGCAGGTAGGGGAAATCGATCCCGCGCGGGTCAGCAAAACGGATGACGACGAAGGATTCATCCTGGCTGGGAACGTCGCGGGCGATGAAGGGATTGGACGTATCGACAACGGGCACACGCTGGAAGTTGATGTGCGTGCGCGAGAACTGCGGCGTCATGTAGTGCACGTAGTCCGGCATGCGGCGCAGGATGGTGTTGGTTACCGCCTCGCGTGAGTAGCCGCGCAGCCGCGTGTCGCGCAGCAGCTTCTGGATCCACTCCAGGTTGATTGTCGGCACGACCCCGATGAGCAGGTCCGGATAGGTCGAGACATCCACCGTCTCGGTTTTGACGGCGCCGTGCAGGCCTTCGTAAAAAAGCAGGTCTGTGCCTTCCGGGATTTCTTCCGGCAGTGTGAATCCACCAACCTCGCCACCCCAGCGTGCGACTTCGACCTCATCGTGCACGTAGCGACGGAAGGTGCCGGAGCCACTCTCGGCGTATCGTCGATAGAGCTCTTCCAGCGCTTCGAAGTCATTGCCTTCCGGGCCGAAGTGCGACGGTGCCGGTTGTCCCGTGCGTTCGGCGGCGACGATGCGTTCGGCAATCTCGGCACGCGTGTAACGGTGAAAGCTGTCGCCTTCGACGAAGGCTGCATTGACATACTCGCGCCAGAATATCTGCTCGAAGGTTTCCTTGACGGTCGTCGTTCCAGCACCGGAGGAACCTGTGACAGCGATGATCGGATGGCGAGCAGACACGGTGTTCTTCAGCCCTGATCGGCGTGGTAAGCGGTCACGCGCTCGACTTCGTTCTTCGAGCCGAGGATCACCGGTACGCGCATATGCAGCCCGGTCGGTTGCACCTCAAGGATGCGTTGGCGCCCGGTAGTGGCTGCGCCGCCAGCCTGCTCGATAATCATGCTCATCGGATTGGCTTCGTACATCAGGCGCAGCTTGCCGCCCTGACCGACGATCTTGGCATCGAGCGGGTACATGAAAATGCCGCCGCGCGTCATGATGCGGTGCACGTCCGCGACCATCGAGGCCACCCAGCGCATGTTGAAGTCCTTGCCCAGCGGCCCCTCCTTGCCGGCCAGCATTTCCTCGACGTAGCGGCGCACCGGCGCCTCCCAGTGACGCATGTTCGACATGTTGATGGCAAATTCCCTGGTATCCGCCGGAATCCGCATGTTTTCCTGGGTCAGCACGAAGGAGCCCTGTTCGCGATCGAGCGTGAAGCAGGCAACGCCGTCGCCCACCGTCAGCACCAGCAGCGTGGTTGGGCCATAGACGGCGTAGCCGGCGGCCAGTTGCTGTGTGCCCGGCTGCAGGAAGGCTTCCGGCTGCGTCGGGTCGGCGCCCTCGGCGCAACGCAGCACCGAAAAAATGGTGCCTACCGAGACGTTGATGTCGATGTTCGACGAGCCGTCGAGCGGATCGAAGAGCAACAGGTATTCGCCTTGCGGGTAGCGGTTGGGGATGGCGTGCGGCAGCTCCATTTCCTCCGAGGCCATGCCGGCCAGGTGGCCGCCCCATTCGTTGGCTTCGAGGAAAATGTCGTTAGAGAGTACGTCGAGCTTCTTCTGTGCTTCGCCCTGCACGTTATCGCTGCCGGCTTCGCCGAGTACGCCGCCGCCTTCGCCGAGGCCGCCCTTGCCGATGGCGACGGCGATGGCCTTGCAGGCGCGGGCGACAACTTCGATCAGCAGGCGCAGATCGGCGTTGATCTTGCCCTTCTCGCGTTGTTCCTCAATCAGATAGCGGCTAAGTGTGATGTGGCGCATGGGGTTCCCCTGAAATCCGGTGCGGGCACGCGACGGGGAGCTACCCGTCGTGGCGCCGTAAAAACGCGCATTCTACCTAATGCAGTCGCCGAAGCTGCTCTTCCCGGCTGTTCTGCAGGAAAGCCTGGGCGGCGGTGGCCGGCAACGGCCGGCTGAAGAAAAATCCCTGAACCTCATCGCACTGGTTCTGCTGCAGCATCTCGAGCTGCGCGCGCGTCTCGACACCCTCCGCAACGACGCGCATGCCCAGACTGTGGGCGAGGGCAATCGTCGACATGGCGATGGCCGCATCGTCCGCGTCACGCTCGATGTCGCGGACGAAGGAGCGGTCGATCTTCAGGTGGTCGATGGGGAACAGCTTGAGGTAGGCCAGAGACGAATAGCCGGTCCCGAAATCGTCGATGGCCAGCGTCACCCCCATGCGCTTGAGTGCCTGCAGGACCTTGATGGCTTCCTCCGGCTTGTCCATGACAGCGCTCTCGGTGATTTCCAGCTCCAGCAGTGCCGGCGGGATGCCTGTCTCGGCAAGGGCGTCGCGCACGGTCTCGATCAGGTCGGAGTTACGCAACTGACGTGCCGAAAGGTTGACGGCCATGCGCAGTGGCGGCAGGCCGGTATCGAGCCAGCGGCGCAATTGACGGCAGGCTTCGCCGAGCACCCAGGCGCCGATCGGTACGATCATCCCGGTTTCCTCGGCGATGGTAATGAAGCGATCCGGCGGTACCAGCTCCTCGCCCGGGGGCTGCCAGCGCAGCAGCGCCTCGACACCCGTCGCCCGCAGGCCGTCAGCAGAAAATTGTGGTTGATAGTGCAGCAGCAACTCGTTGTGCGGCAGCGCCAGACGCAAGCGCGCCTCGATCGACAGGCGCTCGCTGGCAATGCGATTCATTTCCTCGGCAAAGAACTGGTAGTTGTTTCTCCCCAGCGCCTTGGCGTGATACATCGCGGTGTCGGCATTTTTCATGATGGTATCGACACTGAGCCCGTCATCGGGGTAAATGCTGATGCCGACCGAGGGGCTGGTATGCAGGTCGTTGCTGTCGATGTGAATCGGGCTGAGCAGTGAGGAAATTATTTTCAGTGCCACATGCGCAGCCGCGTCGGCACTTTCCATGTCCGGAAGGACGATGACAAATTCATCGCCGCCAAGCCGCGCCACCATGTCCGATTCCCTGACCACGGAAGAAAAACGCTTGCCGACTTCAATGAGCAGACGGTCGCCGACGTGGTGGCCGAGCGTATCGTTGATCACCTTGAAACGGTCGAGATCGATGAACAGCACGCCGACGCGCCAGTTGTGCCGCCGAGCGTCGATCAGCGCCTGCTCCAGGCGGGCTTCCAGCGAGAAGCGGTTGGGCAGCTCGGTCAACGCATCGTGATGGGCCAGGAAATGAATGCGCTCCTCCGCCCGCTTGCGCTCGGTGATGTCGGCGAACATTGCGACATAGTGCGTCAGCACACCACTGATCTGGTCGTGCACGGCGTTGATCGTCATCCATTTCGGGTAAAGGTCGCCGCTCTTCTTGCGATCCCAGATTTCTCCAGACCAGTGCCCGGTGCTTTGCAGCAGCTTCCACATCTCGTGATAGAAACCCTTGTCGTGGCGGCCGGAGGCGAGCAGGCGCGGGTCTTCGCCGATGACCTCGTCGGGTGCAAAACCGGTGATCTGGGTGAAGGCCTCATTGATCGAGACAATCCGGTTGTTCTGGTCGGTGATCATGATGGCTTCCGGGCTGTTGTCGAAGACCTTTTCAGCCAGTAGCAGGCGTTCCTCGGATTTTTTGCGGGCCGAGATGTCGGTGTAAATGGTGACGAAGCCGCCGCCGGGCAAAGGCGTGCCGCGGACTTCGAGAACGCGGCCATCCGGCCGGGTGCGCTCGAAGCTGTGCGGTTGTGGCTGGCGCGCCCGCTCGATGATCGCTGCCGCGATCTGCTCGGGATCGCCCGGGCCGTACTCGCCGCGTTGTGCGTTGAACAATGCCACATCCGTCATTGTCAGCGGGGTGCGCGAGAGCAGTTCGTCCGGGAAGTCGAGAAGGCGGCCGAACTCCTTGTTGAAGGCAATGAAATTCAGCTTGCCATCCATCAGTGAAACGCCGCCGGGAATGTTCTCGATGATTGTCCGCAGGATGGCGTTGCGCTGTTCCAGCGCTGCGGCGCTGCGTTTTTGCTGGGTGATATCCTGGGTGGTTCCTGCTGCACGTATCGGGCGACCGAAGGCGTCGCGAATGATCTGCCCGACATTTTGGTAGTGGCGCTCTTCACCATCTGGCAGGACGACACGGTAGTCAACCGTATAGGGAACTCCAGCAGCGGTGGCCTCGATCAGGAAGTTGCGGAGATTGCCGCGATCTTCCGGGTGGATGCGGTCGAAGAAGAGGGCGAGGGTGGGGGTTGGCTGGGCCTCGGAAGAATACTGGAAGAGCCGATAGGCTTCTTCCGACCACCAGAGGATGTCAGTTTGCAGGTCGCGCTCCCAGCTGCCGATGTTGGCTATGCGCTGCGCCTCGGTCAGTCGTTCCTTGTTTTTTTGCAGTTCGGCTCTCGCCGCAAGATCTCGCTGGCGTTGGCGCTGGACGAGTTCGCGCTGGCGTTGCCAAAGAACGAGTGTGGTCCCGCTGGCGACAATGACGAGAAAAACGCTGACGAAGATCATCAGACCGATGCGCTCGTGCAAGGGCATCAGCACCTCGCGTTCATCCACCTTCGCCACCAGCGCCCACGGCGTGTCCGCGACCGGGCGGGTGGCCGCGAACACCGGGACTCCACGGTAGTCCTTGCCTTCCATCGTTCGTGTTTCGCCGCGCACGGCATAGGTTGCCGGCAAGGTCAGGATGTCTGTTTCGAGCGAAAGCGACAGGGCTGCACCGGCCTGATGGCGCAGATCGTTCAGGTAAACAATGCGGTTACCCCGGCGCTCGACCAGCAGTATTTCGGCAGATTCGCTGGGAAGCGGCCATGACTTCAGCGTTGGATAGAGCACCCTTTCGGGAGCAACCCGGAGCAACAGAAAACCGATGATTTCCCCTTCTGCCCTGCCGAGCAGGGGAATGGTCAGGTCCAGTCCCTGTTGGCCCCCCGGTAGCACGTACAGATTGCCAAAATGCGGGCGGCCGCTGCGGGCCGCCTCTTCGCGCAGGCCGCGTGCCTCTTCGGGCATGTAGAGGTCGGGAGATGTCGCTACGAGAATGCGTCCGCGCAGGTCGATGAGGGCGGCGTCACGGTAGTCATAGTTGGCAATGTAGCTGTTCAGCCAGTGCCGTGCTTCCGCCTGTTCGGTGGCGCGCATGTTGCCGTCCAGCCAGCGCTCGAGCGCCGGGGCCGGCAACAGGTTGTTGCTTATGCTGGCAGCGTCGCCGAGGCGTTCGCGCCGCCAGCTGTCGATCTGCTGCGCCTTGAGGTCGGCGATGGCGGCCAGTTGCGCCAGCGCGTTTTCACGCGAGGCGGTGGATTCCCCGCGGTAGAAAACATAATTGGCCAAAGCGATGCCGAGCAGCAAAAAGGCGAACACCCCGAGGAGGGATGTCTGCAAGCTGGACTCGCGTTGAGTAACCATGATCAATAAACATCCGGGGCGAAAGAGGGTGTGACCTTACCCATCTTACGCCGCGTGGGACGGTCCGGCGAGCCAGCCCGGCAGCCGTGCATCGGCAGGAATTCAGGCGGGCGCCCGGATCCAGTGCTTCCAGGCAGCAAATACCTCCGGCTGCAGCGCCGCAACAACCGGCCGCCGCCATACTTCGGCCGCATCGAAATCGTCGTTGTCGAGCGTACACACCTGCCCCCCCGCTTCGCGCAGGATCAGGCTGCCGGCGGCGTAATCCCACAGCATCTGGCCACCGTGAAGGTAGAGGTCGAGGCGGCCGGCGGCAAGGTTGCACCATTCCAGCGTCGAACTGCCGAAGTTGCGCTGCGAGTAATAGGGCGGGTCGACAGCGATGCGGTCCGCCAACCCCTTGGGGATGCGCTTGAAGTCGACATCAGCTACGGCGCGCGTAATGTCCGGCGTCACCTGCCGCAATGGCAGGCGGCGCCCATTCAGGTAGGCGCCATGCCCTTCGCGGGCATAGAACATTTCGTCGGTGATCGGGTTGTAGGTCACTGCCAGCCGGGTTCTTCCCGCTTTCAGCCAGGCCAGCGACACGGCAAACCAGGGAATGCCATTGATGAAGTTGGTTGTGCCGTCGATCGGGTCGATGCACCACAGGCCTTCCTGCCCGTCGTCCCAGCCCTGTCGCTGTGCTTCGCGTGACATCTCCTCGCCGATGATCGGGCTGTTGTGGATGGAGGGCAGACGCTCAGCCAGATAGTGTTGTGCTGCCAGGTCGGCTTCGGAAAAGAGACTGCCGTCATCCTTGAGCGCGTGGCGTGCCCGCAGGAAGCGTGGAATGACCTCCTGCTGGGCGACTTCGCGCACCAGTACGATGGCGGCATCCTGCATGCGTTTCAATTGGGTGGTCATCGGCATGGCGTGAAGGCTTCTTTGAGGGGGAGCGGTGTGCGCACAGGGGCTTCGTGTGCCCAGGTTTCCGGAGGGCTGGCGGGGTGAAGAAATTTCATGGTTTCCATTTCAGCGAACAGCCGATGCTGGGAAGCTGCGCCGCAGGCCCCTGGCCGGTTGTCGCGACCGTACGCATGGCTTCGAACAACTCTCGCGCGGCTCCGGGGGGCGACGGGTGGCGGCCGGAGGCGTCCAGCCGGCCCCGGTATTGCAGGCCGAGCGTTGCATCAAAGCCAAAAAAATCCGGCGTGCACACAGCGCCATAGGCACGTGCGACATCTTGCGTTTCGTCAATCAGGTAGGGGAACGGGAACTGCAGGCGTTCAGCCAGACGAATCATTTCCGGAAAAGCGTCTTCGGGATAGGCGCTGGCGTCATTGCTTGAAATGGCGACAACGCCGATTCCATGGGTGGCCAGTTCGACGGCGTCGCGGATCAGGCGGTCGAGAATCGCCTGTACGTAGGGGCAGTGGTTGCAGATGAAAGCGACCAGCAAGCCGTTTTTGCCCCGGCAGGAAGCTCGCGTGTGCACGCAGCCGTCGGTGCCGGGAAGTGAAAAATCCGGTGCCGGCCAGCCAAAATCGCAGACGGGAGGGTTGAGAGCGACCATGGAAAATCCAGATTTGACGCCGCATTGGCGGCGCTTTCGCGCCGTTTTCAGGGCTATTTGCCTATAATAACATGATGACTTTCCCCCGCTTTTTTTGCCCGCAGCCGCTCGTTTCCGGCACCAGCCTGGCGTTGCCGGAAAATGCTGCTCGCCATGCAGTACGCGTGCTGCGGCTGGGTGTGGGCGCAGATCTGACCCTGTTCGACGGCCGGGGCGGCGAGTACACCGCCCGCATCACCGGTACAAAAAAGGAGGCTGTGTCCGTCGATATCCTCGCCTGGGCGGATAAAGAGTGCGAATCACCCTTGCGGATCACCCTTGTCCAGGCCTTGCAGGCCGGGGACAAAATGGACATGACCGTACAGAAGGCGGTAGAGCTTGGCGTTGCGGCAATCCAGCCGGTAAGCAGTCGGCGTGGTGTTGTGCGTCTCGACGGCGAACGTGCTGTCCGCCGGGTCGAGCACTGGCGGAGCGTTGCTGCCTCGGCGTGTGAACAATGCGGGCGGAACCGGGTGCCGGAAGTGTTGCCGCTTTTGTCGCTTGAGGCATGGCTGGCGTCGCTGGAAACCGTGCCGGAGAATCGCGCAATAACGCAGCAGCGCATCATGCTGGCACCCGGTGGTGCCACGTCACTGACCGGGCTCTTGCCTGCCGGGGATGTGATACTGCTGGTCGGGGCGGAAGGCGGGCTGGATCCGCAGGAGTCGGTGGCTGCCGCAGCGGCCGGGTTCGTGCCGGTTTGTCTCGGGCCGCGTATCCTGCGTACGGAGACGGCCGGCTTGGCTGCGCTGGCGTCGCTGCAGACGCTTTGGGGTGATTTCAAGGGGGAAGACCATGTTTGAATCGGCAGAGCTGGGCCACAAGATCGACCGCAAGACCTTTCAGAAGGAAGTGCCGGTGCTGCGCGCAGCATTGCTCGACGTTCAATACGATCTGCTGGAAAAGCGCGAGTTTCCCGTCGTCATTCTGGTCAGCGGTGTCGATGGCAGCGGCAAGAGCGAAACCATCAACCTGCTCTATTCGTGGATGGACCCGCGCCATATCTCGACCCTGGCTTTTTCGACACCGACCGACGAGGAGCGCGAGCGCCCGTTCATGTGGCGCTACTGGCGTGCACTGCCGCCCAAGGGCAAGATCGGCATCTTTGCCGGCTCCTGGTATTCGCAACCGATCGCCGATCGGATCCAGAAGAAGATGAAGCGCGCCGAGATGGAAGAAACGCTCGACGAGATCAACCGCTTCGAGGCCATGCTGGTGAACGAAGGCGCGCTGGTGCTGAAATTCTGGTTCCACCTCTCGCGCGAAGGACAGAAAACCCGGCTGAAAGCCATGGAGAAGGACCCGCGCACCGCCTGGCGGGTGACCAAGGCCAGCTGGGACCGGCTGAAAACCTACGACGACCTGCAGGCCGTGGCCGGCCACGTGCTGCGCGTGACCAATACCGCGCACGCCCCGTGGACCATCATCGAAGGCACCGACGACAACTATCGCTCGCTCACCGTCGGCCACATCGTCCGTGACACCATCCGCAAACACCTGGCGCAGACCGTGCGCGGCAATGTGCCGGTAGCGCCGCCGATTGTGCCGCCGATCGACAAGCGCAGCGTGCTGACCGAACTCGACCTGTCGCAGACGATCGACAAAAAATCCTATGAAAAGGAGCTGGCCAAGTGGCAGGGCAAGCTCTCGCAGTTGATGC
>Ga0172380_10007290_pt1 | contig 12467 bp, 13 predicted proteins | sample Leawe162metaG_FD_119747 | JGI IMG/M metagenome (GOLD analysis project Ga0172380, IMG submission 119747) | Leachate microbial communities from a municipal landfill in Southern Ontario, Canada - Leachate well 162 metaG | ecosystem: Engineered > Solid waste > Landfill > Unclassified | place...
TATATTTTTTGGCACCTGTTTTTTAGTAAGTACTTTAGCTAATGCCTTTTGGTTAATAATTGTATCTTATATCGTGTTAATTTTAATATTTTTTAATAAGAAGCCATTTTATCGGCAGATATTATAAATTTTTAAATTATTTTAATGTCTTGGAATAAAAAACAAATAGAACAGCATAAAAAAGCGGCTAAAGCGTTAAATGAAATAATAAAAAAAATTGTTGAATTTATAAAACATAATCCGAAAACAACTGATGTAGAAGTTAGGCAATTTATAAAAGCGCAGTACAAAAAATATCGTTTAATATCAGATAAACAGAAATCAATTGTGGCGTTTGGCGATGATACGTCCAACGTTCATTTTTATGCCGAAGAGCCGCGAGAACTTAAAAATGGCGATTTAATAATGATTGATATTTGGGCAAGATTAGCGGAAATTGGCGCCCCGTTTGCAGATATTACCTGGATGATGTATTATGGCGTAAAGGCGCCGAAACAGTATATTAACACCTTTAAAATAGTAGCTCAGGCCAGAGATAAGGCGATTAATTTTTTAAAAAATAATTTAAGAAAAAAAGTTGTTCCAACCGGGAAAGAAGTTGACGCAATAGTTAGAAATTATTTAGCTAAGCATGGTCACGGAGATAAATTTTTACATGGCACCGGCCATTCGCTAGGGTTTGTTAGCCCTCATGGAACAAGAACTAGAATTAGTAAAAAAGGTAAACAACCGCTACCACTTAATGTCGGCTATACGATTGAACCAGGAATTTATTTTAAAAATAAATTTGGAGTACGCAGTGAAATAGATTTCTATATTGATAAAAATTTTAAAATAATAATTACAACTAAAGTTCAAAATAAAATAATTAATATTCACCCCGTTAAATAAATTTGCTTTCAGCAAATTTACGCGGAGCGTATTTAACGGGGTAAAACATAAAATATATGACAATCCAACAAATCTATGATTTAGCAATCAAGATGGGAACTAAGGCCGATTTACGCGGCGAGCAAAAAGTAAAAAAATATTTAGATCGTTTTAAGAAAAAATATGAAAAAATGAGCGTTGAAGAAAAAAAAGAATTTGATACGGACAAATTAACCAATCCTTTTAGTGACACTCGCATTTTAGTTGATAATAACAAAAAAAATATTAAAAAAGTTTTTGTCGGGGTAGATATGGAAGGACCAGAATTATTGTTGGCTGAAAAGATGGGCGTTGATTTAGTAATTTCTCATCACCCGGAAGGTAAGGCTTTAGCGGATTTATCCGGTGTTATGGATTTACAAGCTGAAGTTTTAGCCGGTTATGGTGTGCCAATTAATATTGCAGAGTCAGTAATCAGGCCGAGAATTTCCGAAGTAAATCGTGGTATGTCGCCTTATAATCATAATCGCAGCGTGGATATCGCAAAAATTTTAAAACTTGATTTTATGTGCGTGCATACTCCAGCCGATAATTTAGGCGCTGATTTTTTAGTCAAAGCTCTTAAGAAGAAAAATCCAGAAACTGTCGGCGATGTGGTTGATATGCTAAAAGAAATTCCAGAATTTAAGGCGGCCATACAATTTAATGCCGGTCCGAAAATTTTTGTCGGCTCCCCAGATTCAAGCTGCGGCAGGGTGACTGTAACGGAATTTACCGGTGGCACTAGCGGTTCAAAAGAAATTTATGAAAAAATGGCTCAAGTCGGTATTGGCACGGTAATCGGTATGCATATGGGCGAAGAACATAGAAAAGAAGCGGAAAAATATCATATTAACGTAGTAATCGCCGGTCATATGGCTTCAGATTCATTGGGTTTAAATTTATTTTTAGATGAATTAGAAAAGAAGGGATTGGAAATTATTCCTTTATCTGGCCTTATTAGAGTAAAAAGAAAAAAATAAATATTATTAAAAGACGGGGTTTACCCGTCTTTTTTTTATTGAAAAAATAAGTTATAATGTAAGTATGTCAAATAACCAATCAATCAATGATTTATTTAGCAATGCCTCTGGCCAATCCTCTAACGACGAAAGCGCGGCAGCTAAATTTTCTGTCAAAGAAAAAAAATTAAGAATTAAAGAGCTGGAACGATTAACTAAACAAGCGGCCGATGCCGCCGGCTTGCCTTATGTTGACTTAGTCGGCTTTCCGATAAGCCCAGAAGCTTTGGTTTTAATTAGTGAAGAAGATGCTAAGTCGCTTAGTATTTTGTGTTTTTATTATGACGGTAAAAATATTCGTTTAGCCAGTTTAGAACCGCAAGATGAAAAAGTGCAAGATTTAGCTAAACGGTTATCGGAAAAATATTTTTCAGAAATTAGTGTTTATTTAGTTACCGAAAACAGTTTTAATTATGGTTTGGATATGTATAAAACCATACCTAAAGTAAGGGAAACTGTTAGAGGTATTAATGTAACAGAAGAAGAATTAAATAAATATGGGGAAAAATTTTCAAGTTTTAAAGATTTGCAAGCAGAAATAAACCAGGCGCAAATTACCGAAATCGTTACTATGCTTATGGCCGCGGCCATAAAATCAGATTCTTCCGATATTCATATTGAAGCCGAAGAAAAAATAATAAAAATTAGATTTAGAATTGATGGTGTTTTGCACGACGTGGCAAGTATAGGTAAATCATCTTGGGAAAAAATAATTTCCCGCATGAAAATTTTAGCCGCGGTAAAAATAAATATTACCGATAAACCGCAAGATGGTAGAATGTCAATTTATATGAAAGATGACCGTGTTGATATTAGAGTTTCTTTTTTACCAACTAATTTCGGTGAAAGTGTGGTTATGAGATTGCTTAGATCTAGCTCAGTGGGTTTAGATTTTAATGATTTAGGCATTCGTGACCGAGCTTTTAATCAGTTAAAGAGGGAAGTTGAACGGCCAAACGGCATGATTATAACGACTGGTCCGACTGGTTCTGGTAAAACCACTACGCTTTATGCGATTTTAAAAAAATTAAATAGTCCGGAAACTAAAATTATAACCATTGAAGATCCAATTGAGTATCAACTAAGCGGCGTTAATCAATCGCAAACCAGCAAAAACTATACTTTTGCCCAAGGGCTTCGTTCTATTGTAAGACAAGATCCTGATGTTGTAATGGTTGGCGAAATCCGCGATTTAGAAACAGCCGAGATCGCTATTCAGGCCGCTTTAACCGGTCATTTAGTTTTATCTACTATTCATACTAACGATGCGGCCGGTACGGTACCTAGATTTTTATCCATGGGAGCTAAACCGTATTTATTAGCGCCGGCTTTAAACGCTATGATCGGGCAAAGATTAGTTAGAAAAATTTGTCAGAAATGCAAACATGAAGTGAAATTGGACGATGAAATTTTAAAACGAGTTAAAGATTTACTTAATGAACTTTTAGAAGAAGATAAAAAGGGCATTGATTTTAATAATTTAAAATTTTATCAAGGTGACGGTTGCGAAGCTTGTCAGGGTATCGGCTATAAAGGCAGAATTGGTATTTATGAAGTTTTAACTATGAATAAAGAAATTGAAAAATTAATTTTAGGTGGTGCGGCGAGCGAATACGATATGCGAGATAATGCTAAGAAAAATGGTATGATTACCATGGTTCAAGACGGACTTTTAAAGGCGATTGAAGGCATTACATCGGTTGAAGAGATATTTAGAGTGTCGGAATAAAACACTTTAAAAACTTTTTCAAAAAAAGTTTTTAATATTTTCAAAAAATATAATGTATCAAATAAAAATTTTATAGCGAGCAGAGCTCTACGGCCATAAAATTTTTATTTGATTATAAATAATTATGATTAACAAAAAGTTTATTCAACAGTTAAAAAAAGATTTTGATGTTCACGGTAAAGAACGGCAGCAAATTATTGGTTTTTCCAATGCCATTTTGCATGATGCTAAAAAAGCGATTTTTTCGTTGCATCGCGACGATGTCTCTGGCGCGGGCAAGACGCTCGAAGAAATTGATGACATTTTAAGAAATTTGCAGAAAAAATTAAATTACAATCGATTAATGGAAGAGGGCGCGTATAAAGCAGCTGTTGAAGAATATGTTGAAGCTAAAATGTTTTTTCTAGTTATGACCGGCAAGACAGTTGATAAAATTAAAGGTATAGAAATTGATTATGAAAGTTATTTAGGCGGTATTAGTGATTTATTAGGAGAGTTAGTTCGCCAGGCCGTAAAAATGGCCACCGCGGGTAAATATGATGAAGTTAAAAAAATTCATAAAATTGCCGATGATGTTATGGCGCAATTAGTGGAATTTGATATGAGAAGTTATCTGCGCACTAAATATGATCAAGCTAAAGGCCATTTAAGAAAAATTGAGCAGATAAACTACGAAATAAATTTAAGAAAATAAAAATATTTTTTAAAAGAAAGCATTAACTTTTTATTGCTTTCTTTTTATTTATTTTATATCCTGACGCTTCGCTAGAATTTTCGCTCCGCTCGGGGCCGCTTTTTTAGAAAAAGCGGCGCAAAAATCGCTCGTTAGAGAAAAATTTAGGAATTTATGCCAATAATTTCTAACAAAATTTTAAACTCCCCCGCCCTTCGCGAAGAGCGGGGTCAAACAATAAAATTTTGTAAAGAAATTTTGCCATAAATTTTATCCTAAATTTTTCTAAACTCGCATTAAAATACATAAACTCTTGATTGTTTTTTAAATAATGCCGTAAAAAATAACCTTTGGTGTTTTAGCGGTTTTTAGGTTATAATTAATTAAGAAAGAAATTTAAATTTATAATTTCAAAATTCATTTATTATGTCAAAAAATTATCTTTTAGCTATTGCCACTTTAATGGGTACAATTATCGGCATCGGGTTATTTACCGTTCCTTATGTTACGGCCATAACCGGCGTTTTGCCTTTGATTTTTTATGTAATTGTTTTGGCGTTTTTACAAAATCATTTGCATCTTATGTACGCGGAAGTTGTTTTATCTACTAAGGGGTCGCATCGTCTACCGGGTTATGTTGAAAAATATAACGGCCGCTCGGGCAAATTTATAACTTTAGTTGTGACAATTTTAAGCGATTGGGGCGCTTTACTCGCCTATATAATAGTTGGCGGCTTATTTTTACATCAACTTTTAAATCCAATTTTCGGCGGTAGCTTAATTATGTATGCTTCAATTTTATTCTTAATTGAAGCTTTTATAGTTTTATTCGGCATTAAATTAATCGCGGGTACGGAATTTATTATGACTGCGCTGCTCGTTTTAATTATCGGTTTAATAAGTTGGCGAAGTATAGGCATAATTAAATTAGATAATTACACATTAATTAATTGGCAAAATATATTTTTGCCTTATGGACCGGTTTTTTTCGCGGTTAGCGGTATGGCCGCAATTCCTGAAGTTTGTAAACTTTTAGATAAAGAAAAAGAAAAAATTAAAAGCGCTATCACTTGGGCGACTTATCTATCAGCGGCGTTAATGTTAATTTTTGTTTTAGTGATTGTCGGTGTAACCGGAGCTAATACTACGCCCGATACTTTAACTGGTTTAGGTTTAGTTTTTGGTGATGGTATTATTAAAATTTCTTTAATTTTTGGTTTACTAGCCGTGATTACTTCTATGATTTGTATCGCGCAAGCTAGTCGCGAAGTTTTTTGGTGGGATTTTAAATTGAATAAAAATTTAGCCTGGGCCTTAGCCTGTTTTATTCCTTTTTTAATTTATTTGGCTGGTTTAAGAGATATTACTAAAGTAGTAAGTTTAACTGGCGCTTTAGCCGGAGGTATTTTAGGAGTCGTAGCAATATATTTAATTGTAAAAGTTAAACAAAAATGTGAGTGTGAATCAGTAATAAAAAATAAAATTGGCGAAATAACTGGTTTTTGTTTGTCGCTATTATTTATTTTGGGTTTAATTTATGAAGTGTGGAATGTTTTAAAATAGATATATGAAAATAAATGGACCGTGGAAAATTAAAAAAAGCGTGGTGAAATATAAAAATCCTTGGATTAAAGTAAGAGAAGATAAAGTAATAAGACCGGACGGAAAAAGCGGTATTTATGGCGTAGTTGAAATGGTGCCGGGAGTTTCAATTTTACCTTTAGACGATAAGGGGTATGTCTATTTAGTTAAAGAATTTCATTATGCGATTGAGCAATTTGGGATAGAAGTCGTTAGCGGCGCGATTGATAAAAATGAATCCGCCTTGCACGCGGCTAAACGTGAATTAAGAGAGGAATTGGGGATTATAGCTAAGGAATGGGTTGATTTAGGTTTATTCAATCCCTTTACTGGAGTCGTAAAGTCGCCAGCTAATTTATATTTAGTTAGAAAAATAAAGTTCTATAAGGCTAGGCCAGAAGGTACGGAAAAAATTGAGATGGTTAAAGTAAAGTTAGCGGATGCAGTTAAGATGGTAATGAAAAGCGAAATAACTCATGGGCAGAGTTGTGTTCTAATTTTAAAAGCGGCAGAGTATTTAAAAAAATAAAATTGTTCACCCCGTTAGATATTTGTTGTTTATTAATTGAGCAGCGAATTTAAAAAATATTTTAATATCAGTAGTTTTAAAATAAATATGAAAAGTATTAAATCTAACGGGGTAAAATTTTTAATTATATCCGACATTCATGATAATTTAGTAAATTTAGAAAAATGTATTAATTGGGGCAAAAGCGAAAAAGCGGAAAACGCAATTTGCTGCGGTGATATAGTTAACACTGAAACTTTACAATATCTATCGAAAAATTTTAAAACTATTTATTTAGTGCGCGGTAATTTAGAAATATACGACGAAAGTGAAGTAAAAAAGTATAAAAACATAAATTATTTAAATAGATTAGGCGTATTTGAGATTGATGGTAAAGCTATAGGTTTATGTCATGAGCCTTGGTTTATAAAAAAAGTTTTGGAAATAAAAAAGTGTGAAGTGATTTTTTACGGTCATACCCATGAACCATGGATTGAAGAAAAGGATGGCTGCATAATAGCTAATCCCGGAACTCTGGGCGGCGTATTTAATAAAGCGTCATTTGCCATATGGGATAGCCAAAGCAATAAGCTTGAATTAAAGATATTGGAGTTGATTTAAAATTAATTATTATGGATAATCAAATAAAAAAAGTAGCTTTACGAGCGGCGAAATTTTCCGGCGAAATGCTTAAAAAAGAATATGCTAAATTTAACCGCTTAGATGTTCAACTTAAACATCATCATGAAGTTTTAACTAAAGCCGATTTAATGTCGCAGGAAATAATTATTAAAGAAATAAAAAAATATTTTCCGGCGCATGCAATTGTGTCCGAAGAAAAAGTTAATGAAAAAAATTATTCCGAATATGTTTGGTATCTTGATCCGATAGATGGCACGACAAACTTTTCTATGCATAATCCTTTATGGTCTATATCTTTAGCCTTAGCTAAAAATAATGAATTGATTTTCGGTTTAATTTACGCGCCGATGTTAGAAGAAATATATATCGCTCAAGCCGGTTTAGGTAGCGAATTAAATGGTAAAAAAATTTCAGTTTCTAAAATTAATCAAGGTAAAGTTTTAAACACTTTCTGCCATGGCTGTGAAGATTCTGATATTAAAAAAGCTTTAACTTATTATCGTAAGCAAAAGTTAAACGAGTTTGATTGTCGACAAATGGGCTCGGCGGCTCTTGAATTAGCTTATGTAGCTTCAGGCCGAGTAGAATCGTTTTTAGCGCCAGGTACGCATGATTGGGACGTGGCCGCTGGCGTTTTACTTGTACGCGAGGCAGGCGGTAAAGCAACAGATTTTTCTGGTAAAGATTGGAGTTTAGGCAATCCTAATATTGCGGTTTCTAACGGAAAAGTACATACGCAAATTTTAAAAGTTATAAATAGTAAATAACTAAATGTTGAATTCTAAAGAGCAAAAAGAATTATTAAAAATTGCTAAAGAGACAGTAGAAAGTTTTGTTTTAACCGGAAAAATTCCAGAATTTAAAATTACCGACGAAAAACTAAATCAACAACAAGGCGCTTTTGTTACTTTACATAAAGACGGGGAACTGCGTGGTTGTATCGGTCAAATCGCGCCGTCGAGCGAATCGCTTTGGCAGGTGGTGCGAGATATGGCTATTGCCGCTTGCTCGGAAGATAATCGTTTTAATCCGGTAAGTAAAGATGAATTAAAAAAGTTGGAATATGAAATAAGTGTTTTATCGGTTCCTGAATTAATTAGTGATTGGCAAAAAATTGAATTAGGTAAACACGGGGTGATTATAAAACAAGGCGGACGAAGCGGCGTTTTTTTACCACAAGTAGCTACCGAAACCGGCTGGAGTTTAGAAGAATTTTTGTCTGAACTATGTTCGCAAAAAGCCGGGCTCGCTTCTAATTGCTATAAAGATAAAAATACGGAGATTTTAGTCTTTACAGCGCAGGTGATTAGGTAAATTTTAATAAAAATTATGAAAAGAATAGTTATAAAAATTGGCTCAAAAATTTTAACAGATGAAAACGGTCATTTTAATAAAGTTGTGGTTGAAAATTTGGTTAAAGATATAGCTAGCATAAAAGAAAAAGAAAATATTGAAGTGGCGATAGTTTCTTCTGGCGCTGTTGCTTTAGGTAGAGAGGCTAAATCTTTGGGAAAATTTGAGGTTGGAACTTCAGCTATAAAATATGACAAGACAATTCTTAAAGAACAAATTTTAGCATCTATCGGTCAACCTCGGTTAATGGCTTTTTATTGCGATGAATTTAAAAAATATAAACTTACTTGTGGCCAAATTTTAGCCACACGCGCGGTTTTTGCTGATCGTGAAGCTTATTTAAGCATTAGAACGGTTACCGAAAGTTTAATAAAGCTTAATGTTATACCAATTTTTAATGAAAATGATGTTTTATCTCCGGAAGAACTTGATTTTAGCGATAATGATCAATTAGCCAGCATGGTGGCAGCTATGTTAGTAGCTGACAAATTAATTTTATTATCTAATGTTGATGGAGTTTATAATAATATAGATAAAGGCGATCGCCAAGTTGTACCGGTGATTGAAAAGGCGTCTAATTATTTTAAAAATATTGATGACTCAAAAAGTCAGGGTAAGGGCGGCATGAAGAGTAAACTTATCATTGCTGATTTAATAAATTCGCTTGGGATAGACATGTATATAGCTAATGGTAAAAATAAAAAAGTAATATCTAAAATAATAAACGGCGAAAAAATAGGAACATTTTTTCCTGCTAAAAGCAAAAAAGTTAAAGCTATAAAAAATTGGTTAGCTACGGCCGCCGTTGGTAAGGGTAAAATATATGTCAGTACTTATTTAGCTGATATTTTAAGAAAAAAGCAGACTGCTTCAATTTTAATAACCGGTGTAGCAAAGATTGAAGGTAAATTTAAAAAAGGCGAAGTGGTTGGCATATATAATGATGATAAAAAATTATTAGGTAGAGGGTTAACTCGTTGTAGTTCAAAAGAAATTGAACAAAAAATAGTTTGGTATAATAAAAAATCCGATAATGAAAAAAATAAAATAAAAGCCGCCGACATAGTGGCGGTTCATTATGATTATTTTTCTTTTGTTTAAGAATTATCTATTTTCTAGTTGCGCCATCGCTTTCAACTAAATATTTGTGAGTTGTTAGTTCTTGATAAGCGAAAGGTCCGCGGGCATGAAGTTTTTGCGTGCTAATGCCGATTTCACTGCCTAAACCGTATTCTCCGCCGTCGGAAAATTGAGTTGAAGTATTTAAATAGAGGCAAGCCGCGTCAATTTGTTTAAAAAATTCGTCGGCTTGTTTTTTATTTTTTGTAATAATGGCTTCGCTATGACCTAAACTATGTTTTTTTATGTGTTCTAATACTTCGGTAAAATTATTAACTGTTTTAATTGCTAAAATATAATCTAAAAATTCCGTATCAAAATCTTTAATTGAAGCTTTTTTAAGTTTTTTATAATTTAATTTTTTTAAAACATCAAAGCTATTTTCATCGGCTCTGACTTCTACATTTTTATTTGTTAATTCCGAGGCGATTATTTTAAGGAAATTTTTATAAATATTTTTATGAAGTAAAATTACGTCAAGAGCGCTGCAGATTGAAACTCTTCTAGCCTTGGCATTTAAAATAACTTTTTTAGCTAAATTTAAATCAGCGCTGGCATCAACATAAGTATGTACGACAGAAGCCCCGGTAATTATAAAAGGGATTTTAGAATTTTCTTTAACGAAATTAATTAAGCCTTTACCGCCGCGAGGGATTAAACAATCAATTTGTTCGTTTTTAATTAATTCTAAAGTAACTTTTTGATCTATTGCGCTTAAATCTAAAATTATATTAGTATTAATACTTGATTTAGCTAAAACTTTTTTAATTAAGCTGACTAAAACTTTATTAGTATTGGCAATTTCTTTTCCGCCCTTAATAATTACACCGTTGCCACTTTTAAAAGATAGAGCGAAAGCGTCAATCGTAACGTTCGGCCTTGATTCGTAAATCATAGCGATAAGGCCTAAAGGAAAAACAACCTTTTTTATTTTTAAACCGCTAGGTCTTTTACGTTGTTCAATAGTTTTAAAGAGTTTATCTGGTAGCGCGGCGATTTGTTTTAAAGAATCAGCCATGGAAATTACTTTGGCTTTATCTAAACTTAATCTTTCAATAAAACTTTCATTACGCCCATTTTTTCTAGTAATTTTTATATCTTGTAAATTAGCTTTAATTATGGCATTGGTATTTTTTTTAATTAATTCGGCTAAATTAATTAAAACTCGCTTTCTTTGCTCAGCAGTTAAATTAAGCAATTCAGTCGAAGCCAATTTAGTTTGTTTGATAATTTTGTTGAGTTTATTTGATTTCACCCCGTTAGATTTAAAGTTTTTCATATTTTGTTTACCCCGATAAATATCTAACGGGGTGAATAATTGGAAATGGCTTGAGCACGTTTATAAGCTTCTAAAGTTGCGTCTTGCCATTGTTTATAGAATTTTTTAGCATCCAATTTATTTAAAGCGGCTTCAGTCGTACCCTTTTTTGATTTTACCATATTAATTAATTGGTTAGGGGTATAAAGATTTTTTACGCTTTGATAATATTTTAGCGAGCCGGTCATTAATTCAAAAACTATAGTTTCGGCTTGTTGCGGTGAAAATTCTAAATTTATAGCTGATTTTATTAGCGCATCCATAAATAAAAATACATAAGCTGGCCCACTACCGGAAATAGCGGTAATTTTATCAAGGTCGGATTCGCGAGTAACTTTAAAATTATAACCAAATGAAGTAAATATTTTTTTTATAAAGTTAATTTTATTTTTTGTTAATTTTTTTTCATCAGTAAACCAAGCAATAATACCCTGGCCAACATGGAGAGGTAAATTAGGCATAACCCGGATAACGTTTTGGCTATTAACAATTTTTTTGATATTAGCTATTTTCACTCCAGCCATAATGGAAATGAAAATTTTGTTGTTAGTTTCTAATGGTTTTAGATTATAAAAATCCTGCGGTTTTATACAAAGGAAAATTATATCGCTTTTGTTAATTAATTCTTCTAAAGAATTTAAGCAAGTCACGTTTTTATTTTTTTTTAAATTTAGAGAATAAACAAAAAAATTAAGCTGCTTACCGATTTGGTTCTGCCTTAGAAGTTTAAAAATCGCTTGGCCCATATTACCTAATCCAAAAATACCGATATTTATTTTTTTGTGATTTTTAATTGACATAGATAAGTTCATCTTATTAAATTATGCTAATTTTGGCAAGTCTTTGTTGTTTTTTAAGCTAATTGACAAAAGTTAATAAATTGTTAAGATTATTAAAAAGTGAAACAAAAAATAAGAAGGAGGATTGCGGCCATGGTTAGCTCTAGAGAAATACGACAGAAATTTCAGGAAATTTGTGTTGAAGGCGGAAGGTTTATTATTTTGATCTTTGCAATGTCCGACATGTCGGAAATAAATTCGGTAAAAATTATTGGCAAAGGTGACGACCTGGAAGCGTCCTTGTCAATTAACGCTGACATTGGGTGTGTTTGTCTTAATGTGGTAGAGCTTGATAAGAAAGAAAGTTCTTCTATGGCGCTTTTAAATCCTAACAGTAAGCGCATACAAGAGTCTATTCTCACTAAAGCGGCCCAGGCATGTTCTTGCGAATAAATGATATTAATTTAAGGAGAACAGAGGTAGAGTCTAAAAACTCTACCTATTTTTATTTTAAAATTTTATTGACAGTTAGCCAATATTTTTATAGAATATAGCTATATGAAATACTCAAAATTATTCGGGCGAACCGTCAAAACGGTTTCGCAAGATCTAAAACTTGCTAGTAATAAATATCTTTATCAGGCAGGATTTATTAGAGAATCAGTAGCCGGTCGATATTATTATTTACCTTTAGGTATGATAATTCGAGATAAAGTAGTAAAAATAATTGAAGAAGAAATGGATAAAAGCGGAGCGCAAAAAATACTAGCCCCGGTTTTACATCCTTTAGAATTATGGAAAAAAACAAACCGTACCGAATCGGTAAGTTTTGAA
>Ga0172380_10007291_pt1 | contig 12466 bp, 15 predicted proteins | sample Leawe162metaG_FD_119747 | JGI IMG/M metagenome (GOLD analysis project Ga0172380, IMG submission 119747) | Leachate microbial communities from a municipal landfill in Southern Ontario, Canada - Leachate well 162 metaG | ecosystem: Engineered > Solid waste > Landfill > Unclassified | place...
AAAAGCTTTTTCCCATTGATTTATGTTATAATAGTAAATATTCGGCTATGTGATGGAGATAAAAAAGATGTACAAATATGAAAAGTATTCCTATGAAGAGTTTATATTAAGACTTCGCTCTATCGAAAATAAGAAGAACGATAGACAGCTTGCTCTGGCGATGGAATTAAGACCAGATACTTTAGCACAAATGAAAATGAGAGCTAAAATTCCTTTTGAATCTGCTATAGGTTACTGTGAAAAAACTGGATATTCATTAGATAAATTATTCTTTGATAAAGAGTATAAAGCTTCTGATGAAAATACAGTCCTACCTCATGAAAACAACAATAAGTTTTACAACTATAAACTTTACAATAGTAATGACTATGTAAGACTTCCTAGAATATCTGCTGGTAACTCTTTAAAAGCAATTGAGTTAAATCATGACATCATGCTCTACGATGAAAATATAAACAAGTTTGATGGTAACGGTTCTTACTTAATCAATACAAATGATGCTGTATCTGCTGTAAATATTTTTACTAAAATTGATGGTGATTATGCATATAACTATATTGGATTTACAATTGCGAATGAATTATCTAAAGAACAACTTGGAAAATTGAATGTGATTGGTAAAGTTATCAAAACTTTTTCATTTTGATAAAGTAGTTAAACATTATACCTATGAAACTAGTTCATAGGTTGCTTTGATGTTGACTCTTCAGCCTCTGCTTTATTAAAAAGCCCTTCATTCTCCAAAGCTTTTACAATAAGTTCTTGTTTAGACTTATTGTACTTTGAGCATATTGCATCGAATACTTTAAAATCTTCAATATTCAATTTAATTACAATAGTTTTAGTTTCATTACTTTTTTGAATGTTCTCTTTATGTTCTGCTTTTATCATATCCAACACACTTTTTTTTGAAGCCATTTAAAATCCTTTATTTTTTATTTTGATTTGTAATCATATACAAAAATATTCTATTTGTGATTTACGAACTTTTGGCGATGGTTTATATTTCCAAATTTTAATTAGTACCTACTTTGAGCCAATTTTCTGACCTCTATTCGTTACCACAGTATATATACTATATAGGCATAGCTAAATAGTACTCATTTCATAAGTTGAAAATTTTTCAACTAGTAATCACAAATCAAAATAAATATACTAAAATTTCAAAAAATGATTCTAAGGAGTAATTATGGAAGAAAATAAGAAATCTAAAATAGAAGCTACTATCAAAACAATGCTCTATAAACAAGCAAAAGATAAAATTACAAAAGAGGAGGAAGAACTCTCATATAGAAAATTGCATAATCTTTTAGAGTATAAATTGAAGAAGGAGAACAAATCTATTCCCAATGGTTTAAGCTATGCTACAAATTACTATTATAAAAAACACAAACAAAACATTCGAGCGAAATTAAGAAGAGTAAAACAAAATAAATATATAACCAATTTGCGAGCAAAATATTCAGATTTGAACATTGATGAAGCTTTTCAATTTCTAGCTTTAGATGAGAAAATCTCTATGCAAAGAAAAGGAGATATTCTCTCAATTGAAACATTTATTCAGATTTTAACAAATCGACCTATTCCAAAAAAGAGAAAAAAATTTAAAGCAGAAGAGATGGTAACTGAACTATAAGTGGGCAAATTTAGTGCCCACTTCTGCCCCTTTAAACTAGTGCTACTTTGCCTATAACTTTACCTAAAAGCCTAATTGTATCTAGTTCATCTGGAACAATAATCTCACTATTATAACTTTTATTGTCACTGATTAATTCTAATGATCCATCAACTTTCAAGGCAACTCTTTTTACAAATAATCCTACATTTGTTGAAACTATAAATATTCCTCCTTTACTTACATCCAGATTATCTTTATCAAATAAAATAACCTCTCTATCAATTAAAGTTGGTTCCATTGAGTCTCCCATAACATTTAATGCAGATATAGCATTAGGGTTGGCATTATTAGACTTATAGAGAGAATCAAGAAGCTTTTTATCAATACTAAGATATTCATAATCCTCATCATAATTAAAACTTCCTCCACCTGCACTCGCATTAATTCTTGTAAAGTGTTTTATTCTTGTATATTTTTCGGTTTCTTCTTCTAATGATTTTGGCAGTTGTTCAAACAAAATCCAATTGATTGAAATTTTTCTTTTTGCACAAAACTTTGCAATTTGCTCATACGGAACACCATTTTTTTTCTTCAAATGGCTAAGTGATTCTTTTGACATACCTAATGCCGAAGCTACATCTTTATCAAATATTTTTTTATTTGGATATTCTGAACTCAAAATATCTTTTAGCTTTTCTATAATCTCATTAATGTCCATGTTTCTCCTAAAAATCAAAATTAATTGAATATATTTCAACTAATTAAGCATAAACCTTTTAATTAGTTATATTTTATTCAATTAAAACTTTATTGGAGTTAAACTATATGAAAATACACTTAGATATGGATTGCTATTTTGTATCTGCTGAAAGAACTAGATACCCATTTTTAAAAGGGAAAAATGTTGTTGTTGCTAAAGGAAGTGATAAGAAAATCTTCTCTAAAGATAAAAAAGAAGGTGTTATTGTTGGAAGTAATGGAGCTTTTAATAGTGTCTTAGAATTTAAAAATTCATATAATATTAATAACATTTTACAAGCATGGAAAGATGAATTTATTGATGAAAATGGAGAAATACACGGTATTGTAATCGCTAAAAGTTATGAATGTAAACCTTATGGAGTAAAAACAGGAACTCCTCTTAGAGATGCAATTCATATGTGCCCTAACCTCATAATTTTACCAAGCGATCATCTCTTTTATGTAGAACTTTCTCAAAAACTAAAAGCATTTTTAGAGCTTAAAATTCCAGTCCTTGAAACCTATAGTATTGATGAGTTTTGGGGTGCACTTGATGGATGGATAAAAGATGAAGATACATTAGAATTCATAACAGAGCTTCGTGATGAGATTATGCAAAAATTTGATTTACCTATTACCATTGGAGCTAGTCGTAGCAAATGGATTGCGAAGCTTTTAACAGATTGTGTAAAACCATTTGGAGTGATCGCCCTACCCCAAGAAAAAGTTTATGAATATACAAATGATATTGATGTCAATGACTTTCCAGGTATTGGACGAGCTATTTCAAAAAAACTTGATTACTACAAAGTCAAAACCTTAGGAGAGCTTAGAGACCGCCCTAACCTACTCTACTCATATGGTAAGTCTGGTAGAGACTTATATCATAGAATTTGTGGGACTGATAATGAAAAGGTAATCCCTTACAGTGATAGAAGAGGTATAGGAATTAGTAGAAACTTTAAAGCTATAATCGATAGAAATGAAGTGTATCGAAGAGTGATGATACTAGCAAGATATCTAAGTTATACTATTGCAAAAATAGGACTTAATCCTACAACTTTTTACTTCAAAATTAGATATGAGTATGGGCTAAAAAACTCTCAATCTATTACCCAAAACAGACTATTTAATGAACGATTTTTGATAGATTTAGCAAAATCTATGATTAAAAAGTTAGATAATCATTTGGGGTATAAAATCCATTATATTGCTATTAGTGCTTCTAATTTTGCAGGTTCTCATAACCATAAAACCTTTTGTTTAATTGACTACGAAAAGGATTTAAAATTTGCCACTTTAAATGAAAAATTACTAAAAGTAAGAGACAAGTATGGAATTGACATAGTGAAATGTGCTTGTGAACTTTCGTAACATAGCGAACTCATGAGAATCAAAATTTTATGGCTTTACAAAAAAACTTATGTATTAATTAAATTCTTGTCCGAAAAACCAATTTTTAGGATTTTTATCATAAAGTTCTAAAATTATACTTTTACTTATTTGCTCTTTTTCTTTATCGGTTAATACTTTTTGTTCTAAAACTTCATTCAAAGAATTTTCTCCTATATTAATAAAATATTGTAAATCATTATTTTCAATTAACTCCAAAATAACTTTAAAAATAGTTGCTTTTTGTCTAGGATCCATTTCTGAAAATATATAACCATCATGAGCCATAAAGTTTAATATCCCTTGATTAAGTTTATATAATAAAACATCGTAACAAAAAATCTCAACTTCTCCGATTGCTTGAGAAGAGCCTCTCGGAATCTCTACTGCTATATCATATAAATACTTTGCCGATTTAGTCTCTTTTAACTCTAGTGAACCTCCATGGTTATCATAAAACCTTTTGACAATTTCTCGGAATTTATCTTCAATACTTCCCAGAAATTCTTTTTCTTTTGTTAGATATAAAATACTTTTTTCTTTAATTTTTGCACTTTCTACATTCAAAGCACTCTTGTCTTTTTTGAAATCATTTAAAGTTTCTTCATATTTTGTCAATTTTTGTATTTCTGAATTTAAAAATTTTATTCTTTCTTCAATCGAGTTATATTCTTCTAATGCACCGCTATTATTTAATATTTCCAAAGAAGCATCTCGCTTATTAGCAATTTTTTCTACTTCTATGTTCAAATCATTCAATTCTATTGTTAATTCTTTTATCTCAATTTCAATTCTTTTTTTTCTATTTGATATGAGTGTATTATGAAACTTTTGAGCGTCTTCTAATCTTTTTGTTATTTTACTGTCAAAGAAAAAAAATGCTTCATTATAAAGATTTTCAATTTCACTTGCATCAATATTAATATTTTCAGATACTAATAAATTTTGTTCTTTCTTTTGTAGTAAGTTCTTAATTTTTTGAATTTTATCTCGTAATTGATTTAATTCTTTAGTTAGCTCATCGGATTCAATTTTCATGTGATCATAATTTTTAGCGATTATAAAATTACTTTTGTCTTTTTTTAAAGATTCAAATTCATCTTTCAAGTCTTTTAAATTTGTTGTATCAAGAGCTTCTTGATATTCTTCAATTATCGATTTCGCTTTATCAAGTTTAGCAATTTTATCTTCTACTGAAAATTTTTCTTTGACTAAATCCATTTCGATATTTAATAACTTTAAATTTACAAATCTTTGGTAATAATCGTTTAGCGGTTGTCCCTGTTGTCTTAAAGGATCACTATAGTAATCACCGCCAAATCTTCTTGCAAAACAATTAAATATTTGTTTAAACTTTAAATCATGTCCTTTTTCAAGAAAAATTTCTGATAATTTACTTGGATAATCTGTTTGAGTTATTTTTTCATCATTTATATAATAGTCAGTTTGAGAAAAATCTTTTTTAATTTCATACTCTTTACCCTTGTGTATAAAAGTCAAATAAAAAGTTCCATATGTTTTTAAAAACTTTTTCAATTTAGCTTCTTTTGGTTTTTTTGAATCTAATTTTGAACCAAACATCAAATGCAATAAAGTTAATGTTGAACTTTTTCCAATACCATTGATAGTATCTTTGTCTTTTTCACTTAACTGTAATCCTGCAACAATATTTAGATTAGGATTAAAATTTAAAGTTTTAAAATCTGTATTATCAGATGTTAATTGTAATAATTTCATTTTTTAACTCTACTTTATTTATTAGATACAAGAAATTTAAGCTAAGCACTAACTTGTCTAAAAAAATTTCTTTATAATATGTTTTATTGACTTCTTCAATTAACTCATCCATACTCATATCATTTATTTCAAGCGCTTTAATAACAAATGCAGATATAGAAAATATTGAATCAACAGGTTTAATGATTTTTGTTGGCATTAACATATTTCATCAACTCCTACATCACATAACTCAAAGAAGTATGCGATAATAATCCATGCAATATTCATTGAATTAAAATCAATTATTTCAATATTATTTTCAATTTCTTTATGTAGTTGAGAAATAAGCTTATTGAAATCTATCTTATGAGCTATAGCTATATCTTGCAATTCAGATGTCTTTTTATCCACTAATTCTATTTCTGATACTTTTTGTTTTAATTTTTCTAATAATATTTTTTTATAAATATCATCTATAATGTAACTTTTTAAATCTGTTAATAAATTGTCGACATTACAAAAATCATCCAAAATAACTCTATAATCAAGAGATCTTTTTATTTCTGCACTAATTTTTTCATTTATTTTGTTTAAACTTAATTTAGCATTGGTATCAACTGTACCAAAATCATCATCCATATAATCAACTATAACATTCTTTTTCTCTTTAATTAAATGTTTAAATATTAAACTCAATGTAATGTTATCTGTATATTTTTCAGCTGATTTTATAAAAAGTTTTTTGTTGAGTTCTATTAACCTGTCTGTTTCTAATGCTTCAATAGCTTTTAGTAAGTCAGTATAATCAATAAGATAATCGTCAATATTTATACTATATTCATCTTTGAAATATTGTTTTGTGTCTTTTTTGAATTTTGATTTTTCTAATAAAAAAAATATTTTTAATGTATAATCTTTATATTCAGTGGTTTTTATTTTCTTTAATGTGTTATCTACTTTTTCTTTTGTTCTTGTGGTCGTAATTTGATAAGCTAATTCTTTATCTTTGTCTATTAAATCAACAGCTGACGCATTTCCAGTTTTAGTCTCAATATTTGCATTAACAAAAAAATTATTACTATAAACAAAATTAAAAATATCTCTAAACCAATTTTCTCCATGAATATTTAATGATTGGTCGTTAACTAATTGGTGTTGTTCAATATCGTAACGAGTAATTGCAAGAGTACGACTTATATTGTCAAAAGCTATTTTTCTTTCTTGAATCATTAAAGTTATCCGAATCTTATTTTAAATATTGTATCAAAACCTTCATTATGAACACCTAACATACAATCCACAATAAAGACTTTGTAAAAAATCTCAACTAAGTAATTTAACTCGTTCCATAATAAAATCAGCAACATTTTTAGGTGCAAATATATTATCATTAATATAACCATCAATACTAAATAGTCCATCAATTTGAGCATCATCAAATTTGACAAACATAATTTGTTCGTCTCCTTTTGCCTTTATTATATCTCTTATGGATCTCCATATAAAATTAAGCTATTTTAATTTATTAATAATCTTGATAAATTTAATGCTTCTTCCAAAGTAGCCACCTTAGCTTTACTAGTTGGTCTATCCCAAGCTCCACCATCTAAAATATAGACATCGTATCTAATCCCTGAAGGCCATATATCAAACCAACTTTTCTTTTCTTTTTCTACTCTTGCATTAAACTCATCTTCGGTTTCAACTTTGTATGTAGTTTTCTCGTCCCCATAGTGAGCTATAAGATCATCGTAATATGGTTTCATTCTTGAGTAGTACTCTTCATAGCTCTCTTCGTCATAACCTTGAGTTACGATAAAAGGTTTTTCCCACCACTCATCAAGTTCAATTTTTTCTCTATCTTCATGTGCTGTACTCCAAAAATCATCAGGCAATATTGGATCAATTGCAATACCATCAATTATATTTTTTTGATTTTTTAAATAGTGCTTTTTCTTGAAATTAACTGTTGGATTATTGTTTGAAAAAATTTGCTCTTTTATCATCTGTTCAAATTGTGAAGCAGTTAAAATTTGCGGCTGCATATCATTGTTTTGAACATCATCACTTTTTAAAACTGATTTTATAGCTCTGTAGTCTTTATAGCCATACTCTTTTGCAAGAGAATTTTGTGCATGTCCTAATTTTTCAAAATTTTCTGATTTTTTAAGCTCTTTAGCTTGTTGTTTAAATTCTTCTAATGAGGGTAATTGTTGCGAGTTTGTAGTATTCATAGAAATCTCCTATTGATATATTTGACTTTTATAAGGACTACTTGTTCTCATTAGCAGTAAAAGTCAATATAACCAAAAGACGACTTTACTTGATCTTATATCAGTTTTGCCAAACCATCAAAGGCGAGAACGGGTGGAGTTCTGACTTCCAGTATAATACTACTATAAAAGCTATTAATGTTAGTTCAAGTATCTAACATATCCCACTCATCTCCAAGAACCCACCTTAATGCTGATAATTTTCCATTTATCATCCCCCAGTCAAAATCACTTTTTGGATACAATTCCTCTTCATAAATTGCTTCCTTTTGCTTAGCTGATTTTAATGCTCCATCCCATATACTTTTTAAAATTTGCTTTGAATTGTATGTATCATACATATCACTACTTACTACTTCTATCTCTCCGTTCATTATTTGATATTCTCTATTTTTATGTCTGTTGTACCAAACAATATCTGAGAATTTATTAATCTGATCTATTATTTCATAAAATCCTCTAGCTTCTTCATACCAATTGTATTCGTTATCAAAATTAATTAATAAATCAGGCAAAATTTCATTTATAGTTTGATGTAAATTTATAGAATAATGAATATTGTTTTTCGAAAAATATTCATCAAAATCTTGATGAGGCAGTCTCTTATCTTTATCGGAGCTAAACTCTTTTGTATTGTGTGTTACAAAATAATATATATTTTCTTCATCAAGTTTACTAAAAAATGTTTCAATCAATAATGAATCAGCCATGTTATTTTTTGTATTATGAAAAGGAGCTTTTTTTTCATAAGCCTTATTTGAACTAATTATTTTTATTTCATCAGAGATATCAACTTTTGTAGAATTGTTAATTATTTCAAATACTAAATTAGCCTGCTCAGAAATCGTATCTGTCATAGAGGGGAGTTTATGTTTAATTTCATCCAATCCTAATAAAATTGTTGATTTATCGAAACCTATAGGTGCAACATCTATTATACTTTTAATATTACTAATTTCTTGTGAGATTTTTTGTCTCGAAATATCAACAACTTTTTCTCTATTTCTGTTAAATTCTTCTTCAATAATATTTGTCATTAAAATTACTATTTCATTAGTATCCACGAGTTGTTTTAATGCCAATGATAATGACTTTAAAGAAGGTGTTTTTGCCATGTCTAGCCAAACACAAGTATCGATCATTAATACAATCATGCTTTTCCTTCAAGTATTTTGTTTGATTTTACCAAAAAATACATTTAATTAGTGTAAATTTATATTTAATAAAATGTTTATTTAGTGTATTTATTTGTATATAGAAATATATCTGTGTAATCTTTTAGTTTGTTCGTTTTGTTTACAATCTCTTTTATTTTTTTCATCGCCCTTCTTTCAATCGCAATAACTTGGTTTCTGGTCAAATTAAGTCTCTCTGCTATTTCAGTATAGGAACAAGCATAGTTATCTTTCTTGTAGTCCATTATAATCCTTACAAAATTTAATACATTATTGCTATTATAAATCATTTTTAAAAGTTTGTGATTTATTTTGTAAGTATTTTTAATTAATTGCTAAATAGTATATATTTATTTGTAAGCTTTATTAATCACAAAACATAACCTATCTGCTAAAATTTGGAAAAAACTTTTAGGATAATCGTGAAAGGGAAAACAAATAATTCAAATAAATTACAAGTGCTTATTAGCAACGAATCAATGTCAATCATCAATAAACTAAGCCATAAAAAAATGAAATCAGCATTTATCGATCATGCTATCAAGTGTGCGTTTCAAAATTCAAAGCCAAATGAAAAAGAGATTTTTTTTGGTTCATCAATAGGAGATAGATAGATGTTTTCAACTGTACAAGACTGGAGTAATATAACAGACAGAGAAAGTATCTCCAAATACTTGCCATTTAGAGATTTTGAGACAAATACAGGTATTTTTGCAACCAATGATGATGGTTTTGGCATCTTAGTAGAGTGCTCACCTCTTATGGGTGTAGATAAAAATGTTGAAAGTGCTATTTCATCTGCACTATCTATATTACCTGATAATACAGCTATTCAAATTATGCTACTTGCAAGTCCCAATGTAACTGGTATTGTTGATAATTGGCATGTACAAAAACAAAGAGCTTTTGATGATCCTTTGTGCCATGATATAGCATACAGCTATAAACAATTTTTAGAGAGCAAAATAAAATCTCAAATTAGTAATAATTTTAGAGCACCAATAAGAAACTTTAGACTCTTAATAAGTATAAAAGTTGGTGGTAAAGATAATAAACCTACCCTACTCTCAAAACTTATCTCTTTTGATTTTAAAGCTCTGTTTTCGAAAGATAAAGATGGAACTGAAAAGTTTGATAAATCAGAACTTTTTAAAAAGTATAGTGAACTAATTCAAGCAAAAGACCAATTCATTGGTTCACTCCAACAAGCATATTTAAACCCACGACTTGTTGATGCTGATAAAGCAATTGCTTTTTACTATGAAATTTTAAATATGAACCATGATTTAAGAGATATACCAAAGTGGGATGGAAGTGATATTAACAACTTCATATTTGCCAATGACAATAAAATAGTGCAAAAAGAGAATGAACTTATCGTTGATGAGCTACATGTCAAAACACTAAGTGTAAGAGAGTATCCTGAAGAGTTAGGGATATTTGATGTTATTAGGTATGCCGGTGATGCTATAAACAATCAAAATCATGCATCACCATTTTTGATTACACTTAATGTCGTAAAACTAGGCGAAAAAGCTAAATCTGAAATTACTAGAAGAGCGGCACTAACTAGCTCTCAACAGATGCCTTACAACCTATTTCCAAAACTAAAATATATCCATAGGGATTTAAACTTTGCAATGGATGCTATGCAAAAAGGTGCAGCACCCTACTACATCTCATTTCAAATTGCTATTTTTGGCAATACTACTGAAGAGCTTAACAACTTAGCAGGACAATTCAAATCATATTTTAAAACCCTCACATTTGCAATGGAAGAGGATAAATATATTTTGTTCCCTGCCCTACTTACAATGCTTCCATTTGGATTTGATATGGAAATACAAAAGTTCTTATCAGAAAAAAGAGGAAGAGTTGTTTTTAGTGAAAATGCTATAAGTATGATGCCTGTATCTGCTGAATGGCTTGGTACAAATCCACAAGTTCCTATGATTTCACCCAAAGGGCAGCTTTTTGGGATTGATTTATTTGCTAATAAAGCTGGTGGATTTAATGCATTCGTAATTGGTATGACGGGTTCAGGAAAGTCTGTATGGATGCAGTGGATTGCACTTAATTACTATCTATCTGGTAATAAAATATGGATCATTGATATTGGTGGCTCTTACGAAAAAGTTTGTGAGGTATTTAATGGACAATACCTGGACTTCAATGAAAATTCAAAAGTGATTCTCAACCCTTTTACTTCAATGATTAATAGAGAAATGCTAGATGAATATATAGAGTTTATTTCAAGTTTGTATCTTATGATGGGGCTACCAAAAGAAAGGCAACTATCAGAACAACTTGAAAAGCTTATGAAAACCTACCTTTTAGAAGCTATTTATGCAAGTTATGATGAATACGGACCAAGTAGTGATGTCGATACGATAGTTGAAAAACTAAAAATTGTTGCTCAAGGTCACGACAATGACGATAGACTTATTGACTTTATCAAGCACTTATCGATTTATCAATCAAACAATATGTATGGAAAATTTTTCAATGGCAAAAGTAATATCAATTTTGGAAATGACTTTGTGGTTCTTGAGTGCGGTTCACTTGAGAACTCCCCTGACCTGCTGAACCCTATTTTGATGGTTCTTACTTACCAAATATCTAAAGAGATCTATTTAGAAGAAAAAAATAAATCAAATCATAATAGAAAAAATATTGTAATTATGGATGAAGCTCATAAATTTCTTGGTAAATCTGCCCATGTTGAAATATTTGTAGAACAAGCATATAGACGATTTAGAAAACATGGTGCTTCAATGCTGTTAGGTACTCAAGGTTTTGAAGATTTATATGGTGGAGATAGTGTTAGTAAAGTTGGACGAGTAATTATTGAAAACTCTTTTTGGAACTTCTTTTTAATGCAACGAAGTACCTCAAGAGAAAAAATCAAAAAATCTGGTTTTTTTAATCTATCACCTTATGCATATGCACTGATGGATAATACTGCTCCTGCTGATGGAGAGTATGGTGAGATATTTATTATGACAGATAAAGTTCAAACCAAAGGAAGAGTTGTTCTTGATAAATTTTTACAAACCCTACTCTTTACTGATGCTGATTTAAGAAGTAAAATGAATAAACTTGTATCTCAAGGTATGAGCCATTTAGATGCTGTAAAACATATACTTGAAGATAATCATTAATACACTTATATATATTAATATAGTGTATATTATATTAATTATATGTTTTTATATATAATACTAATTAAGATGATTTAGATATTTTCTAGTTAATAAAACTCATAAATACACTAAATAAATGTATGTAAAATATTAAAATATCCAATATATTTGTAATTAAGCTCATAAAAGCCAAATAATTACAAATATATGATATTTAGCTATTTAATTCTTTGCTTCTCAATCTTCTCAATCTTCTCTTTTGTAGTTTGAAGTAAAAGTTTTTCAAGCTCTTCAAGCCTTCCAAATGTTCTCATTACTTTAATAAAATTAATCATTGAAATACTCCCTTTTTGTTCATAGTTAGAGTATGTTGTTGGAGAACTAAGCTCTGCTTCTTTTGCAAAA
>Ga0172380_10007292_pt1 | contig 12465 bp, 12 predicted proteins | sample Leawe162metaG_FD_119747 | JGI IMG/M metagenome (GOLD analysis project Ga0172380, IMG submission 119747) | Leachate microbial communities from a municipal landfill in Southern Ontario, Canada - Leachate well 162 metaG | ecosystem: Engineered > Solid waste > Landfill > Unclassified | place...
CGATGGCTCCAGCCGCACAGGGTGACGATTTGATCGACGTGACTGGCGTCGACCTGGCCGCAGTAGTGGGTTCGCATGATGGTATCCGAGGTTTGTCCGAGCCGCCGCCGGGTGGCGCCTGCGTGGGCTATTGGTTCAGTGATGGGCGTGCGCGCGACGGTGGGGCGACCACACCCATCGAGATGATGTATTTGAGCGCATCGTCGACGCTGATATCGAGTTCGATGACGTCGGAGCGGGGCAGCATGAGGAAGTAACCGGAGGTCGGGTTGGGCGTGGTTGGCAGGTAGACGCTGACGTAGTCGCCCTGCAAGTGGGTGGAGACATCGCCGCCCGGTTGGCCGGTAAGGAAGGCGATGGTCCAGCAGCCCTGGCGTGGATACTGGACCAGGAGCGCTTTACGAAAGGCTTCGCCGGTAGAGGAAAACAGCGTGTCGGAGACCTGCTTGACGCTGTAATAGACCGACTTCACCACCGGGATCCGCGACAGCACGCCCTCCCAGAAGCGCAGCAGGCGCTGGCCGATGATGTTGGCCGTGACAAGTCCGGTGCCCAGCACCACGACCAGCGTCAGGATGACGCCGATACCCGGAATATAAAACCCCAGCAATGATTCGGGACGTATCGCCTCCGGTAGCAAGAGCAGGGTCTGGTCCATGGTGCGGACGATCAAGGCCAGCACCCAGGCGGTGATCGCGAGCGGCACCCAGATCAGCAATCCGGTGATGAAGTATTTTTTCATCCGGCCCGAGAGGGCGGCCCGGCTGCGATCAGTGACAGGCGCAGGAACCGGTTCCGCCCTGACAGGGCGGCGGCTCGACAGGGCCGGCAGTCTTGGCCTCACCTTCGCCTTTGGCAGGGCCTCCGCCCTTAAAGTCTGTGGCGTACCAGCCGCTTCCCTTGAGTTGGAATCCCGGCGCGGTCAGCTGCTTGCTGAAGGTGTCGCTGTGGCATTCCGGGCAGGTGGTGAGCAGCGCGTCGCTCAGCTTTTGCAAGACTTCCTTTTCGTGACCGCAGCTGTCGCAGCGGTAGGCATAGATTGGCATGCTTGCCTCCAGTCTTCTCTCAATCGGACATTATAACTTAAGCGCCGGCCACCTCGGCGGGCTGCCAGTCCCTGAGATGAGGTCCGCCGGCACTATTTCAAGCGGTCAGAGCAGGTTTAGGTAGGTCTGGGTCAAGGGTTTGCCGAAGAACAGCGCCAGCACCCCCGCCGCAGCGAGATAGGGGCCGAAGGGGATCGGCACTTCGCGGCCGCGTCCGCCCAGGACGATGAGGGCGATGCCCACCACGGCGCCGACCAGGGAAGAGAGCAGGATGGTCAGGGGCAGCATCTGCCAGCCGAACCAGGCGCCAATCGCGGCGAGCAGCTTGAAGTCGCCGTAGCCCATACCTTCCTTGCCCGTGGCCAGCTTGAAGCCCCAATAGACGCTCCACAGCGCCAGGTAGCCGGCAACGGCGCCTATTACGGCGCTTTTCAGGTCGACGAAGGTGGCGCCGAGGTTGAGCATGAGTCCCAACCAAAGCAAGGGCAAGGTGATGTCGTCGGGCAGCAACTGCGTGTCGAAATCGATACCGCTCAAGGCGATCATGGCCCAGATGAAGACGAGCGCTGCCGCAGCTGGCAGGCCGAAACCGAAACGCCAAGCCACGGCGGCGGAGAGCAGGGCGGTCAGTACTTCCACCAGGGGGTAACGCAGACCGATCGGTTTCTGGCAGGCGCTGCAGCGTCCGCCCAGAGCGAGGTAGCTGAAAACGGGGATGTTCTCCAGCGCCGTGATCTGGTGGCCACAATGCGGGCAGCGCGAGCGCGGACGCGACAGAGAAAGGGCCTCCTCGCCAGGCGGCTCCTGGGAAGAAAGTTCGGCACATTGGCTGCGCCAGGCGCGCTGCATGATCAGCGGCAGGCGGTGGATAACCACGTTGAGGAAGCTGCCGATGACGAGGCCGATCAGCGCCGCGAGCGCGATGAAGACTCCCGGTCGGGCGAGCAGGTCGAGCACGGACATAGTGTACTTTCGCTCAGACGGACTGCGCCACCTTGAAGATGGGCAGGTACATGGCCACCACGAGGCCGCCGATCAGCGTTCCGAGGACGACCATGATGATCGGTTCCATCAGGCTGGACAGACCTTCGACGGCGTCGTCGACTTCCGCTTCGAAGAAGTCAGCCACCTTGGACAGCATCGCGTCGAGTTGCCCCGACTCCTCGCCGATGGCCACCATCTGGATGACCATGCTGGGGAAGACGTTGGCGTTCTGCATGGCCACCGTGAGGGCCGTACCGGTGCTGACCTCGGCCTGAATCTGCCTCGTCGCCACCTTGTACACGTTGTTGCCCGCGGCACCGCCGACCGAGTCCAGCGCCTCCACCAGCGGCACGCCGGCGGCAAACATGGTCGACAGGGTGCGCGTCCAGCGGGCGATCGTGGCTTTGCGCACGATGGACCCGAATACGGGAGCGCGCAGCAGCAGCCTGTCCATGACGATCTGCATCGGCAAGGAGCGCTTCCAGAAGTAAAAGAAGGCGTAGAAGGTACCGAAAATACCGCCGAAGATCAGATACCAATTGTCGACGAAGAAGTCGGAAATGGCGATTACGAACAGGGTCGCTGCCGGAAGGTCGGCGCCGAAGCTCTTGAAGACGTTCTTGAAGGCCGGAATCACGAAGATCATGATGATCGACGTGATGATGAAGGCGACGACGAGGATGGCGATCGGGTAGAACAGTGCCGACTTGATCTTCGATTTGATGGCGAGAATCTTTTCCTTGTAGGTGGCCAGCCGGTCGAGCAGGGAATCGAGAATGCCGGCCTGCTCGCCGGCGCCCACCAGGTTGCAGAACAGGGCGTCGAAGTGGAGCGGGTACTTGCGGAAGGCCTGGTTCAGGCTGGAGCCGGTCTCCACGTCATTCTTGATGTCGTTCAGCAACTTGCCGACGCCGCGGTTGGAAGCCCCCTTGCCGACGATCTCGAAGGACTGCAGCAGGGGTACGCCCGCCTTCAGCATGGTGGCCAGTTGGCGCGTGAATAGCGTGATGTCCTTTTCGCTGACCTTGCCACCGGCCGAGTACCCCTGCTTCTTGACCTTGTTGACCTGAATACCCTGACGGCGCAGGGTCGCCTTAACGATTGTTTCGCCACCCGCTCGCATCTCGCCGCGCACCAACTTGCCGCTCTTGTCCTTACCTTCCCAGGTAAAGGAAAACTCCTTGATCTGCCCGGTCTTCTTGCTTGCTTTGCTCGCTATGGCCATGTTTCTTGCTTCCCTTGTGATTGCGAGAGCTTACCCTTAGTCGTTGGTGCAGGCGAGAACTTCTTCCAAGGATGTGATGCCCTGCTTGACCTTCAGGAGGCCTGCCTGGCGCAAACTCATCACCCCTTCTTTACGTGCCTGCTCAGCAATATCCAGTGCGTTGCCACCGGTCATGATGATGCGGCCCATCTCTTCGGAGATCGGCATCACCTGGTGGATTCCGATACGTCCCTTGTAACCGCTGCCCTTGCAGCGGTCGCAAGTGCCGGGGCCGAACAATTGCCAGCTCCCATCCATGTCCGCGGCGTCGAATCCTGCATCGATCAGCGCCTCGGCGGGGATCACATGCGGTTTCTTGCAGGAGCATAAGCGGCGCGCCAGGCGCTGGGCCGTGATCAGATTGACGCTGGAGGGAATGTTAAAGGCGGCGATACCCATGTTGAGCAGGCGCGACAGCGTAGACGGCGCATCGTTGGTATGCAGCGTCGATAGCACCAGATGGCCCGTCTGCGCAGCCTTGATGGCGATCTCTGCGGTCTCCAGGTCGCGGATTTCGCCGACCATGATGACGTCCGGATCCTGACGCAGAAAGGAGCGCAGGGCTGTGGCAAAAGTGAGGCCGGCCCGCTCGTTGATATTGACCTGATTGACTCCGCTCATGCTCAGCTCTGCCGGGTCCTCGGCGGTCGAAATATTGACGCCGGCCTTGTTGAGCAGGTTGAGGCAGGTATACAAGGACACTGTCTTGCCGCTGCCGGTAGGCCCGGTGACCAGGATCATGCCATAGGGTCGGGCGATGGCCGCGAGCAGTTCGGCCTTCTGCGCCGGTTCATAGCCGAGAGCATCGATGCCGAGCATGGCGGAGGCGGGATCGAGGATACGCAGCACGATCTTCTCGCCGTGTACCGTCGGCAGGGTGGAGACGCGAAAATCGATGGACCTGCTCTTGGACAGCACCAACTTCATTCTGCCGTCTTGCGGGACACGCCGTTCGGCAATGTCGAGACGCGAGATGATCTTGAGGCGCGAGGCGATCTTTTCCTTGACGATCAGCGGCGGCTGCGCGATTTCGCGCAACACGCCATCGGTGCGATAGCGGATGCGGTAGTATTTTTCGTAGGGCTCGAAATGCACGTCGGAGGCGCCCTCTGCGATGGCGTCATGGAGTATCTTCTGAATGAACTTGACCACCGGGGCGTCGCCGACTTCGATCGCGTCGTCCTCGGCGGCAGCATCGATCGCCGCCTCATCGGCAAAGACAAAGTCGAGTTCGGAGTCCGATAGCGTCGTCAAGGCCTGCGCCGGCGTCTCGGTCAGGTTCGCCACCAGTTGCGCCAGCTTGTCAGCAGCCACCACGACAGGGTCGACGATCAAACCCGTCTGGAAGCGAATGGCGTCGAACGCAATCAGGTTGCTGGGATCGGCCGTTGCCACGGAGAGACGATTGCCGCGGCGCACCAGGGCGACGACCTGGTGGGTCTGCATCAAGCGCCTGTCGATGGCCTCACGTTCCACCCGCGACTCGTCGAAGGCCGCGAGGTCGAGCAGCGGGTAACCGAAGGTCGAGGCGGCAAAAGCGGCCAGTTCATCGGCCGCCATGCGGCCGCTGGCCAGCAACAGCGCGGTGAAGCTGCTGTTGTTCTTGGCGGCGCTGGCGGCCAATGCCTCCGCTACAGATTCCGCCAGGCGGCCCTGTTGCACCAGGGCCCGTGCCAGCCCATCGAGGAGATTTGCTTGTGTCGCACCCATCAGCGAGCATTTTCAGGGCCCATGGCAGACCCGTGAAGTTATGACTTCTGGATAATGCCGCGCCCAGCGCCCTTTGTAAAGAATAGCTTTCGGCAATAACTAGGTATTGCCGGGGCGAAAGACCCTTACCGTGCGCACGCGCCTGTCCTGGGTTTGCAGGATTTCCATGGCGACACCGGCAATCTTGAGGCTCACGCCCGACTCCGGGATGTCTTGCAGGTATTCGACGATCAGGCCGTTCAAGGTCTTGGGGCCGTCGATCGGCAGGTTGAGCTCCAGGTCACGGTTCAGCTGGCGCAGCGTGCATGCGCCATCGACCAGGGCACTGGCTGGTCCGTCGGCATCCGACCAGAGCAGTTCGGCATGGCGCGCCGGCATGCTCGTGGTAAATTTTCCGACGACTTCCTCGATGATGTCTTCGAGCGTCAGCAAGCCTTCGATCTCGCCGTATTCATCCACTACCAGGCCCAAGCGCTGGCGGTTCTCCTTGAAGAACTGCAGTTGCGCGTAGATCGACGTCGCCGCGGGAATGAAGTAGGGCTCGACCAGTTGCTGGCGCAACATCTGCAGATTCAACGCGTCGCTGAGCACGTCGGCGAGCAGACGGCGCTGGTGGATGATGCCGATGACGTTGCCCGGATCGCCATCGTATACCGGCAAACGGGTATGGAAGCTGGTCGCCAATTGTTGTTTGATTTCGTCTAGAGGCGCCTGGATGTCTATGGCCTCGATATCTCCCCGCGGCTTCATGATGTCCTCGACGCTGATGTGCTCGAGGTCGAGGATGTTGAGGAGCATGCTCTGGTGTTGCCGGGGAATCAAACGGCTGGCCTCGAGGACCAGGGCGCGCAATTCCTCTGGCGACATCTGCTCGGCCTCGTGGCCGCCGCTGGTGCGCAGGTGCATCAGGCGCAGGGCGCCAGTGACCATCCAGTTGACCACCGACACAACCGGGTTGAAGAGGCGCAACAGGGGCGCGAGCAGGTGGCTGACGCCCATTGCCAGCTTGTCCGGATAGGCGGCGCCGAGCACCTTGGGTGTGATCTCGGCAAACACCAGGATGATGAATGTGATCATCAGTGTGCCAACGCCGAGCGCCCATTTCTCTTCGCCGAACAGTCTGACGGTAATGAGACCGGCCAGAGTCGCCGCCGCCGCATTGAACAGGGTGTTGAAAAGCAGGACGATGCCGAGTAGTTTGCTGGTCTTTGCGAGCAGCTCCAGGGCCAGCTTGGCGCCCCGTTTCCCGGCCCGCTGCCGGGCGCGCAGGTGATAGCGGTTGGCCGCCATCATGGCGGTCTCCGCCATCGAGAAAAAACCGGAAAAGACCAGAAGGACGATCAGGGCGGCGATCTGCGCCGTCAGCGGAGTGTCTTCCAAGCGGTGCTAGAAGGTCAACAGGGTGGGACCAGTATCGCGGCGGGACTTCCCCATGTCAAGCAGCCCGGCCGAGGATCACCTCGATGACGAAGCGGCTGCCGACGTAGGCGAGCAGCAAAGCGATGAATCCGGCCAGGGTCCAGCGCAGCGCCAGGCGACCGCGCCAGCCGCGCAAGTGACGGCCGAGCAGCAGGGCAGCGAAGATGAACCAGGCGATGATGGCGAACAGCGTCTTGTGGTCGAATGGCAGCGGCTTTCCGAATAGCGATTCGGAGAAGAACACGCCGCTGATCACGGTCAGCGTCAGCAGCAGAAAGGCGACGTGGATCAGGCGAAACAGCAGCGCCTCCATGGTCATCAACGGCGGCAGGCTAGCCATCAGCGGCGACATGCGGCCTCTGTGCAGGCGTTTCTCCGCCACTGCCATCAGCAGCGCGTGCAGCGCCGCCAGGGTGAACAGGCTGTAGGCCAGCATGGCAATCAGGAAGTGGGCGCGGAAGGCGAGGGAGTCGACGTTGAAGAGCAGATGCTGACCTGGGAATATCGCCGGCAGCAAGACGCAGACCGCCGCAAGTGGCAGACCGAGCATCTGTAGGCCTTCCATGCGCGCGTAGAAGCTCTCGATCAAATAGAGCACCAAGGCCAGCCACAGCGTCAGGGAGAGCGCCAGCGAAAAACCGAAGCGCATGCCATCGACGCCGAACAATTCCTGACTCAGCGTCACGCCATGCAGCGCCAGCGCCACGAAGAGCAGTGCGCGCGCTCCCGACTGCATACCGGCGGGCGCCTGGGACAGGGTCGGCAAACCGTGGCGACTGCGCCAGGAGCGTACCGCCAGCGCGGCGTAAAGAGCGGCGGCCAACAGGTGCCAGAGCGGTGGATGCAGTAGAATTCCAGACATCCGTTCAGTTTACCTTAATCGCCACCCCTCGTTGCCATGCTGGAAAATCTAACTCAAGGCCTGGCCAAGGTCGTCAAGACGCTGCGCGGCCACGCCCGACTCACCGAAGAGAACATCACCGAGGCGCTGCGAGAGGTACGCATGGCCCTGCTCGAGGCCGACGTCGCGCTGCCGGTGATCAAGGAGTTCATCGCCCGCGTCAGGGAGAGGGCGGTGGGCCAGGAAGTCATGGCTTCACTGACGCCGGGGCAGGCACTGATCGGGGTCGTGCATCGCGAACTGACGGAATTGATGGGTGGCGATCGCGTCGCCCTCAACCTGGCGACGCAGCCGCCGGCGGTGATTCTCGTCGCCGGATTGCAAGGCGCCGGCAAGACAACCAGCACGGCGAAGCTGGGCAAATGGCTCAAGGAACGGCAGAAGAAGAAGATCCTGGCAGTATCCTGCGACGTCTATCGGCCGGCGGCGATCGAACAGCTGAAGACGGTGGCGGCCCAGGCGGGCATCGATTTCTTTCCCTCGCACGCCGGCGAACGGCCGCAGGACATCGCGACGCAGGCCGTAGACTACGCCCGCCGCCACTATTACGACGTCCTCTTCGTCGATACTGCCGGACGCCTGAGCATAGACGAGGCGATGATGGCGGAGATCAGGGAACTGCACCGCCTGCTCAAGCCGATCGAAACCCTGTTCGTGGTGGATGCGATGCAGGGTCAGGACGCCGTTAATACCGCCAAGGCTTTCAACGAGGCCTTGCCCCTGACCGGCGTCGTCCTCACCAAACTCGACGGCGATGCCCGTGGCGGCGCGGCGCTTTCGGTACGCCAGGTGACCGGGAAGCCGTTGAAATTCGCCGGCGTAGGGGAGAAGCTCGACGGTCTCGAGGAATTTCATCCCGAACGCATGGCCTCGCGCATCCTCGGCATGGGTGACATTCTCGGTTTGGTCGAGGACGCACAGCGCGGGCTGGACCAGAACAAGGCGCAAGCCTTTGCGCAGAAGCTGAAGAGCGGCAAGGGCTTCGACCTCAACGACTTCAAGGAGCAGATCAGCCAAATGCGCAAGATGGGCGGACTGTCTTCCATGCTCGAGAAACTGCCGGCACAGTTCGCCCAGGCGGCGCAGCAGGCCGGCGGCGCCATCGAAGACAAGTCAATACGCCGCATCGAAGGTATCATCAACTCGATGACGCCGCAGGAGCGCGCCAAGCCCGAATTGCTCAAGGCCAGCCGCAAGCGGCGCATCGCTACCGGGGCCGGGGTGCAGGTGCAGGAGGTCAACCGCCTGCTCAGCCAGTTCGAGCAGACTCAGAAGATGATGAAGCAGTTGTCCAAGGGCGGCATGGGCAAACTGATGCGCGGCATGAAGTCGATGATGCCGGGAATGCGCGGCTAGCCCTTGCCGCCGGGCCGTGACCGTCAGGGAATCCCTTTTTGAGGCCCCAAGGCAAGGGCAGCGTGAAACATGGAGTCCCGTAGGGACGAACCGCAGTCACCCCCTTGCTAGGCGAGGGGGCTGGGGGAATGCCCACTCATCTCCAAGCCCACTTCTTTTCCCAGGCGGCGCGCACCAGGTTCGGGTACTCGGACTGCCCGAGGCTGCCGTTGTAGCGGCCGAGGGCGCGAAAGATGTCGCCATGCTCGATGTCGAGGTAATGGCGCAGTATCGTGCAGCCGTAGCGCAGATTGACCCGCAGGTGGAACAGGTTGTTTTCCCGCTGCCCGATCAGATTTACCCAGAAAGGCATGACCTGCATGTAGCCGCGCGCACCGGCCGTTGATACCGCGTACTTGCGAAAGCGGCTTTCCACCTGAATGATGCCGAGCACCAATTGCGGATCGAGACCGGCGCGCTTGGCTTCGTAATAGACCGTCTTGAGAAACTGCTGGCGGGCCACACGGTCCGGCATGTGGGCTGCCAGACGCTGCGACATGGCATCGAGCCAAGCGTGCTTCTCTGCTTCGCTGGCAAACTGCGGCTCGGGGGCGGCACGGTCGGCCACGGCAGCCTGCAGGGCTGCCTGCACGCTTGCCGCCAGCGGCTCGTACTTCTGCGCGCCGGCCTGGGCGCAGCTGCAGGCCAGGGCCGCGAGGATGCCGACCAGCGCCCTGCCTTCCCTCATCGTTGCAGCTTCTGCCTTACCAGGCCGACCAGTTCGGCCAGCGCTACGTTGGTGGCAGCAGCGTCGCGGCGCCCCTGGTACTCGACCAGCCCCTGCTTCAGCCCGCGCTCCCCGACGACGACACGGTGCGGTACACCTATCAGCTCCCAATCGGCGAACATGACGCCGGGGCGTTCGTCGCGATCGTCGAGGATGACGTCGCATCCCGCCGCAAGCAAGGTCGCGTAGATGCGCTCGGCTTCTTCGCGCACTGCTTCCGACTTGCCGTAGCCAACCGGCACGATCACCACTTCGAAGGGCGATATGGCATCGGGGAACACGATGCCGCGCGGGTCATTGCCCTGCTCGATAGCGGCGCCGACGATGCGGCTGACGCCGATGCCATAGCAGCCCATCTCCATGACCTGCGGCTGCCCCGCGTCGTTGAGAAAGCTGCATTTGAGGGCCGCCGAATATTTTGTACGCAACTGGAAGATGTGCCCGACCTCGATTCCGCGGCAGAGTTCCAGTGTGCCCCGGCCGTCAGGCGATGGGTCGCCGGTGACGACGTTGCGCAGGTCAAAGACCTGTTGCGGTTCGGCCAGGTCACGACCGAAGTTGACCCCGGCGAGGTGAAACCCTGCCTTGTTGGCGCCACAGACGAAATCGCTCATGCACGCCACGCTGCGTTCGACGAATGTCGCCACCGTGGTCGCCACCGGACCGATGTAGCCGGGACGGCAGCCGAGGTGCGCGATGACTTCCTCGTCGTGGGCGAAGCGGAAGCGGCCGACGATCTTCTGGGCCTTCACTTCGTTGAGATCGTGATCGCCGCGCAGCAGGATCAGGGCAAAGGGCGCAACGGCTTCCTCGCGCATGATGGCAATGGCCTTGACCATCTTCTCGATGCCGATACCGAGCAGGTCGGCGACGTCAGCGCACTTGATCCTGCCCGGCGTGGCGACCTCGCGCATCGCCTCGCTGGCGGGCGAACGTGTCGATGCTGGCGCCAGCGCCTCAGCCAATTCGACGTTTGCCGCGTAGTCGGAATCGGGGCAATAGGCGATGGCGTCCTCTCCGGAGTCGGCGAGGACGTGGAACTCGTGCGACCCGGTGCCGCCTATCGAGCCGGTATCCGCGGCTACGGCGCGGAATTGCAGGCCAAGACGGGTGAAGATGCGCGTATAGGTGTCGTGCATGAGCGCGTATTCGCGTTGCAGGTCGGCGAAACTGGCGTGAAAGGAGTAGCCGTCCTTCATCAGGAACTCCCGCCCGCGCATGACGCCGAAGCGGGGACGGATCTCGTCGCGGAACTTGCTCTGGATCTGGTAGAAGTGACGCGGCAACTGCCGGTAGCTCTTGATCTCTCGGCGCACGATGTCGGTGATGACTTCTTCATGGGTCGGTCCAACGACAAAGTCGCGTTGGTGGCGGTCCTTGAAACGCAACAGTTCCGGCCCGTACTCTTCCCAACGGCCTGATTCCTGCCACAACTCCGCCGGTTGAACCGCCGGCATCAACACTTCGACGGCACCGGCGCGGTTCATCTCTTCGCGCACGATGGCTTCGACCTTGCGCAGCACCCGCAAGCCTAAGGGCATCCAGGTATAGATGCCGCCGGCGAGGCGACGAATCAGGCCCGCGCGCAACATCAACTGATGGCTGATGATCTCGGCGTCTGCCGGAGCTTCCTTGAGTGTGGAGATGAAGAAGTGGCGCGCGCGCATGGATGGGCCCGGGGAAGTGTTTGGCGAATTCTACCGCGAGCGCCGGGGCCGGTTGGCGGGCTTTCCCGCGTTGCCGGCGACGACTCCTTCTATTCGGTGCCAATCTGTGAAAAAATGCAGGCAGTCCAATTGAAGAATTGAAGGTTGCACTATGCTTGATCGTGAAGGCTACCGCCCGAACGTCGGCATCGTCCTTGTCAATGCCCGAAACGAGGTCTTTTGGGGCAAGCGCATCCGCGAGCATTCGTGGCAGTTCCCTCAGGGTGGCATCGACAGGGGCGAGACGCCTGAGCAGGCCATGTACCGCGAACTGCAAGAGGAAATAGGCCTCTTGCCGGACCACGTGGAGATTCTCGGTCGCACGCGCGACTGGTTGCGCTACGACGTGCCGAAGCACTGGATACGCCGCGAGTGGCGCCATACCTATCGCGGCCAGAAGCAGATCTGGTTCCTCCTGCGCTTGATCGGTCGCGACTCGGACGTTTGCCTGCGCGCCAGCGCTCATCCCGAGTTCGATGCCTGGCGCTGGAACGACTATTGGGTACCCCTCGACTCTGTGATCGAGTTCAAGCGCGTCGTGTATCACCAGGCCCTGACCGAGTTGGCGCGCCACCTGTCGCTACGTGCGAGCGCCAGGCGCCCGGGTCGGCCCACGCACGCCGGTCACGGGAGGTAGCTCGGTGGGGATCGACGCCTGCATCCTGGCGCTAGACCGCGCCTTGCGCACCCTTTTTGCACCGGCCCCGACGCAGCGGGCGGTTCCCGGGAGCGACCAGCCGGAAGCCGATCTGAGTGCCGCCGAGCGCGCCCACGCCGCGGCCCTGATGCGTGTCAATCACTGCGGCGAGGTTTGCGCCCAGGCCCTCTACCAGGGGCAAGCGATCGCTTCGCGCACCCCCGCCATTGTTCGCGCGCTCGAGCAGGCGGCCTGGGAAGAGACTGAACACCTGGCCTGGACCGAACGGCGCATCGCCGAGCTCGGAGGACACAAGAGCCTGCTCAATCCGCTCTGGTACGGTGGTTCTCTTGTCCTAGGCATGCTCGCCGGCAAGTTTGGCGACGCCTGGAATCTGGGTTTTCTCGCCGAAACCGAGCGGCAGGTCGAGTCCCACCTGGAGAGTCATAAGGCGCGCCTGCCGGAGAGTGACCGGCGTTCCTGGCTGATCCTCGAACAAATGCGCCGGGACGAGGCAGGTCACGCCGAAACGGCGCGGCGCCTCGGCGCCAGGGAGTTGCCGGAGCCAGCCAAGCAGGCCATGCGGCTGACTGCGAAGATGATGAAAGCAGCCGCCTACCGCATCTGACTAGGCCTCGACGATTTCCCAGTCGTGGCTGATGGCCGCCGATTTCCC
>Ga0172380_10007293_pt1 | contig 12465 bp, 7 predicted proteins | sample Leawe162metaG_FD_119747 | JGI IMG/M metagenome (GOLD analysis project Ga0172380, IMG submission 119747) | Leachate microbial communities from a municipal landfill in Southern Ontario, Canada - Leachate well 162 metaG | ecosystem: Engineered > Solid waste > Landfill > Unclassified | place...
AGATGGCCGGCCGCCACGGCAACAAGGGCGTGGTGTCGCGCATCATGCCGATCGAGGACATGCCGTACCTGGCGGACGGCCGCCCGATGGAGATCGTCCTCAACCCGATCGGCGTGCCCTCCCGCATGAACGTCGGCCAGGTGCTGGAAGTGCACCTCGGCTGGGCCGCGTCCACCCTCGGGTGGCGCGCGGTGACGCCGGTGTTCGACGGCGCGACGGACTTCGACATCGAGGACGCGCTGGGGCGTGCCTGGATCGCCATCCAGTCGAACGCGGTGGAGACGCAGCGCGCGCTGGACGCGCGCGACACGGTGATCGGCCAGCGCGTGGACGTGGCGGCGATGGAGCGCTACCTCACGGAGGGCGGCTTCGACGCGGACGAGGTGCTGCGCACGGGCGTCCCGGGCACCGCGCGGAAGGCCGCGCTGGCGCTGTGGATGGAAGGCCTGGGCGAGCAGAACGCCCGCAACCTGCCGCACGACGTGTTCGAGGCGCGCATCCAGGAGATGGCAGACCGCACCAACATGTCGCCGCCGATCTGGGGCAAGCAGACCCTGTACGACGGCCGCACCGGCGAGCCCTTCGACCAGCCGGTCACGGTGGGCTACATGTACATGCTCAAGCTGATCCACCTGGTGGACGACAAGATCCACGCCCGCTCCACGGGCCCGTACTCGCTCATCACCCAGCAGCCGCTGGGCGGCAAGGCGCAGTTCGGCGGCCAGCGCTTCGGTGAGATGGAGGTGTGGGCACTGGAGGCGTACGGCGCCGCCCACATCCTGCAGGAGATGCTCACCGTGAAGTCGGACGACGTCGTCGGTCGCGTGAAGACGTACGAGGCGATCGTCAAGGGTGAGAACACCATGGAGCCCGGTGTGCCGGAGTCCTTCAAGGTGCTCGTCAAGGAGCTCCAGTCGCTCGGCCTGAGCGTGGAGATCCTCAACGACGACGAGCAGGAAGTGGGCTTCGGCGACGACTACGGCGACAACGTGCCGCGCCTCGGTATCAACCTCTCCGGACGTGAGATGGGAGATGACGACTAATGCTCGAGGTCAACGACTTCAACGCCATCCGGCTGTCGCTCGCTTCGGCGGCGCAGATCCGCTCGTGGTCGTACGGCGAGGTCACCAAGCCGGAGACGATCAACTACCGCACGCTCAAGCCTGAGAAGGATGGGCTGTTCTGCGAGAAGATCTTCGGCCCGCAGAAGGACTTCGAGTGCCACTGCGGGAAGTACAAGCGCGTCCGCTACAAGGGCATCATCTGCGACAAGTGCGGCGTGGAGGTGGCGCGCTCGAAGGTGCGCCGCGAGCGCATGGGGCACATCAGCCTCGCCGCGCCGGTCACGCACATCTGGTTCGCGAAGGGCGTGCCCAGCCGCCTCGGCCTGCTGCTGGACATCGCGCCGCGCACGCTGGAGCGCGTGATCTACTTCGCGCAGTACGTGGTCACGGAAGTCAACCCGGACGCCCGGCAGCACGCGCTCGAGCTCCTCATGGAGGAGATCGACGTGGAGGTCTCGCGCCGCGAGGGTGACGTGGGTCACCGCATCACGCTGCGCGAGCAGATGCTGGCGCACGAGCTCAACGAGATCCAGACGCGCAAGCAGCAGCAGCTCGAGGAGGCCGACCGCGAGCTGGCCGCCGAGATCGACGCGGTCATGACCGAGGCGCGCGAGCTGGAGAAGGACCTGCAGGGCCGCCTGGAGGAGAAGCTCCGCGGCAAGCTGGTGTTCCGCGACGAGACCGTGGCCGCCCGCGGCGACGTGATCTCGCGCGAGACCCTGAAGTCGCTGCAGGAGGCCACGCGCGCCACTGTGCAGTCCGTGGAGGACTCCATCGCCGGCAAGAAGGCCGACGTGCAGCTCATGGCGGAGGCCGCGTCGCAGCAGAAGCGCGACGCGACGTTCAAGGAGCTGGAGCCGCTGCGCAAGCAGCAGGCCGCGATCCGCGCCGCCGTGAACGAGGAGTACCAGTCACAGAAGAAGTGGCTGGAGCGCCTGAAGGACCCGATCGAGGCGGACTCGCTCAACGTCCTGACCGACGCCGAGTACCGCGAGTACGAGGAGCGCTTCGGCCTGGTCTTCAAGGCCGGGATGGGCGCCGAGTCCGTGCTCTCCATCCTGGAGCGCATGGACCTCGACACGCTGTCCGTGCGGCTGCAGGCGGAAGTCGCGGCCACCAGCGGTCAGCGCCGCAAGAAGGCGACGAAGCGCCTGCGCGTGGTGGAGGCGCTCCGCAAGTCCGGCAACCGCCCGGAGTGGATGATCATCACGGAGCTGCCGGTGCTCCCCCCGGACCTGCGCCCCATGGTGCAGCTGGAGGGCGGCCGATTCGCGACCTCCGACCTGAACGACCTGTACCGCCGCGTGATCAACCGCAACAACCGTCTGAAGCGCCTGCTGAACCTCGGTGCGCCCGAGATCATCATCCGCAACGAGAAGCGGATGCTGCAGGAGGCCGTGGATTCGCTGATCGACAACGGCCGTCGAGGCCGTGCGGTCGCCGGTTCCGGCAACCACAAGCTGAAGTCGCTCTCTGACCTGCTGAAGGGCAAGCAGGGGCGCTTCCGCCAGAACCTGCTGGGCAAGCGCGTGGACTACTCCGGGCGCTCGGTCATCATCGTGGGCCCGCAGCTGCGGCTCCACCAGTGCGGCCTGCCCAAGAAGATGGCGCTGGAGCTGTTCAAGCCCTTCGTCATGCACACGCTGGTTCGCCAGGGCCTGGCGCACAACATCAAGAGCGCCAAGCGCATCGTGGAGCGCGCCCAGCCCGAGGTGTGGGACGTGCTGGAGCAGGTGATCAAGGACCGCCCGGTCCTGCTGAACCGTGCCCCCACGCTGCACCGCCTGGGCATCCAGGCCTTCGAGCCGGTGCTGGTGGAAGGCTCCGCCATCCGCCTGCACCCGCTGGTCTGCTTCGCCTACAACGCGGACTTCGACGGCGACCAGATGGCCGTGCACGTGCCGCTGTCCTACGAGGCGGTGGCGGAGGCGCGCCAGGTGATGCTGTCCACCAAGAACCTGCTCTCGCCCTCGGACGGCGAGCCGGTGGTGGCGCCCACGCTGGACATGGTCCTGGGCTGCTACTACATGACGTTCGACCGCTTCGGCGAGCAGCCGGGCGTGCAGCGCAAGAGCTACGGCGACGTGATGTCCGTGCAGCGCGCGTACCAGATGGGCCACGCCGGCATCCACGAGCAGATCCACTACCGCCTCCCGTCCGGCGACTTCGTCGAGACGACGGTGGGACGCGTGCTCTTCAACGAGATCGTGCCGCAGGAGCTCGGGTTCCAGAACGTCACGATGGACAAGAAGCGCCTGCGCGAGCTGGTCTCCACCACCCACCGCGAGGTGGGCCCGGAGGCGACCGTGGTGCTGGTGGACGCGATCAAGGACATCGGCTTCCGGTATGCGACGCAGTCCGGCACCACGATCGCCGTGAGCGACATCGTGGTGCCGAAGGACAAGCCGGCGCTGATCGCGAAGGCGGACGCGCGCATCGACGAGATGGAAGAGCAGTACCAGATGGGGCTCGTCACCGATGACGAGAAGTACCTGGCTGCGATCAACATCTGGACCGAGACGACCAACCTGATGCAGGAGGCGCTCTACACCAGCCTCCGGCCCACGGGGTCGCTGGCGATGATGTCCAACTCCGGTGCGAAGGGGAACATCGCGCAGATCCGCCAGATGGGCGCGATGCGTGGCCTGATGTCCGACCCCACCGGTCGGATCATCGAGCTGCCGATCCGGTCGTCCTTCCGCGAGGGTCTGTCCGTGCTGGAGTACTTCATCTCCACCCACGGCGCCCGCAAGGGTCTGGCCGACACGGCGCTCCGCACGGCGGACTCCGGGTACCTGACCCGCCGCATGATCGACGTCTCCCAGGACGTGGTCGTGCAGCTCGGATCGTGCGTGGGCGAGGGCGAGCCGATCCCCGGGATCTGGGTGCGTGACCGCGCGGACGAGACGCTGCTCGCCTCCATGGCGGAGCGGCTCACCGGACGCTGGGCTGCCGCCCCGATCGCGGACCCGGCCACCGGCGAGGTGCTGGTGGAGGCGAACGAGGAGATCACGGAGCCCACCGCGCAGCGCATCGTGGCCGCCGGGGTGACGGAGGCCTTCGTGCGCTCCGCCCTCACGTGCCAGACGCAGCGCGGCATCTGCCAGATGTGCTACGGCACCTCCCTGGCGACCGGCCGCCTGGTGGAGGACGGCGTCGCCATCGGCATCATCGCCGCACAGTCCATCGGCGAGCCGGGCACGCAGCTCACCATGCGCACGTTCCACACCGGTGGTGTGGCCAGCAGCCTGGACATCACCTCCGGTCTGCCGCGCGTGGAGGAGATCTTCGAGGCGCGCGTGCCGAAGGGCCTCGCGATCCTCTCGGAGATCGACGGCGTGGTGTCGCTGTCGCGCACCGGTGACCAGCGCATCCTGAACGTCACGTCCACGCGGACGACGACGGAGGAGTTCGCGCTGCCGGAGGGCTACGAGGTCCAGGTCCAGGACGGCGACGAGGTGTCCATCGACCAGGTCCTCGCCCTCCCCGCGGAGGACGTGGAGTCTGACGTGCCGATGGTGCCGCTGAAGTCGACCGCGAACGGCAAGGTGGAGTTCGTGCGATCCGGCAACCGCCGGCGCCCGTCCTCGCTGCGCGTCTCGGGCGAGTTCGTCGACCGCCGCGAGTACCCGGTCCCGGCGAGCAGCCGCATCCGCGTGGAGGGCGGCGAGTTCGTGAAGGCGGGCGAGCAGCTGACCGAGGGTTCGCTGAACCCGCAGGACGTGCTCTCCATCCTTGGTCCGGAGGCCGTGCAGCTCTACCTGGTGGACGAGGTCCAGAAGGTCTACCGCTCGCAGGGCGTCAACATCAACGACCGGCACATCGAGGTGATCGTCCGCCAGATGATGCGCAAGCTGCGCGTCGAAGAGCCGGGCGACACGGACCTGCTCCCGGACGAGCTGCTGGAACGCTACGAGTACGAGGCACTGCGCGGCGTGCTCGCCACGGAGGGCAAGACGCCGCCCACGGTCTCCCCGGTCCTGCTGGGTGTGACGAAGGCCTCGCTCTCCACGGACTCCTTCCTCGCCGCCGCCTCCTTCCAGGAGACGACGCGCGTGCTGACCGAGGCGGCGCTGGCCGGCAAGACCGACCGCCTGCACGGCCTGAAGGAGAACGTGATCATCGGCAAGCTGATCCCGGCCCGCGCCCGCGTGACCGTGGAGCGGCCGACGCCGATCGCCGAGATCGCGATGCCGGAGTCGATGCTGCTGCCGTTCATCTTCGATTTCGAACGGCAGGAGCTCGTCTACGGCGAGGCCCCCTCGGTCTTCGCGGCGACGGCGGACATGAAGGCGGAACTGGCCGGCGTCACATCCTACGTGGCCGAGCCGGACTAGACGCAGCGCCCCACGCTGCGCCTCCGACGACGAGGGCCCCGGAAACGGGGCCCTCGGCACGCCGGCAGGGTGAGGGCCGCAGGGCGACGCCTCCGGGGCACGCGGTACGATTGAGGAAACAGCGATCGGAGTCCTCGATGACCACGGCTTCCCTCTCGCGTCCGGCCTCCGGCGAGGGCATCCTCGCCAGCACGCTCGCCCAGTTCAACATCGCCGCCGACGCGATCCACCTGGAGGACCGGTACCGCCAGTACCTGACCTCGTGGAAGACGGTGTTCCAGACGCAGTTCCCGGTGGAGATGGACGACGGCTCGATCAAGATCTTCGAGGGCTACCGGGTGCTGCACGACACGGCGCGCGGGCCGACGAAGGGCGGGATTCGCTACTCCAGCCACGTCACACTGGACGACGTGAAGGCGCTCTCCATGCTCATGACATGGAAGTGCGCCGTGGTGAACATCCCGTTCGGCGGCTCGAAGGGGGGTGTGATCGTCGACCCGGCCGCCCTCAGCAAGCGCGAGCTGGAGAACCTCACGCGGCGCTTCACCTCCGAGCTCGAGCCGATCATCGGTCCGGACAGGGACATCCCCGCCCCGGACCTGGGAACGAACCCGCAGGTCATGGCCTGGATGATGGACACGTACTCCATGTCCCACGGCTACACGATCCCCGCGGTGGTCACCGGCAAGCCGGTGGCCATCGGCGGCTCTGAGGGGCGGTTGGAGGCGACGGGGCGCGGGATCCGCTACGTCCTGGAGGAGCACCTGCGCGACCAGGGGGGCCTCGCCGGCAAGACGGTGGCAGTGCAGGGCTTCGGCAACGTGGGCAGCGTGGCCGCGCGCCTCATCCACGCAGCCGGAGCGAAGGTGACGCACCTCTCAGACGTGGAGGCCGGGCTCTCCCGCGCCACCGGGATCGATGTCCCGGCGGCCTGTGCCTTCGTGCAGCAGGGGGGGACCCTGCGCGCGTGGGCCGAGGAGACGCGCGGGGCCGAGATCGTGTCGCACGAGGACGTGCTGACCGCGGACGTGGACGTCCTGGTGCCGGCGGCAGTGGAGTCCGTGCTGACCGCGCAGAACGCGGATCGCGTGCGTGCCCGCCTGATCATCGAGGGCGCCAACGGACCGACCACGTCGGAGGCCGACGAGATCTTCAGGCGACGGGGGCTCACGGTGATCCCGGACATCCTGGCCAACGCGGGCGGAGTGACCGTCTCGTACTTCGAGTGGGTGCAGGCGCGCCAGTACCTCCACTGGAGCGAGAGCCAGGTCAACGACGAGCTGCGCCGCCTCATCGGCGCGGCCTACCGCGACGTGGCGAGGCGGGCGGCGGCGATCGGCCCGGCGTGCACGCAGCGCGAGGCGGCGAACATCATCGGCATCGAGCGGGTAATCGATGCCATCGAGCTGCGGGGCTATTTCCCGTAGCTCCACGCGTCGCTCGGCCCGCCGGCGTGTCGCAGCGGGGGCGCGCCGCCTAGAATGACGGCGCGATGCAGGATCATGATCAGCCGTCCACGCCGCCGCCGCCCACGCCGATCGCGGACGGCGTGGTGGCGATCGTGCTCGCCGCGGGCGGGTCCTCGCGCATGGGCAGCGTCGACAAGATGTGGGCGGACCTCGGCGGAGCGCCCGTGATCGCACGCGCGCTCTGCGCGATGGCGGAAACCCCGGGCGTGGCGGCGGTGATCGCCGTTGCCCCCGCCGAGCGGCATGCGGCGATCGCCGCGCTCCTCGAAGGGCGGGGCGTCCGCGTGCGATGCGTGCCGGGGGGCGCGCGGCGGCAGGACTCGGTGGCGGCGGGCATCGCCGCGGCGCCGGACGCCGCGTGGTACCTAGTGCACGACGGGGCGCGCGCGCTGGTGACGCCGGCGCTGGCCGCGCGCGTGCTGGACGCGGCGCGCGTCCACGGATCGGCCGTGCCCGGCGTGCCCGTCGTGGACACGGTGAAGCGCGTGCACCCCGCGATCGGCCCGGGCGCCGAGGCCGTCCTCGAGACGATCAACCGCGCACCGCTGCGCGCGATCCAGACGCCGCAGGCGTTCCGGGGCGATCTCCTGCGCCGCGCACACGCCGAGGTGACCGCCGACGCCACGGACGACGCGGCGATGGTGGAGCGCCTCGGCCTCCCGGTGGTGGTGGTGGCGGGTGACGCGACCAACATCAAGGTGACGACGCCGGTGGACCTGGTGGTCGCCCGGGCGTTGCTGGCCGCGCGCAACGCTGCGCTGGTGACGGACGCGGGGACGGCGGACGCGCCGATAACAGATGCCCCAATGACAGATGCGAGAACGCCACAGAGAAGCGGCGAGGAGTAACGCATGCGCGTCGGGACAGGCTACGACCTGCATCGCTTCCGCGACCCCGCGTCGGGCACGCTGCGCCTCGGGGGCGTGGAGGTGCCGGATGCGCCGGCGCTGGAGGGGCACTCGGACGGGGACGCACTGATCCACGCGATCATCGACGCCCTCCTCGGCGCCGCGGGCGAGGGCGACATCGGCCACCACTTCCCCCCGGGCGACGAGTCAACGCGCGGGATCGACAGCCGTGAGCTGCTCAAGCGCGTCCAGCGGCTGGTGGCCGCGCGCGGGTTCGCGATCGAGAACGTGGACGCCACCGTGATCGCGGAGCGCCCGCGCCTCGCCGGGCACCTGGACGCCATGCGCGAGTCAATCGCCGTGGTGCTCGGCCTGCCCCCCGGGCGCGTCAACGTGAAGGCGACCACGAACGAGCGCGTGGGGGAGATCGGCGCCGGGCTGGCGATCGCCGCGCTGGCGGTGGCGCTCCTCGAGGAGGATGTACCATAGGTGCCCTGACGGTCCTGGAACGGCCCGTCACACCCGACATCGCCCGCCCGAGTGAACTGGCCCAACGTTGAACTGGCTGGCTCGTATCCGCGAGGACGTCGATGCGGCGATGCGCCGCGACCCCGCCGCGCGCTCGCGAGCCGAGGTGGTGCTCACGTACCCCGGCGTCCACGCGCTGCTGCTGCACCGCATCGCGCACGGCATCGACGCGCGCGGGCTGCCGCTGCTGGCGCGCCTCCTCTCGCACGCCGCACGGATGCTGACGGGGATCGAGATCCACCCCCGCGCGCAGATCGGGCATGACTTCTTCATCGACCACGGCATGGGCGTGGTGATCGGCGAGACCACGGTCATCGGGGATCACTGCCACCTGCTGCAGGGCGTGACGCTGGGCGGCACCTCCACGCGGCGCGAGAAGCGCCACCCCACGCTGGAGGACGACGTGACTGTAGGCGCGGGGGCACAGATCATCGGCGCGGTGACCATCGGCGCCGGCGCGAAGATCGGCGCCGGGTCGGTCGTCGTCTCCAGCGTCCCGCCGGGGGCGACGGTGGTGGGTGTGCCGGGTCACGTGATCGCGTACACGAACCGCAGCAACGACACCGTCGAGCGCCTGCCGGACCCCGAGTGGGATCGCATCGACGCCCTCGAACGGCGCGTCGCGGCGCTGGAGCAGGAGCTGGCGGACGAGCGGGGCGACGCGCCCGGCACGCCCGGGGTGCGCGAGGGCAGCGCGCGGTAGCCGCGGAAGCCAGGTGGGGGCCTCGTGAGACTGCAGAACACGCTGACCGGCGAGGTCGAGGAGCTGATCCCGGTGGTCCCCGGGCAGGTGGGCATCTACGTCTGCGGCGTCACGCCCTACGATGCCGCGCACGTCGGCCACGCGATGTCGCTCATCGTCTACGACGTGCTGGTGCGGTACCTGCGCTGGCGCGGGCTGCAGGTGACGTTCGTCTCCAACTACACGGACGTGGACGACAAGCTGATCGAGCGCGGCGCCGCGCTGGGCATCGACCCGCTCGAGTTGGCGAACCGCAACATCGCGCAGTGGGAGGACGAGCAGGTGCGGCTGGGGCTGCTGAAGCCCGACGTGCGCCCGCGCGTGAGCCTGGAGATCGAGCCGATCATCGAGATGACGCGCGAGATCGTGGCGAACGGGTTCGGCTACGTCACGCCCTCAGGCGACGTGTACTTCCGGGTGCGCGCGAAGGCGGACTACGGCAAGCTCAGCCACCGCAACATCGAGGACCTGCGCACCGGCACGCGCTTCGAGCCCGGCGAGGAGAAGGAGTTCCCGCTGGACTTCGCGCTGTGGAAGGCGGCCAAGCCGGGCGAGCCCGCGTGGGACTCGCCGTGGGGGAAGGGCCGCCCCGGGTGGCACATCGAATGCTCCTCGATGTCCCGGCGCTACCTGGGTGAGCGCTTCGACATCCACGGCGGCGGGCTGGACCTGATCTTCCCGCACCACGAGAACGAGATCGCGCAGGCCGAGGCGGCCGCGAACCGCGAGGATGTGTTCGCGCGGCTGTGGATGCACAACGGCATGGTCCAGCGCGATGGCGAGAAGATGTCGAAGTCCATCGGCAATGTGGTCAGCGTGGACGAGGCGCTCGCGCGGTGGTCGCCGGACGCGATCCGCCTGTACGTGCTCTCGTCCCACTACCGATCGCGCAACAACCTGACCGACGAGGCGATGGCCGCCGCCGGCGCGGGCGTGGAGCGACTGACGCGCGCCGCGACGCGCGAGGTGCTCTCACGCTCGGACGCCGCGCGCACGATGCCCGCCGAGGGCCAGCGCGAGGTCGACTTCACCGAGTGCATGGACAACGACCTGGACACGCCGGGCGCGCTGGCCGTGCTGTTCCGCCTCGCCTCCGCGATCAACCGCGCCATCGACGCGAACCTGAACCGCGACGACATCCTGGAGATGCAGCAGTCTCTGCGCACGCTGGCGGGGGTCTTCGGCCTGACGCTGGGCCAGCGGCGCGATGCCGAGGGGCAGCGCGACGATGCCGCCGAGATCGAGCAGTTGCTCGCGGAGCGCACCGCCGCGCGGAGCGCGAAGAACTTCGCGCGGGCGGACGAGATCCGCAAGGAACTGGACGCACGCAGCATCGTGATCGAGGACACGCCGCAGGGGGCGCGCTGGAGCGTGAAGCGCTAGCGCACCGTCAGCGCGCGGACTCCACGGCGTCGCGTTCCTCGGCCTTCGCTTCCGTCGCGCGCAGGGGCGGGCGCGGGCGGCGGGCCAGCACGAAGAACACCGCGCCCGCACCGGACATCGCCGCGAGGATGTCGAAGCCGATGCGGTAGCTGCCGGTGGTGTCGTACACGTACCCGGCGATCAGCGGGCCGGCGATGGTCCCGATGATGATGATCCCGTTTGACACGCCCATGATCTTGCCGAAGGACGACCGCCCGAAGTACTCGGCGCGGATCGCCGCCATCTGGGGGCCGCGCCCGCCCCAGGCGAGGCCGTGGACGATCGCCCCGGCGATCACCATCGGCGTGCCGGCCGCGTGCGAGATCAGCAGCAGCCCGATCATGTGCATCTGCATCGCGCAGATCGCCAGCAGGCGCTTGCTCGCGTAATCACCGATGATGCCGCCGCCGATGTTGCCGATCAGGAACATCGCCGTGATCAGGGACATCACTTGCGACGCCTGCCCCAGCGTGTAGCCCTGGCTCTCCGTCAGGTGCAGCAGCAGGTGGACGTTCACCGCGGACACCACGAACAACGACGACCCGTGGCCAAAGGACACCCACCAGAACGCAGGCGTGCGCAGCGCCTCGCGGAGAGTGAAGTCGGCCTCGGAGGCGGCCAGCGCCACGCGCTCCGGGGTCGCGGCCTCCTCGAGGGTGACGCCATCGGGCAACATGCCCTTCTCGGCGGGCGTGTTGTACAGGAGCTGGCAGAGCGGCAGGCCGACGAGCAGGACGAGGATGCCGGAGGCGAAGGCGGTGGGCCGCCAGCCGTACGTGTTCATCGACAGGACCACGGTCACCGGCAGGATCACGCCGCCCAGCGCGCCGCCCATGCTCACCAGGCTCAGCGCCGTGGAGCGCCGCCGTTCGAACCACTGGACCACCGTGTAGGTCAGCGTGAGGTAGCCCATCATGCTGGCGCCCAGCGCCATGATCACGAACGAGACGTAGAAGTTGACGGGGTTGGTGGTGCGGCTGAAGAGGATCAGGCCCGCGGCGAGCGTCACGATGCCCAGGCGCGCCACGTTCTTCGCACCGAACCGGTCCAGGAACCACCCCTGCACCGGGCCCGTGAGCCCGCTCTCCATCTCGCGGAGCGCGGAGGCCCCGGAGAGCAGCGTCTTGCTCCAGCCGAACTCCTGGCGGAGGACCACCGCGTAGGCCCCGTAGGCCTGCCCCAGGACGGTGCCCTGGAGGAGCTGGAGACCGGCCCCGGCGAGGGCGATCCACCAGCCGAAGAAGATGGTGCGGCGCGGCCGCCCGGAACGGCGCGGGATGGGGGGCGGTGCCGGAGTGCTGGCCATGAAGAGGTAGTCTACCCGGGAACCCGGTTGCCCTCGACCGGTCGCCGGTGGCCACCGCCCGGCGAGGGGTGGTGCGTTGACCCTGCGCGGGGACGATTCCTATACTGATTGATGGCCGCGCTCCTTTGTGGCGGAGGGCGGCTTCCCTTTCTGGCGACCCCGGTTGCAGAGTGGGTTCTGCGGAGTGGCCAGGCGTGCCCGAGTGGCGCAACGGCAGCGCAGCCGATTTGTAATCGGAAGGTTAGTGGGTTCAAATCCCCTCTCGGGCTCCACCCGGAGGCGAGGCGGCCCGGCCCTCGGCGGCAAGGGGAACGTCACCGGCACGGGTGGGAGAGCGGCTAATTCCAGCGGACTGTAAATCCGCCGCCTTACGGCTACGCAGGTTCGAATCCTGCCCCGTGCACCAGTCCAGCAACCCGACCACGAACGCCCCGGGGCGAACGAGGTCCAGCGCCGGACGTGCGAGCCTGTGCTCGAGCGTCCGGGTTCCAGGAGTCCGGCCCCTGTAGCTCAGTGGTAGAGCGCGTTCTTGGTAAGAACGAGGTCATGAGTTCAACTCTCATCGGGGGCTCCATCCTGCACCACCGCCGGCCCGAAGCCGGATCGATGTAGCGAAGCGAACGGGCCGGGCCGACCGCACAGGTGGCCGGCGAAGGAGTGGACACCACAGATGGCCAAGGGCGTATTCCAGCGGAACAAGCCGCACGCGAACATCGGGACGATCGGTCACGTGGACCACGGGAAGACGA
>Ga0172380_10007294_pt1 | contig 12463 bp, 16 predicted proteins | sample Leawe162metaG_FD_119747 | JGI IMG/M metagenome (GOLD analysis project Ga0172380, IMG submission 119747) | Leachate microbial communities from a municipal landfill in Southern Ontario, Canada - Leachate well 162 metaG | ecosystem: Engineered > Solid waste > Landfill > Unclassified | place...
GACCCGGTGTGTCCAAAATGTTGATTTTGGTGTCTTTGTAGTAAACAGAGGTGTTTTTAGCGTAAATAGTAATACCTCGCTCTTGTTCTAGAGCGTCTGAGTCCATTGATACAGAGCCGTCTGTCATCCCTGTAAATTGCAGGATTTTGTCAGTTAAAGTTGTTTTGCCATGGTCCACATGGGCGATAATTGCGATGTTTCTGATTTGCATTTTTTTTTAAAATTAAAACGCCCTTGGATGGCGCGAATAAGGCATCAATTAAAGCATATATTTTAATTTTTGGGAAGAGGCTACGGCAGGCTTTACTTTTTAGGCGGCCACGGGAAAAAGACGCTGGTATGCTTCTTATATTCCTCAAATTCAGGATCGCCTTTTTTGCGATTTTCTAAAAGTGGAATGCCAGAGACAAATAGAATTAGAAAAGTAATAGTAATTGGACCAAGAACAGTTAACCAAGCATAAGGCGCAGAAATAGCAATAATCCAAATTCCCCACCACATTGTAACCTCGCCAAAATAATTTGGATGACGAGTAAAACGCCATAAACCGGTTTGTAAAACTTTACCTTTATTTTCAGGATTTTTAATAAATTGAGAAAGTTGATAATCGCCGACACTTTCAAAAATAAAACCAACTAACCAAACAGCGACGCCAACATAATCTAAGATTGTAATTTCTCCTCCAAATAAAATACTAACTACTGCAGGTAAAACTACTACTAACATTAAAGCGCCCTGTAAAATAAAAACTTGGAAAAAAGTTCTGGGTAAAAACCACTTACCCCAATCTTCTCGCCACTTGGCATAACGCGGATCCTCTTTCTTGCCTTTATTGCGTAATAAAATATGAAGAGAGAGTCTGAAAGCCCACATAGCAATTAAAAACAAAACTAAAAGACTACGGCCGAAAGTGTCACCTAAAGATAAATATGCATACAAAGCGCAAATTAAAAAACCTAATCCCCAGGCAATATCAGCAATGTCGTTTCTTTTCAAAAAAATTGAAATGAGAAAAACAAAAGTCATGTAAATAAGAATAGTTAAAACTAAGTCTGAATATGTGCTTAAAATTAATTCCATATTTTATGAGAAAAATTTAGTAATAAATTTTGCAATGACCGCCACTGTTCCAGTTAAAAGAGTTCCCCAAATTAAATCAACAATTGTCACAATAGCTGGCCAATTTTTCATGGTGGCATGATTTGTTAAATCGTATGTTCCGTATGCCACTAAACCAAACAAAGCTCCATACAAAAATAATTTTAAATAAGAGAAATTTCCAGAGAGAGCTGGTGAAACTACTAGAACAATCAGACCAAGAATAAAAATCGCGTAGAAGAGAATTACAGGTAACATAACCGGTGCAGTTGTCATCAAATGACCAATCTGCTTTTGATAAAAAGGTTTCATCATTAAAGTTAACCAAATAAAATCAATAACGATCATTGATAAGGCTGCAACAAAGTAAGATACAAAAAATATTTTCATAACTTAATTTTACTCTTATATTAAGTAAGCGCAATTACTAACTAGCTCGAGATTTTCGACTGGCTTTTTTAGCGGCAGCAGCGTCTGCGGCAGCTTGTTTGTCGGCGGCCTGTTGGGCGGCTAATTTTGCTGCGGCGGCATCAGCAGCTTGCTGAGCAGCTAGAGCATCGGCGGCCTGTTGTCTGGCTAATTCAGCTTGCTGAGCTTCATAAACAGCTTGTTTTCTAGCGGCTTCATTTTGAGCATTTTTAATTTTAGCTTGTTCTGCCAGAACGGCTTTTTGAGCTTCTTGATCAGCAGCTAATTTAACTGTAGCAGCGGCGGCCGCAGCATCAGCGGCTTCTTGTTCGGCTTTGGCTTTAGTCTCTAAATCAATTTGGGCTTGATTATCGTTTGGAGTCGAATTATTTTCAACAGTAACAGAACCTGAAAAAATTTGAGCAATAACGTCTTTATTATAAACAGTAGAGCCCCCAGCCATTACGACTAGAATTAATCCAAACGATATTAAAACATTAATTAAATCTTTTTTCATAATTTATTTTTAATTAAGTTAATCCAACTTTTGCCACATGTGTGTCTGACCTTTTGTGACGGTACATTCAGCACATTGAAAATCATCTGGAAGCTGTTCCCATTTTGTTCCTGGAGCTATGCCGCGTTCTGGAAACCCAAGTGTCTCATCATATATCCAGCCGCATTCTAAACAAACATATTGTGACATAAATTTTATTTAAGTTATTAGTTTGTATATTATACTCCGATTTTTTTGGTCAAGCCAGAGCCATTAGAATGGTGATATAATGTGCTTTAAATGGAAAAAGAAACTAATCTGACCGAATATGAATACAATGAAAAAGTCATGGGCACAGACCTTACAATCGCCATCGTTACTAACTCAAAAGAATTGGCTGACAACTTAGCCAAAGAGGCTTTATTAGAAATTAAAACTTACGAACAGAAATTTTCTCGTTTTCTACCAGAGAGCGAACTTTCTCAATTAAATTTTAAAAAAGAAATGATTGTTACAAAAACTTTTATGGAGGTTTTTGAAAAAGTTCAAGAACTATTTAAAGAAACGACCGGAACTTTCAATCCTTTATTTCAAATAGCGAGACTTGGTTATACAGAAAATTTTGAAGAAATAAAAAATCAAAAGGTTAATAATCAAGATAATCAAAACCCAAAAAAAGAATTTGCTGAAATTTACGATATTGATTTTTCCAAAATTATTATCGATCAAAACTTATCAAAAATAATTTTAAGTGAAGGACAAAAATTAGATTTTGGAGGCATGCTCAAGGGTTATCTAGCGGAAAAAATTGCTAAGAAAATAAAAAATGGTTACCCAGAAAATTTTACTAATAGAGAATCTGGCAACAAAATTCAAGGGGTTATTGTAAATATTGGCGGAGATATTAATACCCAAGGCTTAGATGTAAATAATCAAGAATTTATTTTTGAAATATATAATCCTATTAATGAACAAGACGAGATTTCTATAAAATTATATAATGAAAGCCTGGCCACTAGTGGAACTTATAAAAGAGTTTGGCAAAATAATGGCCTGAAAACTCATCACCTTCTAGACAAAACGGGCACCAAAAATCCAGAATCAGATGTAATATCGATTAGCATTATACACAAAGACGGTGATCGGGCCGACGCTTATACGAAAATGTTCTTATCTTTAGGACACGAGGAGGCTGTAAAAATTATAGGTTCAAGTGAAATTAAATTTATTATTATTAAAAATAACGGTGAGATAATTAAAAAAATATAGATGAGAACTTATTTACAAACAATTAGATATGCTCAAAACTTTTTTCTAGGGATTTCTATCTTAATGATGATTGTCTTGCCGATTATTATAGTTTTTTTACCTGACATTCTTTCAGAAAAAATAACTCTTGGTCTTTACGATATTTCTCACATAACTGTTTTCTTTGTGATGATTATCAGACCTTTGGCTGATATTTTTACTCAAACCAGATTGATTCGCCCATTAGTAATTCTTCGAAAAGGGGTTGGGGTTTTATCTGCCTCTGTTGTGGTTTCATTCATTTTAGCTAAAATAATTATTGATCCGCTTGGTTATTTTTCTTCGATTGCCACCATGAAATATTGGTCATTTGAAAACCTAGCCATCTTTGCTCACCTAGCTGACATTTCTGCCGTCTTATTAATTATCACCTCAAATAATTTTTCTAAAAGAGTTATGGGAACTTGGTGGAAAACTCTACAAAGACTTTCTTGTGTCTATTTTTACGCCGGCTCAATTTACGTTATGGTGACTTTTGATGATTATATTTTATTGTTGGCAATGTTTATTGTTACTCTTTTAACCATGTTGGCTTATTTGAAAAATCAAAAGAGAAAAAACTTACTAATAAACAATCCTACTCAAATTAATACTGTTCCTGCAATTAATCATATCGTTAATTAATCATGAAAATAAAAAAACTGACTGGCACTATCACCAAAATAACTGACCTAACAGAAACTTCAAAAGAAGTGGAAATTTCCCTACCAGAAAATCTGGATTTTATTCCCGGAGCTTTTGTAAATTTTTTTATGGAAATTAATGGCGAAAAAGTGCGCCGAGCTTATTCGATCACTTCTTCTGATAAAGATCAAAAAAACGTGGCGGTTTCACTTAGATTAAGTCCTGGTGGAAAAATGACTCCTCTGTTTTGGCAAAATGATTTGACTGGCACTAAAATTGAATTAATGGGGCCGCTTGGTTTAAACACCGCCGACAAAATGAAGGGGGCTAAAATTTATTTATTTGGTTTTGGAATCGGTGCCGGCGTTGTGAAATCTTTGGCTGATTATTTTGTTAATAAAAGTGATATAGAAAAAGTCGTAATCATCACTGGTAGTAGATTTGAAAATGAAATTATTTATAAAGATTATTTTGATAATTTAGCAAAAGCCGAAGGTGCTGAAAGTGTTGGAGGTGCCGGAGGCCATGATAAAGTTTATGTCGACTATATCATTTCTCGTCCAACCGAAAATTCTACTTTTAAAAAAGGCTATATTCAGGATCATGTCGTCACTTTTGATTTTAACAACTCTGATGTTTATGTTTGTGGTCAGGAATCGGCTTGCCAGGAATTAGTAGAGAAAGTTAAAGCCACAAACCCAACCGGCTGTGCGTTTTTCATTGAGGCTTTTCATTAAACTTTTCTATAAACAACTCTTGGCGTTGTAAAATTCTATGGCATTAGGTGAAGCGCCGGCTTTAATTTCGGCAAATCTAGCAGCCCCAAGCTTTCCTTCTAAACAAGTTTGCTGTGTCACAGTAATGGTAGTTGGTAAAGTAGCTGGATCTATTCCAAAGCTTTGTAAGGTTTTCTTTTGAGCGTCAGAAAAAGAAAAATTAACACTCTCGCTAGAATTATTTTGGTTTTGATCAGAACTTCTTGCGGTTTCGGTTTTAGCTGTATTTGTAGTTGTATTACTACCAAAAATTAATGGCTTCAAATTAAGGGGATCAAAAATAAATAAGTAAATTACGAATAAAATAATAATTGAGAATATAACGCCCAAGGTCACAAAGAATATATTGAAGAATTTTTTCATAACTTCATTATAACACTTATGGGTAAAGTTTACTTTAAAATAAAATTAGTTCGTTTCTGTAGTCACTCCATCAAATTCGGCTTCATTGGCTTCAGCCTCTTGTTTTGTACTACGAACAATACCGTCTTTGTGATGAGCTGGAGTATAAATTGTATACATTTTTAAATCTTCAACTTCAGAAATATTTATGACATTATGCTCTACGCCAGACGGTACGATTACAGTGTCTCCATCACCGACCGAATATTCAGTTTCATTGATTAAAACTTTTCCTTGACCTTTTTCAAATCTAAAAAATTGATCGTTCTCAGTATGAGTTTCTAAACCAATTTCTTCACCAGGTTTCAAAGACATCAACACCAATTGCAGATGTTCGCCCGTATATAAAACTTTTCTAAAATTATTATTTTCAACTGTTAAGATTTCTATGTTTTCTTTATATCCTTTTTTCATATACAGAAATTATAACACTTTATTGTTTAAATTATTCCAACTTCATTATTGAAACTCAACTTCGAAGGGATACATTCCCATTCCACAAGTCCCCTGAAAAAGACCGGCGACTTGAACACCAATATCAATATCAGTAGAACCAGTTTGCGGTAGAATTTTTGAAATATTCATACTTGGAATTCTCACGGAAGATGAACAATCGAAAGTTCCAGCTGTATCGAAACGTAAAATAGTTGGTAGACCGGCTTTAGCAAAACTTTTGTTTGGTTGGTAACCCCCTTTCGCATGGATATAGACGATTTGCTTACCGTCTGAAACTGAAACATTATTTCTAGCGTCTCCGTTTTCTGTGCCGACATTTTGATTATTTTCAGGAGCGAAACTTACATTATTTTTCAAAACCAAAGAACCACCGATGATAATAACTGCTATAAGGATTGAAATAATTGTTTCTTTCATAAATTTAGTTAAGTTAATAATACCTTAAAAATTGAAGATTGGCGGAATAATCCCAATGACCACCAAACTATTAATCAGATTGAATAAAGCAAACATGATTACAACCAGACCAGCGGCTTTGAAAAATATCCCTGATTTTGAGCTGTTTTTAATACTGAATGAACTAAAACTGACCAAGGCTAAAACCGGCAAAGTACCCAAAGCAAAAACCAACATAGTTAAACCTCCTTTCAAGAAACTTCCCGTCGTCAAAGTGTAAAGTTGCATTGATTGAGTAAAACCACAAGGCAAGAAAAATGTCGTCACTCCAACCAATAAAGGCGTCAGGGTGTGATTAAATTTTGAAACACCGTGAGCATGTTTGGCAATAAATTTTGGCATGGAAGGTTGCAGTTTTTTAGCCCAAGGAAAAACTTCTAACAAATTAATTCCAAGAATTAACATCACGAGACCAATGATCAGACTTAAAATAAAAGTAGCCGAAGTATTTAAAGTAAAAGCCGAACCAATCGCCCCAATAACTCCGCCAAGTAAAAAGAAAGAAACAATTCTACCACCATGAAACATTAACTGCGGTTTAATTTTGTCACCTTCTTTGGCAAAAGTAGCTGACATAGATAAAACCAAACCACCCACTACTGCCATACAAGTAGAAAGTGAGGCGATAATTCCAATCACGAAAGCTGTGCCGTAAGTGAAGTCTCCACCACCAACTAAATTTACTAATCCTAACTTTTGCATAATGACAAATAAAATTGCAAAGCCTGCAGCAATCGGCACAGCTATTTTAAAATCAGACCAGTTTTTTTCTTTAATTTGTTTTTCAACTGAAACAGTGTAGCCGTGAACTTTTAGTGGTACAGTTAATTCTTCTGCGACTTCTTCCAAAGTTTTATCTCCAAAATCTCCTACCACTTCAATCGAATGATGTTTCAAATTTGATTTTACTGTCTGAACATTTGGTAAATCACTAATTTCGCTCTCAGTCACTAAAACGCAAGATTGACAGTGCATTCCATGAACATGAAATTTATATTTTTTTATTTCTGAATTATTCATATTTAAGTTTTGAGTGTTCATAAATTAGTTGGTTTTTAATTATAATTTTTTAGCTTTAATGCGTAGAGAATTGGAAACCACCGAAACGCTCGACATAGCCATAGCGAAACCAGCGAAAATTGGTGAAAGCAACCAACCGAAAATTGGATAAAATAATCCAGCGGCCAAAGGAATACCTACAATGTTATAAATAAAAGCCCAGAACAAATTTTGTTTAATGCCAAGCATGGTCATTTTTGAAAGCTTGATGGCTTTGACTAATTTTGAAATATCGCCACCTAACAATGTAATACCTGCCGATTCGATGGCCACATCTGTGCCAGTGCCCATAGCGATTCCGACATCTGCTTGAGCCAAAGCTGGCGCATCATTCACTCCATCACCGGCCATGGCCACAATTTTTCCTGCCGCCTGTAATTCTTTTATTTTTTCTAATTTATCCGCTGGCAAAACATGGGCCACCACTTCATCAATACCAACTAGTGAAGCCATGTGTTTGGCGGCTCGCTCATCATCGCCAGTTAACATCACCACCTTAATGCCAAGTTTATGAAGCTCACTAATCATTTGTTTTGATTCGGCCTTTATTTCGTCAGCCACCATGACAAAACCTAAAACTTTTTCAGCTGTCGCCAAAATCACCGGGGTTTTACCTTGAGCTGTAAATTTTTCAATTTGGGTAGTATCAAATTCTACCCCCAGATCTTCTACTAATTTTACGTTGCCCACAAAATATTCTGTTTCGGCAATTTTGCCTTTTAAACCTTTACCTTGAAGACCTTCAAAATTTGAAACTTCTCTAAATTTATTTTTTTCTCCATCAGAAGAGTTTTTGCCATTTTCAAAATAATTTACAATCGCAGAAGCAATAGGATGTTCAGATTTTTTTTCGAGCGAAGCAATAATCGCGACCATTTCGTTATCGATAAAATTTGAAAGGTTCACAATATCAACCAAAGTCGGCTTGCCAATAGTGATCGTGCCAGTTTTATCCACAATCACTGTGTCGACCTTATGTAATTTTTCTAAAGTGGCAGCATCTTTAATTAAAATTCCTTCTTTAGCTCCTTTACCCACACCGACAATAATGGCAGTTGGAGTAGCCAAACCAAGAGCACAAGGACAAGCAATGATTAATACACCAACAAAAGAAACTAAGCCAAATGACAAAGCTTGTGAGAAACTGAGAAAATTTGTGCCGAAAATTAACCAGACCCCGAGAGTGAGAAAAGAAATTACTAAAACAATTGGCACAAAGATGCTAGAAATTTTATCAGCCAAAGCCTGAATTGGCGCCTTACTACCCTGAGCTTCTTCTACCATTTTAATAATCTGAGCCAGCAAAGTTTCAGAACCAATTTTTGTAGCTTGAAAAACAAACGAACCGCTGGTATTAATAGTCCCAGCCACTACTTTGTCGCCAAGCTTTTTTTGAGCTGGCATTGGTTCACCTGTGACCATTGATTCATCAATATATGAAGAACCTTCCGTAATAATTCCATCGACAGGAATTTTGGCACCGGGTTTTACAATAATTTGATCACCGTGCTTTACTTCATTAATCGAAATTTCAATTTCTTGACCATCGCGAATGACCAACGCAGTTTTTGCTTGTAAGTTCAAAAGTTTTTCAATTGCATCACCGGTTTTTATTTTTGATCGAGCTTCTAAATATTTTCCCAGAGCAATAAAAGTAATCACCACAATCGTCACATCATAGTAACTACTATCTACATCAATAAACGGTCTCAAAAAAGTTTGAAAGGCCGTTATTAAAAAACTATAAGTGAAAGCGGTCACTGTTCCAATCCCAATCAAAGTGTCCATGTTCGCTTTGCCATAACGCAAGAATCGATAGAAACCTAGTAAATAAGGCTTACCAACCACAAACAAAGTATAAGTCGCCATTAATGGTAATAGATGATGGAAAAATTCTTTGGTGGTGTAATTCATTTCAAAAGCCGAATTATATTTAGCCAAAACATCCCAAACCATAATCAAGATACTGATAATCGCCAGCGGCATAGCTGAAATAACTTTTGTGCGCATATCCAAAACTTCGGCCAATTTTTCTTTTTTTGATTGAGTTAAACCAAGATGACCAGCGTGCTCATTAGCAGACATGTTCCTGTTTTCAACCGAAAGATTCATTTCATCAGACGTTGGCAAAATAAATGAATAACCAAGTTTTTCGATTTTTTGAGATAAGTTTTCAGGAGTGATTTTTGTTTGATCAAAATTAATCTTCACCGTTTCAGTTCCGTAATTTACATCTACCGAATTAACACCGTCAGTTTTTTTAAAAGTTTTTTCAATAATACTGGCACATGAAGCACAATGCATTCCTTTTATTTTGAAAGTTTGATTGTTCATATTTGTTTGATTGTTCATATTTTATTTTCTTTTCAGTCTGTAAACTTTTAAAATTTCGTCGACCGCCAAAGTTTGTTGACCTTTTTTAATTTGGTGCACAACACAAGTGCCTAAATGATTTTCCATCAAGGCGTCTTCCACTCGAGACAACGCATTTTTGACCGCTGAAGTTTGAGTAATAATATCAATGCAGTAAGTATCCTTTGCTAGCATTTCCTGTAAGCCTCGTACCTGCCCTTCAATAATTTTTAGACGATTAATAATTTTTTGTTTGCTTTCATCTTTTTTCATATTAAATAAGTATATACCCAATGGGGGTATTAGACAAGGAGTTTTCCACACCGACAAAAATCCTATAAACAAGACTTATTTTTAACTAGAAATTTCAAATAAAAACTACTTCTTCAAAACCTGTCGCTGAATATTTTTAGCGTCAGCAATAATTAATTTAAAAATCTTTTGAATAAGTTCCGGATTAACGTTTTTTTGCTTGACCAACTTTTTTAAAGAATCAAAAATCTCCTGTTCCCTTTTTGTTTGAGTAATTGGTAAATTATTTTCTTGTTTATACTTCCCAACTGCTGGCATATACGATTGTCGTTTGGCAATCAATTCAACCAGCTTCTGGTCAATTTTATTTAGGTTTTTTCTAATTAGTTTTAGGTCCATATTTTTATTTAATTTATTAATATTTTATATAACAACAACTTTTAAAAATTATTCTCTTTTTAAAATAAGATCTAATTCTGGTTTGTCGGCTTTAAAATTCTCGACGATTTTTTGAGCCACAGTTTCGACTGACATAAAATCACCAAAATTTTCTGGCTGAGCTTCGTGAAATAAATCAGTTTTCATGCCGCCGGGATAAATCGCAAAAACAGAAATCTTAGTATCTTTTAATTCTGCTCGTACTGTATTAGTTAAACCTCGCAAAGCATATTTACTAGCCACATAGAGACTGCCACTGGAACCATTCATTCCATCAAAAGCAGTAGTAGAAATAATATTGACCACCGATCCATAACCTTGTTTTTTCATTTGAGCCACCGCATATTTCAAACCATGCAAATAGCCGAAAAAATTTACTTGAAAAAGTTTCTGAGCTTTTTCCATCTCTAAATTTTCAAAATCTATTGGCGGCAGCCAGATTCCAGCATTATTTATCCAAATATCAATTCGACCAAATTTTGAAACTACTATTTCAACAAGATTTGAAACTTCAATTTCATTTGTCACATCAACATTAATTTCATTATTTTGATTAAGAATTTCTCCATTTAAAACATCAATGTCCGCCACCACCACAATTTCCCCTGCTGCCCGAAAAATATCAGCAATAGCCTTACCGAGACCTTTACTAGCGCCCGTGATAACTATGACTTTTTGTTCTAAGCTTTGACTTTCCATTTTTTAATATTATAATCTTGGAGTGAGATACGCAAATACATTCTTTAGTTTCTTTTTTAGAAATTCAGTAAACTGAGGAGTGAATTAGCGTTGTAATCTACAAAAGTCGTCACCCTCGGGTGGCGGGTTTTTTTGATACTCACAACTTAACAAAAACATTAACAACCAAACGGAGAAAACAAAATGAAAAACATAACATTCCTTGGACCTGTCGGAGCAACTTTTTCTCACGACGCCTATAATGTCTTAGCGGAAATATATGATGCCCCAAAAGTGGTGCGTGGAATTACAGAAACAAACTGTGTGCCGGCTTCAGCTAATGGAGAAATTTTAGGCATGATTACTGAGTACGGAGGCTACGGAGCTATTGCTATGGAAACTTTGGCCGAAGGTCGCGTGACAGAACCCTTGGAATCGTTCATCGAACTTCTACAAAAATTCGACAATCATTCAGGTTCTAAAAAATCATGCCCTTTCCATATTGTTGGAGCGGTGAAAATGAAACTACATTTTTGTTTAATGGTTCAATCTGGAAATCAGGCAGGGGTCGTTAAAAAAATAGTAGCTCATGCTAAATCGCTTGGAGCTTGCAAAAAAAATGTTTTGCGAGCTGGCGCAGAAACCAAAACTGTTAACAGTAACGGTGAGGCTGCTAGATTAATTGCCGAAGATCCAGAATATAAAAACTGGGCGGCGCTTGGTCCAAAATCGGCAGCTGAAAAATATGGTTTGGAAATTTTGAATCCGGCTTTTGAAGATGGCGAGGCGGTGACAACATTTTTTCTCATTGCCCCAAAAGAAGAACTGGTGCGAATTGGAAAAAATAATCGCGCCTTGATTGTTTGCCGGCTGAAACATCAATCAGGTTCTTTGGTTAAGGCCTTACAGGTTTTGGCTTCAGAAAATTTGAACTTGATTCAAATTCATTCTGTGCATATTGCTAATCATTCTTATGACTTCGCAATTGAAATAGACGTACCAGAAAATCAAATTGCTGGTATGGCAAAAGCTATGAAAAAATTCGGAGGTTGTGTTGAAAAGTTTTTGTTATTCGGACCTTTCGAAGTTCTTTCACGTTAAAAACTAAAGACCTCACATTTTCATGCGGGGTCTTTTTATTTAAAAGTAAGTTATCTATTATGATCAACCATTCCACGGTTTACGACCCCTATCGCCCGAGACAAAACTCTACGCAGAGCATCCAATCTATTTAATTCTTCATTTGTAACTTTTGTCTCTTCTTGTAATAATTTTAACTTTTTCAAAAAAATAGAATGTCCTTCTTTGGCATATTCTCTCTGAGCACTTTCTACAGCTTCCTCTTTAGTTTTAAGACTATTTAAATTCTGAAGAAAGCTCTCCTCCAAAAAAGGTTTTAAAATATCTTCAAGTTCTTTAATTCCAGGACCACTATCCGCCAAAGCTTCAAAAGCGGCCTTTTTTTCTAATAAAAGTTCTTTTTTATCTTCCTCAAATAAAACTAACAATCTGTCTAAATATTGAAAGCTTTGCTGTTTAACTTCCTGATCGGGAATACTTTCAATAGCCACCCTTAATTCTTCTTCATTAAATAATAATTCATACTCTTCTGGTTTTGTTATATTTACCTCCCAAGGTTTAAAAGTTTCAAGATAATAAA
>Ga0172380_10007295_pt1 | contig 12462 bp, 6 predicted proteins | sample Leawe162metaG_FD_119747 | JGI IMG/M metagenome (GOLD analysis project Ga0172380, IMG submission 119747) | Leachate microbial communities from a municipal landfill in Southern Ontario, Canada - Leachate well 162 metaG | ecosystem: Engineered > Solid waste > Landfill > Unclassified | place...
GTGAACGTGCATGCCTGTTACTCTGAGACGACCAAGTTTGTCGACCGTGACGAAATGGACGCCTCCTGTTTCAAGAAGTGGATGGACTGGGCCAAAGCGCAGGGCATCTGCCTTGACTTCAATCCGACTTTCTTTGCTCATCCCAAGTCTCAGGACGGCTACACGCTGTCGCATCAGGACGATGACATCCGCGCTTTCTGGATCCGTCACGGCAAGGCCTGCCGTAAGATCGCTCAGGCCATGGCCAAGGCACAAGGGTCTCCCTGCTACGTCAACTGGTGGACGCCGGACGGCAGCAAAGATAATCCGGCGGATTGCTGGGGCCCGCGCGCCCGTATGGCCGCGTCGTACGATGCGATCATGAGCGACAAGTCCATCGACCGGAAAAAGTGCGTAGACTTCATCGAAAGCAAGCTGTTCGGTATCGGTTCCGAATCCTATGTGGTCAGTTCGGCCGAGTTCTGCGCCGACTATGCAGTCAGCCGCAAGATGGGTCTCTGTCTGGATATGGGCCACTTCCATCCGACGGAAACAATCGACGGCAAGATTTCCAGCCACCTGCTTTTCATGGATAAGATTCTGCTGCACGTCAGCCGTCCGATCCGCTGGGACTCCGACCATGTGGTTATTTTCAACGACGACCTCAAAGCGGTCTTCCTGGAAATCCAGCGCGGCAACGCGTGGAAGCGCGTGGTGCTGGCGCTCGACTTTTTCGATGCCTCGATCAACCGCATCGGCGCGTATGTCACCGGAACCCGTGCGGCGCGCAAAGGAATTCTCTACGCGCTGCTCGACCCGACCAAACAGCTTCAGGCTTATGAAAAAGCAGGTAAGAATGCCCAGCGTATGGCGATGATGGAAGAGTTCAAATCCATGCCGTTCGGCGCAGTCTGGGATCTGCTCTGTGAAAAAGCCGGCGTACCGGTCGGTACGGCCTGGATCGCCGAGATGGAAAAATACGAAGCCAAAGTTCTCTCGAAGCGGTAGAAACTTCTGCAGGAGCCGCAGCCTTGGTTGCGGCTCCTGTTTATCTGGTCAGGAGGTCGTGCCATGATCCGTAATGCATTTAAGATGAAACTCAAGCCGGGTTGTGTCGAAGAATACAGAAAGCGGCACGACGAAATCTGGCCCGGGCTGGCAAAGGTACATTCCGATGCCGGAATTTTTGACTATTCCATTTATTTCGATGAAGAGACGATGATCCTGTTCGCGTTTCAGAAGCTGTCGGATGACAACACCGCGGATAATCTGAAAAATCTGGCGATTGTCAAAAAGTGGTGGGACCACATGGCGGATCTTATGGAGGTTCACCCGAACAACATGCCGGTGTTTAAGCCGCTGACTGAAGTTTTTCACATGGATTGATTTATAGAGCCAAAGGAATTGAAAAATGCAGGATTTGAAAACGATTGTTGAGCTGTCGCATGAATTCGGAACGGTTGATTACGTCAAAGGCGGCGGCGGTAACACCTCCGTCAAAAACGACACCACGCTGTGGGTGAAACCGTCCGGCACCACGCTCGCCGGACTGACCGAAAAAACTTTTGTGGCGATGAACCGCGCGAAGATCAACGAACTTTATACCGTTGAAACGCCCAAGGTTGCCGCGGCCCGCGAAGAGCTGGTTAAAAATCTGATGGCCGCCGCCGTGGAAAATGACGCCGGACGCCCGTCGGTCGAAGCGCCGCTGCATAATGTGTTCGAAGCGAAATTTGTGGTGCATACGCATCCGTGTGCGGTCAACGGGCTGACCTGTGCCAAGGGCGGCGAAGCGGCCTGCAAGGCGATGTTTCCCGATGCGCTGTGGGTTGAATACATTGATCCCGGCTACACACTTTGCATGGAAGTCCGCGAGCGCATCGAGGCGTACAAGGCGAAGCACGGTAAAGAACCCCGGCTGCTGGTGCTGAAAAATCACGGCATCTTTATTGCCGCCGATACGCCGTCCGAAATCCGTGCGCTTTATGCCCGTGTGATGGATGCCCTGAACGCGGCGTACAGAAAGGCCGGAATTTCCCAAACATTGGAAATCGCTGTTGTGCGGGAAGACGCTGAGGCCGAAACAAAAATCAAACAGGTTTTCGGTGCGGATGCCGCGTTTGTCGCTTCCTCCGGAATTTTCCCTGTTGCGCCGGGTCCGATCACGCCGGATCATCTGGTCTACGCCAAAGCTTTTCCGTTTGCCGGCGCGCTGACCGCTGAGGCTGTCGCAAAGTACAAAGTCTCGCGCGGCTATATGCCGAAAGTCGTGGTCGCCGGACGCCGCATCTACGGCATCGGCACGTCGCAGAAGAACGCGGACCTTGCACTTGAACTGGCGCAGGACGGTGCGCTCGTCATTCAGCTGGCTGAAGCGTTTGGCGGAATCGAATACATGAGCGATGCCGCCCGCGAATTTATCGAAAACTGGGAAGTTGAGTCTTACCGGCAGAAACAGGTTTAACCCGGAAAACAGGATGCAGAATATGGCCAGACATTACATAGCAGTTGATCTCGGGGCCTCCAGCGGCCGCACGATTGTCGGAACGCTGGAAAACGGCACGCTCACGCTCAAAGAGATGAACCGTTTCTGGAACGGCCCGACGGAAATCAATGGCACACTCTACTGGGATTTCGTCCATTTGTTCCGCTGCATTCAGGAAGGTGTCACGCTGGCGAAAAAAGAGTTCGGCGACGGACTGGTTTCCATAGGTATTGATACCTGGGGCGTGGACTTCGGTCTGATCGATTCTCAGGGAAAACTGCTCGGCAATCCGGTCAACTACCGCGATGCGCGCACCAACGGAATGACCGAAAAAGTGTTTGCCGCTGTCGGCAAAGAAACTGTTTTCGCACAGACCGGCATCCAGTTCATGCAGCTGAACACGCTGTATCAGCTTTATTCGCTGGCGCAGTCAAAGAACACCCAGTATCTGCAGGCGGACAAGATGCTGTTCGTTCCCGATCTGCTTAACTACTGGCTGACCGGCAAGATGGCGACGGAGCGCACTTTTGCCAGCACGTCCCAGTTTTACAATCCGGTCGCCAAAGACTGGGCGTTTGATCTGCTCAAAAAACTGAATATCCGTACCGACCTTTTCGCTCCGTTTGCCGATCCCGGCACGGTGCTCGGCGACTATCAAGGTTTGCCGGTGGTCTGCACCGGAAGTCACGATACCGCCAGCGCTTTTGCCGCTGTGCCGGTGGTCGAAGGCGAACAATGCGCCTTCCTCAGCTCCGGAACCTGGTCGCTGCTCGGCACCGAGCTGCCGGCACCGGTCATCAACAAGGATGTTCTGGCGGCCAACTTCACCAACGAAGTCGGCGTCTGCGACACCATCCGTTTCCTGAAAAACCTTTCCGGACTTTGGATTTTGCAGGAGCTGCGCCGCGTCTGGGCGGAACAAGGCACCGAATACGACTATATCCAAATGGCTGAAATGGCGCTGCTTTCCGAACCGTTCCAGTTCTTCATCAATCCCGGCGACGACCTTTTTCTGGCACCCGGCGACATGCCCGCCCGCATTCAGGATTATTGCGAACGCACCGGACAGAAACGTCCGCAGGAGCACGGACAGATTCTGCGCGCGGCCTACGAAGGGCTGGCGCTGCTCTATGCCGACACCTACGGAACGCTCGAAAAGCTCAGCGGAAAGAAGATGGATGTGCTGCGCATCGTCGGCGGCGGATGCCAGAACCGGGCGCTCAACCAGTTTGCCGCCAGCGCCACCGGACGAACGGTTGTTACCGGCCCGATTGAAGCCACGGCTATTGGAAATCTTGTCATGCAGATGCTGGCCATGGGCGACATTGCAACGTTATCCGAAGGCCGGGAAATCATCCGCAGCTCTTTTGCGCAGGAAGCCAAGACCTATCATCCGCAGGATACGGAAGAATGGCAGTCCGGTCTGGCCAAATGGCGCGCGATTGTGCGTACCGGTCTGTAAGCGTATTTTACGCCGGATAGACGGATGATCACCTCCGTCTATCCGGATTCGTACCTTGCTTTTTGGATAAAAAACCAATATCTATCACGATGCTTTGTGTATTCTGATTCGACGTGTGTAACAACGGAAGCAGGAGATAGGCAATGAAGAAGATAATTGTGAGCATGGTGCTGGGCGCAGGTTTTTGTTTTATGGCGCAGGCGGCCAGTGACAGCTGGAAACTGGATGCGGACGGCAGCTATACAAATACGGCCAACTGGCTCGGCGGGAATGTCCCCGGCATCAGTGACGGTACCGCCAGTGCGGATACGGCGGCGTTTTCCGCCGCGCTCACGGCGGGACGCACGGTTACTCTGCCCGGCACCTATGCCATCGGTACCATTCAGTTCGGCAACACTTCCACGAACGGCTATACGATCAGCGGTTCGACATTCCGCATCAATAACGGCGGAGTGATTGAAACGGTCGCCGGCGCGGGCGCCCACAACGACACCGTTGACTCAGCCATCCAGCTCCGGGGCACGGGCGACACCACCGTCACCATCCGCAATAATTCCACAGATGCGGGCTTGAAGATCAGCGGTGCCATCAGTGCCTCAACCCCTGCCGACGCGCATACCTTCACGATCAATCTGGACGGGACGAGTACGGCATCCTCGATCGGCGGACCGGCCAACGGAATTTCCGGCGTTATCAATGACGGCGGTCAGGCTGCCAGCCATGTCGCCGTGGTTAAAAACGGCACGGGTTCATGGTCGCTGACCGGCAAAAACACCTTTGCGGGCGGGCTGACCTTCAATGCGGGTACGCTCCGCTACAACAGCAGCGGCCTGTCAACCATGTTCGGCGCTGGCGTAATCAATATAGCCAGCAACGGGGTCGAGTTCCGACACGCCAACAGCACCGTGATGGAGCTTGCCAATCAGATGAATGTCAATGCCGACTTTACGCTGGCCGGCAACTCCAATACGACCTGGAGCGGGGGATGGGATCTCAACGGCGGAACACGCACCCTTACAGTGAACGCGGATTCGGCCATTTCCGGCGTGATTTCCAGCGGTGCATTTACCAAGGCCGGCACGAAAATCCTGACCCTCTCCGGCGCGAACACCTATAGCGGCGCAACAACGGTTTCAGCGGGTGCGTTGATTGCGAATGCGGATTATGTATTCAGTGGAACAACCAATATTACGGTGGCTGGCCTGGCGACGCTGACGCTGCAAAACGGTGTTTTGAATAACTATATCGGCAAGCATGCCCAGCTGATTCTGAATAACACGTCTACGCTGAATCTTAACTTTAACGGCACGAATACTATCGGCGGCCTTTCTCTGGACGGCGGAGCCACCTGGCTTTCGAATGGCGCCTATACCTCAGCACAGCTTGCCAGCCTTAACCCGAGCGGCACATATAGCGGCAACGGCAGTCTTACGGTAGGTGCTAAGGTCTTCCGGCTGATCAGTATAACCTCGCCGTAACTTGTCCGATGCCTGCCGGAAATGGATACAAAAACTGCAACCACGGTTGTGTTTTTTGTTTTTCGACCCCTCCGGTATATTTCCGGCCATTAGATAACGGTACGCAGCCGTTGATGTCTCGGATGAACCGACTCGCACCTTGCTTTTTGGATAAAAAAACAATATTTATGCTGAAACTTTATATATTCTGATTCGACGTGTGTAATAACGGGAGCAGGAGATAGGTAATGAAGAAAATAATTGCGGGTATGTTGCTGGGCGCAGGGTTCTGTTTTTCGGTTCAGGCGGCGACGGCCACATGGAACGGTCCAGTTGCACCTACTACAGGGACTGCGGATGGGAGCTGGCTCACCGGTACAAACTGGGTGGGTAGTGTAACTCCTGTGTTCAACAACACGCTCGACATCACCTACACCAACGGTGGTATGAGTTGGATCGGAAACCAGAACCCGACCATTCGATCACTGACGTTTGCGGACAGTGTTGATACGGATATCAACCTCCGGGTGCTTAATAACGGCAGCATTGGAGCGAAAAATCTGACGTTTGGCAGTGCGGGCGGCGCAGCCATTAACATTGCTGCGGGTGCAACCGGGAAAATCAATATAGGGCAAGGTTCCAACGGCGGGATCATAGTGTTGGCAGAAGACCTGTCGATTACCCATAACGGCGATGGAAGTCTCTCGTTTTTGAAACGCGTTGACGGCAGCGGAGGGATTGTCAAGAGAGGGAGCGGCAAGTTGATCCTTGCTGTTTCCAACTCTTATACCGGCGTCACAACTCTTAATGCTGGCGCACTGGATATCAACAATACCAATGCTCTCGGCACGGGTGTGCTCGTGATCGATGGAGGCACGATTGACAACACCTCGGCTGCAACTATCAGCAATGCCAATAACAATGCAGTAACAATCAATGGTAACTTCGCATTCACCGGCACTCAGGACTTGGATCTTGGAGCCGGAGTGACGACGCTCGGCACTGCTGCCGGAACCAGCCGCACGATTACTGCCAACGGCGCAAATACCCTGACTTTGGGTGGTATTATAGCCAATGGCACAACGGCCAATCAGCTGATCAAAGACGGGCTCGGTACGCTTAGTCTGAATGGTGCGAATACTTATAACGGCGCAACAATCGTTTTAGCGGGTGTGTTGATCGCAAATGCAGATCACGTATTTGCTGGAAGCACCAATATTGCGGTGGCGAGTGGCGCGACGCTGACGCTCACAAACGGCGCGGAAAATAACTACATTAATGACTCTGCTTCGCTGATATTGACCAGTGGTTCCATTCTAAATCTCAATTTCAGCGGGAAGGATACGGTTAGCCGTCTTTCTTTGGATAATGGAGCCACCTGGCTTTCAAACGGAACTTATACTGCCGCGCAGCTTGCCGCACTCGGCGCTGGCGGAACTTACACGGGTACCGGAAGTCTAAAAGTCGGGAAAAGTGTTCTTCGTCTGATTGGCATTACTTCGCCGTAAACTTTGGTTGCTGCTTGTTGGACAGAGTCGGAAAAACTGCAACCACGGTTGCAGTTTTTTTGCTTTCCGGCTCGTGCTAAAGCGCCACCGGAAGATGATTTAACAGTCTTTCGGCTGCTCTTCAGCGGGGATTCGTGCCTTGCATTTTTGCTAAAAAAGTAATATATATCATTATCAATATGTATTGCCGCAGGGCATGCATATTCTGAAAGACAGAGGCGTTCCGCCTTGGCTTCTATGGGGTTAAAAATGAAAAAGTGGCTGTCCATAATCTGGCTGTTATCCGTCTCAACGGGTTCCTCCGCAACGGTTCTGCTGAGTGACAATTTTTCCGGAACGTCCGGCTCGCCTCTGGTCGGCAGCGCTTTGGATACCGGCGGAAGCTGGTCCAATGTCCAAACGGACGGTCACGGTTCGATGAACGGTGATTTTATTTTTGCCGATGGAGGCGGGGTTATCGCTTCGAACAACGGTTCAGCCAACGCTTATACCGCGTTCAATGCGGGTTCCTATGCAAACACCTTTACCAACGGGTTTATATTGAGCATGACCCTTATTGCCAATGGCTATACGAATGGCGATCTTTTTCTGGGACTGGCGGAAACCATTGATAAAGGCTATTTCCAGAATGTGAACACGAATGATCTGATCCGGTTCGTCTATTCGGTGGGCGGAACGAAAACCGGAACCTTCGTCTGGAGCGTTCGTGATGAAAGCATATTGCTGAACAGCGCAGACTCCGCGCGCACCGGGACACAAACCATTAATCCGACCGATATGATCCGGTTGTCGATTACCGTTTATCCAAAGTTCGGACTGATCTTTGGAGAAGCCACCAATGTCACTCAGAATTATCTGATTTCGAAATCCCGGATCGGTATCAATACGCCCGGGCTGACCAATACGCTGTATGCCGGTATGGGCTGGCTTAATATTACCAACATGGGAAGCCCGGCGGTGATTTCCTCGTTTGCGATCACGACCGCGCCGGATCTGACCGTTTCACGGCCGCTGGTGCTGACGACGAATCTGCCGCCGGTTATGACCGGATTTGCTTTTGACGACATGACCAATGGTGTAGCCAACACTAATTTTGCCTGCATATTAAGTGAACATGCGCCGGTTGATATCATGCATGCCGTGAAGCCCACTGTTTATGACACGGTTCGTGCGACCTACCCCGAAAAGATCATGGTCAAACAGATGGCCTGGGGCGGTACGGCGGGGATACCTCTGGATTCAATTTGGCCGGGGCATTGCCTGATGAAGACCGGAACCAAACTGACCGCGGATGTGGAGGCCACGACGAACGACACCGTTCTTTATATGCAGGACTATACCCTCATAGCGAAGAGTCAGGCTGTCATTAATAATCATACCAACAAGAACGATGCGGACGGTTATGTTCTTGTATACGCGCTGGATGCCAACGGCCGTCCGGACTGGTCGCGGGCGGAGCATGTCAAACTGGTGTCGCTGACTAACGGCGGCATTCAGGTTGCACGTGCCCAATATGAAACAAGCCCGCAGGCATTCTCTAATGGCTATGCGGCGATTGCGCGGCACATGATGTTCTGGAGCCCTTCACAGTGGGAGCTGAATTTGAGCCTTGAGAGTCCGCGCGGCGGGCCGTTCAACATGACGGCGGCGGAATGGTTCGGGTTGAAAGTAGCGCAGGCGATTTATGCAAACGAGGCGGATGGCGTCGAGATGGACGTGGGCCGGTGGATGTGGGGCTTCCCTTCGAACAATCCAATGGACTGCGACAACGACCTTGCAGCGGACTACGGCTATATCGGCGGCATTAACAGTTTCGGTCTGGGCGGTCAGGTGTTGCAGAGAACACTGCGCGAACTGCTTGGCCCCAACCGGATCGTCCAGACGGACGGCAACGACGCGCTGTTCGGCCAGCGCGGCTGGAAATATATGAACGGTGTTCAATTGGAAAGTTTCCCTACCGGCGGCTATGACGTCTATTCCGAACGGTTCCGGCATTTCCGCCAGTGGGTGAGCAGTGTCGAGGCAAGGCCTGTTTTCAGTTATCCGTTTACAAAAACGCCGACAACGTTGTTCGGTCATGTCGTTGACACCAACAATAACAACGCATCGTACGACTGGCGTTTCCGGGTCGGCTTTGCCGCCGGCTTGCTGACCGGTATGCCGCATCCGTTCGCCAGTGTCACAGACATCAGCTTTGACCCGGCCAATCCCGACTACAACGATCCGGACATACAGGAAGACAAAGGGTTTTATAAGTGGGATGAGTACGTCGGCGGCGATCTGAACGACTGGAAGTGGCTTGGAGCGCCGCTCGGCCCGGCGGTTCAGATCAACAGCAATGTGAGCAGCACCGACCTGCTGGCCTCGGCGGTCTGGCAATGGAAGACCGAATCAAACTTTGTCTCCAATTGCTCCATCACCAGCGGGGAATATTCGGCCGTCATCACTGCGATTCCGTCGAATACGTTGCCTTGGATGGATAAGACGTATTATCCCGGCTCGCAGGTTCCTAAAGCGCTCTGGTTCGGAACCCGTCTGGAGATAACCGGCGGCGCGCCGGTGCTGGTGACCAATCAGGAATACACGCTGGAATTTGAAGCGAAGGGTAACGAGTCGTGGACGGTTCACGGGGAAGTGTTTGACCGGGTTCCGCGCTCGCTGACGATTGACGGAATATCGAGTAACGGCTTTCATAAACCGGCCTCTGTGTTTTTGACCCCGGAATGGACTCCTTACCGGTTCACAATAATTGCAGACAGCAACACGCCGCCGCCGCTGGTATTCGGCGTTTCTGAACAGATCGGCGATGCGGCGATCCGCAACATCCGGCTGTACCAGGGCGGTTCCGAACGTTGGATGCGGGAGTTTAAAAACGGACGGCTCTATCTGAATATGACGCTGGAACCCTGGGTTGTAAATGTCGGTACCGGCGTGGTGCAGCGGCTGGTTGGAACGCAGATTCCTGATCTGAACAATGGTGCGGTCGAAAACGGGATGCTCACCATCCCGGTGTGGGATGCCGTCTTTCTGCGCACCTGGACCTTTGGTGCCTGGCAATCGGCTTACTTCACATCGAACCAGCTGACCAACGCCGCTGTCAGCGGCGACTCCGTCGATCCTGACGGCGACGGATTCAGCAATTATCAGGAATATATCGCCGGAACCAACCCGACCAACGCGCTGTCGCAGTTTGCGGTCGGCGGCGGCGTTGACCGCACCAAAGCCATACAACTGAACTGGGCTCCGGTATCGTCCGGACGGGTTTACGATGTGTACTGGACCACCAATCTGCTGAATCCGTTTGTTCCGGTGCAGACGGATATTGCGTGGCCTCAGTCCGTTTACACCAGTCCGGTGCCGGGTGATGCGCAAAGCGGATTTTACAAAATCAAGGTGCGCCGTCCCTGAGCGATGAAGTGGAGTTCTGATGAAAAACACCTTTCGGATTACCGCAGCTGTTTGTCTGGGCGGTCTGTGTTTCGCCGTCCGGGCGGCAGATATTGTTAAGACCAATAATTATGATGCGCTCAATCTGAAGAGCAGCTGGGTTGTCGGATCGGTTCCCGGCAGCAATGACCGCGTGATTTACAGCCAGTCGGTTGCTCTGACGAATGATCTCGGCGCAGATTTGTCGTGGAGCGGAATTGTTCTGACCAATAACACCAAGTCGTGGATCATCGGCGGGAGCAACACCCTCACACTTGGAGGCGGTGGTATTGATATGGCTGCTGCCGGCAACAATCTCACACTCAACTCAGCGGTTAATTTCGGCGCGACGCAGACGTGGACAGCGGCTGCTTCTCGCACACTGACGGTTAACGGCGTGATCTCCGGCACCGCCGGGAACACGCTTATCAAAAATGGTGCGGGCACGCTGACTGTTACCAACTCCGCGAATACCTACAGCGGCGGCACCGTCGTCAATGCCGGTACGCTTTCCACCGGCGGCAAAGACAGTCCGCTGGGAACCGGAACGGTGACCCTGAATGACGGGGCCAATCTGAGTCTTGCCGGCGGGGCCATTTCAAACGCTGTGGTGATCCCGGCGGGACAAAATGTTTACATGGGCGGCAACGCAACTCTCAGCGGACCGCTCAGCGGCAGCGGCAGTCTGACGCATATCAACAGCGGGTCGTTTAAACTGCAACTCAACGCCAATAACAGCGGCTTTTCCGGCAGTATCACCAATACATCAACACTCAGTGTAAAACACAAAAATGCGCTTGGAACCGGTACGCTGTATATGAAGGATGACTCCGGTCTTCACAGCTCATTGTCCGCCGCGGCAAACCTGACCGGATATAATGCCGTCACAAACAATATTATTCTCCTGGACACCGCTCAGCTCGGAGCAGGCAGCAGTACCGGTGAGTTCGAGCTGAAAGGCGTCATTAGCGGTGCCGGCGGACTGATTGCAAACCATCCGCTCGTGACGGTGACCCTCAGCGGCGTGAACACGTACACCGGCACCACCGATATTGCGCTCGGCGGGCTGATCATCAACGGCAGTCTGGCGAGCCTGCTTCTCACGGCCGCCTCCGGAACCATGCTGAACGGCACGGGAACCGTGCAGGCGGCGGTGATGAATTCCGGCTCGACGCTGAAAATCGGCGGCAGCGTGCCCGGCACGATGAATTTTATGGGTGATCTGACGCTGGCCTCCGGCTCCACCAACGTCATGAAAGTGTTCAGCACCAGCTCCTACGATGTGCTCAGAGGCGCGGGAACCAATACGCTGTATGCGAGCGGAACCATCCTGCTCGATTTTTCCGGCGACGTTACGATTAATGAAGGCGATCAGTTCAATGTGACGCAGCTGTATCAGAGCTGGAGCAACGTGACGGAGGGTGCCGGACTGACCTTTGCCGCTTCCGGTCTGCCGGGAAGTTTTTCCATAGACACCTCCACAGTGGCGGTCAACGGGCTGGTGACGATTGTGCCGGTGAATGTTCCGCCGATTGCGCTGCCTGAACGGTATCCGATTTCGATGACATACCATGGGCCTGTTACTAATGGTAATACAATGGCCCAAGAACTGGTGAAATACCAGAATGTTGAAATCATCGGCGGCGTATCCGATGGGGCTTGGGCCGATGTGCGCTCCACTTTCCCGAACAAAATAGTTTTGAAGCAGGATGCCTGGGGCGGAACGGTGACGATCGGCATGAGTTCCGCCTGCCCGGAACACTGGCTGATGAAAACCGGAACGAAATTGTCTGCCAGCTGTTCGCCGACCGATACGGTGCTGCATGTTGAAAACTACAGTCGTCTGGCGGCAAGTCAGGCCGCCGTGAATAACAGCTTAAACAACAACAGTGCCTATATTATGATTTACGGGCTGGATGCGGATGGCAAGCCGGACTGGTCGCGCGCCGAACATCTTAAACTCACGGCGGTGGATACCGTAAACGGCACGATCACCGTTGACCGCGCACAGCAAGGCTCTCTGCCGCTGGCGTTCACCAACGGTCAGGCGGTTGTCGCACGGCACATGATGTTCTGGGTCAACACGCCCGGCGGGCAGTGGCAGCTTAATTTCAGTCTGCAGTGTCCGCGCGGCGGTCCGCTCAA
>Ga0172380_10007297_pt1 | contig 12453 bp, 18 predicted proteins | sample Leawe162metaG_FD_119747 | JGI IMG/M metagenome (GOLD analysis project Ga0172380, IMG submission 119747) | Leachate microbial communities from a municipal landfill in Southern Ontario, Canada - Leachate well 162 metaG | ecosystem: Engineered > Solid waste > Landfill > Unclassified | place...
GCTTTAGGCGGAGGATAATCGCTGTGAAAAAAGGAATTCTGTTTATCTGTGGCATTGTCTGTGTTTGCCTCTTGATCTATCGCGTGCTGGTCTACCTGAGCAGCCGCATGGAGGAACTGAGCGCTGAGGAACTGGCGGAACTGAACCGCCGTGCCCACGCGCCGATGAAGGCGGTTTACACTACCGACCGGGTGGAGCGGGATCTGTTCGGTGAGGAGGACGACGATGATTCGTGAAGTGCTGTGGACCAGAGCCGCCTACACCGATCTGACTTGGATGGGCATCAAACGCGGGGAATGGCGCGAAATCAAGAGAGAGGTGGAGCGGATTGCTAAAGTGAATTATCTCTGTCTGGACTGCGCAGTATGCCGCGTCGCCCAGACAGATGGCAAGTGGTGGCGGCTGAAGATCGTCCAACCCTCGCAGATCCGTGTATTTTTTAGCGCCAGTGAGAAACGAATCATCGTACAGGCGGTGCTGAGAAGGACTGAAAGAACGTACGATATTTGCGAAATTCTTTGGAGAGTTGTTAAACGCGAAGGCAGTGCAGAGTCTAAAAAGAGGAACCGTGAAGACATTCAACCTATCCCACGATGATTTCGAGCGTTTTCTTCTCTGCGTAGAGGAAAACATTATACGTCTGCGCGAAAGCGGTAAGAACGCGCAGGAAGAGCAGGTATATTACGACTATCTGCGCGACGAATATGGGCATATCTACAACGGTGAAGACTTCGATGAGGAGTCGCCGCTAGATCAGCTAGTTGCCGCAAGCGTTGATCCAAGCGTTGATTTAAACGTGCTGGCTGACACACTGTTTAACCACGAAATACCGAAGGTCAACGACCCCGGGCTAAAGCCCGAAGCCCCCTGCCGCTCACTTCTGTGGCACTAGGTGTGCTGCTGTAGAGTGTTCACGTCGCTGAAGTCAACGCAGAAGATTTCGACTATGCCGACGAGACGGCGGACAATATCATCACCCGCCTGTTGGATTTGTACGAACGGCTGGAACGCGCCGAAAGCGATACCGAACGGCTCGATATTCTGCGCACGGCGTTTGATATTGGAGAGCAAAACCAGGCAAACTAGGGTATAATACTTATCCCTCTACTGAGGGTGAAGCCGTCTGACTAGCGGCATGGAGACATCGACATGAGTGTCAAGGTAATGAGCCATATCTGGCATGATTGTGAACAGGTATCCGGCAGTCACCTGCTGCTGCTGCTGGCTATCGCGGATAACGCCAATGACGAAGGATATGCCTGGCCGAGTGTTACTACCCTTGCCCAGAAGACCAGACTCTCAGAGCGTTACGTTCGCCAAGTTGCCCATGAACTTGAGGATAATGGCGAACTAATTATCTATCACCGTTATGACCAAGAGGATACAAGTAATCAGTTTAGCAACGTCTATGTAATCCCTATGCCGGGTGTTGAGCCTCACATTGAAGTGCGTGGCTTGCTAAAAACAAGGGGGGGGATGAACCCCAGTTCAGGGGGGGGTGAACCCCAGTTCAGGGGGGGGGTGAACTGGGGTTCACCCAAATCATCAATAGAACCATCAGAGAAAAAAGATTCTTGTGGAAGCGCGCTTCCACAAAGTGATCCTCGACGAACGGAAATCTCGACTGTCGAAGACTCTGGTCTGAACTTAGCACCATTAAGTGATCTTGATCTAATAAAAGATTCTGGTGGAAAAGCTTTTCCACCAAAGGACCTTTCTCAAGCGACCCCCTCTCCCCTATCTCCTGGGTCTTTGGCATTAAAAACCCAAGAGAAGAAGCTTTATGGCTCCTACCAGGATCAGGTGCCTAAGGTAGATCGAAATGCAGAGCGTGTACTGGGAGAGAATGAACGGATCTCTTTTCAAGATGATCGCTTCCCAGAGATTGGCCATGACATAGGTAAGATCCTCCAGAAGGCCAACAGCAGCGAAGTTTTGCGGCTCAGTGCCAACCAGATCAAGCGATTGAATCTGGAAGTCCGTTCGAAGGATGGGATTTTCCCATCGCCTATTCAGGAGCGTGCGACCAACCCAGAATACTGGCAGGAGTTTATTGACAGTATTCCTGACTCCCACTACTGGAATCACCACAAGATCACGGTCGCCAAGTTAGTGGACTTCATCTGCAATTATCACTTCGCTGATGGATGGGGACGTTACCGGCCTCGGGAAATTCCCAAACCTAGTGGTGAGCCTTATGAGTGGAGTGCTACTGAATGGATGCGCTGAAATGGCGAACCAGTGACGAGAGCCTGCTGGCTTATCGTGATAGTCTCTATATGTTTAGCGGTCAGCCTCCGGTAATCTTTCCTTTCCGGGCATTATGGAAGTATGGTGGTTTTGCCAGAGTGGTGACGCCCGGCATACTGATCGCAGTCGTCGGACTCTGGGGCGGTTTAAAGACCGCCTTTATAGAATGTATCTGTGATGCCTGGCGCATGATGGAGATGCAGGATGTCTTGTGGTGGGGCACGGAGTGGACGTGGGAGCAGATGAGTGACCGCGCTGTTCAGCGTTATGGCGGGATCTCACTGGAAGAGAAGACTCTGCACAATCTATGGTTATATGAGGAACAGAACCATATCGCCCTGAATAAACGGCAGGGACGCCAGCAGTCAAATGAAGCCCTAAAGCGTACCGAGAGCGTGATTACCATGCTTCAGGGTTGGCCGGGGCTAAGCCACATGCTGGAAGAAACTATTACCGATATCGACCAACTTCTGGAAGCTTCTAAGCAGCGGATTGAAGAACAGCGCAGAGTGGGCCGTCACGTCCGCTTTGTGGTCTGGGATTATATGCAGCTGCTTGATCTCTACAGCGCGCGGAGTGAAAACGAGCGCCTCTCCCTTATTATGGGTAAGATGCAGGTCTTTTGTTTTAAGGAACAGGTCATCGGTATCGTAGCCAGCCAGGTAACAAAAGTGGCCAGCGCTGCCGCAAGAGGAAAAGAGCGTGAGCCATTGAATGCGGAGAGTGGGCAGAATTTTCGCGCTGATAAACCCAAGCTGGTACTGACACTCAAACCTATCTTCCAGGGCGGCCTGATGACAGACACAGGGATCATCAATGTGGAAAAGAATAATACAGGTCGTACTGGCGAGGAAACGGTGCGAATCGATCCTGCGCATTTTAAGTGGATTGATACCAAAGAAGAACCCAGACCCAAGCAGATGGGAATTTCCCATGAACTGGAATGAGCGCTGCCAGCAAGCGCTGGACACAGCCGTCTGTTACAGCTGGCGTCCCGAGCATCTTCGCTGGCTCGTTCAGGAAGGCGTGGTCGCAGAGATCGCGCTCAGTCTGGCGCGCACCCCTGGAGGTTACTACGACACCCACCTTTCCCTGCTTCTGGGTCTTTCGGTTACAATCTACCCCGATGCAGCCTGGGGCGAACTGTTTGGCTACCCCATTCTGCTTCAGTATCACAACCAGTATCTTGGCGTCACTCGCAAGCAAATCGATCTGATTCAGATGCAGGAGATGCGGAGAGACGAAAAATGAGCGAGGTCAGCAGTGCCTTCGGTAAAGTGAATGCATTAACGGCGGCACAGCGTGATGCTGCTTATGGCACAGCACGCTTGCACATTGCCGGTGTCGAACCCAGACAAACATGGCCACCTGCTGGCAAGTACCCACGCTGGCTGACGAACACCGTGACGTTTTTGAGCCTGCTAATGCTGGGAGCTGCCTTCGTACCTTCTGCCATGCGTTTGAATGCGATTGCGATTGCTTGGACGCAAAGCACGATCACACACGCTTTAAGCGTGTACGTAGCAGCGGTATGTACCGTTCTCATGGCGGAGGTTGGGCAGGTAATCTTTAGCCTCGCCGCTACTAATGCAGAAGGCAAGCTCGAACGCATAGCGTTGTGGACAGGCAGCTTGATATGTCTTACGATTGCGTTGATTGGGAACGGTGTCGCCGAAGGTAGTCATGCCTGGGAAAACGCATTGGCACCACTTGCCACATTTGCGCCACCGGTGTTGGTGTTACTAACGGCAAACGTCCTCAAAAGGCAAATGCTGAAGGCAGTGGAAGCAAAGCGTGATGCACAGCTTGCGTTGGAGGCTGCCCGGAACGCATGGCAGTGGCGTTATGATAATGCAGCGCAGGACGCAAGCTGGGATCGCACGCTTGCCAACACGCTGCGCGATGCCTTGCGTAATGCCAATAAACAAAGCAAGGCGGTGCTGCGTGACTTAACACAGCACGACTGGCGTGCGTTAGTGCTGCGTGAACGCAGCGCAGAGGAATGGTGGGAGATGGCATCTGGCGAGACAAGCGTCGAAACGAAGTCTCAAGCCGCGCAACCACTTACACGAGCACAGCCAACGCAAACGCAAAGTGGAACAACAAGTACGGCGTCCACAGGAGAAGCAGCTAACGCTGAAGCCTTCCGTGAAGGCAATGCGTTTGTCAAGGTATGTCCTCAATGCGGGATAAGGTTTAGTGGCAATACACCACGCAGTGCGACAAACCGACTAGTAGCCCATTTGAAGCGTCATGCGAATGAACGCAAGATAGCAGCGGCGCATGTCCGTTCTAATGAAAACCTTGAACCAACAAATCGCAGAGCTTCTGGGTTGGACGTTTTCGAGGCAGCCTATGTGGTTGCTGAAGATTAATTCACAAACTTCACAGGCAGAACTGCGCTATAATCATTTTAGGAGACACGACATGAATCCACAGGTCATTCTCGACTGGGCCGACAACCTGGTTGCCATTGATCCCACTACCATTCGTCCAGCAGCACAAGACTCGGCCTGTTATCACGGTCATGGCAATCCCTGTCAGATGATCTGGATTGCGGTTGAACTGGCGGGAATTTCCCATCAGGATGGGCGCCAGTTAATCGCATCCTTCTTTGGATTGTCCGACCTTAAGAGCCTGAAACACCTGACTATCGCCCAACTCATGGCGGTCTACCGCTTTCGCGACACCTTAGGGGAACTCTATGTACAATCCATTTCAGGAGTTCATTCAGCAAGAACTGGATCTCTCACTACTGGATGAACCTGCTGCGCTGGAAGCAATACTTTCCAGCTACCAGCGTTATCCTACCGAAGCGCTGGCAGCGATTGCTACCGAGCGTATGCTGCCGCTGATACGAATTCTGCAAGATGAATCCGACGTAGTAAGGGCGCTGCTCCTGGCGCTCATCACGTTCATTCACGTTGAGGGCGATGGGCCCGAACTGGAGGAATGGTGATTGAGATACTGATCTGGCTTTTGCGCCTGCTGCTGTGGCAGCCTCGCCTGGTGCCTATGCCCGGCTCGGAAGAACCCTTCGCTCGCAATCGATAAAAGAGACACGACATGAACCAGAGACAGGCAGAGAAAGAGCTTTTTCACCTCAAAGAAGAACTTGACGAGCGCCTGCGGGAACTGCGATACGAGTACCAGCAGCGCGCGCTCGTGCTTTCCGGGCATTATCAGCCTTACTTCGATTTCTATCTGGCGATTCTTCACCGTGAGCAGGAGCAAAAAAGCGCGTGAAACTCTCTACTCGTCTCTTTCGTGAAGAACAGCACGCGCGGATGGTCTATCACACCCGTCACAACCATTTAGGGCAGGCACTCTGCCATTACTGCGAACAGCAGCCGGGCAGCCAGATGCACGAACTGGTCAATCGAGCACAGACCAGTTCCAACGAAGAAGCCTTACGGCTTTCCTTCACTGAAACACTTTGTTCATGGCTATGTTCCGACTGTCACGTCCTTGCGCCTACTCGCGACGTAGAAAAAGCGCTGTGGCAGCGCAACCTGCGCGTGTATGGCGCAGAGCGTGTTTTCGCCGACCTGGAAAGGTTAATTCACGTATTGGGAACTCAGCCGATTATCGCACTCCCGGAGACAGAAAATGCAGCCCCTGATTTTGAGATATGATCCTAAACCCATTGAGGTTAGCACCTACCAGCGCCGCCGCGATCTGATGGTCGCGCTGACCCTGAATACGGGCCACAGCACAATGCAGTGCAGTCTCACGCCTAGTGAAGCACGTCATCTGGCGCGGATGCTGATCGTCGCTGCCACGAAAGAGGCAGTCAGTGGCTGAGAAAACCGGACGCGCTCATCCTGTTAGCTACGAAGCGCTGATGAAAGAAATCGCCAAGATTGGCATCGAGCGCATTCCCTACGTCCAACCACTGAAGGTCCGACCTACCGGAATTATCAGCCTTGACCTGCCGCTGCACGGCGGGCTACCAGTAGGGCGGGTGGTCTTATGGTATGGCATGGAGGGATCCGGGAAAAGCTCCACCTGGATGCTGGTGGCGCGAGAGTTTATCAAGCGCGGCCTGCCCGTGCTGTGGATCGATGCCGAGCGTACTTTTGTCCGTGACTATGCCGAACTGCTGGCGCTGGACGTGGATGCAGTAGGTGACGATGGCAAGCCGCTGTTTGATCTGCTTAAGGCGAACTCAGCTGAGGCAGTGCTGGACATGCTGATTATGGCGATGGAAACCAGACGTCATAAGCTGATTGTGCTCGACACGCTGGCTAAGCTGGTGCCGCTGACTGAAGCTGCCGCCAGCTTGTCCAAAGACCAGATGGGCATTCATGCCCGGCTCTACAGCCGAGGCACACGGGTCTGGAGCGAAGCGCTGGATACCAGCGACGCGACGCTGGTTATCCTGAACCAGGAGCGTATTGATATGGGCAGCTACGGCGCGCCCAAGATCAGCGGCGGTGGTAAAGCTATTAGCGGACACGAACCCACTATTACGGGCTACATGGGACGAGCAGAACGTCAGGTGAGCAAGGCGGGTGAACTTCAGAAGCTGATTTTCCGCTTCAACATCAAGAAATCCAAAGCCTTCGCTTTCGTACCCAAAATCAGCATTGCCGACTACTTCCAAATCCATATTGCTTGCAGTGCTGACCATTACGAGATTGACTACCCATATGAACTGTTTCTTGCCGCCCAGTCGCTCGGCATTCTTCAGGGGAAAGACGGCAAACCCTGGACAAAGCTGGTGGCTTATTATGATGGTGAAAGTCTGGGTAACGGTAAAGAGCAGGTGCAAGCGTTCTTCGTCGAGAAGACACCGCTGCGCGACCGCATCGAAGCCGACATTCATCAGCGCATGGAAAGCGGGCAGTGGCAGATGCCCTCACAGGGTGAAACCAGAGAATCCGAGGAGAGTAAAGATGACGCCGAATGAATGAGCAGATCACGCCTAAAGGGATTGAATGGACACGCATATATGGTAGGCGAGGCTATACGTGGAATCCAATAGCGGGGTGTTTCCATGCATGTGCTTGGGAAATGCCAGATGGCAAAGTTGCTAATTGCTACGCTGAGGATACTGCTGAGCGGTCAATAGTATCGAAACTCTACCCAAATGGTTTTACACATGACTATTGGTTTCAAGAACGCCTCGAAGAACCGCTGAAAGTAGCCAAACCTTCTGGTATCTTTGTTGGATCAATGGCAGATGTGTTTGGGCATTGGGTAAAAGAAGAACGTATCAAGCTTGTTTTGGAAGTATGCAGAAAAGCATCACAACATATTTTCCAGTTCCTGACCAAGAACCCCAAGCGGATACTGGACTATAAGAACATCATTCCCAACAACTGCTGGATGGGCGCATCGTCTCCACCGGATTTTATGTGGAATAAGCGGCTCTCTCAGCAGCAGCAAGAGAAAATGCTGCACACGACGCTTCAAACCTTTGGGAAATTCCCAATTCGCCTCACTGCTTGGCTCAGTGCCGAGCCGCTCTCCTGGGATATTGTGCCCATCCTTGAACAATATCCACACTTCATCAAGTGGATTGTGATTGGCGCGGCCTCAAGTGGGAATCGCTACTTCCCACCCGAAGAAACACACGTTCGCAGGTTGGTGGAATTCTGTAGCGATCTGGAAATCGCGGTTTTCTTCAAGGGAAATCTACGCAGCCTGAAATGGGCCAGCGATCATTGGAGAGAGGAATTCCCTCATGAGTACAGAGAGCGACCTTCAGAAACAACTGGATGAAGCAACCGAAGCACTTCGTCCCTTTGCAGAAGCATGGCAGCAGTATGTTGCCGAAGGAATGCCTGGCATTTTCCATATGTGGCTAGACCGAAGCTGCTGGGGCTATGAAACCGAAGAAGAGAACTACCAATACGCTGCCCAAGTGCTAGCCGACAAGTCTTAAAGGGGGAATTTCCCAATGGCATTGACAGGACAGTACGCAGGTGTTAGGATCATTGCAAGACTGATCCCCTCGACGTTGCTAGCGCGTTGGATCATGTCGGTGTCTCCGGGGTGCGTCTTGTCAACGCACCCCATTTTCCCCACTGCTCGTGAAAACAAGCTTCCTCGATTCTACCAAACTTCTACTCAAAAGTCGAACATTTGTTTGCTTATTCATATGTTAAAGTCACAGCTATTGGAGACACTGACATGACAGCCACAACCGAAGTTGTTCATCCCAAGACCGGGAAGATAATTCACCTGCTGCCTGACTTAGTAGCAGGTGGACTCTGGACAGGAGTCTGGACGGAAGCTGACTACCAGTGGATTAAAGCCCACCTGCATCCTGAACCTTTATTCACTCTGGCGCAGGAAATCTGCTATACTCCGTGAATGATACGCACTATTTTGTGGATTGCCGTCTCATCCGGCAGACAAGCGGAAGACGATAAAGAATCACTTCCTGAACAGAAACGGGTGCTGGAGGATTTGGCTCAACAGCACCAGTGGGACGTGATTGATACGATTCTCGTGCCTGGACACAGCCGGGTCTACTATAACTACCGCGAGTTTGCGGAGGCGGCACTCGAAGACAATATTCCAGGTCCGCTTCGTATGTTCCAGCACTGGGAAAACCAGGATTTCGACTTGTTCGCCTGTATGGATGGCTCACGTTTTGGACGCGAGCAGTCGATCTTCGCTGAACTGGTCGCGCGCACTATTGATGGTGGCGCACAGTTGTTCACCGTTAAGGATGGTTATATCCATGCCAGCAACCGGCGCATGTACATTAGTATGGCTGGTTATTCTTCTGCCAGCGAGATCGATGAGCTAAAGCGTCGCCGGGCAATGGGAATGCGGGGACGCGCCGCGCGCGGCTTGAAGGTTTCATCCAAGACCTTGTTTGGCTACCACGAAATCCGTGATGAAAAGGGAAGGGCGATTCGTCAGGAACCTGACCCGGCCTTGCGTCATATCTTTGATCGTGTGGCGCAGGAACTTCTTTCTGGTACTTCCTGGAACAGCCTGGAGAAGACACTGCACGAGCGTTACGGAATCAGCAACCCCAAGACTGGTAAGGTCTTTTCTCATGGGTTCTTTCGCTGGCTGCTCAGCAGCCCTACTTTTTGGGGGCATACGGCACAGCACTTCCGCATCCACAACCGTCGGTTTCCCCACTGGGCATATGACGAGACGCTTCTTCCCCCGGAAGGTGTAGACCTCTGGCGGCACACCCATCCGCCAATTTACCCTGAACCTTTGAGCAGCGCAGTTCAGGCTGAGATCCGCCGTCGTTCGGAGGTGGTGGCAGGACACGCTACCGGGCGATCTACCCGCCGCTTTTCAGGATTGGTGATATGCGGAGAGTGTGGTGCTTATATGGGGCTGGTTGTGGATAACAAGAGCAGCTATGAAGCAATGCGCTGCAACCGGCGCTATCAGCAGGATCGCTTTATTCAGCAGGAGTGCGGGCAAAACAAGTCCATTCACACCCGCCGCATCAAAGCTTTTGTTAATCAGCTTCTGGAGGCGATGCTGAACAGCGCAAATCCCGAAGCGCTGTTCCACACGCAGCCCAACGACAAAGAACTTGTGCGTACTCAGCAGCGTCTGGCTGCCGCTCAGGAAGAGATGGATCGAATGGTGATCGGAATGCGTTACATCAGCCCCACCAACCCCGCTTTTGCCAGCTTCACGACCCAGATCGAAGAAATCGGGCAGGAAGTGCAGCAGCTTCAGCTTGACCTTCAGCAGCTTGAAGCGCAGCAGCACAAACAGCGGCAGGGTGGCTTACGCCAGAACGTCGATGAGATTCGCGCGATGACGCTCGACCACTTTTGGGAACTTCCCGAACGAGAAATTAATCAGCGCCTGCACATCATGCTCTCGCCCTATAAGATCGTGGTGTTGAATGGCGAGGTTGTTAAACTGGCGGAACATCATGGGCGGCGTGCCCGATCCCCGTCTCGCAGGTGATTCATCGAGATCAATACCATTCTATACAGGTGCGAATTTACGATTTTCGCCAAAAAACCATGCAATCAGCGGCTAAATACATATAAATCCGTAAGCCTATCATGTTATACTATTACTTTGAAGCCGTCATAGGAGAAATGCCATTGTGAAGGCAGAAGTTCAATCATTTTCCTACAGCCCGACTACCTGTGGAGTATGCATCCCGGAGACACGACATGACCACTCGACAATTGATTCTCGAAGCTATCAAAAGCGGAGATCGTCTTACGACCGAAGATATCCGTGATTACGTGAGACGTTGGGCACCCACCCCACTTTCCAAACAATCTATCGGACAAACTCTTCGGCACATGACTGAAGCCCACGATCTGGCTCGTGAAGGTGACTACTTCATTCTGCCAGATCGTGCCAATACGCAGATTGTTCAAGCCAACCCAGAAGGGGAGCGGGTCACGCTTGCCCCCTTCCAGCAGAAACGCAGCGGGCGGCTGGTCACGATAGAACACTCACCGCTGGAAGTAGAGGATGTGGCGCGCATTCAGCTTAAGGTGGACGGACATTGGTTTCCCGTTCCACTCTTTGGCGACGTGCGTATTTGTATTGGCCCTGATACTCCTCGCTGGAACCCGGAACAAGAAACTTATGAGGGGGCAAGCTGCCTGAAAATCATCACCAAAGATGGCAAGACCAGCGAGATGAACCTTGATATTCACCAACCTGTCACGATTGCCCCGCGCCAGATGGGAATTTCCCACTAAAAGGAGACACCGACATGACGTTTCGTTTAGAACTGATCGACAGCCTGAGCTTCAACACACTTCGACCCGTAGAGGGTACTGAAACTTGAAACAAGGAGTGGCAGTCGCATCTGTACGGTGTTACGCGCATATTCGCTGATCTGGTCGTAGACGATACTGCAAAGACTGTGTCCGGACCGATACCCTCGCTGCTCGTGCCAGGCGTCGCGCGGGGTAGGGGACTGGTGACTCTCGACAAAGCATCCTACCTGCTCATCAAGGATAGTGCGATGATGAATGTGACCACAATGCCATACACGATAGCGTGTTGCTGCCCAGATGTCAGCGTAGTCATTGGCCATCAACAGTGGCAGCGCATGTGGCTTAATCGTATCACCGTGCGTAAAGCCAAGTGCCACTTGACCGTGCTGAATAACGTGCGTGCGTTTCCCCGACTGATGAACGTGAATCCGAGCGTCGTCACGGTAAAGCGTGGCTAAGGCAGTCTGAAGCACAAGCGCCGTTGCCTCGTCGTGATTACCTGACTGCCAGACAACCGTGACATTCTCATGGTGGCGCGCGGCACTGTTGATGACGTAGACTGCCAGTTCCATTGCTGCTTGGGCAATCTCGATGAAACGACTGCTGGTATCCAGCGCCGCGCCGCTGTTCGGTGTCCGGTTAATCAAGTTGTCTACGTGTGTAAAATCGCCAAGATTGGCGACCACTGCATGTGCTGCCTGGGGCGTCCGCGCAATCAGGTCGTCAATGCAGCTTTTGACCAGATTAACCGTATCCTTCAGGCTCCAGTCGCGTTCGGCATCCTGAATGCTGGCGTATAAGCCAATATGCAGGTCTGACAGTGGATAGAGCGCCAGTAGGTCGTTAGTATGGAGCGTGGTGCTGCGCATCGGTGGCAGCGGCGTGATAAGCCTGGGGATTTCGTTGAGCATGGCACTAACGACCTCTTGCCACTGCTGCTGCTCCCGATCAGACTTGATCCACTGTCCACGAATCCTGCCCTGCTCATCGATATAGGTGCTGACACCCTTGAGACGATGCCCATTGGGAATAGCCTGCTGAACTTCCGCAGTCTGATCCGAACTCATGTCTGCGCGCAGCCACTGTTCTTGAGTATTACCGTCTGCATCAACGTGCGTGTTCAGGCGCTTGACAAAGAAACCGGGCGGAACAGCATGGCTGGGCAGGTCTTCCCGATTAAAGCCGTGTATAGATTGGCGGAACTCCCGCAGCCGCCGGGTCAATGTCTCTCGGTACATCCCAACTGCCTGGAAGTCGGTGTCGGTGAGCGTGCCAGTATCGTACTTATCCAGCAGCCGCAGCCGTGTATCGTGTGGAATGTCAGTCCACTTCATAGTCGATGTCTCCAGTTATGCGGAAAAGCGGGGAAGAAATTGAGGAAAGACTTACGTCTTCATTTATTATAACGCAATTTTGTGAAGGGGAGAACCAGATGCTTATCATTTCGATGCCGGAAGAAAGACAAGAAGAATTTACCTGTCCGGTCTGCGGTCTAAAAGACTGCGACACCTATCTTGCC
>Ga0172380_10007298_pt1 | contig 12452 bp, 13 predicted proteins | sample Leawe162metaG_FD_119747 | JGI IMG/M metagenome (GOLD analysis project Ga0172380, IMG submission 119747) | Leachate microbial communities from a municipal landfill in Southern Ontario, Canada - Leachate well 162 metaG | ecosystem: Engineered > Solid waste > Landfill > Unclassified | place...
CATCGTCGACGTACGCAAAAAATTCCCCGACCTCAAAATACTCGTCTTAAGTATGCACGATGAGTCGGAATTGCTACGTGATGTGATTAAAACAGGGGTAAACGGTTACGTCCTCAAAAGCAACAGCCGCGAAGAGCTGGTGAAAGCCATACGTAATGTGATACAGGGCGAACATTATGTGAGTCCCGACGTATCGCTCAAACTCATGGAGCAGGAGCAGCGTAAAAACAATTCCGTACTCACCGAAAGGGAAATCGAAATTGTAAAGCTCATCTCCAAAGAATACAGCAACAAACAAATCGCCGATGCGCTTTTCATCAGCGAACGCACCGTTGAATCGCACCGTAAAAATATCTTCCGAAAATCGGACACACATACCGTAGTCGGACTGATTAAATACGCCATGCAGCACAAACTGCTTTAGTACCCGCTTCAGGGTATTTTAAAATACCAATAATCAGGTATTGGTTAATGTGATGTTTGCAATTAGATTTGAAATGAACTAAACCTATTGAGCATGCAGGTACTCACGAAAAAACAGCGGGAGATCCTGAATCTTATTTTTAATGAGTACAGTAACCGGCAAATTGCCGACTCATTAAAGATCAGCGTTCGGACCGTGGAGACCCACCGCAAGAACATTTATCGCAAAACAGGCACTAATGGAATCGTCAGCCTGATTAAATATGCCTTGCATCACAAAATCCTGGAGTAAAATCTAAAAACCAGGGGGTGCAGAAGCCAAATTTTCTGCTGACATTACATCCACCAACCAAACCAATCCGAAAAACCCGCTCTGCTGACAGCTTGGCGGGTTTTTTAATTACCGGCCTTCCCAAGCAAATAGTAACAGCTGGTGGTAAAAAAGTCTCTCACCCAGGGAAATGCCTGAATTAAACCCAACTGTTTGCGGGCCTTGAGCTTAAATTTATATTCGTAAATAGGGTTGATGAAATAATGTAGCTCCTTAATCATTCTGAAGCCTGTTTTTTTATACAGCCTGTTCATCTGGTTGATGCTTACACTGTAATCATGAATTTCGGCCAGCTCATCAATCGCTGCTTTGGTCTCCCCGGCCGCTTTTAAGACGCCTACATATATTCTTTTAGGTAAAAGATGTAACCAAGGGAATAGCCGTATCACTTTGTTATCGGCGATTTGCTGGTGACCGCCGAATGGCATACGCCAGGGTGGCCAACCTATATACAATAAGCCCGTATCTTTCAAAAACAACCGCATTTGTAGCAGGGCTTTGTCTTTGTTGGGGATGTGTTCGATGACGTCTTTTAATATAATGAGGTCGAACTGACCCGTAAACTTCGCGGTAATTTCGGGATTAAAAATGTCTTCGGCGTAGAGTTCCATGAGGCCCAGATCTACCCACTGCTTCATCAGTACTTTGCCTTCTTCGATTTTAACCTCATTCAGGTCGATGCCCGTACAACGTGCCCCTGCCTCGGCAAAGGGCAATAAATTACCTCCTTCACCACAACCCAGCTCAAGCACACGCCAGGTTTTTGTGTCTGCCGGTAGATGCGGTGCTACAAAGGGCAGTATACTTTTGCGGGCATTTTCCGACAAAAATTGCAGATAATAGGCCGAATCGCTGTGAAAATCGTATCCCAAGTAAAAGAGTTTGCTTGCGAAAATAAGCGATAAGTGTGTGTATTGCCCTATATTAGTGTGAAATGCATCGTTTAATTCTCCCGAAAATGAAAAACACCTTCTTTTTGATTGGTTTACTGCTGGCCCTGGGGGCTTGTAGTGAACAAGACGCAACTCAGGTATTGGTTCCAGCAGCCTATGCCGAAAGAATGGAAAAAGAAAGTGGTGTATTATTAGATGTGCGTACAGCAGAAGAGTTTGCCGAAGCCCATCTGGAGGGGGCTACACAGCTGGATTATTACGAAACAGATTCGTTTTCAGCGGCTTTAGATCAACTGGATAAGTCGAAAACCTACTATATCTACTGCCGCAGCGGCACCCGTTCCAGCAATGCGCAGGCGATGATGTATGAAAAGGGTTTTAAAGAAGTATACAATTTGGATGGCGGTATACTCGCCTGGCGCAAAGCGCAATTACCGGTAGTAACGCCTTAAGAGCGAGCCAACAGCATCGAAATGCGGTTTCGGATGGTATCAGCTAACGAACTGCTGATACATCTGCGTTCACACTTTTCGCGAACTACATCTTTGAATGTCCGTTCCGAATCGTATTTGTCCATACACTTGGAGCAGTATTTCACGTGCTCCAGAAATATAGGCACCTCATTCTCCGGCATCTCGCCGTCGAGATAGAGGGGTATCTTATCTACAACCTTCTGGCATGTATTGTCTTTCATGCTTCATCAACTTTATAACCCATTCGCTGGGCATACCCTTTAATCATCTCTTTCAACATATTCCGCGCCCTGTGCAAGCGCGAACGCACCGTTCCGATGGGTATGCCGATGATTTTCGACATCTCCTCGTAGGTAAAGCCTTCAATATCGCTCAACAGTATGATCAACCTAAAATCGACCGGTATGCTGTTGAGTGCTGTGCTGAGTTCGTCGCCTAAAACGCCGGAGAAAACTTCCGAGCGTAAATCGACGGTGGCGCTATAGTGAGCGTCTTCCGAATTGTAAATCTGCTCCACCTCTTCATAATCCGTTTTGTCGGGCTCTTTGCTCTTCTTGCGGAAATCGTTGATGAAGCTGTTTTTTAAGATGCGGAACAACCAGGCTTTGGCGTTGGTGCCTACTTGATAGGTTTCGATAAAACGGAAGGCCTTGAGATAGGTTTCCTGCACCAGGTCGTTGGCATCGTCTTCGTTCAGCGTAAGCCGGAAGGCGAAGTTGTACAGCGCATCCATCACGGGGTAAAACTCCGTTTCAAAAATGCGGTTCTTTTGACTGGCGGTCAGGGAACTCAAGGTGTTGTTTCGGGTGGTTATTGTATCGGACATCCGTTACCTCCTGGTAAACGGCTGGGCAAATATAACCATTCGGCTTTGCTTTACCCAGTCGGCTTAGGATTAACAGCCACTACCACATTAAGTTCCTTTCCTTACAGAATTAACTGATTCGCCAATTTTTTGCGCCAAATAAACAGCCCCTGGGTAGCTAAAATGGTAAATACTATAAATTGAACAGCCGTTACGGGCATGTCTTTATATAGATAGAGTGGAACCGAAACCACATCCACGATCAGCCAGGCATACCAATGTTCGATCCTTTTTTCGGCCATCCAGTACATGCCCGTGATAGCTACAGCGGTGGTGAATGAATCAATAAAGGGTACATCGCTGTCGGTATAGGTGTGCAGCAAAAAGTAGAGCAGCGGCAAGGCCAGGCCAAACATGCTCAGGCCAAGTATGAGTCGTTTTTGGTCCAATCGCCGAACCGGCAGTTCCAAGCCCGCCACCGGCCGCAACCAACGCCACCAGCCATAAACACTCAGCAAAAAGTACCAGGCATTGATACCGGCATCGGCATACAGTTTTACTTCAAGGCAGAGATAAACGTATAAAAGCACGCTTACGATACCAAAGGGGTAGGTGAGTATGCTCAGTTTGCGGGAATACCATACGCTTAAAATGCCGGTGATGGCGGCTATGGCTTCGAGTATGGGGAAGAGGTCTTGCATGATTCCGAGGCCGAAGATAACCCGAGTTTTTAACACGGAGTTCGCAAAGGTTAGGAGTTTCACGGAGCTTATGCTCTGCGAAACTTATTTAACTCCGTAGCCTCTGCGTTAAAAAAAGAATGTTGGAACATTAAAGGAAAAGATTTGGTTATTCCCCCAGTCGAAATAAAAGCCTAGCTTTGCACTAACAAATGAAAACCGCCGAAAATACCGCCAAAACTCAATTGCCAGCACCTGCCCTGGTCTGCGCAGCGGCTATGCTTTTCGGTTCATCCAACAAAGCCTTTATTAAGTAGCCTCCGTTAAGCTCAATTAACGGAGGGATTTCCCGGATAGCTCATTCGGAAATTAATGCGCACAGCGTATTCACTACTTAATTCTTAACCATGTTTTCCAATTTTATGAAGTGGGTCGGCCAACCTTTTGTGCTGACCTGGTTGCTTGTTATCAGCTTTTTTGTGGCCATCGGCGCCGCTATTCTCCTTCAATACATCGCGATTGGCTGGCTTTCGCTGCCTTTATTGCTAATATTTATGGCTGCTCACGACAGTCTGCAAACCAAACAAACCATCCGCCGCAACTATCCGCTGGCAGGGCGTTTGCGTTATTTGCTGGAGTCTATCCGCCCTGAAATACGCCAATACTTTTTCGAAAGCGAAAGCGACGGAAAACCCTTTAGCAAACGACAGCGCAGCCTGGTTTACCAGCGGGCTAAAAACGTAAAAGACACTGTTGCCTTTGGTATGCAGGACGACCCCAACCGCATTGGTTATGAGTGGGTAGCCCATTCCGTTTATCCCAAAAAAGCAGATCCGGCGAGTATGCGGGTTTGGGTGGGCAGCGATTTGAGTAAGCAGCCCTACCATGCGAGTCTGCTCAACATCAGCGCGATGAGTTATGGTGCCCTGAGTAAAAACGCCATTATGGCCCTCAACGGGGGTGCTGCCATGGGTGGTTTTGCGCACAATACGGGCGAGGGCGGAATCAGTCCGTATCACCTGCAGGGCGCCGACCTCATCTGGCAAATTGGTACCGGTTATTTCGGTTGTAGAACCGACGACGGCCAGTTTTCACCCGAAGCCTTTACCCAGAAAGCCAATCTGCCGCAGGTAAAAATGATTGAGATTAAGCTGTCGCAGGGCGCGAAGCCCGGTCATGGCGGTTTGTTGCCGGCCCACAAAAACACCCCTGAAATTGCCGCTATCCGACAATTGGAGCCCTATACCACGGTGCATTCGCCATCGGCCCACAGCACCTTTAGCGATCCCCATGGTTTGATATTATTCATTGATCAGCTGCGTCGTCTCAGCGGTGGCAAACCGGTGGGTATCAAATTGTGTATTGGGGTGAAGTCGGAATTTGAGGAAATGGTGAATTTGATGGCCGCTACCGGCATCTATCCCGATTTTATTACGGTAGATGGTGCCGAAGGCGGTACGGGCGCTGCGCCGCTGGAGTTTATGGACCACGTTGGTCTGACCCTGAATGAAGCCTTACCCTTCGTTTCAGCAACCCTGAAATATTACGGTTTGCGGGAGAAAGTCCGCGTAATTGCTTCCGGCAAGATCATTTCCGCCTTTGATATGGCCAAACAACTCGCTTCCGGCGCCGATTTATGTTATAGCGCACGTGGGATGATGTTCGCATTGGGCTGTATTCAGGCACTGCAGTGTGATAAAGACAGCTGTCCGGTAGGTGTTGCTACCCAAAACATACGCCTAGCCAACGGACTCGACGTAGCCGACAAACGCGTGCGGGTAAAAAACTTCCATACGAACACTCTAAAAGCACTCGCCGATTTAATGGGCGCCAGTGGTTTCGAAAAACCGGAAGACATCAATCCGGCGCAGTTTTTCAAACGTATCAGTCCCCAGGAAATCGTCTCTTTCGACAAATTAAACGAACACATTCAGCCCAGCGGTCAAAAATACGCTTTCAAAAATTTCACCAACAACTAAAATCAAGCACCATGAAACCAATCATAGAAAAATCAGAATTTCAATTGTTGCTCACCCGGATTAACCAATTGTACGACCAGGAAAAACGTCACGAAATCGCCCAACTCAGCGAAGAACTCCGTCGCGCCAAAGTGGTGAGCGAAGACAAAATGCCGGCTGACGTAGTGCGTTTGTTTTCGACCGTAAAGGTGGAGGTAGTCAGCGAAAAACGGGAGCTGGGTTTCACCATCGTTATGCCTGAAGAAGCCGATCTAAAAAGCCGTAAAATATCGATACTCGCGCCTATCGCCGTGGCATTGATTGGCTATAAAGTGGGCCAGGAAATCGAGTGGCACTTGGCCGGCAGCAAAAAACGCCTCCGTGTGCTCAGCGTAACGCGTACGCGGCATTTTAACACAGAGTACGCAAAGGTTTAAAGTTTCGCATAGCATAAGCTCTGCGAAACTCATCTAACTCAGTGGCCTCTGCGTTAAAAACTCAAGAAGCAAACAAGAGACAGTATCCCCAGCCTCCTCCTGGGGGAAATGCCCCACCCCCGCCAGGGTTTCAAATCGCCCTTCGGGAAATACGGCCTTCCACTTATCTCGCTGCTGCAAACCAATCACAGGGTCGGCAGCACCCCAGATGATTAAGGCAGGTAAATGCGCTAACTTTTCTTTTTGCTGCCACAGCTGGTCGAACCAGGGCTGGTCGTGGAGTAAGGAACGGGCAAAGGCCAGGGCGCCTTCGCGCTCTTTGTTGTTGGCGAAGAGTTTGCGGTAGTGCTTTTTGATGTGTTTTGACGGTTTTTGATTGCCAAAGGAGGTTGGTAATATAAAACGGGCTGAAAAATTAAGCTGACGGTATAAGAAGGGGAGCAGCGGACTTTTGAGCACCTTCCGCAATTTTTCATAATCGGGATCGCCTACACTGCTCCACAACCAGGAATTGAGCACAACCACCTGTTTTACCTTGTCGATATGCCGTTGTGCCCAAGCTAGGCCTATGGGACCACCAAAATCGTGGACGATGAGGGTGATATTTTGCAATTCGAGCTGGTTAATCAAGACATCCAGTCGTGAAATATGGGCTTCGAGACTGTAATCGCCGGTAAAAGGTTTGTCGGAGAGCCCAAAACCCAGCAAATCGGGGGCAATACAACGGTATTGGCTTGATAGCGCCTTGATTTGTGCCCGCCAATCAAACGACCAGGACGGGGTACCATGTAAAAAAAGCAGGACTTCGCCGTTGCCTTCGTCAACATAATGTAAACGGTGGTCGGCTACGTTTAGAAAATGAGGTGCGAAGGGGTATTCGTTGCGGTCGAGCCAGTTGGGATGGGTGTAAGGCGTGTTTTGCATGGCGATAATTTTCGACAAAACTCGCTAGCTGTGCGTTAAGCCAACTTGGTACAGACCAAGTTCAGATTTTAACCCGGTTGTAGAGTTTGCTGAAGTTGGTGGGGTCGATGCCCAGATAAGAGGCGATGTATTTATGGGGCACTTTCTGCAATAAATGCCCGCTCCGGCGACAAAAAAGCAGGTAGCGGGCCTCCATATCGAGGGTTTGCCACTCGATATGCCTTTGTATGAGCCCGGCCAGCACTTGTTCGGTGGCCTGACGCAAAAATCGTTCGAGTCCGGGCACCTCAGCCAGTAAAGTCTGGAGTTGGGTATAGGTTAGGGCATGTAAAACGCTGTCGGTTACACATTCGAGTCGGCTGTTGGCGGGTTGTTGCAGACTGAACGAATCGGGCAAAGCACAAAAACCCGGCGCATAACTAAACGCCAGCACCAGTGGCCGTCCGCCTTCCTCATACACCGACATCTGCACCCCGCTCTCCACCAAATACATCTCCTGCTGCACTTCGCCGGGTTGCACCAGCACATGGCCTTTCGCGAATTCCTTTTTGCGGGCGGATTGGAGGAGGAGGGTGATGAAATCGGGTTGCATGGGGTCAAACTAACGCAACTCCTGGATTATTGCCAAATTGTTCTTCTGTCACTTTCGATTTATACGGCATTTTAACACAGAGGTTCGCAAAGGTTTGGAGTTTCGCAGAGTTGACTCTGTGAAACTCTTTAAACTCCATGAACTCTGCGTTAAAACCGATGCCGTATAAGCAAAAATGTTTACATTTGCAGTGTGATACAGTTGTATGAAAAATATAAAGGCTTACATCCCGGGCTAATACTTAACCGGGAGCTAAAAAAGCGCCTTATTTCGCAGCGTTCTTTTGCTATGGCTATGGATGAGCATCCCCAAACGTTTAACGCCATAACCAAAGGGAAAAGAGGCGTTAGCACCCCATTGGCATTAAAAATTGAAAGCGCATTTGGCTGGGAGGAGGGCACGTTGGTCTTCTTGCAGGCCTATTACGATATCCAGAAAATAAAAGAAAAAGCGCCTCAAAAAACGCCTGATTTAACGCTAATCCGCAAATCCTTGTTTTGGGATACAGCTATTGAACAATTAAACTGGGAACGGCAGTATAAGGCCGTTATACAACGTGTTTTTGAACGTGGCAATGCGCAGGAAAAAGCAGAAATCGAGCGGTTTTATGGTGAGGAAAAAATAAAAATGGCGCTGGAAGAAGCCATTCGAAGGAGCCCCTATACCATCTATCGTCCGAATTAACCAACTGTTTAAAAGTGCTGTATTATACTGCCGTAAGCGATTTGCTCAAAGCAACCCTGACCACTTTAATGCGTTCGGAAGTTTTCGAATCCTTCCGATTGGTGGGAGGAACGGCATTGAGCCTTCAATTAGGACATCGATTATCGGTGGATATTGATTTGTTCAGCGACGCTCCCTATGATAGCATAAATTTTAATAGAATTAATGAATTTATAGAAACCAATTTCCCATATCATCATCATTTCTCTAATCTGCCTCCAGCACTGGGAAAGTCCTATACCATTGGAGCAAACCGGGAGCAAGCCATCAAACTGGATGTGTTTTATACCGACACATTCATTCAGCCGCCCTTAATTGAGGATGGTATCCGCATGGCAACAACCGAAGAGATCATAGCCATGAAATTAGATGTAGTACAGCGTGGCGGACGGAAAAAGGACTTCTGGGATTTACATGAGCTATTTACTAAACATTCCCTCTCCGAGATGTTATCGCTACATCAACAACGTTACCCCTACACCCATGATGCGGCACTTATTTTGCAAAACCTTACCCATTTCGTTCTGGCAGACGATGATTTTGACCCCATATGTTTGCGGGGCAAATATTGGGTATTCATCAAGGAGGATATTAAAGAAAATGTTGATGCCTTTTTGAAGCTTTAATCTGTTCTTGGATCTTGACAGAATTCGTCCTTCTATGCATCTCGGTTCATGTCATCGACTGCGCTCCAACATGGCGCGATGACCGGGGCTTGGTGTAAAAACGCCGTTTAACCAAAAACTCCGTTTAGCCGAATTCCGCACAAAAGCCACTGGCTGTTTGGCAAAACTGGCTGTTTGGGTAACTCTAAGCAATTTTACCCATAAGCAATAAGGCCTGACAATAAAGCCAAGCCTTTAATATGCTATTGAAAATGATGTCTCTCCATCAAGACACCACCCCAACCTTATAACATTATAACCTTAGAACCTTATAACCGGCCTAGGTGAGTTTGGTCTTCACCTCCACACGCTCGTAACCTTCGATGATGTCGCCCACCGCGATGTCGTTGAAGCCTGCGATGTTCAGACCACATTCGTAGCCCGTCAGTACTTCTTTTACATCGTCTTTGAAACGTTTCAGCGACTCGAGCTCGCCGGTATGGATCACCACACCGTCGCGGAGTATGCGGACTTTCGTATTGCGGTTGATTTTACCATCCAAAACCATACAACCGGCGATGGTGCCGACTTTGCTGATTTTGAAGGTTTCGCGTATCTCTACATTACACACTACTTTCTCTTCGAAAGTCGGTGCCAACATACCCTCCATCGCGAGTTTGATCTCTTCGATGGCGTCGTAAATGATGCTGTAAGTACGGATGTCGATTTCTTCCTGTTCGGCCAAGCGGCGTACAGAGGCCAACGGACGAACCTGGAAGCCGATGATGATGGCATCCGAAGCGGAAGCGAGCATAACGTCGGTTTCGGAGATCTGACCCACACCTTTGTGGATGACGTTCACCTGAATCTGGTCTTTCGACAGCTTCATGAGTGAATCACTGAGGGCTTCTACCGAACCATCCACGTCGCCTTTCACGATGAGGTTGAGTTCGCGGAAGTTGCCAATCGCCAAACGACGACCGATCTCATCCAGTGTAATATGTTTTTTGGTGCGCATGCCCTGCTCACGGATGAGCTGCTGGCGGCGGGTGGCAATGTCTTTGGCTACGGCATCGTTTTCGGTCACGTAGAACTTATCACCGGCAGTAGGCGAGGTGTTGAAGCCCAATATCTGCACCGGTTGTGATGGTCCGGCTTTCGTAACTTTTTGTCCGCGCTCATTTTGCATGGCTTTCACCTTACCAAAATGTGCACCGGCCAATATCGGATCACCCATGCGGATGGTACCACTCTGTATGAGTACGGTGGCTACCACACCACGGCCTTTATCCAACGACGATTCTACCACTGTTCCGGTAGCACGACGGGTTGGATCGGCTTTGAGCTCGAGCAATTCGGCTTCTAACAATACTTTTTCGAGCAACAGGTCGATATTTAAACCTTTTTTGGCCGAAATTTCCTGCTCCTGGTATTTACCACCCCAGCTCTCTACGAGTATGTTCATCATCGAGAGTTGTTCGCGGATTTTATCTGCATTGGCTTCTGCGCGGTCGATTTTGTTGTAAGCAAAAATGATAGGCGCGCCGGCGGCCTGGGCATGACTGATGGCCTCTTTAGTTTGTGGCATTACGCTATCATCGGCAGCAATAACTACCACGACGATATCGGTAACCTTAGCACCCCGTGCACGCATGGCGGTAAACGCTTCGTGACCCGGTGTATCGAGGAAAGTAATGCTTTTGCCGTCTTTCAGCTGCACCTCATAGGCACCAATGTGCTGGGTGATACCACCCGCCTCACCGGCGATGACATTGGTGTCGCGGATATAGTCAAGTAAAGAGGTTTTACCGTGGTCGACGTGTCCCATGATGGTCACGATAGGCGAACGGTGCACCAATTTATCCGGATCTTCCTCTTCTTCGAGCTGTGGCTCGTTTTCTTCTGCAGAGATAAAGCTAATATCGTAACCAAACTCATCGGCCACGAGGGTGATGGTTTCGGCATCGAGGCGCTGGTTGATGGTTACCACCAATCCGAGCGAGAAACAGTTCATGATTACATCGCCTACAGCCACGTCCATCAACTGGGCGAGTTCGCCGGTGGTGAGGAATTCGGTGACCTGCAGTTTGATTTTTTCGCCGTCCGGCATTTCATGTCCGCCATCAGCATTACGCTCATTACGGCCTTTTTTGGCGAATTTACCCCGTCCGCGGGTGTTGCCACCTTGCAAGCGGGCCATGGTAGCCTTGATCTGGTCCTGAATTTCCTTTTCGGTAGGCTCGGCTTTAGCGGCGGGTATACCTGTGCTCGGACCGCGGTCGTTGCGGCGGTTACCCGGACCTCCAGGGCCACCTGGGCCACGGTTTGGTCCGCCTGGGCCACGATTTGGACCACCTGCTCCGGCAGGACGGTTGTTATCGCGATTTCCGCCGCCGCCACCTGCTGCTGGTGTGCTACCGGCTGGGGCTGGCGAACCTGGTGTAGTGCCGTCTTTGCGTTTGCGCTTACGGCGGCTCACCGCGTCGTCGCTCGAGCTGGCAACAGGTTTGCGTTTTTCGAATTGGGTAAGATCTATTTTTCCTAAAACGGTGGTTCCTTTCAGGCGGTCGGCCGAAGCGCGTACTACGGCTTCGTCTTCCGGTGAGATAGGGGTTTCAGGGGTATCTTCGGCCTTAGGCGTAGGTTTTGGAGCCGGCGTTTTAGGTGCATCAGGCTTTTCCATAACCGGTGCACCCTTTTTAGGGCCTTCACCTTTGGGGAGTTGTGCTTTTTGCGGGCGCGACTGGCCAATAGCACCTAAATCGATGGTCCGCAATACTTTGCTGGCCGGTTTAGCTTCGGCAGCAGGTGCAGGGACTTCTTTCGGGGCTTCTGGGGCCGGTTCGGCGGCTTTGGGTGCTACTGGAGCGGCAGGAGCAGGTTTTTCAACCACTTCTTCCACTGCTTTTTTCACTTCAGGAGCAGGCGCGGCAGGGGCCGGTGCTTCTTCCGTTTTTTCTTTGGGAGCCGGAGCTGCTTTCGGTGTTTCGACCGGGGCAGGTGCCGGGGTTTCTACAGGCGCAGGGGCGGCTTCGGCAGCGGCGGCAGCCTTAGCGGCAGGGTTCATGCCTTTAATCAGCACTTCTTCCTGCTCTTTTTCTGCGGGAGCTGCAGCAGCAAAGTCTTTGTTGTCGAGGACGACATCGGCTTTGGTCTGGCGTCCGATCGAGATCTGGGCCGCCTGCTCCTTCATCTTTTTGTCCTGACCGAAATCGCGCATCAGAACCGCGTACATCTCATCCGTGATTTTGGCATTGGGGTTGTTGTCCACGTCGAAGCCCTTCTTCGAGAGGTGCTCTGCCACATGCCCTACACTGATGTTGAACTCGGTTGCCGCTTTTTTGATCCTGATACTACCTTCTGACATTCCTGTTAATTACTAATTGACAAATTTCGCTTATTCCCTGCGATTATTCGAACTCGGCTTTGATGATGTCCAGGATCTCCTGAACCGTCTCTTCTTCGAGCTCGGTGCGGCGCACCAGCTCATCTTTACCTAATTCCAATACCGAACGGGCCGTGTCGCAGCCGATACCTTTCAACTCGTCGAGTATCCAGGTGTCGATTTCGTCTGCAAACTCGTCGAGGTCGATATCACTGTCGCTATC
>Ga0172380_10007299_pt1 | contig 12449 bp, 6 predicted proteins | sample Leawe162metaG_FD_119747 | JGI IMG/M metagenome (GOLD analysis project Ga0172380, IMG submission 119747) | Leachate microbial communities from a municipal landfill in Southern Ontario, Canada - Leachate well 162 metaG | ecosystem: Engineered > Solid waste > Landfill > Unclassified | place...
ACGGCGTGCGCGCAAAGTTCACCATTTTCCAGGCGCAATACCAGGACGGCGACTGGTACTGCAACGGCGGCCGGGGCACGAACAACTTCGACCAGAGCGCCCTTAAAAACCTCATGTTCCAGATCCGCCAGTGGTCCAAGGACCGCATCGACGCCCAGGTAACGCCGGCCATCCTGGATATCGGCACCGACCAGATTTTCACCCTCAAGCCGCCCTTTGTCTACCTCACCGGCCACAAGGATTTCAAATTCCTTGACCGGGAAGTGAAAAACCTGCGCGATTACCTCACGCTCGGCGGCTGCGTCTGGGCCGACAGCGCCCTCGCCGGGCGCCGCTCGCGCTTCGACATAGCCTTCCGGCGCGAAATCAAGCGCGTCCTCCCGGACCGCGATTTTGAAATAGTCAATCCCGACCACGAAATGTTCGGGACGTTTTTCGCGGACATCACCCTCCCCACCGGCATGAATTTCTACCAGGAGCCGGCCGAAATCATCAACGTCGGCGAGGAGCTGGCGGTGCTCTACACGCTGAACGGCTACGGACACTTCTGGGAGACGCGTCTCAATCGCGACGGCAAGATCGAGTGGAGCCGCGTAAACCTTTCCAATCCCGGCGGAAGGCCGGTCTGGTCCTGGGTCTACGGCCCGCACCTCTCCACGCCGCGCGCGGTTTCCGGGGTCATTTACCGCAACGTCAACGACAACACCGTGCGCGACAACTACAAGTTCGGCATCAACGTCGTGGTGCACCTGCTCACGCGCTACCAGAAGCATTTCCGTTTCCTTCCCAAGGAGCTGCCGGCCGCGGGCGAAGGCGGCATGAGAAAACCAGTAAAGAAGGAAGAAGAGCAGGAGCTCGAGGAAACGCCTGAAAAAGAAAAGCCGAAGCGGGTGCACCATACGATCGGCGCCAAGCCGGATGAAAGTTCAACCGCCAAGCCGGCCGCGGATAAAAAATAAATGATTAATCAATTTTTGCCCGGTATTTTGCTTTCGCTGGCGCTTGCCGCCGCATCAAGCCTTTCAGCCTCCGCCCAGGGTATAACCGCCGCCGGGGAAGACCTTTTTCCCGCCAACCTGAGCGGGGAGGACACGGTCCCGCTCGCCAACCTCTGGGACGGCGTTGACAGCGAAAACGACCTGCGCGTGAGCGTGATGTCTTCGCCGGTACTGAACGACATCGGCAACATGGTAGATACGGATATCCCCTCCTTCCCGAACGCGGCCGATATGAACGGCGACGGGCTCAAAGACCTGGTCGTGGCCGAAACCAAGGGGTTCGTGTGGATTTACCTCAATTCCGGAACCAAGGGGAAGCCGCAGTTCACCACCGGCACCTTCGTGCCGACCTTCATCGGCTGGGTCTCCAAAATCAACGTCTTTGACTGGGACAACGACGGCGACAACGATATCGTCATCGGCACTTTTTACGGTGATGTGGCCGTGCTGCTTAACCTGGGCAGCAAGCAGCAATGGCGTTTCACCCGCAAGATGGCCGCGCCGCGCTACCTCGAGCCGACCTTCAATATCGAGGACCCCCAGGACCGCCTGCCCCAGCTCATGATCGGCAAAAACCCCATGATCAAGGGCAACTACCTTTCTCCCTGGGTGTGCGACTGGAACAAGGACGGCAAGCCCGACCTGCTCCTGGGCGAAGGAACCTATTCGGCCAACAGCATCCGCATGTTCGTGAACAGCGGCTCGCGCACCAAGCCGGTCTTCAGCGAGGAGCGCGAGTTTTACCTGGCCTACGGCGAGGGCGCGGAGCAGCTGACCCCCTGCGTGGCGGACTACAACGGCGACGGGCTTGACGACCTGATCGTCGGCACGCGCACCGGCCAGATCCGGCTCCACAAGGGCACCAAAAAAGCGGTGGACGACAAGGACTTCGTGGCCGCCGCGCGCGGCAACCTCGCCCCGGCCATCCTTGAGTTTGACGGCAACCTCAAGATAGGCGACAAGGAGATTTTCGACAAGATGTCGAACTGCTACCCCTGCGACTGGAACGATGACGGATTGATGGACCTCGTGCTCGGGTCCACAAAGGGCAAGGTATACGTCGCCCTCAACTCCGGCACCAAGACCGAGCCCAAGTTCGACTCGGCCGCGCCCGTAAAGGGCACCGACGTGCAGAAGGACATGCTCGCCCCGGCCAACTGGGTGGGCGGCATCATGCGCGTGCTCTGGGAAAATTTCCTCGGCGGCTTCTGCAACACGGCCACCCTCCTCTCGGCCGAGAAGGAAGTCATGCTCAAGCCCGGTTTCCCCACCAGGCCGGCTTCGGGCAATTACTTCATGTATTTCCGCTACGTGAACAACTACCCGGGCTGGATCCGCAACAACCTTTCTTACGCGCGGACCATCAACCCCAACACGAGCATCGAGCAGGTATCCGGCGCGCAAATGGTCTACCCGCATCCTTCCGCCAACCGTATCAACCTCGGTTTGAACAAGAAATACGAGCTTTCATTTTCCACCGTCCTCGATGGCCGGCCCGCCATCTGGCGCCTCTGGACAATCGAGACCACTTTCCCCGGCTCCGACGTGGAGCCGCCGCGGCATGAATACCGCGAAGTCAACGGCACCATCCCCCCTTCCTCAACCTGGGTCAAGCGCAACTACAAGTTCAAATGCCCCTGCACGGTGCAGACCAACCAGAGCTTTAATTTCTTCTTCCGGATGGGCGAGGGCGAGTCCAAGTTCCTCGTGGACGGCCTCAGCCTGAAGGAAACTGACAAGTAAACCTATTTTCAAAGCCTTCTGCCTTTGTTCCTTTTTTGCCTGAATATGCGCCATGCCTGTCCCTTTTGTCCATCTCCACGTCCACACCAGCTACAGCCTCCTGGACGGCGCCGCGCGGATTGACCAGCTCATAGAAACCGCCGCCGCGCTCGGCCAGAAGGCCCTGGCCATCACCGACCACGGCGTCATGTTCGGCATAGTGGAATTTTACCGGGCAGCCGTCGCCAAGGGAATCAAGCCTATCATCGGCTGCGAGGTCTACGTCGCGGCAGGCAGCCGTCATGACCGGAAATCGGAATTCGGCAAGTCGCAGTCCAATCATCTTGTCCTCCTGGCCGAGGACCAGGCCGGATACGCCAACCTGACCAGGCTGGCCACCGCGGCGCAGCTCGAGGGCTTCTACTACAAGCCCCGCATAGACCTGGAACTGCTCGCCGAGTGCCGCCAGGGCCTCATAGCCCTCTCGGCCTGCCTCAAGGGCAAAATCCCGGAACAGCTCCTGGCCGGGAACAGCGCCGGGGCCCTCCAAACCGCCGGGCAGATTTCCGAAATAATGGGCAAAAACAATTTCTTCATCGAGCTCCAGGACCACGGCCTCCCGGACCAGAAAACCGTCAACCGCGGCCTGCTCGACCTGGCCCGTAAAACCGGCCTCCCCCTCGTGGCCACCAACGACGTCCACTACCTTAAAAAGGACCACTCCACCGCGCACGACGTCCTCCTCTGCCTGCAAACCGGCACCGTCCTTTCCGATCCCAAACGCATGCGCTACGGGTCCAGCGAATTTTTCCTCAAGAGCGGCCGGGAAATGGAGGCCCTTTTCGGAGAACAGCCCGGGGCCCTGGCCAACACGGTCGAAATCGGGCACCGCTGCAACGTGGAGTTCCGTTTCAACGAGTCGCATTTCCCTAAATTCTCCGTGCCCGGCGGCCGTTCCGCCGAGGAATACATGCGCGAGCTGTGCCGCGAAGGCATCAGTAAACGCTACGGCATCGCCAATCCCTCCCAACCCCGCGATAAGCGCGAAAAGGAAATAACGGAGCGGCTGGAATACGAAATCGGCGTTATCGTCAAGACCAACTTTGTGGACTATTTCCTCGTCGTGTGGGATTTCGTCCGTTTTGCCCGCGAGCATAAAATCCCGGTCGGGCCGGGGCGCGGCTCCGGGGCCGGGAGCCTGGTGTCCTACGCCCTCGGCATCACCGGCGTGGACCCGCTGCGCTACAATCTCATTTTCGAGCGGTTCCTGAATCCCAAACGCATCTCTCCCCCGGATTTCGACATAGATTTCTGCCAGTTCCGGCGGCAGGAAGTCATTGACTACGTCCGGGAAAAATACGGGCGCGACAACGTGGCCCAGATCATAACTTTCGGCTCGCTCGGCGCGCGCACCGTCATCCGCGACGTGGGCCGCGTGCTCGAGATACCCCTGGATGACTGCAACCGCTACGCCAAAATGGTGCCGGAAGTGGTGGATATCGAACTTGAAAAGGCCCAGGAGCAGAACCCGGAATTCAGGAAAGTTTGCCGCGAGGAGGAAAACGCCCGCAAGATCATGCGGCACGCAGTTGTGCTCGAGGGACTTTTCCGCCACGCCGGCGTCCATGCGGCCGGGGTGGTCATCAGCAAGGAGCCGCTCTCCCGCATGATACCCCTGGCCAAGGACAAGGACGGCCAGGTCATCACCCAGTTCAGCAAGGACCACGTCGAGGCGCTGGGACTCCTGAAGGCCGATTTCCTTGGGCTGACAACGCTCAGCGTCATGGAGGAGACGGTGAAGCTTATCGCCCAGACAAAGGGCGCCGCACCCGACATAGACAAGATACCCTTCGACGACGAAAAGACATTCGCCCTTTGCCAGCGCGGCGACACGATCGGCGTGTTCCAGCTTGAAAGCCGGGGCATGCGCGACCTGGTGCGCCGCATCGGCCTGAACCGCATCGAGGACTTGATCGCCATGATCGCCCTCTACCGGCCCGGCCCGATGAACATGCTCGACAAGTACGTGGAGTGCAAAACCGGCCGGACCAAAATCACTTACGACGATCCCCGCCTCGAGCCCATCCTCTCCGAAACTTACGGCGTGCTCCTCTACCAGGAACAGGTCCAGCAGGCCGCGCACGTGCTGGCCGGCTTCAGCCTGGGCGACGGCGACATCCTGCGGCGCGCCATGGGCAAAAAGAAGCCGGAGGAAATGGAAAGCCAGCGGCAGAAATTCATCGAGGGCTGCCGCAAGACCGGTGGCCTGACGGCGCACAAGGCCGAAAAGATTTTTGACAACATCGCCAAGTTCGCCGGCTACGGCTTCAACAAGTCGCACAGCACCGGCTACGCCGTCATCGCCTACCAGACCGCCTACCTCAAGGCCCACTACCCGGAGGAATTCATGGCGGCCCTGCTCTCGAGCGAAATCAGCGGCAACACCAAGAAAATGCCGCTCTTCATCGGCGAGGCCCGCGCCATGGGCATTGAAATCCTGCCGCCGGACGTAAACAAGAGCGCGCCCAGGTTCATGCCCCTGGAAAAATCCATCCGCTTCGGCCTGGCCGGCGTCAAGAACATCGGCGAGGGCGCGGCCGAGGCGATTGTGGCGGAAAGGGAAAAGAACGGGCCTTTCCTGAGCCTGGCCGATTTCTGCACGCGCATGGAATCCAAGTTTGTAAACCGCAAGGTGCTGGAGACGCTGGTCAGCTGCGGCGCTTTCGACAGTTTCGGCGCGCACCGCGCGCAGATGTTCGGAGCCATCGACAGCGCCCTGAAGCGCGCCGCCTCGATCCAGCGCGACCGGCTGTCCGGCCAGGGAAACCTTTTCGACGGCCTTGAGCAGCCATCCGCTTCAAACGGGCTCGATGCCATGCCCGACTGCGCGCCGTGGCATGAGAGCAAGATGCTGGCGGACGAAAAGGAGCTGCTCGGCGTTTACATGAGCGGCCATCCCCTGTCCCAGCACGAAAAGCTGCTCCGGCTCTACTGCCTGACAACCGTGAGCGGCCTGGCGGAGCTGGAAGATAACTCCATGACCCGCATCGGAGGCGTGCTCGAAAAGGTGGAACGGAAAGTGTCCAGGGAAAACAAGCCGTATGCCACCCTCCGGATAGAGGATATTGACGGCACGCTCGATGCCATCATCTTCAACCAGAACCTGCAGGAATACGACAAGGTTCTTGTGGAGGGCGCGCTCGTGCTGGCCTGCGGCCAGATTTCCCGGAAAGATGAACAGACCCGTATGTTCGTGCAGGAAATCTACCCGCTCGAGGAGGCCCCGCGCCTGTTTGCCGAGCGCCTGAGCATCCACATGCCGGCCGGCTCAGTCAATGAAGTCCTGCTCCGCGACATAGGCGCGCTGATGAAGCAGCACCCCGGGGCCACGCCGGTTTGTTTCTGCCTCCAGTTCCAGAAGGGCGAGGAAATTTTTATCGGCGGCGGGCACGAGTACCGCGTCACTCCCGATGCGGCCCTCATTGCCGGATTGGAGCACATCATCGGCGAAGAAAGCGTTTACGTGGCCGTGCTCAGCAGACCCTGCCGCAAGGCCGATACGGGCCGGAAATACAACGGCGGCCGCCGTTGATCCGGCGCACATTTGTGGCTGGCGCGAGTTTTTTGTAACCCCTCAGTTATGTGGGGCTGATTGTCATTCCCGACCCGGTCCGGCCTCCCGCCGTCGCGCAGCCCGCTATGGTTGGCGAAGGACGGTCGTAGCCAGAAGGCTTACTTCGGCGGAGCAGGCACGGGAATCCAGAAAATCTCATCTATGTACCCCAATAACTGAGTCATGACAGTTTTTTCTTGATTTCCGTTTTGTTATGTTGTCTAATACGGAAAGATTTAAGTCATTAACATTTTTGGGAGGTGCCCGATGAAAGCCAGATCATACCTTGTTTTGGTTCTTGCCTTGGCCGCGCTTACAATTCCCGCCGGGAAAAATGCTTCGGCCGCCGGGCGTGCCAGGGGTGCGGATACTTTTCTCATCGTCCCCGCCCGGCCGGGCATTTTAAACCTGGCTTTCGACATGGAATACATGCGCGATGTTACGGTGGTATCCTTCCGCACGCCGGCCGCACCCGCCAGGGGCAAAGCCGCGGCGCACAAGGCCGCCGCCGTCCCGGCGCAGACGCTGATCCATGTCTGGAGCGGCAGGGAATGGCAGTACGTTCCCCTGGATGACTTCTGCATGGCCAGCTTTGCCGGGGCATCGCCCAAAAAGGCAATCCTGGTCGGCGACGATCAGACCGTGCCCAAATCCCTCCTGCAGGGCATGGTGTGGCCCTGCAAGGTGGAAAGGCTGACAACCCTGGACACTGCCGTTTTGCTCAACGGGCTCGACAAGCATTTTGAATTCAGCTCGCGCGAATGGAAAAGCCTGGCCGACAAATATAACCTGCATTTGGAGGACGTGAACGCGCCCAGGCGCGAGTTTAATTATTACACCGTGCCCCGCTCCAAGCTCCCCCTGGAAACACATGAATTCAAGCAGGAGAAGGGCGAAGCTCCCCCGGCCGTCCTGATTGAAAAACCGGAATCCCAGGCGCCCGCCAGGGATACCAAGCCGGCCGAAAAGCCCTGGATCAAGTAATACCGGGATTATCCGCGGGCCCGATGAAGCGCAGGTTGGCGCGAAAATGGTGCCGGCCAGGCTTGATCAGGAATTCAGGATGGATGTTCGGCTGCCAGCCAGAATCTCCACCCAAGCCCGAGTGCCGGCCATCCACGCACAGATATATTTTACCGTCCGGGACCAGCTTGTAGTCGTGGTCGGCCCGGAAGAGCTGCTCAGTTGAAAACGGCAGGGCGCTGAAATGAAAAAGCTTCCCGGCGCCGATTCTCAGCCCCGCGCCCGTTTCATCCTTAAGCGCCAGCCAGCGCACGCCGGTTTTGCCGCCGTTTTCCTGGGGAAAAATGTAGGGAACGTATTGCTTTTCCACCGGGCTTGAGTATCTGCCAACCATGGCGCTCTTACTGCGGTCCGGGTAATTCTCGTGCGGCCCGCGGCCGTGCCACTCCAGGTGCCGGAAGGCGGGCGCCAAAACCATTTCCCAGCCCACCCGCGGCAGCGGCGGGAGAGATTGATCGGCCCGGGCAAGCAGGTGGATCATGATTTCACCTTTTCCATTTATGAAATAGGTCATCGTGCAACGCAGAGCGGCTTTTCTGCCGGCAGCCGCCAGGTTTGTTTCGATTTTCACCATCACTTCCGAAGAACTCAAACGTTTTATCGAGGCGGCCTCCACCCTACGCTCCAGCCGGCCCAGCCCGGCCTCCAGCCAGCGCCGTCCATACTGGGATCCGCCTCCGCTCCCGTAATCTATGTCCGTGGGCACGCGGAAAAAATGCTCCCGCGGTCCGCGGGCAATGTATTCGTGCCCCCCTTTCCTGAGCGACGCAATCTGCCCTTCCGCCCGGTCAATAACCAATGCGAACTCATCGCCCCCGATTACCCATTCCGACTTCTTCACATGGAGTTCCAAGGCCGCGGTTTTTCCGGCAGAAGCCTTCATCGGGAGCCTGCCGGCCGGCAGAGGAAACTGATCCCACGCCACGACGTGCCCCTTCCGCGCCCACGGCATTGCGCGCGCCAGGCAGAACCGCACGTTCAGCATGTATTCGCCGTAATCCCGCGGAAGCCTGAACGGCACCCGCAGGTTGGCCGCGCCGTTTATCATTGCCCGCTCATTTTTGCCGGCCTGGATGCCGCGCCAGGCGCCTTCCGCAGCAACATCCAGCGGCTTGATCCGGCCGGATTGAACCGGCAGGCCGTTTTTGAGCAATTCCCATTCGATGTCGAGGTAATCCAAATTCAAGGCCAGGTGCCTGTTGACCACCTTCAGCCTGCCGGCCAGCAGTTCCCTGTTGTTCAGGGCAAACAAGCGGACCGGCGCCTGGACTTTCTTTATTTCAATCGCGCCGGGTTTCGGGCGCAAGTCGGGCCAGACTATTCCGTTCAAACACATGCGATTGACGTGCGCTGGCTCATCGGCCGGGTCGCCGTATTCCCAGATTTTCCTTCCGTCGGGCAGCGTTTTTTCCAGGGCCTTGTCGGCCCAATCCCAGATAAAACCGCCCTGGAAACGGGGGAGTTCGTCCACAAGCTCCCAGTACTTGAAGACGTTCCCGTTGCTGTTGCCCTTGGCGTAGGAATATTCGCATAGTATCGCCGGTCGTTTTTCATCGGGGCGCGCCAGCCTCTTGCGGATTGAATCAACGGAGGCGTACATCGGCGCCCAGATGTCGCTGATCTCCGGCCCCGGGTCGCCGCTTTCATATTGGACCGGGCGGGTCGGGTCATAGTGGCGGAGCCACGCGGCCATGGCCGAGTGGTGCGGGCCGCGATACGACTCGTTTCCGAGCGACCATGTGATAATGCAGGGATGGTTCTTGTCCCGCAACGCCATGCGCGTCGCGCGCGCCAGGTAAGCGCCGGCCCAGGCCGGGTCGTTGGAAAGTTTTCCCCAGACCCCGTGCGTTTCGATGTTGGCCTCGGCCACCAGGTATATCCCGTGTACATCGCAGAGGTCATGCCAGCGCGAATCGTCGGGGTAGTGGCAGGTGCGCACCGCGTTGAAGTTAAGCTGTTTCATCGCCTTGATGTCGGCCGCCATGTCTTCCACGGTCAGCGCCCGACCGCGGACCGGGTGATGCTCGTGCCGGTTCACCCCGCGGATGACAAGCCTTTTTCCGTTCAGCAGCAGCACGCCATCCCGGATTTCAACCTGCCGGAATCCAACCCGGCATGATTCGCATTCTATTATTTTCCCTCCCCTCCCCCTGAGAGTAAGGGTAAGCGTATAGAGATAGGGCGTCTCGGCCGTCCAGTGCCTTGGCCGCCTTATTTTCTGCGTCAACACCAGGCCTTCAGAGTCCGCGCCCAGGACCGCATCCAGGGATTTGCCGCATACTTTCCTGCCGTTCCGATCGTAAAGCCTGGCCTCGAGCCGGTATTCTTCCTTGCCGGCCATTGGATTGAGCCACGCCCGGACATCCAGCACGGCATCGCGGTAATTCCGGTCAAAGAGCGTGCGCACTGAAAAATCACGCAGGTGAATTTGCGGCTTGGAGAAAAGAAACACATCGCGCTGGAGCCCGCTCATCTGCCAGTAATCCTGGTCTTCGAGGTAAGTTCCCGCGCAGTAACGCAGCACGCGCACGCCGAGGATGTTTTTTCCGGCCTTGACGCAATCGGTCAGGTCGAATTCCGCCGGCAGGCGGCTGTCCTGGCTTGATCCTATTTCCCGGCCGTTGATCCAGACGTAACAGCAGGAGTCGGCCGAGCCGATTGAAAGATAAACCCTGCGCCCGCGCCAGCTTTTCGGAATGGTGAAAGCGCGCCGGTAAAACCCGGTCGGGTTTTCCGCCGGCACGAAGGGCGGATTGGGATTTTTGAAAGGATACGGAACATTGGTGTAGATCGGCCGGTCGTAGCCCTGCATCTGCCAGTTGCCCGGCACGGTGATATCGGCGCAGGAGGAGTCGTCATAATCCGGGCTGAAAAATCCGGAAGGCATCTTTGCGGGATCGGTCGCATAATGAAATTTCCAGGCACCGTTCAGGCACCGGACGAAAGGCGAAGACTGCCGGTCGCACTTCCGCGCGCTTTTTTCATCGGCAAACGCCCCCCAGGGGCTGTGCGCCATCTCGCGAGCGCGCCCGAAAAACTGCGGATCTTCCCAGTCATGCATTTTGGGCATAGGCGTGTTTTTTTCTCCGTAAATTCGCTTAGCTTATGCTTTTTTTATGAAATTCCTCCCATACGGCCATTTCGACACCGTGTTTTACGATTTTAAATATTTAAATATCTCGATCTGATGCAGATGAATAATATTTGGATATTACTTTGTCAGTTTTTTGCTTTGCGGCTGTTTGAGATAATTTTCGCCGGTGGTTACCTTTTTGCCGCTTTTACGCTCAAGTTCTTTGCGCGCATTTCCGGCGACAGTCCCGCCCTCCACGGCCGCCTGTTTGTTCTCATCAAATCCCCGCGCGTCCCGGTTCACGGTAATTTCTTTTGTGGAAGCCTCGCCAAGCATGGAAAAGATAAGCTCCAGGTCAGTCATATGGTCCCGCAGGTTCTCCCGCTTCAGTTCCTTAAGGTTTTTATATTGCGAAGGAGTAAGGCCAAAGGTTGCCCTGGATATTTCCGCCGTAAGAATCTCGTATTCTTTGGGCTCTTTGACTTCCCGCTTTTTCCACTGGTCGGTAAGTTCCTCACGGATGGCGATGCCCCGCATGCGTTTTTCAATCCATTCGTCGCTGTAGCCCTTGGCCTTGTATAAAGCGCGTGTTCTTTTGGTGGCCAGTTCCGGATCTTCTATTTCCTGCACCCTTTCATACCCCACCCGCGCCAGCCATCTTTTAAACGGCTCGGCTTTGGGCGAGGGTATGGATTGAATAATGCGGAAAAGTCCTTCGGTATTGGCGCAATCGGTTTCTCTCATTTTTCCGTCTGGTGCTTCCAATTTCAACCCGTGACAAAACGTCACGACTTCGCTGCCTTCTTCCGTAAGCCGCTGTTTCAATTTCCGCCAATAAGCGCCCGCGTCAGCGCTATCCGTTAGCGCCCCGCACACATCCACAACCGAAAACCACCATTCATTATTAAGAATGACTTTCCTGATTTCTTTTTTTCTGAAAACAGCGATTCTAGTTGCAGGCGCAATTTGCTTCGTCATTTGTACCCCCTCCGAAAATTCATTTTTTCCTTCTTTGCCCAATCAATAAACACATAGGCAATTCACAAGCTGATTGTTTTTCAGTTTAGCAGTTTATTCTCATCCGCGAAGCTGTAAAACCTGTTATCGCCGATGACGAGGTGGTCGAGGAGGCGGATTTGCATGGTTTTGCAGGCCTGGGCCAGTTCCCTCGTGAAGGCCGCGTCTTCCGCGCTTGGCTTGGGATCGCCGGAGGGGTGGTTGTGGGCGCAGATGATGGAGGCGGCAAATTTCTGCAGCGCGGCGTGGATGATTTCCCGCACGATCGGCATGGCGCGGTCAACCGTGCCGCAGGCCGCATCCGCAATATCAATAATTCCGTTCTTGCTGTCGAGATAAACGACTTTAAATGTCTCGTTTTTTAAATCCCGCATTTGCGGCATGATGATCCTTGCCATGTCGCCTGCCGAGGCTATTTTATCCCTGGCCTTGTTTGCCTCATCCTCGCGAAACCGCCGGCCGATTTCAATGGCCGCCTTGATTTGCGCGATCTTCGCCGCCCCGAGCCCCTTGATCTGTTTCCAGTCCCGCGCATCGGTGTGGCCCATGTTCCGGAAGGTTCCGAATTTGTCCAGTATGCTCCTGGCCAGATCTATCGCACTGGCGCCCCTGATGCCCGTGCGCAACAAGATCGCCAGCAGCTCGGAATTGCTCAAAGAGCGCTCGCCGTTCTTCAATAATTTTTCCCTGGGCCGGTCGGCCTGCGGCCAGGATTTTATTCCGGATTGTTGCTTGTTTGGCGCCATTGCTGCCTATCCAACCTGAAGGGCCAGGGGCATTATTAATCGGATCTGGATTCCCGTTTCCACCCAGACTTCACCAAAGGCTTCGCCGAGGCAAGCGGGAATGACACAAAAACCAAAGGAATGATTGTAACAAAAACACTCTTGGCCAAAATAATTTTTAAAACTGATAGAAAAAAGCTCCGGTTTGGGTTAAAACGATCATGATCAAAAACAGATCGAGCGGCTTAAGCGAGCCGTTTAACCAACAAACCGGAGTG
>Ga0172380_10007301_pt1 | contig 12448 bp, 7 predicted proteins | sample Leawe162metaG_FD_119747 | JGI IMG/M metagenome (GOLD analysis project Ga0172380, IMG submission 119747) | Leachate microbial communities from a municipal landfill in Southern Ontario, Canada - Leachate well 162 metaG | ecosystem: Engineered > Solid waste > Landfill > Unclassified | place...
AAATATTTTTTGTTACAGTAGTTTGCTCTGTGGACTCTGTGCTCTCCGTGGTAAATTTTCAGTTTTTATGAATCCATCAATTTACCCACAAGGAAAATCATGCAAGGCTTGGCGGAACAGGTGGTGATCGTTACCGGCGGCGCCCAGGGCATCGGCAAGGCCATAGCCCGGCAGCTGCTTGGGCGAGGCATGGCGGTTGTCATTGCCGATATTGACCGCGAGGCCGGGCGGGAAACCCTGGCCGAACTAAAAAAGCTAGGCCAAGTACGGTTCTTCCCGACCGATGTTGCCTGCGAATCCAGCGTGCGGAAAATGGCGGCGGCCACCGTAAAATGGTTCGGCGGCATTGACGTCCTGGTCAACAACGCCGCCGTCACGGCCAATGCTCCCCCTGGAAAACTGAGGCTGGCGGACTGGAACCGGGTGCTGGCGGTCAACCTGACCGGTGCCTTCCTGTGCGCCAGGCACTCGGCGGCGCATCTGGCAGAGCGCCGGGGGGTAATAATCAATATCGCCTCCACGCGCGCCTTCATGTCGGAGCCTGGCACGGAAGCCTATTCGGCTTCCAAGGGCGGTCTTGTTGCGCTGACCCATGCCCTGGCCATGAGCCTGGGCCCGCGGGTCCGGGTCAACTGCATCAGCCCCGGCTGGATCGAAACAGGCTCCTCGCGGAAAAAGAGCGCCAGGCAAACCCCATGCCTCACCGAAGCCGATCACTGCCAGCATCCCGCCGGGCGGGTCGGCCGGCCCGAGGATGTAGCAGAGCTGGTTGCATACCTTGTGTCCGGAGCCGCCGGGTTCATCACCGCCGCCAATTTCATGGTGGATGGCGGCATGACACGCAAGATGGTATATGTCTGATGGCCCGCGTCAAATGTGAAAGCCAAGGGTAAAAAACGTAAAAAGCATCCCTGCCCCGACTGCCGCTGCTGCCAGTGGTGCGCCGACGCGCGCTGCGCCGTCTGCCGGGGATGGGAATGCCGCTCCCGCGCCGCGAAAAGCATGCGCTGAAATAAACTTATGGGCAGGATTTGCGGAAAAATTATATGAAACTGGCATCCACCACGGCCGATTTCACCGGATTGCGAAACGATATTCCGGCCGAGCACGTCAAGCTTTTTGAAGGCACCGGGTTCAAGCATCTGGATTACAGCTTCTATCGCGTTGTCCGGCCGGGGTCCGCTTACATCATGCCGGGCGACGCCTGGAAAAATGAGGTTCTCGCAGCGCAGGCCGCGGCGGATAAGCTGGGATTTACCTTCGTGCAATCCCACGCGCCGGATGGAGAACACTGGCAGGCCGGGGAAAACAGGGATGCCCTGATCCTGGCCACCAGGCGCGTCATCGAAGCCTGCGCCATGCTGGGGATTCCCTCCACGGTCATCCACGCGGCCCAGCATCCCGACCCGGCGAGCACCCCGGCTGAGTTTATAAAAGAAAATGTCAAGTTCCTGGAGCAATTTTACGATACGGCGGAAAGATTCGGCGTGCAGCTCCTGGTGGAAAACGGCTGCGAGCAGAACATGCCGCGCTATTACCTGCGCACAGGCGGTGAAATGCGAGAATTTATCTCGGCCGCCAACCACCCGCTGGTGTTTGCCTGCTGGGACACGGGCCACGCCCACATGCGCGGCATGGACCAGTACCGGAGCATCCTGGACCTGGGCGACAAGCTGCAGGCGCTGCATATCCACGACAACTACGGCGACCGGGATTCGCACGTTATGCCATTTATGGGCAACGGTAACTTTGACCAGATCATGCTCGGGCTGAAGGACGGCGGCTACAAGGGCGCTTTCACCTTTGAAGGCGGCGCGGGCGTGCGCCGCAGCGACGCCTGGCCGCATTTCCGCCGGCCCTTTACCTACCTGGGCCGGCAAATTAACACCCTGCTCGAGCCGGACGAGAACTTGCGCCGGATGTACGTCGGGCTGATGTATGCGACCGGCAGATATATGCTGGAACAGTACGGCTGCTATGAAGAATAAAAAAATGAGCAGCCTACCTTGATCGGCAGCCTTGAAATTGTCGGAAAGGTCTGCTACCCGATACGGAGAGCTCCAAAACCGGGGTCACCCTGCTTCGTTTCAATGCAGAAAACTTCGCAGGGCAGGCCGACCCCGGCTGCAGAAAAACACCGAATAGCGCTGTTAAGAAGGTAGAACTTATTTTTTGCCGCCGCCTTTCCCGGCGGGCGCGGGGTGCCGGCAGAACTTTTTGAAAACCAGCGCAATCTCATCGTTCTTCATCATGTCCTCCAGACCGCACATCATCAGGCAGGTTGACCCGCCGCGCAGTATGGCCCGCAGCTCGGACTCGACCTTGGCCGGGGTCTTGACCGGGAAAAGTGGGCTGTCGTAGTACCCGATGAAGGCCGCGCCCTTCACGCCCTGGTGGTATTTATCCTGGTCGGCCGTGATAATCCGCGAATATTTTTCAATGCGCCACGGATCCCAGAAAGAGTACCAGGCCGCGGTCTGTCCGCAGAAGTCAATCTTGAGCCGGTTGCCGTACAGGGGCTCCGGCATGAAGACCGGCCAGATGTGGTTGACAGTCACCGCGTCGGCCTTGAGCGATTTTGCGAAATCAACCATCTCGTTGTAGAAATCCACCAGGCATTTGAGCGAGAACTCATCGCGGGCCGCGCCCTGCTTCGGATCTTTCTTTTCCTTTTCGCAATATTCATTGAACAGTTTCTCGCAGAGCGGGCAGTAACAGGCGTGGTAGTTCTGGTAGCCGATGCCGTCAAATGCCACGCCTTTCACGCCGGGGGCGGCCAGCGCCTCGCTGATCCGGTCCTTGACGAGCTCCTTCACCTCGGGCGTATTGAAGCAAAGCACCTCATAGGCCAGCACTTCCGTATTTTTACCGCGCCAGTGCTTTCCTTCCGCCTCGCCGCCCCAGTGGTACCTGGACTGGAACTTGTAGTTGGCGCGCCCCATGCCCTCGATGGATTTTTTCTGCCTTTCCGTCATGTTCCAGTCCGGGGGCTCATCGGCTTCGCCTTCCTTGACCGCTGACGGCCGGTGGGTGGTTTGGGCCCCCTTGATCATGTCCAGGGCGGCCACTTCGGCCTCGGTCATCTTCTGGACCGCCGGGGGTTTATCGGGATACTTCTTTTCCCACCCCTTCACGTTGAGGGTGACGACCTGGAAACGATTGATGCCGGCGGAGGCGAAAATTGACGCGGCATTGGAAGAAGGCGTTCCGCCGACCACGTCGGTGACGCCGAGCTCTGCCAGGCGCCGGGCGTAGCTTTCATCCTCTCCGGCCCGGCCCCAGACAAAGAACCTCTCGAACCGGCGCAGGTCATTCGTGAAAACCAGCTGCCCGTAGGTTTCCGGCAGATGGCAATTTTTTATGGCCAGGAACGGCCAGACCCAGTATTCGTTTTCACCGCCGATCCTGTCCCGGTAGACGCGCCCGAGGTGCGCGCCCCAGATGTCCCCGGAAGCCGGCGGGCAGCTGCCTTTTGTCAGTGGCGCCAGCGAAGTCCAGGGGATGGCCATTTCAATTGACCAGCCCCGGTCAACATCCTGCGGGGCGTTGAGGGTTCCATCAATCCATGTTGCGCTCAGCAAGCCCGGGCACTTCCATTCCACGCTCGGGTAGCGGTTGCGGCTCTTGTATTTGCCTTCACTGTCGTAGCAATACCCCTGCTTGTACCAGGCATCGAAATAATTGTTGAGCGGGTTGCACTGGAACTCCAGATAGTTGGCGCCGTCGCCGTCCGGGTCGAGGAACAGCTTGCCAAAGCGCTCGACGGTCATAATGGTGCATTCCGGGTAATCCCAGGCATCACGTTTCCCGGCCATGATGTCCGCCGCCCTGCGCGGGCGGCCGAGCGCCGCCAGGGCCGTCTTCAGCTCGTCGGGGCAGTTGGCGTCCTCCATGCCCCAGTATGCGCGGATATCGGGCTCTTCAAAATAGTAGCCGGCATAGAGGTATTTATCGTCCCAGAGCATCCTGGCCTCAGTGATAAAAGGCGGCTTGGATTCATCCGTTATGCCGACAAACGGCATGATCGGCGCCCGGCGCCAGGCGTCTTCGTCCAGCTTGCCGTCAATAATGATGGTTTCATCGGTCTTGCGGCAATCATACCTGGTCTGCGCGGCGGGATGTTTGGATTCACGCGCTCCGATGGTTTCAGACTTGGTAGAATCTTTTGATGTTTCCTTTGGCGGCGGGACGACGTTCGTCTGACTGAACCCGGCCGACACGATGACGGCCAATATCATGCTCAATATATTCTTCTTTTTATTCATGCCTGTTTTCCTAATGTAGTGCGGCTAATTTCTCTTTATACCAATTCCAGAGCGTCATTCCCATCTAAATGGGAATCCAGATTAGAAAGACTGGATTCCGGGGCCTACTTCGCTGAAGCAAAGCTTCTGGCTGCGAAGGCTGAATCAAGCCCGGAATGACAATCAATGGGCGCGTGGTCTCCGCATCGCCGTCATTAATTGGGCGAAGCCGGAGGCTCTCGCCCTGCCTTTATAATATTGTCACACATTCATTATTTATGAACCTTCGCAAACAATTTTGCCAGGCGCTGTTCACGTGCATTATCGCTTGAAGCATAGCTCGCCAGCCTCTTTTCAAGTCCCCTGTACATGTTCATGGCGGTCATTGCGTGGAACTTGATTATGGCCTGTTTCCTTTCCGGGGTGAGCGGGCGGAAAAAACCGGGGCCCGGCTCCAGCTGTGCGCGCGCCGCGACCGCCTCTATCGCCCCCAGCGCCTCAATAATAAACGACCGTTCATATGCCGCTCCCTTGGCATTCTTCAAGATCCTTTTCATAGCCTTGATGTGCGCGTAAGGCCTCCTGAGCGTTTCCGGGATGTGTTGCATGCCAGGTTTTAAAGTCCCGCAGCGCTGAAAGGCCGGTACGCGGGAGATAGCGCCGCCCATGGTAATTTCAACCTTTGCCCGGCGCGGCAGGCTTTCATATTCCAGCAGGAAATGATCATCCGCCGCCGCAATGCTTTTGCCGTTGACCCTGACCGACTTGATCCCGCCCGGCCCGTTGGCGATTGAGATGTAAATTTTCTTGTTACCAAACCGGACCGGCTCATTCTGGATATAGGCGGCGACCGAAGGCGGCAGGTGCGGATACAGCATCATCCCGTCGGCTTTGTAAATATATTCACAGATGCCCCGGATGGTTGCGGCGGGAATGGCAAAGTTATCCACCATGACGGCCACGCCGCCCTCCTGGTGGCCGCCCCCATCCGACCAGCGGTTATGGGTGTTTTCACCGCGCTGGCTCCAGGGGGCGTCCATACGGTAATCTTTCGCCCACTTCATGGCGCGAGTCGCCGAGCGGCGGATATCATCAAATTTGTTCAGGCGGTAATAACCCATGATCGCCCGCCCCTCGACGGTTCCCCATGCGCCGCCGTTCACCCAGTCGCCGAAATTATAGCTCCCCTCGAGCGGCGCGCGCACGCCCCATTTCCAGCAGGTATCGTCCAGGCCCGGGGCGTTGGTAAGCAGGAAATCAAAGGGACGTATTTCACCGAACGCCGCTATTCGGCTGTATATCTTTGCAGCGATCGCGTCATCAGTCACCCTGAGCGCCAGGGCGTCGGCATTGGCCACGCCCTCCAGATAGCCGAATTTTTTTTGCCCGATCACGCCATGTTTCGTGCCGTCCGGCTCGATGGATTTCACAAAATACCCGCCATCAACTTGAAGCAGCTTCAGGGATGCGCGCGTGATTTCAAAACGATGCTGGAATATTTCAAGCTTCGCCAGGTCGCCCGCCAGCTTGTAAAGCTCGACCATGCGCTCCAAAGCCGCGGCATAGGAGATGGAAAGCCCCGCCAGGTACCCCTTGCCAAAGTTTCCGCCGGGCATTTTCACTCCGCCATAGCTCGGCGCCAGCAGGTTGCCGGCCGGGCCCGCCAGGAACAAATTGTTTTTGGGATCGCGCGCGCGCTCGATGAACTCGCAAGCCCGCGCCATCCGCGGCAGGTATTTTAATATGGCCGCCCCATCCCTGTTTCTCAGGAGAATTTCGGCCTGCATTATGATGCCCGCGGCGGTGGCCTCGTAAAACCAGTCGTGGACCTTCATGTCGCCGTCACCCTGCTTGTATACGATCTTTCCCGGCAGGGCGCAGTCCCCGAGGCTGCCGTCCGGGGCGACCAGCGCGGCGGTATCCTTCCCGCCGCCCAAACCTTTCCGCTTCCCGTCGCCCTGGTTGTCCCAGTGCAAGTCCCAGGATCTTTGCAGGATAGAAATCCACGGCTCCTGCAAAAACGGCGTGGCGCAATATGAAAACCCGTAGGCGTTCTGGATCCACCAGGCGCCCCATCCGGCGCCCTCGGCAAACGTGTCCCAGTCGGGGTGGTAGAGCATGGTCAGATTGGGCACATTAGCCCCGGCATGGAAGAACTGGAACGATTCATCCACCAGCTGCAGGAACTCCGCATCCCCGCTTCCCGCGCAATATCTGCCGCTGAAGGCGCGGGCCGGTTCCTGGCTGGTAATCTTTGTTTTGTTTGTCATGCGTTTTGCTTATTTGATTTTCTGACAAGGACCTTTCCGCAGAGAGGCGATTTTTCGTTGCCATGCAAAGAAAGCCGGAGCATGTAAAGCGATTCGGGCTTATAGGCTTTAATGCAGAAACGGAAAATGAATTTCGCGCGTGCGCGCCCTTTGCTCACGGCCGCCTGGCATGGGGCAAATTCATGCCCGTCAACCGCCAATTCAAGGCCGGCAGCAATCTTCTCTCCTTTGACGCAGGTAATGCTTACCTCCGCCTTGAACTCTCCGTTGCCCGCGATGATTTCGTTGATCAGCCAGCTTGTCTGCCACCCGGCGCCAGCGGGCGCTTTCCACTGAAAAGATAATTCTTTCCGCGGCCAGGGCAGCGGTTTGGCGCAGCGCACTCCAAGCCTTTGCAGTCGCGGGAGATGCTTTTCCAGCCGCTGCCGGAAGTCATCCCAGCAACACAAAGACTTTGCGGCCCATCCTTTTTCGGCCAGAACCAGCAGGCGGGGAAACACTTTCCAGTCAACGTCCGCTGGGCGCCTTTCCCATGAGCAGGCGTGCGGCCCAAGGATAAAGCTATGGCGGTTGGCGGCCAACCCTCGCGGGACCGGATCAAACTCGTAAAGGCGTTGGAGCATCGCCCCGCCGTGCAAAAAATCAAAATAACAGTGGCTGTGCGGGGCGATTATGGCGCCGTGGCCGGCTTCGGCCGCTTCCCGGGCCGGGTTTTCGGGCGTGTCCGCCTTCTGCATCCAGTCAAAGGCGCCGTGGTAATGCCACTGCATGATGACGCTTTTTTCCGGAAACTTACCGCGCCAGGCCATGTCGTCCCACAAAACCGGTATGCGGCCCCTGCCAACAACCATCCTTGCCACCCGGCGCATCATGTAGCGGTAAAGGAGATATTTTCTCGAACTTCCCTGGCATTTTGCGAACAAACGACGGAGCTCAGGCGTGTCTCCCGCCCCAAGGCGCCCGGCCTTGAGGCGCTTCCGGCAGTCGGGGCATTTTTCCCAGTCCCAGCCGCCGTATTCGTCGCCTCCGATGTGGATGTAAGGGGAATCGAAAACGGCCGTAATTTCGTCAAGCACATCGCCGATGAAATCATACACGGCTTCCTTGCCGGCGCACATTTCGCCGTAATCGTGCGTTCCGGCCTGGCGCGGGATATGGCTGCAGATGAGTTCCGGGTATGCGTTCAAAATCGCGCGCGCATGGCCGGGAAGGTCAAATTCCGGGATGACCATCACGTGGCGCGCGGCGGCATATTTGACTATCTCGCGCATGTCGCTGCGAGAATATGAGCCTCGCTCTTTTTCTCCGGGAGGCCAGCGGGTAGCCGGGTCTGTCAGGCGCGGGTATTTTTTAATTTCAAGCGTCCATGACTGGGTGTCGTTCAGGTGCAGGTGCAGGCGGTTCATCTTGTAGAAGGCCATCAAGTCTATGTAGCGCAGGATGAAATCTTTCGGGTGAAAAAACCTGGCAGTGTCCAGCATGAGGCCGCGCCAGGGAAAGCGCGGGAAATCCCGGATTTCGGAACAGGGTAAACGCCAGGGACGGGATTCTGCCCTGGCCGGGCTGATAATCTCCGCAGGGAGCATCTGGCGCAGCGTCTGGCAGGCGTAAAACAGCCCATCTGCTCCGGCCGCCTCGATGCGGACAATATCGGGCCGTGCCAGGATTTCGTGGCTTTCATCGCCGCGCTTCCCCCCTGCGGGGCGTATTCCAAGGATAATCGCGTTGGAGCGCGGGGCGGCATTGGCCGGCTTCAGCTTCAGGCGGAACCCTGCGGCCCGCGCCAGCGTTTCAGCCAGATATTTCCCGGTGTTTTCAGACCTGGCATCCGCCGCGATGACCGTGTCTTTATTCAAAGCAAAAAAACACGGCAAACGCTTGAAGTGCCGGGGGCGGGGAATTATATCGTGCCGGCAGGATGCTGTGCCCATTGAAGCTGTCATGTTTGGAGAAGGGCGAAAATATTATTCATTCATACTATCGGCGATCTTGTCCAGGTCCTTGTCGATCCTGGCCTTCCATTCCGCGGAAATGCCGCTTTTCAAAAGCTCATCGTATGTCTCGATGGACTTGATCCTTTTGCCGTCGGCCAGGAGGGCCCGGGCATAGGCTTCAAGCAGTCTCGGCTTCCAGTGCTCGCCGGCGTCGCTGGCAACCTTGCCGGATTCAAACAGCGCCACCGCCTCGGCGGTCCGCTTGTCCTGGATTAACATGCCTGAAAGGGCCATCAGGCTCTCGCAGCGCCAGGCAAAGGCGGCCGGGGAGATTGCCAGCGCCTTGCGGAACATTTCCTCGGCCCGGGCGCGGTCGTCGTTTTCAAGGTAAAGTGCGCCGGCGGCCCTGGCTGCCGAGCCGCGGACATTTCCAGCCGCCGCCGGAAGCCCGGCGGCCCTGGCATAGTTTTCCAGCGCGGCCGCGTTGTTTTTGCGCATGCGGTTGATTTCACCGAGGATGTTGTAGGCCGCGGCGCGGCTCCCTATCGGCCAGGTTTCGACGGCCTTGCCCTGGGCGTGCGCGAGGGCTTCGTCGTAGCGCTTGAAGTTCCAGTAGAGCTGCAATATGGCAACATCCCGGCAGGCGGGATCCCTGATTTTATCCGCCAAAGCGCGCGCACGGTCATAGTCCTTCATGGAATTGCCGGAAATTTCCACGGCTTTCTGGAGGTAGTGGAACTGCTCGGCATCGTTATCGGCTCGGGCGGCCATTTCTTCAAGCCGGCGGATGGCCTCGTCAAATCTTTTTTCCTCGCAAAACCGGCTCACAGCGGCCAGGCCGCCCCAGTCCATGGCCCGGACTTGGCCAGCCAGGACAATTATCAAGAGCATGGCAGATAAAATTCGGTATTTCATAATGATCAGATCTTGCAAGCAGCCTTTGGCGCGACGAAATTAAACCGCAGAATATGGAACAAGGAATAAAGAATTACGAAGTAAATACTTCGACACTCTATATTTTCAGATCGTTTTGTAAAAGTGTGGTTGATTCAATACAAAGACAGAAATTTTGCCGGTTAGATTGTGCGCAACACTTGTCATTCCCGCAAGCCTGCAGGCGCAAGCGGGAATCCAGTTACACGTAACATGAATCTGGATTCCCATTTTCATGGGAATGACATCCAGCAGCCTCAGTACATGGTTTATTTCGCTTCACATTATTTGAGAAGGAATAATTATTCCTCATTTGAAAGTCATCTTCCCGAAGGAGCCGTCCCCGGGCACGCGGGAGGGGTTGAGCACTCCGGTCCAGGCCGAGAGCTCGCGGCTGTTGGGCTTCTTATCCGCATCGTAGAAGTGAACCCGCCCGACGTTTAGATGCCACATGCCGCCGGCCTTGGGCGCCGCGGCGCGGATGGTTTCATAAGGAATGACCGCCATCGATTCCCAGCGGTTTTTATCGGGCAACAGTCGCGTTTCAAAGCTCCAGTTGCCGTTCCAGCTCTCGTCGTTCCATCCGTAGCGCGGATGTAAAATATCCGTGATGAATCCGTGCTCTGCGTCGTTGAACGATTCCGGCTCCGGCTCGTAGGCGAAATAGTAATAGCGGCTTTTGTCGGCGATGGGCGACACGTTGATGACGATACTTTCCTGGAGCCAGAGCTCGGCGTCGCGCCCGCGTTTGGCGAATTTCATCTTGGAGGCCGGCTGGTCGCCGCTGACCCGGACGTAAAGGTTTTTGTCGTCATAAAGCACCTTGAACTCTGTCCCGGCCTGCAGGTTGGAGACGGAAACGTCGACGGGCGCGAGCGGCTGGGCCGGGATCTTGTCCCAGGCCGGAGAATCGAGCTTCGGCGCGCCTTCCGCCCTTGCGGCCTCAGTTGATTTTTCCTGCTTGAGCAGGCGCTCAGGCGCGGCGCGCATTTTTGCCGTGTCCCAGTTGAAAGGAGCCCGGTCCATGTATGACTCGAAGTATTTCAATCCTTTTTCATCCTTCAGGTAGAGGAAGGCGGGGTTTTTACCCTTTGGATATTTTTCGTTGCCATTGGCCAAGGCGGCCACGAACTTATTGCGTTCATCCACGGCGTCCAGGAGCTGGTTTAAGGCGGGCACGTCGTTCCTGGCCTGGTAATTCCGGTAGGCGCTGATAACAAAAGCGGTGTGCTTGAGGAAATCGAATTCATAGCGCACGATGTCCAGACGTCTTTTAACATCGGGGTTCACGGCGTTCTTTTCCGCCAGCGCCAGATCTTCCTCCATGGTGTTAATCAGGTCCGGAGTGTATAATGTTCCAAGAATAAAAATCGGATCGCGGTCTATTTTTGAAATGTACTCCCGCATAACATCCAGGAGGGCCACCTTTTTCTGGAAGCTCATGAAAAAGCGCCGCATCTGGTTCTCGCTTCCGCGGAAGGCGGCCTGCAGGTATTCGTTGAAGAGATCGTCCGCGCTCTTGCCGAACGGGTCGATCCCAAGCCGCACGTAGATGTAAATGATGGGCCCGTTGAGCCCCCACTCGCCGGATCTCGGGGCGCCGTTGACCTGCACGATGTGAACGTTGTTGGTCACCAGGCGGCGGTTCTGCTCGGCAATCTGGGATACGGTCATGCCTTTCAGGTGCAAGGTGCCCCAGTTGTAGAGGTAGGCCGCAAAACCGCCGGGAACCTTGATTTTTTTCCAGGCCTCGAAAGATTTTTCGCTCGAATCCATCATTTCGATGATGGCGTTGGGCGGGAACTCCGAAATGGTCTTCGGGGCTGTGCGGGTCGGGCCGTAGGAAGTCAGCATGACCTTCTTGCCGGGCCGGTCTTTCAGCAGGCGCAGCGCCATGTCACGGTGCATTATCCAGATTTTCTCGCCCCAGGCCGAATCCTGGTAATGGGCCAGGCCGTCCGTGGCGGCCGAGGTGAGCTTCACCCCGTAAAGTTCCGCGCATTTTTCGCATCCGCAGGGCCGGAAGCCGTCGGCCTGGCCGAGTTCGACGATGTCAAAGCCCTCGTCGCAGCGGTCGAGGATGTGCTTGTAGATCAGCTCGCGCACTTCAGGGTTCGAGAAGCAAAGATGTCCGTCCTTGGTGCCAAGCTCGGGCTGGCGCACCCCTCCAGCCTGGATGAAATATTCCGGGTGGCTCTTGCCGTATACCTCGATCGGCACGGCCGAGGGATGCTGGTGGCCCCAGCGTGACCAGATGCGCTGGAACCTGCGGCAGTGGTTGGCCGTGTGAAACAAGTCGTTGATGTCCTTGATGTCATGCTCGGAGAAAAAGGGGCTTCCTTCGAAGTCGAGGCCGCGGGGGACGTGGATGATGGTCGCGGGAACGAAAGCGGTCCCATTGTCGCCCGGCGAGAGGAAGCGCGCCCCGGCGTAGCGGTAAAGGAATTCGCAGGCGCCGAAAAACGTGCCCTCGTAAGGCAGCTCAGCATCCTTCTTGCCGGTGCCGCGCTTGCCGACCAGGGTGTCCGGCTGGTCGTTGCCGAGGATGATGATGTTTTCACCCGCCGTTTTGTGCCGGTAACCCCACCCCGTGAGCTTGCCGGCCTCAACGCCGTTCGCGGCGGCGAGTTTGGTCGGGCCGAGATATATGCCGGGGCGCGCGCTTTCGGCTTCGGATTCGCGCTTCACCTCGAGGATGACGCCGTTGGCGGCAAAGGCGTTCGTAATGAGCGTCGCGGCTTTGCTAACGGAGCCTGATACGGCCTCATTGGCGTATGCATCCGGCACGACAACCTGGTATTTCGATTTGCCGCGGAAGCCTAGCACAAGGTCTTCTTCATCGGCCGGAAAAGCGTTTCCTGCGCCCAGGGTTGCAATTACGGCCATGGTCAATAATGTTTTATGCATATGCTTTTTCTTTCAATTATTATTCGGAAAGCTTAATAATTAACCACTGCTGTCCAAAATAATCTGATTTAGCGGGATTACCGCTCAAATATTCGTTTAAAAACGCACGTTTTAGACAAGTTTTGCGATCAGGTTACCTCCATGCTGTCCAACACATCAT
>Ga0172380_10007302_pt1 | contig 12448 bp, 18 predicted proteins | sample Leawe162metaG_FD_119747 | JGI IMG/M metagenome (GOLD analysis project Ga0172380, IMG submission 119747) | Leachate microbial communities from a municipal landfill in Southern Ontario, Canada - Leachate well 162 metaG | ecosystem: Engineered > Solid waste > Landfill > Unclassified | place...
CTTGGGGTTCTCTCAAATTTAATGCGCATTAGAGGAGAGACTGAATGAAAAACAAATTCAAGTTTTTGGTCATTGTCATGATCTTACTGGCGATGACCGGTATTGTAAGTGCTGCTGATGGCACCGGGACAGAAACCACAGAGACGTTCTTTACCGGGCTATCACCCCTGATCGGTGCGGCCGTCTATGGTTCGTACATGTATTATTTGAGGAACAAGAAAGAGGGCGAAACCTTCTCTATTGAAAAGTTCTTGCCAACCCTTCTTACTGGTGTCGTGATAGCTATTTTCCTGTACTTATCCGGTGTCGGGGAGATAACCTCGCTTACCATTGACGCCCAGCTTGTCGCTATCATGCCGGTAGTGGCCGAATCCGGGATAATCACGTTCCTGGTCTCAACCGGTCTGTATGGCGCGGTAATCGGGTATTTCGACCAGTTCGTCAAGGACTTTGGCGGATCGCACGCGGTTGAGACAACTGCCGCAACAACCACAACCACGACAACCACCACGGTCCCGGTAACAAATACCGTAACTGCAACCACACCAACGGTAACAGAGCCGGTCAACCTCCCCGATGGCGGGTGCACAGTCAACCCAAGCATCGGCGGGAAGGTCTTTCACCTGATCTATGGCATCCCGTCACCGGTCACCGTATCCTTTGCCCTTGATGCAACACAGCCAACGGCAGATCACTCCGGTTATGTCTCTGTTGATATCGACTGGAACGACGGCACCTTCCAGCTTGTACCGCTCGTAAAGGGACACGCAGACGTTGAACACACGTTCAAATTCGTCCCAATCGCACATTACACCGGTATGACCTTCAACCCGGTCTTCACGTTCAATGAAAACACCGGTGAGAAAATGGTTGTGAACGGTGAAGGCAGGACCGTTGAAATCGGGGTGGAATCCCCATAATCCCATAATTTCCAAGCTATTGCACGTTAACCCCAATCCCCCCGGGACCTTGAATGGACTCATTATGCTGCGGATCGTCACCGCTCCCGGGGCTCACCTTCGCTGAAGGGAACAAGACTGGTACAAATCTTCCATGCAAACAGGACACTCTGCAAACGAATGCAATGAATTTACCCGCATATAATATACCCACAGAATAAGAAAGTCAGGTCGTTAACATCCATCTTTCAGAGATAATACCTTTCAGCGAGGGATGCCCCCTTTCCGGCTCATTACCGGTGAGAGGGTATTCAAGGAGTAAACAGAATGACAGAACCGCTCACGGAAAAAGAAACAAAGTTGGTCTCAATCTTATTAGATCGTGCCTCAGATCAATTTGGTCAGCATTGTTGTAATGACTGTGATGATGAATGGTTTAAGGGATGGACTGAAGAAGAAAAGATCTCACTGGATAAAAAAATTCATGAATTGAACGGGGATCCTGAAGAACACGATCCGGACTGCATATCTTTCTCTGACTGGATCCTCATGTGGTATTTCTCAAAAAGGATGAGGTAAACAGAATGGAAGACGCACGAAGCAGACAATTTGATGAACGGGCTATAGAACTTGATAAACCCCGATACACACCCAAATATGAGCTTGGGGCATCACCAGAGGATATAACAAAACACGAAAAACTGGTCGCAGAACTTAAAGCGGAATTAAAGAAACTTCAGGTGAAAGAACATGGCACAAAATCATTGTTGTAAAATCGGATGTGAAAAGAAAGCAGAATGGCAAATCTGGCACGGGAACTCTCCAGATGATTATACAGAATCGTGCAATGAGCATATTGGGGATTTACTCACCGATGCCCCAGAACACCGGATATATCCCCTCTCATGACAGGACTTGAAACATGGCACAAAGACTAATTGATGACACTAAAATAGCGGCTCTAGACGCGCTGCTGCTCTCATTAGAGACAATTCTGGCTGAATTACGAGCAACACCGGTACACACTGACCCGGTAGTAGTACCAGAGGAACCGGCAGGAATAGCACCGACAGCTTCATTCACAGCCTCTCCAGTATCAGGAGCATCACCGCTGACCGTACAGTTCACGAATAACAGCACCGGTACGGCACCACTGACCTACAAATGGGATATGTCTGACGGATCAGGCAACCTACCGGAGAACACCCAGAAAGACCCGAAATGGAAGTTCTGGACATCTCCCAAGAAGTACACGATCACCCTCACTGTCACGAACAAATACGGTACACACACGCTGACAAGACCGGATTATATTTCAGTGGGCACTATTCCAACGACAACACCGACCACGACAGGAGATACTATACCGACGTATGGAGCTCCCGAAACCGTTGGCGGGTATGCGATAGGCGGGTAGTATGACAAAATTTACCAAAAAACCAGTTGAGATTGAAGCAATAAGAATTAAGGAAAAAACCGAAATCAAAACCCGCGAAGGGACATTGTATGGTTATCCCGGAGAATGGCTTATCACAGGTGTCGAAGGGGAAATATACCCCTGCGGTGACGAAATTTTCAGGAAATCATACCTCCCTTCAGGGGAAGATAAGTGTTCTTTTTGCATCTACGATGATAATTTCAAAAGACCCTGTGATAACCATGAAATTTGTGTTTTCGAGTGGAAACCAGATACACCGCCATTAAAAGACATGACTATTGGAACTGCAGGGGCGAATAGATGACCCCCTATCCAACCCTCACCAGCTCACTCACTGCCTCAAACGTCTCTGAATTCAGGGCGCAGATCATTGATGCAGAAGCCGGCGATATCATCTATCTTATCCCGAAAAGCACCATCTCTTTTAATGGCGTCAGTACCGTCACCATCCCGCCCGGTGTCACGATAGCATCCGATCGTACCGCTATCCTCAAGAAATCCACATCAACCGGCGGATGGAAGGATGCCATGCTTACCGCGGGCGGCGAGGATGTCCGGATAACCGGCTGCATCCTTGAAGGCGAGATGTTACCCCAAGACAGCACCAGTGTATCAGAGTCCATGTACCTGAAAGGCATCACCAATTACGGGCACCCGGGTCTCGAGATCGACAACTGCGAGATCCGGGGATGGTCGTATGCCGGCGTCTTCGTGGATCATTGCGTAGACCCGCACATCTATCATAATTATATCCATCATAACCAAGCGAGAGGAGAAGGCTATGGTGTCAACGTGAACGGCGGTAATGCGTTGGTAGAGGCCAACCTGTTCGATAACAACCGGCATTCCATGACTGGCGGTGGATTAGTAGGAGAGACCTACGAGTTCCGGTATAACGTCCATTTAGGGCACGGGAACTGTATTGGCGGTTGTCATGTCGATGTCCATGAAAACGAGAAGTATAACGTCGATGGTATTGCCTGCGCCGGTACGAAGTACCTCATCCATCACAACACCTTCCGCAATGCAGGATGCCCGAACTGCCAGTCCGTCCTGCATATAAGAGACAACCCGCAGATTGGCGTATACTTCGAGAATAACCTCATTGAAACCGATTGGGGTGCGTTCGGTAAGACCAATTACGACGGTGCCCAGAGCCCGGTGTACCAGACGATGAACCATTGCGCGAAAGGCTCACATGCGAGGGTATTCTGTAAGGATAACAAGTGGAGAAACGCGGTATTCACCGGGAATGAAGGATTGCTCTGGAAACAATAACATGAACGATAAACCCCCGAATCCCTGCCCCAATGCCGAACCGGAAGACCTGCGGAAATTCATCATTGAAATGTTCGGGGAAGACTCCGTAAAACGCATCGATGAACAATGGGTACTGATGCATAATATCCGGTTATCGTCTGATACTAATTTAGACTTCTTAAAAGGTGCCCGCGACCATTTCGGCGAGAAAGAAGGCGAGATTGTGGTTGCAGCCCTGTTATACGGTATGAAAGTCGGGGAACTTGCAGCCACGGTCGCACTCCGGCAGGAACAGATACCGGCGTCCAATAACTTACCTGCACCGGGACATTATCACGCAACATGATAACCAATACCCTGTATAATGCTGACTGTCTGGATATCATGCGGGATATGCCGGATAAATGCGTGGATCTGGTTATTACTGACCCGCCGTATGGGATTGGTGAGGCGGCTGGGAAAAACACATCGAGATCAAAGCCGTTCGGAAGTAATTCTTTTGGAGAGAGGAATACATTACGAACGATCATACCGGCTACTGATTATGGCGATCTTGAATGGGATAATCAACCTGCAGGAAAGGAACATCTTAAAGAGGTTTTCCGTATATCAAAGAACCAAATAATCTTTGGCGGGAACTATTTTGAATTACCCCCCTCACCGTGTTGGATCGTGTGGGATAAGGATAATTCGGGAGACTTCGCGGACGCCGAACTTGCATGGACTTCTTTTGATACTGCAGTAAGGATATTCAAATATCGCTGGAACGGGATGCTGCAGGAAGATATGGCACACAAAGAGATTCGTGTCCACCCCACCCAGAAGCCCGTAAAACTCTTTGAATGGATTATCAGGAACTATGCTAAGGAAGGCGATACAATATGCGATCCGTTCTTCGGTAGTGGTTCGTGTCTGGTCGCAGCGGTACGATTGGGGCATCCATTCATCGGAATAGAGAAAGAGAAAGTGTACTTTGATAAAGCAAAGATCCGGATTGAGAAAGCACAACAACAGGGGAAATTAACGTCATGGGGGGTAGCGGAGGTATGAACCCGACGAACTGGCGATATATGTCATTAGAGAAATGGCGGGAAGCATCAATAGAATGTGATAAGCTGATTGACACTCGCGGAGGGATGATGTGCGGGTATGGGGAGACCCGGGCGTATTGTGATTACTGGAAGTGCCCGAAGGTGATGAAGAGATCATGAAAGAAGATAAAAAACCCGGAATAAAATGCACAGTTTGTGCGCACCCCAAGCTAAAAGAGATCAATAAAGCACTCGTCGCACCGAACCCCAATTTTAGCGCGATTGCGCGTATTTTCGACTTAAAAAGGGATAATGTGCGCAGGCACTTGGAAAAGGGGCATGTTGCGGAGAAGATAACGAAGGCAGCAGCAGCACAGGAAGCCCTTGATGCTGACGATTTACTCAAAGAGTTCCAGCAGATCCAACAGCACCAGATCACCATTTTCAAGGAAGCCCGTAACCGGAAAGCAAAAGGAGAGGACGGGAAACTGAAACCATACCCGGACAACAAGCTCGCATTAGAGGCACTTCGTGACCAGTCAAAGACCGTGGAGTTCAAAGGCAAGATCACCGGGTCTTTTAAAGGAGAGAAACCCCCCGGACAAACACCAGTCAGGGAATTATCCGATGAGGAGATAGAAAGACGTGCTCGTGAAATCTTCGCAAAACGCTGTCAGTGATATTGACATCCTCCGCGAATATGCGACGCGATGGGCTTTCATAGCTCACCCGGGGCAAATCCCTCCAACCGACCGGGCGTGGTTCTGTTACCTCATGCGATCAGGCCGTGGTGGAGGTAAGACCCGTGCGGGAGCGGAATGGATATTAAAACGTGTCCGGCAAGGATACAAGCACATTCACCTTATTGGCCAGACATCGGCAGATATCCGGGACACCATGGTTGAGCTCGGGCCCTCAAGTATCCTGAAGATCGCCCGGCCGGAAGAACGACCGGAATACGAGCCGAGTAAAAGACGGCTTACTTTTCCCGGGGGTGCTGTTGCAACTACATTCACCGGGGAAGAACCCGATCAGCTCCGTGGTCCTGCATGTGACACTGTCTGGATAGACGAGCTGGCGAAATTCAAGTATCCTGAAGAGACTTGGGATAACATGGAGATGGGTTTAAGATTAGGGGATAACCCGCAGGTATTCTGTACCACCACCCCCCGGCCAATCCCGATTATCAAGCGTCTTGTCAAAGATCCGACCACTATTGATATCCGGTTCTCAACCGCACAGAACGCAGATAATCTATCCCCTATTTTCTTAAAGCGTATCCAGGAGCGATATGCAGGGACGAGATTAGGCCGGCAGGAACTTGAGGGGGAAGTTCTTGAGGATAACCCAAATGCTCTCTGGCAGCGGGAAGTGATTGAGAATTTACGGGTCCGAGATTGCCCGCAACTTATCCGGGTGGTTGTCGGGATGGATCCGGCCGTCACCGGGAATGACAAGAGTGATGAAACCGGTATCATAGCCGGAGGCATTGCGGCAAACGGTCATGGGTATATCTTGCAAGACGCCTCATTACAAGCCTCGCCTAATGAATGGGCACGGGCCGGGGTCAGATGCCTCTATCAAAACAAAGGAGACCGGATTATCGGAGAGGTTAATAATGGGGGGGATCTCGTTGAAGTCAACCTTCGCACCATTGATCGCAACATCCCTTTCACTGCGGTTCATGCTTCGAGGGGCAAGGCGATCCGTGCAGAACCCGTAGCAGCCCTTTACGAACAAGGCAGGATACACCATGTCGGAACGTACCCGCAATTAGAAGATCAGCTTTGTGACTGGTCACCCGGAGATGCAAAAAGCCCCGACCGCATGGACGCTCTTGTCTGGTGCATCTGGGAACTTTTCGGGCTTGGATTGGACGACCAGAAACAACAGAAAGTGTATGTAATGCATGACGATTACGAGATTTAGAGGACTGAAATGGCAGCACAAAAACAGCAGGTAAAACAGCAGGAACCGACCGAGAAGACCACCACGACCATACAGGTTAAGGTAGAGACAAAAGGCAAGCTGGAGATCCTGAAAGGGATGCTCAACCAGCCGGACTATGACAGCACGATCACGAGGATTATCGAGACCATCCCGGAGAAGTTGAGCGACGGTGATCAGATACATCTTACCATGACCAAATCAAAGTTTGATTGGCTAATGGCATTCCAGAATAACCCGGACTGTTCCCGGCACCTGAAAGCGAGCGTGCGATAATGGGTATAATATTGGTAAATAAAAACGGGGAGCAGTTGCCGATAGCTGATGAAAAGTTTACCGGTGTTATCATAGCGGAAAAGTTCTTCACCTTCGAGCAGCTTGAAGAAGCGGCGTTCCAGTACCTCACCCGCGAACCCGACCAGCCGGAAAGCACCGTCATTAAAGAACCGGAGTATAATACTCAGGGCATGCACATTCATATCCATTGTCATAACGGTAAGGAGTGCACGCAATGACGGCAGACTTCCGGGAAACGGTTGTCGGGTGTTCAGCGGCGTTATGCCGGTTCAACGTCAAGACCGGCATTGAACCGACCTGTATGATGAAGCTCATATCCCTTGACGAGACCGGACGATGCCGGAACGCAGAGGGAAGGCCGGTATTAAAACCCCAGACCGCAGCCAAGACCGGACCCGGTCATTTTGAGAATGGAGTATGGATACCATGACGAAGAAGAAGCAAGGAACGGCCCCCGCCCCCGACCCGCTGGTAAAGATGCACGAAGACCTGATGATCCAGTATAATAACCTCTCAATGGAGATGGAAGAACAGCTCAAAGAAGGCGGCGGCAAGTTATCCGAGTCCACGTATTCAGACCTTGACTGGCAGAACCGTATCGACCGGGATTACCTCTGGGTGCGGACATCCGGCGCGGAGAATAACCAATTCAAGTTTATGACCAAGGAAATCATCGACATGTACGCCGATATGGTGGATTACATGTACGTGTATTCTCCGCTGGTCGGCCGGGTCGTCAAAGTCAAATCACAGTTCACCTTCGCTCTTGATTTCTCGATTACTTCACAGAATAACGAGCAGGTTGAGAAGATCCAGAAAGGATTGAATAAACAAGCGGTATTCAGCCATAAAGCCATTGTTGCGATTGATAAATCCTTGATGAGAAGCGGTAATGTCTTCTTTGCCATCTGGAAGGACAAACAGCAGATCCGGGCATGGCCGAACCGCGAGATACGGGATATCGTGCTGGATAAAGACGATTCAGACCGCCCTCTCTTTTACATCCGCACATGGCAGGACCAGGATGGGAAGAGCCATAAGAAAGCGTATCCGTCCATTTACACGCTCCCAACAGAAATCCCGAAAGACAAGATGCTGTTATCGTATGCCGGTAATTCCTACGAGGTAGACACGTCAATCACGGTCTATCACATGACTGAAGAGAAAGACCTGAAATCCAAGTTCGCCTTATCCCCCCTCATCAGTACCTGCCGGTGGACGAAACCGCATGAGAAGTTTTTGGAAGACTTCGCCGCGATTGTAGCAGCTTACCGGAAATACTCTCATATGATGACGACAAAAGGCGGGGCGGCTCAAGTATCAGCGTTATCCGGGCAGTTCGCTGGGAACCAGTCCTATATGGGCACGGCATTACAGAGCAACCCGGCGGGCTCGATGGTGATAGCATCGGAAGGTAACGAGCTCAAAACGATTGACGCAGGCAGCGGGAAGATCATCGGTATTGAAGGTGCCCGGTCGCTCCTCATGAACATCTGTGCGGCCAGCGGTGTACCGGAAACTTTTTTGACAATGGATCCGTCAACAGGGAACCTTGCCACATCCAAAGAGATCAGCCCGGTCTTTATCATGCTTATCCAAGAGAGGCAGACCGCATGGAAAGACGCCTTTGAGGAAATGTTTGAGTACATGCTCGAATCGGACGACTTTGAAGTATCCTTCCCGCCAATCCGGGATAATATCAATGCTTACATCGAGAACGTGAATAAACTCGCCTTTGACAACGCCGGGAACTGGAAAGGGACGTTCAAGCCGAAAGACTACATCAAAGCCTCACACGAGGCCCTTGAATGGAAATTACCCGATGATTCCGCATTAGACGAGCTGGTGGCAGCCTTTGAGGAGAATGTTGAAGCAGTACCGGAAGAGCCAACTACATCCACCAATCCGTTCATACCCGGACAGCCGGCAAGAAACCCACTGGATAACATCGCTATTGCAGCACAGGAATTAGCGGAAGCGGTGAGATTAAAAGAGGCGGACGATACGCAGTGGATCACCATTGGGGGTCAGCACATCCCCATTAAACAAGGTCAGAGTAAAAGTGATGCAGTCAAACAGGCATTGGGGGATAAAAGCAAGTCTGGAGGGAAATCCGGATCATCCACTCCGAAAGCCGGCGGTGACGCATCATCAAAATCCCCAACTACTATAACCCCCTCGAAATCCCCATCCGAAGACGGCGACAAAACCCTGATAAAAGCCATGACCAAAGCATCTAACCGCGATGTTGGAACCAAGATGGCATTAGAGACTGAAAAGAACCTCGCAGAACACACAGCGTATGGGAAAACCTTTGCCGATAACGACGACATCAACAACTATACTTCGACAGGGTACGCCAAAATAAATTACGATTTGCGTGAGGGTAAGGCAGCAGGAGCAAATGCCAAACAGATCGCAGGACTGGATAAGATGATAGCAGGATCTCCAAAACTACCAGAAGGGACGGTTTTATATCGCGGAGTCGGTGAACGGGGTGTAAATTTAATGATGGGTATGAAACCCGGGGACACCTGTGATGATAAGGGATTCCAATCTTTCTCCACCAGTCCTTTTAATGCAAATGCGTTCACTACCAGATTAGCAAGCGGAGGTAAAGAAACCAAAGTGATGATCCGTGCGATAACTACCGGGAAAGAGAATGGATTGGTTATCGGAGGGGGAGAGCACGAGGTTTTAATGCCTCGCGGATCGGGTTGGAAAGTTGTGAGTAATACACCGGTTAAGCAAGGTCGGCTTACAACTCATGTTATAACGGTGGTGCCCAGATGACAGAAGAGAGCAGATTTAACGGAGAGTATCAGAAAACAGGGGCGGCAGAGGTTACTGATGCCGATAAGAAGAGGGTTGAGAAAGAGAACGCAAAATTAATCGAATTACTCGGAGAACCAGAAGAAGACGACGACACATCATGATCTCCGAAGCCGCCGCCAAGCTCCGCCGGGCTGCAATCGGCACTACCAAACAGAGAGAGAAAGACCGGCTGGCAATCCGGCATAAGAAACCTATAGCAGCGTTCTTCAAAAGACAGAAAGGCGCGGTATTGTCAGAGATGGATAAATACCAATTCCTGTTCAGTGAATCATATCGAAAATTATCGGAAAGTAATATCGACTTCACCGGGCAGAACTGGGACCGGGTCTGGGATGGCATCGCACAGGATACCGAAGGCGAGCTCCAGCATATCATAGCAGCGGCATCAGCGGACGGGTTAGCCGCAGGAGCTGACCAGTTAAGGCGGGTGATGTTCGATCCGAAGACCACATTCAACCTTGCCAACCCCCGGGCCGTGAGATGGTTCCAGGATAACGGCGGCAGTGTCGATAAGATCCGGGGCATCCAGCAGACCACGGGCGACCAGATCAAGGCCGTCATCACCAATGCGATTGATAAAGGGTGGAGTTACGACCAGACAGCAAAAGAAATATCCCGGAAGTTCGACGGGTTTTCCAAGAAACGGGGTAAGACAATCGCAGTTTATGAGACAAGCACCGCATATGAGCAGGGCAATAAACTATTTGCACAATCGCTGATAGATGACGGGGTGATGATGCAGGAAAGTTGGGTCACATCCCATGATTCAAAAGTCCGCCCGGAACATGCAGCTAACGAGGCCGAGGGATGGGTGCCAATCGGACATATCTACTCATCGGGAGATATCGATTGCCCCACGGATCCGGGTTGCCGTTGTTTCAAGATATATCAGGAGGTCCCGAAGTGACCGCATAAACCCTATCACGCTGTATCGTTATAAGAACACCAAAATCAGGAGAATAACAATCATGGAACTTAAATTATCATTAATCCGAAGGATTCAGACAAAAATAATCCTCATCTGTAATATCATTAAGGGTGAGGGCGTGATGTATCGTATGAAGATTTCTGGGAAAGAAATTCATATTGAAACCACAACAAGCTACTGCGGGATATGTGAAAGTATCATCCTATAAGGAGGAATCATGGTATTAAATTTGAACGAAGTCAAGAAATCAGGATCAGACAGCGGAACAACCAGCGCAACAGAAGCGATTGCAGCAACCCTGTACCGGGGGAAAGGTGCGGTCATCAAGATCAAGAACCCTACTGCATCAATGTACTACCGGATTGACGTGTATTCAACCGCAGATCCCGCGTGCCTCGCGGATCCGGTACTGGCGAACACCAACATCGTAGCCAATACCCTGCTTAAAGATATGACCTCTCTTGTAGAACCCTACGAGAAAGCGATCATCTATGTCACCCAGAACAGCGGACCTGGTGCATATACGATTGATGCGACCCAGGACTATGCCAGTATGCATTAATCACTTGTTGGAGTACTCCAACTTTTTACCTTGTTTTTCAGGCGTTACCTTCGGGGTGTCCGTCCTGTATCATACCGAAATCGGTAAGATAGAAATTGTAAAAACCCGATTAAAAAAGTTTTATTTTCTGTCGTAAATACCGGCGGATACTGACATCCCGTTCTCCCTTAAGCCGGGCTTGCAGGACTTCCAGCACGGTCTCTTCCGAGGAGATAAACCGCTTCCGTGTGATCCTACCTACTTTACTTACGGTAAATGACATTGCTATATAAGGTTATTTATTCATACCATATTAAGCTTCCCGATAACCGAACCCACTATAGCGCACATTAATTCATTCCTCCTCTATCTATCGTCAATGGATTACACTAACATACAGCATCTCCGCTATAGTCCGACCTTAACCTTATAAACCTTTATATACACCCTTTTACCTTAATGGCAGAAGCCACTATTTTTGATAGCCCCGTCGCCAACTTCCGGTTGATCGAATCCGGATCTGATCCTTCAGGGATGGCGATTGATGTTCACATTATCTCACCCGGCTGGGGGAGTTCCGGTTTCTATTCTGAACATGTCTTACAGGAAGCCTGCCGGAAAGGCGTGTACCCGAAAGGGATGCACATGCATATCGACCACCCTTCCCGGAAGGAGAAAGAGGACCAGCCCGCCCGGACAATTTTAGGGGAATCACCCCTCGCTGCAATCTTCACGGAAGCCGGGCATTATGAGCCGGCTGGATGGGACGGCCCCGGGCCTTACACCCGTGCTAAAGTCCTGCCGCATTTCATAGGCCAGATCCGGGCTATGGACGGCCATATCGGGATCTCGCATTACGTCTCGGGTGTATCCGAGGCAGGTGAGGCACCTGACGGCAAGAAAGGACCAATTATCAAAGAGTTACGGGCGGACCCTACGAACACCGTGGACTTCGTCACGACCCCGGGCGCAAACGGGCATTATCGCACTATGTTTTCGGAGATGAAGGTTCGGGCAGACCCGACCGGAAACGAGGATATTGAGGAGAATATGGCAGACAAACAGGAATCACTTACCCTCTCGGAGGTTCGGACGAACCACCCGGAGGTCTTTGAGGAGATGAAGAAAGCCCTCACTGAAGAGCTGAAGATCGAGGCGGTCACGAAAGACCAGACCGCGAAACTCACTGAAGCGGCTGACAAGATCAAGGCGCTTGAACAGGAGAACAAAACCCTCCGTACTACTATCGCCGAGGGGAAAGCACGGGACTAC
>Ga0172380_10007303_pt1 | contig 12446 bp, 13 predicted proteins | sample Leawe162metaG_FD_119747 | JGI IMG/M metagenome (GOLD analysis project Ga0172380, IMG submission 119747) | Leachate microbial communities from a municipal landfill in Southern Ontario, Canada - Leachate well 162 metaG | ecosystem: Engineered > Solid waste > Landfill > Unclassified | place...
CTTTTTTATAAAAAATCCACATCTATATATTTAGTAGATAGCATTAAATGGTTTGGGTTAACACAAAATCTATTCTTACATGTTTGAATAATATGAGCATCTTTTCCTATCCGCTTTAAATCAAACTTTTCTTTAAAATAATAATATGAAAAAATATGTGCTCTCCATTGTTTATACTGATAATAAAACTGACAAATTGGTATATCACTATCTTTGTCTCTCATAAAAGGGCCTATCCAATTCCAGCATCCATTCTCACCAGTACTTCTATCTACAAAAGTCCAAAAATCTTCTACGGTATGTCTTGGTCTTGGCATATTTACCTTCTTAATAGATCACTATAATAATTATAAGTCATAATAATAGCTTCATCTAATTTTTTACCAGTATATTTAGCTTGCCAATTAAGTAAGTTTTTAGTTTTCTCTAAAGATAAATATTGCTCTTTAATCTCTTCAAAATAAACATCTTTAGTTTTAATGTCTATGTTTAAGTCGCTACCAGACATCCTTAAAATATAATCAACCATATCTTTTATTTTAAACACATTACCAGAACCTAAATTATAACATTGTGATATTAAAGTAGGATTTTCTTCGCACGTATTAACTAATTCAATTAAAAAATCAACTACATCATCAATATAAATAAACTCTCTTACATATTCCGCAACACTATCCCACAACCAAGGATTCTGATTCTTAGCAATACTAGTACAAACTTGGGGAATAAGTCTACTACTATTTGGATCACCTGGCCCAAAAATATTAGCACTTCTCACTACGGTAATTGGTGCTTCATAGTTATACTGATACATTTGACACCATAAATCAATAAGTGTTTTAGTTGATTCATATGGTCTTAATCCTTTTAAAGGTGTAATATCTTCTTTATAAGGCAATTTATCTGTTTCACCATAGGACTTATCCGAACTGAAAATTACCGTTTGCTTAATCTTAGGGTATCTACGCGCAAGCTCACAAAAAGTAGCATTACCTAAAACATTTGTATATAATGCTTGAAGTGGATTATCATTACAAACTCTTACTATAGATTGTGACGCTAAAGCAAATATGGTATCTATTTCATATCCTGTTACTATTCTCTCCATTAAAGTAAAATCCGTAATATCTCCAATACAAATAGTCATATTGCTCATATCTTCTTCCGTTAAAACACTACCACGCCTTGCAGAGGGGGAATTTTTTATTGTGCCAACTATATGTATTTCAGGATCAATTTCTAATAAAGTATGTGCTAAATTTGAACCTACAAACCCTGTTATCCCTGTAATTAAAACATTTTTCATTATTATCTCCTAGTTACTTTATTTAGATGTTTTTATATTACTAACTGTTTCTTTCTTTTTAAATTCTTTTCTATTATCATCAACAGCACCAGAATTTAACATCCTACGCATAAACAAATCATTTAACTCGTTCACGGTATTTTTAAAACGATTGTGCATACCTTCTTTATCAGGATATGTATCTAATAAAGTCATTAAATGAATTTCTATAATTTTTGATATTTCTCTTTTAAACATTGTATCTTCCATTTTATTACTCCTTATTAAATAAATTAATTCTATTTTTCATAACTTCTGGATGAGTTTTAGTATATTCCTCAGTATCTTGCATATCCCATTCCCATTTTGTTTTTAAAGTTTCTCCGTTTGGATGCCACTTTAATTCCATGTTGTTAAACTTATCCAGCATACATTTTTCATTTCTTACATAACCATAATGAAATGCTCTTATAGATGTTTTTTTGGTAAATGGCATAACAGCTTTATAATCAAATGTTACGTAATCTCCATAAAATTCAGTAACTAATTTTCCATCTATAATATCACTTCTATAACCATCAAAAATACCTAATCCGTTCTTAAAAAGATAAGGTCTATAAGAATACCAGTAATCACTTATCTTAATGTGTGTGTAATCTCTATAAAAATGTAATACTCTAAAAGCATAAGCATCATGTCCTAATTTAACTGCTTCTTCTATTTTTGGATAATCTTGTTCGTGTAAAACTTCATCTGCATCTAAAGGAAGAATGTAATCACCTGTACAATTAAATATTCCAGCAGACTTTGCTATCATATATATATTTTTCTTACTCAAATCAGACATAGGTAAATTAATAACTTTAATTATATTTTTATAAGTAGCCAGTGTGTATGTATTTTTAGTTAATAAATCATAAACCTCACCATCAAAATCTTTATCACCGTTTACTATTATTAATTCATCTACAATAGGCAATAAACTTTTAACACATTCAATAAAAGGAAACTCTAAAGTCTTTGGATTACTTACATGAACACAACCAGATATTTTTTTTCCTGCTATCATATTAACCTACCCAATTAGTTTCTTTATCTACCATATATACCTTAATTTTTTCATACCCTAAAGTAATCAATGCAGCTAATCTATGAGCATTTAAAATATAAGGTCTACCATTTACATTTTTATAAACAACTAAGTATTTATTTAAATAAGGGCCTTGTGCATAACCATATTTTTTTATAGATTGAAAAACAGAAGTTAAATATAATAAATCTAAATCTTTAGGTACTAATTCTTTTTTAGGTTCTATAAATCCTAAATTACGTTTAAAATAATCTCCCCATTGTACTTTAGTTTCAAGTTTTATTTTTTTAATTTTTATACTATTTACATTTTCTTCATCATTATTAGTACAAAATTCCTTTAAATACTTAACATAATCATCTACAACCTCATGGCACCAACATTTATTTATGGTAACTTCTTGAATTAAAGATTGCGGTAAATTATTAGCTGCGTTTTCAAAAACATTAAACCAAACTAATAAATCTCCCATATTTAAATGAAGCCTTAAATCGTTGTAATGTATATGCACCGTACCATCTTTTTGAACTTCAATACCTAACCTATTACCTACATTTTTACTACTAAATTCTATATTTGACAAAGAAATCATATCATCTGTTTTTTCCGGCATTTCCATTTCTAAATACTTTTTCTTAGCTTGTTCAAACAAATCACAAACCTTTAAAAAATTATCTTTATTAAAAAATAAACGTAAATCTTTATAATGAAAATGAATCATCTCTTGTATTTCTAAATGTGCTTCATTATTATAAATACCATCACCAATTTGTTTCTCATCTAAAATTTTAAGTATATCTCCCATTATGCCCCCTCTACATTATAATTTATTAACCTAGATAAATTATTATTTTTATGTGGGTATTTAACATCAACAACATTATCAAAATAACTATTATTTTTGTGTGCTCTTTCCGTGCTTTTATTGTGTGTCATAAAATATTTATCTGGAAGTTCTACATATAACTCATGTCTCCAACCCACTAATTCATGGTGAGAAGTTCCAACATAACGATTAAAAGACTTAAAAAGACGATATTGAAATTCTTTATCTAAAGTCTCAGGTTTACCATCTATATAATTATAACGTAAAAAATTAATAACATCCATAGACTGATTTTCACGAATTATTTTACGAAAATCCTTTACTAAATCAGGGCAAAGTCTTTCATCGCCGTCCATCACTAAAGTAAATAAGCTATTTGTTTTTGATATAGCTAAGTTTTTCTGGTCGCCTAATATACCGTTTGCATTTTTAAAAAAATCATTTACATATAATTTAATCTTATCATATTTATCGTTTTCTTTTTTAAATTGTTTAATCTTATCTACCGTAGTGTCTATGCTTTTACCGTCTACTATAATAATATCATCTACACAAGGATAAACATTTTCTAATAATTCTTCAATATTATGCTCTTCATTTAAAAGCACTATAGCACAATCTACTTCATTAAAAGTATAAGGTTCCGTTCCTAAAATAACTTTTCGCATTAGCTCTCCTTTAAAATTAATTAAACCTGTCAAATACTTTATCAAACATTTCTAATACATTTTCCGGACTTAATAGTTGTATTACTTTTTCACTTTCCTTTTTTAATTCGTCTTTATCTTCTTGTGTTCTACAACTCCATTTTTCTTTTATAATTTTTAATTTAAAAATAAAATCATCTAAGGAAGGCTCAACCCATTGTCCGCGATAATTAGACCTTTCTCTTTCTACTTTTTTAATATCATCCATTTTAGACTCAACTAAACAACTATTATTCTCATTTAAAAAATATCTCTGCCCACCTAAAGAAGGAGCTACTACTAATTTACCATTCACTATAGCATCAGCACAAGTTAATGAAAAAGCCTCTCTTCTAGACATTGAAAGATACACATCACAATATTTATATAAAGAGTAAAATTTATCTTCTTTTAAAGGATAGGCTATAGGTAATATTTTAGGAAATTCATTATTTTGCTTAACCATTTTAATATAATTAACTACGGTAGACTGTAAAGTTTTAAAATTAACAAAACTATTTGTTTTTAATATAAGTAAAACATCTTTATCATCTTTAAAAGCCTCTATAAAGCCTTTTAATAAAACATCATAACCTTTACCAATATGCCAATCAAAGATAGCTAAAAACACTAATTTATCTTTTGTCAATTCTTCCAAAAATTTATCTTCTTTTAAATCTCTTGGAACAACTATATGCGGTATTATTTCTATTGGAATTTTAACACCACTATTTTCAAAAGCATTTTTAGAATATTCTGATGCAGTAAATAAAGCATCAAAATTATTGCATTTATTCTTTGCTTTTAAAGGAATAAAGGTACTTTCCCAAACGGAATAAGCAAAATTATTTTTAAATTTAGGATTAACAAAAAGAATATCTGGGGTGGAGTGATTAATAAATACCTTAGACGAACCAGTATTTAATATTTGTTGCTGTTCATACTGTTTATAAAAATCTATAACAGATTGATCAATATATTTTAAATTATTCTCTAAAGAATAGTTAATATTACTAAAATTAACATCTCTTCCTTGTTTTATCATCCAATAAAGATAACTACGTAAAACATTAGAATAACCGCTTCCTTCATAACACGAACCAAACCAATGTACTCCTTGCATATTCATAATTTTATCCTTGTAAAAATAAGGGAAAGGGTGATAAAGAAATCATCCCAAAAAACTTTACCACCCACAATGAACTACCCTATAATATACGAAATTTTTTATTAAAAGTCAAGTGTTTTTTTAATTATTTTTATAAAATTTCATCTAAACGTATTTCTTCACAATCTTCTGTTTCTTTCATTAAATCCTCAAAAGATTTATCAAAGTAATCACCAATAACATCCCAATTAAATAAACCTTGATTTTTCATTTGAATAGCTCTCATATACGCCTTTTGACCTAATTCTTTTGCTAATTCAGGTTTTTGATAAAGTTCTTCTAAAGCATTAACTATTTCTTGTACATCAGCAATAGGTCTTACTAACTCTCTATCATTATTTGGAAATATGGTAAAATGATTTGTTTTTATAGGTATACCAGCATCTCCTATAATTTCTGGAACACTAGTAACATTATGATATACAACGGGTTTACCAACAGCCATTGCTTCTAAAATTGGTAAACCAAACCCCTCACCAACGGTAGTAGTAAGAAACACATTACAAATATTATAAATAAGATTAAGTTCAGAATCCGCTACTCCACGTGGGCCTTTTAAATTATCCGTAAATACAACCTTATCGGTAATACCAAAAAGTCTAATTAATTTATCAAGATTCCAACCAGCATGAAAATTACGTTGTGTATGCAAAAAAAGCAGCACATCATCTTTATCTTTTGCAAAAGTAGCAAATGCCTGTAAAGCAATTGGATAGTCCTTCCTTAGTTGATTTACACCAACACAATTATGAACAGCAATATCATTTACTAAATAAGAATGATCATTTTCTACTTCAAAATTATAAACTTTACCATTATAATTATAATTGTCTTTAGTAGTAACTTCTAACCACATATAGCCATCGTGTATTATTTTACGCTCATTAAACCTACCATAATCTCTAAAATGAGAATCTTTTATTCTAAGGCAATAAATATCTTGTTCATTACTACGCCTTTTACTTCTTTCATCAACCATAATACTACAATCAATATTATTACGTAAAAGAATATGTCTCATTTTATGAATTAAATTAAAAGAACACGAAACTATTGTTGTCTCATACTTTCTCTGATGCCCGTCTCCACGTTTCCAACCTTCAAATAACACTAATTGTTTATCTGGTCTTAATTGCATAAAAATACTATGTATATCTTTTCCGTTAGCATATTCTTTAAATAATTTTTTAAATAAATAACCTAAAATTGTATTGTTTATTTTAACAACCTGTGAACCACTTTCTGGATATTTATAAACTGAATAAGGTGCACCAATTTCCGCAGCAAAATCACAAACATCTTTAACATATTCATCTTCATCTATGTTAAATGTAAACTGTAAACCAGTAATTCCGCGATCATTGTTTTGTGTAATATAAGCACCAGAACTATTCTTTTTTGTAAAATTTCCTTCTGCCAAATAATAACCAAAAACCTTCAAAGAAAGTTCAGATAATTCAATATATCTTTTTATTTTATAATTTGAATATTTTTGATGTAAAATATTATTATCTGTTACTTCATAATTAACTTCATCTGTTAAAACAAAATCACATATATCTATTTTATCAATATTTTTATAATCATAATTAATAGGCACTAATACAAAATCACCAACTTTAACATCTTTTATTGCTTTAAAATCTGCGCCCTCAAATTTATCAGGAATACATACAGTACAATATTTATCAGCAACAGAAGTTGGTCTACAAATATAATTTCTATTAATTCTAGAAGGCATTTTACATAAAATATTTTCTCTGTCAATAGTTAAAATAGGGTGCTCAGGTGTTGCTTCTAACTTTTTATAATAACCATAAATTCCTAATGATACTATATTGCCGTCATAATCACGTTCAAAAATTTCAGTAACTTTTTCTTTATTTGCTAAATGTGTAAAAACCTCATCATTAACTTTAATATCTGAAATATTTTTATAAGAATAATCAGACATTAAAACTTTTTCATTAGGTTTAAAACACAAAACTATAAATTTCTTTTGTAATTGTTTTCTGTAACCTTCAATTTTAGAATCTTCTAAAGGATAAAACACCTTATCATCAAAACCATGATACACTTGATCTGGTACAAAAGTAGCGTCCGTTTTGGCTATAACACTTTGAGCATATTTACTTACTACTACAAATTTATCCGTATGTTTCTTAATAAATTCTACCCATTCAGGATAAATAGGTTCGCCATCTATGGGGCTTACTAATTCCCAACGACATTTCTTACCAGTTCTTTCTTTATACAAACTTAATGCTTCTGGAATATGTGCACAAGCATCATAATCATTTAAAGTAAATAATATTTCTGGTTGTATATCCACTAATAAAGGAAATAATCTATTTCTACCATAGGGATCGTTTTGCATAGGATATAAGTGAAAATGCTCCCATTTTTGTTCTTCTACCGGATCACCCCAATAATTAATACCCAACTGAAAAATCTCATACTTACCTGTTTTAAGCAAATATTTAATTAAATTCTTAGCTACAACGCCAAAACCAGTGTGTGCACTAGCAGAATCACAATAAAATAAAATTTTCATTCTTTGTTTTTTTACCTCCACAACATCCTTTACATCATTTTTCTTACTCATTACTATCTCCTTTTATTTATTTAGTTTCCGTATTTCCATAGTATTGTTTATCACGTTCTTTATATAACTCTTTTAACTTGTTTTCTAACAACAAAACATAAGCATAAGTTTTCAAATTAGAAACTTCTTTTGCTTTGTTTAATAACCTCTCAACGGTATTAGTATTAGTAATATTTTCAAGTTGTTTTTCTAATAATTCAATATCATTTACATTTTTAATAAAATACTCAATTCTAATATCAGACATGATATTTTCAAGAGTGTTGGTATTAGAATAATCTTGTTCACTATTAAGTGGTACTATTCTTCCTTCTAAAAATCTAACATCATTCTTATAGCGTCTAATATCTTTTGCATTAAAAAACGCTATATCACCAGGATTAAGTTTTACCATAACCCTTTCCGTTTCATCTCCAAAAATCTCAAAGTACATAGTCTCATTCTTAGAAACATTTTTATACTCTACCAAAATATCCTCTTTCTTGCGTGGCATATTATTCTCCTTTAATTACATCTAAAAATAACTTATATATAGAATTCAAAATATTAAATCTGTTATCAATATCCTGAATATGTTTACTATTTAATTCTTTTTCTTTCTTACCTGCACATCTATTACATATAAAATAATAATTATCATCAAAATTATATGCTTTAATTATCTTGTTTATTTTAAGTTCTTTATAGTCAAACTCTTGATTACAAAGTTCACAAGTATGCTTCTTTAACCCTAAAGGAATAAGGCTCTTTAAACAAATTGGAAAATCTATATTACGATATTCTTTATTATTTAAAATATTATAGTGATAAATATAAGAATCTTTAATGGAAAAATAAAAATCTGTAATATAAATATAAGTTAAAATAAAATTATGAATATTATTTATCTTATCTACAAAAGATGGGTCATTTAAATCTAATGTAGTATTATAATAAAGATGTCCATAAATAGATATAACAGAAATATAAACACTATCTTCATATAAAGAAAAATTACAAATTACTTTAAACCTATAATTATTTTCATCTTTAAAATCAGATAATAATTTTATAATAAATGGATTCTGTAATAAAATTGTAGCTTGGTTTTCTTTTAAAAGAAATCTAGCTTTGGCAGGATTGATAGGAATAAGGGGTGTATTGTTTTTATCAAGCAATAATACAAACATAAAGATAACTCCCAAATGGGGTAAAAGAAAAAACTCCCCCCTAAAGGATAGAGGGGAGCTATAACCTAATTAACTAATTTCAAGATGATACATGCGCTCAGGAGCAATAGCACAGGCACCAACAGTCAGCCAAATAGCCATTTCCCAAGTTCTGGTTGTAGTGCCACGGAAATTCTCATAACCCTCTACACCAGGATTTTCAATACCATACTTCAAAACACCGTCACCAATTACTAAGATGTGGCTATCAGATATTTTCTGCACACCATAAGCATCTTTGTAAGATTTCAAATGGATAACAGGAACACCACGATAACGACCTAAGAAACCAGTGGCACGATATAACTCAGACTTCATATCATTAGGTAAATACTCTTTATCTAATGCTTCCAGAAAAGTTAAAGCACCAAAACGACCTATGATAGCTTTTGCACCAGCATTAGTATAATCTTCCAAATGAACAATAGCAGCATCTAACGCAGCCTTTTTTGTAGAAGCAGTATCACCAGAAGCAATAGTAGCGTAATTACTGTTCGTAGTAGTAGAAGTAACCGCTCTCCACGCAACTTCCCAAACCATACTATTCTGTGCACCTAAAATCTGATTAGTAGCATCAGTTTTTAAATCAGAAATAGTACCATAACGACCAGAGCGTAACTGCCCAATTTCTAATTCAGTAGCTACAGCAATGGTTTTCTTAGGCAAAGTAATAACTGTATTGGTTATTTGGCTTCTTGGAGCAAACGCACCAGGCTCAACCACATAAGCTACTAAATTACTAGGGGTTTTAAACTGAATCTCTTCACCAGGATTAAAATATCTAGTATCAGCTAACAAATTAATTAACTGCTGATTATAAACATCTTTCCGTACACTTTCAACTATTTTAGTTGCTAAAGCCCGTCTAGAAGCATCAACCGGATCACTCCAATCAATACCTTTTACCAAGGTATCTAATGCTTCTTGTTCTGCTTTAGTAAATTCTTTTGCCATTTAAATACTCTCCTTTAAATATTTGGAAAGAAAACATAAAATTATTAATTATAAAATTTCAAAAACTAGACTATCTTTCGTTGTATCGCCACCACGAGAACCATCATTAACGCGAATAACACGAGCAACAGATTTAGCGGTTTCCGTAGTTGCAGAAGCCTCTTCAATTAATTTGGCATCATCATCAACCTTCAAATAATCACCAAAAGCTCCACCAGTACCAGAAACAGAAACATACATATCGGTTTCAAACTGACCAGCGGTATACAGAATACAAGATTGACCAGCAGCAATATCATCGTGATCAGTATCAGAATCTTCTGGAATATAAATCTTTTTACCAACAACACCTACTCGACCGGTAATATTATCATCAGAACTAGTTAAAGATGTTACCTTCATATCACCAGTAGAAGCATAACCAGGTTTATTAGAATTAGTAGAGGTTAAAGTGGCAATATCGCCAGCACTAAACTCACCATCTAATTTAACCCATTCACCAACCTCCATCGCAGCAGCAGCATAAACAGTACGTCTAGCGTTTTCGGGTACGTTAACTTCTTTTAAAAAAGCCATTTACTTATTCTCCATAAAATATATAAATTATTTTTTTCTTATTTATTATAACTTACTTAATGCTTCTGCAACTAAATCAATATCTTTGGGTGCTTCTGTTTTAGCAACATCATTATCTACAATTTGCAATTCAGCAGAAGTATTACCTACGGGTTTAGTCTCCGGTTGCTTAATCGCTTTTGTAAAAACATCAAAAGCAACATCAGACATTTCCGTAACAACCTTATTAAATTCTACTTCTTCCATACCTACGGTTTTTGCGTTAATTTCTTTAGCATTTAAAACTTGAATACGAGAAGCCAGTAATTTTTCCGTTTCGATAGTATTTTTATAATTAGTAAAAGTATCGTTAGCAGTACTTAAATCAGCTTCTAATTTAGTTTTATCTTGTTTTAAAGTTTCTATTTCCGCAGTCATAGTTTTAATCTTATCTTCCGTAGACGCAGTAATTTTAGCTAACTCTTCTGCTAATTTTGCTTCAAAAGAGGCTTTACTATCAGCTTTAGCATTAGCCAATAAAATATCAACCACATCTTTAGGAAATACAGTTGTTTCAACAATTTCAGATTTATCCACTACAGCTTCTCCTTTAGTTATTTGTTTTACATTTACACTATCTAAAATTTCTTTTATTTCATTAAACAATGAATTTAAATCTTTTTGTGCTTCTTTACGTTCTTCATCGGTAAAAGCAGAATAAATAATATTATAAAACATATTAACTGCTTCATTCATTGCTATTTCAAATTTGCTTATTTCTTCTCTTTTACGCACGCGACTTTTTAAAGACATGTTTTGTGCAGCTAAAGCAAGAGCGGATGCGTCTGGGTCTGCTGGGGTATCAACTATTCCACCACCGCCAAAAGTAATTCCATGTAATATACGTTCAACCTTAGAACCCATTGCATATCTATTTTTTAAATGATCACAGTACATACTAGCTTTAGCGAATTTCTTACCACAAATACTACACTCTGCGGAATCAAACCATGTTTCCATAGAAATAAATAAAGTACCATTAGCGTGGCGTTTTCTTACTTCCTCTGCATAATCAGGAAACAACCATTTATACAATACTGCATAAACATTCATTCCTAATTTACCATTACCACTATCTTCCGCACTTACTATTTCCGTATCATAAAAAGTACCAACAATCTTTTGTTCGTTATGTTGCCAATTTAAAGGTTTAAAAATTGCTGTACTGTGTCTATCTTCAAGTTCTTCTTTTAAAAATGAATCACGATTACCATTAGAACCTTCGTGAACAAATCTAAACTTTAAATACATTAAATCATTATCTTTATTTACTTTTTTAGAAGATAATGCTTTTTCAAGTTTTTCACCATTACCAATACAAGTATCACTAATAGATTCTATATTACCAATAAAAATAGAGGGTTCAATTTCTAAAACACCCTTACTTTTTTCTTTTTGTTCTCTTTTATGGACTTCGTTCACTGTTTCTCCAAATTTTTTATAATACCAAATAGCGCATTGTTTTTGTGCGGTATCTTTTTTAACCCCGCCAGCAATTTTATCTTTTACACATTGCACATAAGCAGCAGGGGCTTGTGTAAAACTATCTTCTTGCTCTATATTATTAATCATATATTTTTTATGTAAATTATAAGATAAACTATATGTTCTATAATATTTTAGTAATTAAATCATTAAAACTAAAATAAATAAGGTTAAATTGCTTGTTTAAATTACTCAGATGAATTATTTAGATTAATTACTTATTCGGAAGAATTATTTGAGTTAAAATACTTAACTATATCGTCCTCAATTAAAGCATAGGGATAAAAATTTAAATCATCCATATAACCTTCCGCTCGTCCATAATTAGTTCCAGAAATACAACCTATACAAAGTAAATCTGGTAAATTCTGAGAGGGCCAAGCACCATTAAAAACCCCGCAAGCAGAACCACTAACTATTAAAAATGTACCTATAGTGTTATCGTAAGTAAAGGCAATATCTAACCAAGTGCCAGAAGGAAACCATACAGCATCCGTTTCACATCCAGACACTACATACTC
>Ga0172380_10007304_pt1 | contig 12445 bp, 4 predicted proteins | sample Leawe162metaG_FD_119747 | JGI IMG/M metagenome (GOLD analysis project Ga0172380, IMG submission 119747) | Leachate microbial communities from a municipal landfill in Southern Ontario, Canada - Leachate well 162 metaG | ecosystem: Engineered > Solid waste > Landfill > Unclassified | place...
AATCAACTGCGCACCATCTCCGAGGACATGGCCACCTCGCTCGGCATGTCGCTGTCGCCGCACATCTCCAAGAAGGAGATGACCATCGTCGAGAGCATGATCAGCGCGGTGTCGGACAGCGGCTACTACCGCGAGGTGGTGTACGCCGACGTCAACGGCAAGCCGGTGGTCGAGCGGCGTCAGGATACTGTCATAGCGGGCGTGCCTGCCTGGTTCGTCAAGCTGATTCCGCTGGAGACGCCGCGCGGCGAGGCCCAGGTGATGGCCGGCTGGGTGCAGGCGGGCAGCGTGCGCATCGCCGCCAATCCCGGCTACGCCTACGCCACCCTGTGGGGCAACAGCGTGGACGCCTTCTGGTGGTTCCTCGGCTCTTCCGCAGTGGCTCTGCTCCTCGGCGTATTCGCCCTGCGCTTCGTCCTGCGCCCGCTGCGTGCGGTCGAGGATCAGGCGAAGGCCATCTGCAACCGCGAGTACCCGATCCAGGACAAGGTTCCCTGGACCCTGGAGCTGCGCAGCGTCGTCGCTGCCATGAACCTCATGTCGGGCAAGGTCAAGGAAATGTTCAAGGAGCAGTCCGACGCGATGGAGCGGCTGCGCGCCGGCACCTACGTGGACACGCTCACCGGCCTGGCCAACCGACAGTATTTCGATTTGCAGTTGAAGCAGATGACCAAGTCGCGCAGTTCGTCGTCGACCAACGCGCTGCTCTTCATCGAACTGGCCGACTTCAAGAGCTTCAACGAACGCAAGGGCTACCAGTCCGGCGACAAGCTGCTCAAGGCTTGTGCGGCGCTGATCACCGAGGTGTGCAAGGACGTGCCCAATCTCGACTACTTCGCGGCGCGGCCCTCAGGCGCCAATTTCGCCGTCGTCATCCTCGACACCGTAGAGGCGGATGCGCTGGCGTTGGCGCAAAAACTCGGTGCCGCCCTGCCCAAGCTCGCCGAGCGCGGCTTTACGGACAGTGACAAGGTCGGCCACATCGGTGTGGCCATCCATCGCGGCCAGGCCGGTGGGCAACTGCTCTCCGAGGCCGACTTGGCGCTGCGCGCAGCCCAGGTCGCGGGCCCCAACGCCGTACACATGAACGACAGCAAGGGCACCGACGAATTTTCGACCTATTCCGCCTCGCGCTGGATGACGGTGCTGCGCGACGTGTTGGCCGAGTGCCGGGTGGTTCTCCATCGCCAGCCCTGCGTCTCCTGCGCCGACGAGACCAAGGTGCTGCAGTATGAAACCCTGATGCGCATCTACGGCGAGGATGGCAAGCTGATTCCGGCCAATGTCATCATCCCCATGGCCAAGCATCTGCATCTGACCCAGGAGTTCGACAAGCACATCGTGACGGACGCACTGACCCGCCTTGCGCGTCCGGAGTATGCCAACGACGTGATGGCCGTCAATCTGTTCCCGATGTCGATACAGGACGGCGGTTTCGTCGCCTGGCTCAGCGCTCTTCTGCGGGAGCACGCCAGCGTCGCCAACCGCATCGCTTTCGAAGTGATGGAGCACGGCGTCACCGACAACCTCGACGCGCTGCGCGGCTGGGTCGAACGCATGGCCGAAACCGGCGCCAGGACCGGCCTCGACCAGGTCGGCAAGGGCTTCAGGTCTTTCAGCTATCTGTCTGCGCTCAAACTCAACTACATCAAGATCGATGGCGGTTTTGCGCGCGGCATCCAGGAGAACCGGGACAACCAGTTCTTCGTCGACTCTCTCGTCAAGTATGCGCACGGGCTGGACATCCAGGTGATCGCCGAGTCGGTGGAAACCCGTGAGGAGTGGGACATGCTGAAGAGCCTGCGGGTCGACGGCGTCAAGGGTTACGGCGTGGCGAAGCCCAGCGAGTGGAAATAAGCCATCCCCCCAGCCCCTGTCCAGGGGCGGCTTTGCACAGCCGCCCCGCTGCGGCGGCGCGGAGCAGGGCTCCGAGAATTCCCGCCTACGCCCCGAGGAAGGGGGTGACGGTGGTTCGTCCCTTCGGGACTCCACGTCTCACGCTGCGCCAGGCTCGGGGCGGCCCTTCGCCTGGCGCCCCTTTCGGCCGGCCACTACTCTCGCGCCTAGGCTGCTTTGTTGTTGCCGTTGCCGGTGACGTGCAGCGCCAGATGCAGGCGGTCGGAGACACCCAGCTTTTCGAAGATGGTGGTCAGATGGGCTTTCACCGTGCGGTCGCTGATATCCAGGGCGCGCGCGATCTGTTTGTTGCTGGCGCCCTGAGCCACCATCTGGGCCACCTCGCGTTGCCTCTCGGTCAGGCCGTCGAGTCGATCTTGTGGTGCCTCCATTCGAGGCACAGGGTCGGCCGCCTGGCCGGAGAACGCCTGCAGCTTGGACATCAGCAGCGGGATGGCTGCTTTCGAGACCCAGACGCCGCCGTTGAGAACCACGCCGACGATGCGCTCGAGTTCATCGCGCAACAGGCTGGCGTCGCAGCAGGCGACGGCACCGGCCGCCAGGGCCGCGAGTTCTTCCAGCGGCGCCAGGCCGGTGTTGGCGAGCAGCATGCGGGTGTTGCCGCACAGCCGCTGCCATTCCTGGATCAACGTGGCGGTGAGGCTGTCGGCGAGTCTGGCATCGACCACGATAAGATTGGGCGCCCCCAGACCCAGGGCGACCTGCACGGCGGGCACGCCGTCGGCGTGGCGGGCGTCCCCCCAGCGGCGCAAGATTTCCGCCCACTCACGCGCGAATTCCGGCCTTCGGCTAACGACGACAAACAATGCCTCGACTCCTTTGGCCCGAGCGACTCCCAACTCAGCGGCGACGCCCCGGCAATCTCTCGCTTTTTAGCGCAAGGCGTCTCGCATTTGAAAGGCGATTATGCCAGAATGACCTAAGTCGGCACGATATAGTCTTGGCCATGATTTTGAACGAGTTTCACGGCGGACGCTAGATTGTAAGAAATAATACTTTATGCATATTGAGAATGCCCTACATAGAGCGTGACTCCCAAGGCAGGATAAGTGCGCTGACCGCCTCCGCTGGCGCCGGGAGCGAGCATTTGCCGGTCGAGCATCCTGAAGTCCTGCAATTCCTGACGACGCCCGAGGGCCAGGGGCAGGGCGACGTCTCGGGCATGGAGATGCTGCTCTCTGATCTGAAATTGATACGCGTCATCGAGGACGTGATCGATCTCTTGATAGCCAAACGGGTGATCATCTTTTCCGAACTGCCCGTGCCGGTGCAACAGAAGATCCTGCAGAAGCGCGGCAAACGCGAAAAACTGTTCGGCGGTGGCGCCGACATTCTCGGTTCCGACAAGGGCATCTTGTGAGGGAGGTACCGGCGGTAGGCGGCCAGCCCGGACAGACGGCGGCGCAGGAAACGGCAGCACTGCAACTACCGAAGGAGACCATGCTGCCTGACGATGCGCTTACGAACTGTCTTGTCATCCTGACCCGCCTGTTCCACCGGCCCTATTCAGCGCAGGCGCTCACCGCCGGCCTGCCCCTGGAGAACTCGCGCCTGACCCCGGAATTGTTTCCGCGCGCGGCCAAGCGCGGCGGCCTGAGCAGCCGCGTGGTGAAGCGGAAGCTGCAGCAGATCTCGCCGCTGACCCTGCCGGCCATCCTCTTGCTGGCGGATGGTCGCGCCTGCGTCGTCACGGCGCGCGACAACCAGGGGAACTGGACGGTGATCCAGCCCGAGTCGGGCGTCGGCGAGACCTTGGTCGCAGGCCAAGCGCTGGAGCGCGAGTACGCCGGCTACACGATCTTCAGCCGGCCGGCCTTCAAGTTCGACGCCCGCGCCCAGGACGAGTCGATTCCCCGCGTGCACCACTGGTTCTGGGGCGTCATGCAGCGGGCTTGGCCGCTCTACTCGGAAGTCTTCATCGCCTCCTTCCTGATCAACGTCTTCGCCCTGATCACGCCGCTGTTCGCCATGAACGTATACGACCGCGTCGTGCCCAACCAGGCGATGGAGACGCTCTGGGTGCTCTCCATAGGCGTGCTTCTGGTCGGCGTCTTCGACTTCATCATGAAGATGCTGCGCGGCTATTTTCTCGACGTCGCCGGCAAGCAGGTGGACACCGTGCTCTCGGCGACCATCATGGAGAAAATCCTCGGCCTGAAGACCGCCGTGCGGCCGCCCTCGGTCGGTGGCATGGCCAATACCCTGCACGAGTTCGAGTCCTTCCGCGACTTCATTACCTCGGCGACCACGACGACGCTGATCGATCTGCCCTTCGTCCTGCTCTTCCTGCTCTTCATCACCTGGATCGGCGGCTGGATGGTGATGGTGCCGTTGATTGCGATCCCGTTGATCATCGGCGCCAGCCTGGCGCTGCAGGGGCCGCTCGAAAAGTACCTGGCGCAGAGCATGCGCGTCGGTACCCAGAAACAGGCGCTGCTGATCGAGGCGCTGGGCGGCATGGAGACCATCAAGGCGATGGGTGCCGAGAGCCCGATACAGCGCAAGTGGGAACAGATCCTCGGCGAGGCCGGCCGCGTCGGCATCACCGCCAAACTCCTCTCCTCGCTGATCATGTATTCGACGGCGCTGATCCAGCAGGTGGCCTACGTCGGCGGCATCATCTTCGGCGTGTACCTGATCGCCGACCACGCGCTCACCGTCGGCGGACTGATCGCCAGCACCATATTCATCGGCCGCGCCCTGGCCCCCTTCGCCCAGATCGCCGGCCTGATCACCCGCTACTACCAGACGCTGAATTCCTTGCGCGGCGTGGACAACATCATGAAGCTCGCGGTCGAGCGGCCGCCCGAGAAGAATTTCGTGCAAAGGCCCTTCTTCAAAGGCGACATCGAGTTCCGCGGTGTTGTTTTTGCCTATCCGGGCCAGGACGTGCCGGCGCTCAACAACGTCAGTCTGAAGATCAATCGCGGCGAGCGCGTCGGCATCATCGGCCGCATCGGCTCGGGCAAGACCACCATAGAGAAGCTGCTGCTCGGCCTCTACGAACCGACGGAAGGCTCGATCTGGGTCGATGGCCTCGATCTGCAGCAGATCGATCCGGCCGACCTGCGCCGCAACGTCGGTTACGTGCCCCAGGACGCGACGCTGTTCTTCGGCACGGTCAAGGACAACATCGTCTTGGGCGCCCCCTACGTGGACGACGCCGCCGTGTTCAGGGCCGCGGATATCGCCGGTGTCAGCGAGTTCGTGCTGCGCCACCCGAAGGGCTACGACATGCCCATCGGCGAACGCGGCGAGGGCATCTCCGGCGGCCAGCGCCAGTCGATTTCCATCGCCCGCTCGCTGCTCCTGGATCCGCCGATCTTGATGATGGACGAGCCCTCCAACTCGCTCGACAATCGTTCGGAAGAGGCTTTCAAGGCCAGGCTGGCGCCGCATCTTCAGGATCGCACGCTGATCATCGTCACCCACCGCGCCTCCCTGCTGACCCTCGTCAATCGCCTGATCGTCATGGACGGTGGCCGGGTCATCGCCGATGGCCCCAAGGAGCAGGTGCTCGAAGCGCTATCGGGAGGCCGCGTCCATGCCGCCGGTTGAGGAGCGCACGTACGAGCGGCGCAGCCGGATGCGGCGCATGCTGGACCGCCTCTACGCGCGCTTTTCCGACTACCTGCTGCCGCCCGGCGGCAGGCAGGACAAGACCCAGCGCGAAGACACCGAGTTCATGCCGCACGCCCTGGCTGCGCTGTTCCAGCGGCCGCCCAAGCCGGCCTACCTGGTGGTGCGTGGCACGCTGCTGGCGCTGTGCATCTTCGTCGTCTGGGCCTCGCTCTCCAGCCTCGACGAAATCACCATAGGCGACGGCAAGGTCGTGCCCTCCAGCCAGGTGCAGATCATCCAGAACCTCGAAGGCGGCATCGTCTCCAAGATCAACGTCAAGGTGGGCGACGTGGTGCAGAAGGGGCAGATCGTCATGCAGTTGGACGACACGCGCTTCTCCTCCTCCATGGGCGAATCGAAGGCGAAGAACTATGCCCTGATGGCCAAAGTGGCGCGCCTGACCGCGGAGGCCAACGGTAAGCCCTTCGTGGCACCGCCGGATCTGCTGGCCGAGAGCCCGAAGATCGCCGAGGACGAGAAAGCGCTGTTCGCCAACCGCCAGCGGGAATTCGAGGCCAATCTGTCGGTGCTGCGTCAGCAGGTGGGCCAGCGCAGCCAGGAGATCGCCGAGAAGAATTCGCGCTTGAAGCAGTTGCAGGAATCCTACCGCCTGATCTCGCAGGAGCTGAAGATGTCCAAGCCGCTGCTGGCTCAGGGCGTCATGTCCGAGGTGGAAATCCTGCGCATCGAGCGGCAGGTGAGCGACACCGGCGGCGAGATGGACGCCACGCGCCTGGCCATTCCCCGCCTCGAATCGCAGTTGGCCGAAGCGCGCGGCAAGGTCGAGAGCGCGACGGCCAAGTTTCGCTCCGACGCAGCCAACGAGCTGGCGGCGGCCAACGCCGAATTCGCCGGGACCAGCGCCACCAGCATCGCCGTCGAGGACCGTTTGGCGCGCACGGCGATACGCTCCTCGCTCAACGGCATCGTCAAGACGCTCAAGGTCAACACCGTGGGCGGCGTCATCCAGCCGGGCATGGAAGTCATGGAAATCGTGCCCATCGAAGACAGGCTGCTCATAGAAGCCAAGATCCGGCCGGCCGACATCGGCTTCCTGCGACCCGGCCAGCCTGCGCTGGTGAAGATCTCCGCCTACGACTTCTCCATCTACGGTGGCCTCGAGGCCACCGTAGAGACCATCACCGCCGACTCGATCACCAGCGACAAAGGCGACAGCTTCTATCTGATCAGGGTGCGCACCACCAAAAACACCCTGGGCACCGCAGAGAAGCCCCTGGCCATCATCCCCGGCATGCTCGCCACGGTGCACATCCGCACCGGCAAGAAATCCGTGCTCGCCTATCTCCTGAAGCCGGTGGTCAAGGCCAAGTACGACGCCCTGAGAGAGCGCTGAGAAATAGCTTCCCCCAGCCTGGACTTAGTACTTCGGTCCAATTGCCCGCTTAGTTGAAGCCTATATAGTTCGCCGCAGTGGGGGAGTCCCCCTATCTTTCTGTGAGGCGAACAAAATGGCCACCAACGCACCCGCTGCCGCCCCTGCCGCCATCGGCACCGTCAAGGCAACCTCAGGCAACGTTACCGTCATCAACGCCAGCGGCGGCACCTGCACCCTGAAGCCGGGCGACAAGGTCTACGCCAACGACATCGTCCAGACCGGCGAAGGCGCTGTGCAGATCAAGCTGGCCAACGGCGCCACGACCGAGGTGGGGCGTGGCACCAGCGTGCTGCTCGATCCCAAGGTGCTCACCACGGATGCGAAGGCGGCAGCGGAGGCTGCGGCCAAGGCGGCAGCGGAGGCGACGGCCAAGGCTGCTGTCGAGGACGTCGCCAAGTCCGAAGCGGCCGCAGCGCTGAAGCTTGCCGCCGCGGCGCAAGCCGCCGCCGAGGCGGCCAAGGCCGATACCTCCAGCGCCAAGGGCGCCGCTGCGGCGCAGGCCGCCGCTGACGCGGCGAGCAAAGCCGCTGCCGTCGCGGCAGACAAGGTCGCCGCCGCCGACGCGGCGCAAAACGCCGCCGACGTGGCCAAGATCAACGCCCAGATCACCAGCCAGAATGCTTCGGATGCCTCTTCCTTTTCAAGCCTGAACGCCGCCGCCGCGCCGGCTGCAGCCGCGCTCAGCGGTGCCGCCGATGCCGCCGCCAGGATACAGGCGGCGATCGCCTCCGGCGCCGATCCGACCAAGGTGACACAGGCCTCGGCCGCTGGCAACCCCGGCGCCACTGGCGCGGATCATGCCACCCACTCCATGGTCGACCTGCAGCAGAATCTCGCGGCAGGCAACGCCAGTTCCGGCTTCCTGACCAATGCCGGCAATTCCGGCGACGGCGGTGTCACGAATAGCAGCAACGTTGCCTCGGTGGCGCAGAATACCCAGGCTGGTAACGTCAATGCCGGCTTCGGCACGGTGGGACAACTGAGCATCGCTGTGCCAGCCTCCCCCGCTGTTGCCGCTGCCGCCGATGCCGCGGCGCGGGCAAGTACGCAAGCCGCTGCTGCCGCCGCAGCATCCGCTGCCGCCAAGGCTGCCGCGGATGTTGCCGCCAAGGCTGCCGCAGCTGCCGCTGCCAACGCTGCCGCTGAGGCTGCTGCCAAGGCTACGGCGGACGCTGCCGCCAAGGCCGCCGCCGACACCGCGGCTCAGGCTGCCGCTGATGCCGCCGCCAAGGCTGCCGTCGATGCAGCCGCCAAGGCTGCCGCAGATGCTGCCGCCAAGGCCGCCGCCGATGCTGCCGCGCAGGCTGCTGCAGATGCTGCCGCCAAGGCTGCCGCCGATGCCGCTGCCAAGGCTGCTGCAGATGCTGCCGCCAAGGCCGCTGCCGACGCCGCAGCACAATCTGCCGCCGACGCCGCTGCCAAGGCCGCCGCAGATGCTGCCGCCCAGGCCGCCGCCGACGCCGCCGCCGATGCTGCTGCCAAGGCCGCTGCCGACGCTGCTGCCCAGGCTGCGGCGGATGCTGCTGCGAAGGCCGCCGCCGATGCAGCCGCCCAGGCTGCCGCCGACGCCGCTGCGAAGGCCGCCGCCGACGCTGCCGCCCAGGCTGCTGCCGACGCCGCCGCCCAGGCTGCCGCCGCTGCCGCTGCCCAGGCTGCTGCCGATGCTGCTGCCCAGGCTGCCGCTCAGGCTGCCGCCGCTGCCGCTGCCCAGGCTGCCGCCGATGCTGCCGCCCAAGCTGCTGCTCAAGCCGCCGCTGACGCCGCGGCGAAGGCTGCTTCGGATGCGGCCGCCGAAGCGGCGGCGGATCAGATCACCACCGTTAGCCTAGCCCCGACGACTGACACGGGGACGTCAACGACCGATAACATCACCAGCGACAGTCAGATCACGATTGCCGCGACTGCTCCGACGGACTCCACAGTTACTGCGGTAGCGACCGACACTACGACCCAAACCGAAACACCGCTGTCGATCGCACCGGCAAGCTACGGCACCCTGACCACGAGCCTGCCAGGAGATGGTACCTACACGGTCACGGCCACCGTCACCGATCCAGCTGGTACGACTTCAACATCAACACCTACGACGGTTACGGTCGATACGACGGCCCCGGTGACCGAGATCAAGGTGACCGACACCGGCACCTCAACTACCGATGGCATTACCAATGATGGCCAAGTTACCGTTGCTGCTACCGACGCGACCGCCACGACCATAGCCGTCGCGGTTACGGAGGTTACTGCTACGGGCGCAACAACACAGGTGGAAGTCACTCCCACGACCAACGCTGACGGGACCGTGAGCGTCACCTTGCCAACAGACGGCAGCTATACGGTAACGGCCACGGCTACGGACGCGGCCGGCAATACCTCGACTACGGACACCACGGTCACGCTCGATACCACGGCGCCGGATGCGGTAGATGTGACGGCTAATGGCGCCACGAGCATACAAAGCGCGGACATCGCCGTAACGGGTAGCGCCGAAGCGGGCAGCACGGTACAGGTAAAGGTCGATGGTCACGTGGTGGGTGAGGTGACGGCTGATAAGGACGGCACGTTTACGGTCAAGACCTCGGCGCTGACACTGGGGGATGGAAGCCACATCGACGGTACGCACGAGGTGACCGCGACCGCAAAGGATGCGGCGGGGAATGTCAGCGAAGTGGCGTCAGAAGCCATTAATGTCGGAATCCAGGCGACTATTGCCGGCCATGTCGACCAGGTCACGGCGGACGTGCATGCTTTGGCCGAGGACATCAGGACCCTGGTGGTAGATCAGCAAACGTACGCGGAGGCCAGGGCGGCTCATGCGGATGACGTGTTGCGGGCGGCAGCTACCCTGGTGACGGATCAGCAGGCGCTAGAGACGGCCGCCAAGGCGGCGCTGCATGCGGACGCAGTAGCGAGCGCGGCGGACCAACTGGTGACGGATCAAAAGGCGGTAACCGCGGCCGGGCAGACAGCCGATCATGCGGACGCGGTAAAGGGCGCGGCGGACCAACTGGTGACGGATCAAAAGGCGGTAACCGCGGCCGGGCAGATAGCCGACCATGCAGACGCGGTAAAGAGCGCGGCGGACCAACTGGTGACGGATCAAAAGGCGGTAACCGCGGCCGGGCAGATAGCCGATCATGCAGACGCGGTAAAGAGCGCGGCGGACCAACTGGTGACGGATCAAAAGGCGGTAACCGCGGCCGGGCAGACAGCCGATCATGCGGACGCGGTAAAGAGCGCGGCGGACACGGTTGTCCAGGATGCGAATACACTAGAAATCGACACGGGTAAGCTGCAGGGCGATCTTGCGGCACAGGGCCTGTCGCCAACGCTGACTCAGGCGCAAGCAGAGGCGAGCCTAGCAACCCTTCAAAGCACCTCGGGACTCGACGCAAAGCAGAGCGCATACGATCAAGCGTTGTCGGATCTGAAGTCGTTCATCAGCGCCTCTCTGAAGTCTAGCGCAGATCATAGTGACGCCAATATTAGCAATCTGGCCAAAGCCTATCTGGATGCCGCCAAGAATGCAGCCAGTAGCACGGCTTCCCTGCAAGCGGCGGAGACCTCGGCCGAGCATCTTCTGGCTCAGGCCACGACGGTGTTCACGGACGCTAGCAACGCATACCACAAGGCAGTCGCCGCCGTCTCCGCCCAGGACGCTCTCGATGATGCTAAAGCGGACGCTGCCAATGCCAAAACATCCTCGCTGGTGAGCGTCAGTCATTGGGACAATGCAACACCCGCCTGGAACGTTAGCACCAGCAGCGATGGGCAGACCGTCAGCGGCGACTTGTCGAGCAATGATTTCAACAAGACGCTGGCAATAAATCTGACGGCGCCGACGCTGGCCACCACGGCGACGGTAACACTGACCGCTGCCATGGCCGGCTACGATAGTCCGGTGGGCGTGTTCAAGCTGAATAGCAGCGGACAGCCGACCGACGCCAGGATCATCATCGACGGTTCCAAGGACGTTCCGGTCGGCACTACGGCGAACGTGGCGGTCAACGCCGGTGACAAGTTGGGTTTCTTCATCGTTGCCGATCAGGCCAAGTATTTTGAAACGAACAAATCGGACATCGAGTCAGTTTCACTGAACGAGAGCGATGGCAGCAACCACAACACGTTGAGCGTGACCAAGGAAGGGGTCACCACCACGTTCAGCAGCGACAAGATCATGAACACGCTCAACACAGGCAACGACGGGCAGGCGGATGTCGCTTCCGGCGTCAAGGACGGCAAGCTCAACATCGGCTTTGACGATCAACCCGCCGGCGATAACGATTTCAATGACGTCGCTATTTCGGTCGACTTCAAGACGACGCAGCGTGTCATCGACAAGAGTGGGGCGTTGGGTGAGGCCAACCTAGCAGCACAGGGCGCTTCTGAAGCGGCAAAGCTATCAGCCGCCGCGCTCAACACCATGGTGCAAGCTGCCGCGGTAGTCGATAGCTCGCTGAACTCGCTGAAGGCTGTCGCGAGCTCACTGGCCACAGCCGCCGCAACCGCCGACACCAAGATCGACTCCTCCAGCGGCATTGCGAGCGACCAAAGTGCCAAGGACGCCGCCAAGGCAGCTCGCGATCTGGCAAATAACGCCAAGAGCCAGGCGCAGACGATATTGAGCAATACCCGGGAAGCTTTGGAGGATGCACAACCGAATATCGACAAAGCCTACCAGGCCGTTTCCACAAGTAATCCGTTCAAAGAGGGTAAAGCCGACGATGTTGCTGATATGGCTCAGCCTGTCGCTGCCAAGGCTATCGCGCTCGACACCGCCAAGGCGACTGCCCAGGATGCGATTGCCCATGCGCAAACCATCGTCGATGACTTCCATGCGGTGAGCGCCGACACGCTCACTCTTGCCAACGACAAGGGCACCGTAGCGGACCTGACGAAGACCGACACGACCGCCGCATTGGTTGCGGTGCATGACGCCGCGGCGAGTACGACGTCGACTGCTGCGGGCATCCAGAGTTTGGCGGCGACGGCGGTGACGGATACTCACCAAGTGGTGACTGATACGACGAAGACGCTCACGGACGACAAGGCAGGGCTGGCGGATCTGACGAAGACCGATACAGCCGCCGCATTGGTTGCGGTGCATGACGCCGCGGCGGATCCCAGTGCGACGGCCGTGGGCATCCAGAGTTTGGCGGCGACGGCGGTGACGGATACTCACCAAGTGGTGACTGATACGACGAAGACACTCACGGACGACAAGGCAGGGCTGGCGGACCTGACGAAGACCGACACGACCGCCGCATTGGTTGCGGTGCATGACGCCGCGGCGAGTTCGACATCGACTGCTGCGGACATCCAGAGTTTGGCGGTGACCGCGGTGACGGATACTCACCAGGCGGTGACTGATACGACGAAGACACTTACGGACGACAAGGCAGGGCTGGCGGATCTGACGAAGACCGATACGGCCGCCGCATTGGTTGCGGTGCATGACGCCGCGGCGGATCCCAGTGCGACGGCCGTGGGCATCCAGAGTTTGGCGGCGACGGC
>Ga0172380_10007306_pt1 | contig 12444 bp, 11 predicted proteins | sample Leawe162metaG_FD_119747 | JGI IMG/M metagenome (GOLD analysis project Ga0172380, IMG submission 119747) | Leachate microbial communities from a municipal landfill in Southern Ontario, Canada - Leachate well 162 metaG | ecosystem: Engineered > Solid waste > Landfill > Unclassified | place...
ATGCGATCGGCTGCATCGGCATACTTGGTTCCATCCGTGTCAGGCGGAATCTTGCCGCCTTGTTTCACAAGCCCCGCGTGATCCGGCCGAAACTGCGCCTCAGCCAGGTGATTTCTCGCGAAACGCTCCGCATCATCATAGGCTTCCGGGCGGCCCGCGCGGGTCGATTCAAGCGCCCACTGGATGAGATCGGTGATGCAGCAGGTTTCGCAGTGGGCGCAATCCCTGCCGGCGACTTCAACCCCGAACCCGAATGAGCCCGCGGAGCCGCTGCGGAAGATCCAGTCCCATGTCCGCTGCGCGGCCTCCTGGTAGCGCGGCCAGCGGCCCAGCCGGGAGAGCATGCACAAGCCCACGCAGATGCCGGCAATGTTATGAAAGTGGCCCTGGAAAGAACCATGCGGCTGGATGAAGCGCGTGCCGTCTAAAAACCCGTCCGCGACGCGCCGGGCCAGGTCCAGGTAAATTTCTTCCCCCGTTGTTTCCGCGAAGCGCGCGAAGGGCTCGATGAGCTGGCCGCCGAGCGGCGCTTTCCAGTCGAGGCCGCGCGGCACCTTCTGCAGCCATGTTTTCCCGTCCCAGCCGCTCGAGGCGGGATATATCAGAGCATTTCCATGTCTGTCGGCAATGTTTTCGAGCGTCTTTGCCATTGCCCGGAATCGCTCCAGCCAGGCCGGATTTTTGTCTTCAATGTAAAGATCAATAAAGGCCCGCAGGTTGCGGCCCTGGTCCCACAGGTGCGCAACGGGGTAGGACCAGGGCGCGTCTGCCTTCCATGTCAGGCCATCCGGGCGCAGGTATTTGACAATATTGGCGCGCATAGCCGCCTCCGCCGGGCTGATTTCGAGGCTTCCCATCATCTGCCTGGCGCGGATGAACGCGATGATGAACCTGGCGGTCGCATCGCCGGTATCATATGAGTGATGGCAGAGGCAGGGCGGCTTGCCGGAGAGTTTGCCTTCGAGGAAAGGCTCAAAGCCGCGGTCCGGATCGGTGGCCCGGTTCAGGTAATTCAGGGCAAGCTTGACCGGCGCAAGAGGATTGAAATTAAACATCATAACCTCAATGAATTCCGGTTGGGGATGCCAATGGATGAGGCTCAGGCAATTTCCAGAGATCTCCTTTTCAGACAATCATCTTGAAACATAATCCGGTTTGCAAGAATAGAATTGTAAACTTCCATGCGCCTGGCTGGTGCCGCCGGCGCGAACCCGGCTGCGAACAATGCCGCCTTGTATTGGGATGTTTATCCGCTATGCTTGGATTGGAAGCGGACCCAAAAAAGATGAGAGCACCTGATCAGAGGCAGCACCGTGCCCGCCATGCGCCCTTGGCGGCGGGAATTATTTTCCTTGCCGCGCATGCCCTGGCCGAAGTTGCTGCGTTGCCGGCAGGCAGTCTGCAGTTCGCAGAAGTTGTGGCCATACAGACCCGCCTTGATCGCCTGAATTTTTCGAGCGGATGCATAGATGGAAAGTTCGGCGTTAAAACCGGGCTTGCCGCGGAAATATGGATGAAAAGCGCGGCGACGAATGTGCCCGTTCAGCTCATCGCGGGCGCGCCTGGCACCGGGGCGGGGTTTTTCACAAACCATTTCGTGAGCGTACAGGAAATTGCTGCCCTCACTCCCATTCCGGCGTCCTGGGCCGGAAAAGCCGCCATGCCGGCCATGGGATATGAAACAGTCCTCGAGGCGGTTGCCGAAAAGTACCATGCGTCGCAGGCGGCCATTCGTCTTCTGAATCCAGGCGCGGCCTGGCCGAATCCGCCGGCGGGAACATGCCTGAGTGTGCCAAATCCTTTCCCGGCCGCCGCGGTGCGCGCCGTGCGCCTGCGGATATCCCTTTCGCGCAAGACCGTATTTGCTCTTGATGCCGAAGGATCTGTCGCTGCTTGCTTCCCCTGCACCATTGCGGCCAGCGCGAAAAAAAGGCCGGTAGGCACTTTGAAAGTGATTGCTGTCATTTCAAAACCAAACTACACTTTTGACCCTGCCCTGTTTGCCGGCGATCCGGATGCTGGGGCCATGACCGCGAAGGCCATAATCGCCCCGGGCCCGAATAATCCCGCGGGATCGGTCTGGATCGGCCTCGACTGCCCCGGCTACGGCATCCACGGCACGCCCGATCCGGAATCCGTAGGCAAGGCTGCATCCCACGGCTGCTTCCGCCTGGCGAACTGGAACGCAGAAAAATTGCATGGCATGGTCAGGATCGGCATGCCGGTCGTGGTCACGGAAGAATAACCGGGAGTCATTGTGGCAGACTTGCGGCGCGTGCCTCTGCCGGAACGGAAAGGCAAATGTCTTTGATCTTGAAAATACTGCATGTAGACATGGACGCCTTTTACGCGGCCATCGAGGTGCTGGATCACCCGGAATGGCGCGGGCTGCCCCTGGTGGTGGGCTCAGCGCCGGACAGACGGGGCGTGGTTTCGACCTGTTCTTACGAGGCCAGGAAGTATGGCATCCATTCGGCCATGCCCTCGCGCACAGCCGGGAGGCTCTGCCCGCATGCAGTCTTTGTTTCCCCGCGCATGGAGCGTTACGCGGATATGTCCGCCAGGATCATGGCCATCATGGAGGAGTTCACGCCTCTGGTTGAGCCGCTCTCGCTCGACGAGGCATTCCTCGACGTGGGCGGTTCGCTGCAGGCATTGGGTGATGCCATCAGCATCGCCTCCGCGCTTAAAAAGCGCATCCGGGAAAAAACGGGCCTGACGGCCTCGGTGGGGGTGGCGCCGAACAAGTTCCTGGCCAAGATGGCCAGCGACCTCAACAAGCCCGATGGTCTTACCGTCGTTCCCGCAACCGAATCAGGCATCGCGGCATTCCTGGCTCCTCTCCCGGTGACGAAGATGTGGGGGATCGGCCAGGTCACTGGCAGGCGCCTGGCCAGGGAAGGCATCCGGGCTATCGGCCAGCTGCAGCAACTGGACCTGGCGGCGCTGGAGCGGATTTTCGGTAAGTCCGGCGCCGCCGCCATGGCCGACCTTGTCCGCGGGCGCGACGATCGCCCCGTAGTCACCAGCTGGGAGGAAAAAAGCATTTCAAACGAACACACATTTGACCGGGACGAGCCTGATCAGGGGCGGGTGCGCCAGCGCCTTCTGGAGCTGGTGGAGGAAGTCGGCGGAAGGCTGCGCGCCTCCGGCAAGCTGGCCGCGACCGCCAGGATCAAGCTCAGGTTCGGCGATTTTTCAACCATCACGCGCCAGGCCACTTTCCCGGCGCCGCTCGACAGCGACCGCGAGCTGATTGCCGGCGCCATGGCGCTTTTCGAGCGGGAGAAAGTCAGGCGCCCGATCCGGCTGGTCGGCTTCGGCGTAAGCAACCTGTCCGGGCCGGGCCGGGCCGCCCCGGTTCAGGCGGAGCTTTTTGCGGGGACCTCCGCCCGGGTGCAGGATGGCAGGAACAGGAAGCTTGATCTGGCGGTGGATAAGCTGCGCCGTTCTCTGGGCAGCGGCGCCATCCGGCGCGGCGCGCTATAAAACTGCAGGCCGCCAAACCGGCTTTAGTCACTGCGGGCGGGAATACAGATGATCAGAAGGACTGGATTCCCGGTTCCACCCGCAACGGGTGGCCCGGGAATGACACGCAGGGTGGGTAATATCCTGGCAGGAATGAGACTCGTTGCATTAATCACTGTCATTCCCGATCCGTTCGCGGAATCGGGAATCCAGATGCTCGAAAGGATAAGATCTGGATTCCCGGTTCCGGCCGACGCGTCTGTCCCGGGAATGACAGGGGGCAGGCGTATGCGGAAATCCAGATGATCGGGATAAGACTCGAATTCAGCAAGACGGGATTCCCGGTTCCACCGTGGCAGGTGTCCCGGGAATGACACGCTGGGTAGGGCAATGTCTTAGCAGGAATGAGACATGTTGTATTATTGATTGTCATTCCCGACTTGATCGGGAATCCAGTAAACTCCATGTGCCTGAAATCATGATGCGGCAATAAAGATCTGGATTCCCGGTTCCGGCCGAAACGTCCGGCCTGGGAATGACAGGTGGGGTAGTGCGGGGTGGCCCGGGAATGACGGCGGCTTGTTTCCCGGCATAATGCAGCCCCGGAAACGTCCGGTGTTGGAAGTTGTCCGCCTTGGGCGGATCCGCCAGTGGCGGAGAAGTTGAACGTTTCCGCAATGATTTCATCCATTCTGCAGGCTGGATTCCATGGCCGACGCTCCCTGGCCGGGCTCGGGCAGGCGGGCAGGCGGACATAGCGCTTGTAGGGCCGATTTTATATCGGCCAATATATCCGGACAGAAAAAATAGCCGGCGTAAAGCCGGCTCTACTACGATATTTGCGCAGAGTTAGGCGGACAGGCCCTGGCCGATGCCCTGGCAGGACCGGTTCCGGCCGAAACGCCCGGCCCGGGAATGACATCTGGCAGGAAATGGCGGCGCAATTCGCATGCCGTCTGTTTTTACCGCTTCACAAGTCCATGGCCGCGTGGTTCTTGTTGAGCCACATCCTTGCCCGGCGGTGGTCCGGGAAGAGGGCGCCGACTTTCTGCCAGAAGCGCGCTGAGTGGTTGGGCACCGCGATGTGCGCCAGTTCGTGGACAATCACGTAATCCATTATTTCGGGTGGCGCCATGACGAGGCGCCAGCTGAAATTAAGGTTCCCTTTTGAGCTGCAAGAGCCCCAGCGCCGCCTGGCGCCGGTCACGGCGATTTTCGAATAGGCCAGGCCGGCCCTTGCGGCGTAAGGCCTGATGCGCTCCTTTATGATGGATAGCGCCTGGGAGCGGTACCACTTTTCAAAAATCTGCCTTGCTTCGGGCGCATGCGGCTTTGCGAGCAGGAACCTGCCTTCGCTATAGGTGAGCGGAGGGCTTCCTTCGGGCGCAAGGCAAAGGCGGCGCGGCTCTCCCTGAAACAGAAATGTTTCTCCCTCGCGGAAAGCGTGCCGCGGTCGGGAAAGAAAGGCTTCCCGCGCCATCCGCTGCCGCTTGATGATCCAGGTCATTTTCCTTTTAACCAGCCGGCGGATGTATTCCTCCGATGCCCTGAAGGGGGCGCGCACTATCAGTCTTGCGTCCGGGGTGACCTGCAGGGCCAGCGTCCTGCGCCTTGAGCGGATCACCCGGCTGATTATGTCCTCTGCCGTAAGGTTGGTTTCCATGGCTTGGTCCATGAAAATGCGGGTTTTGAGGCGGGGTGTCAAATAAACTTTTCACAATCATTCTGTTAAAGCGTGGCCGATGCAATAGACGGACACTGTTTTGCCAGGCTTATCGCGAATAATTGTTTGGATTGAATCCTGGATTTCCGGTTCCAGCCTAGGCGGCTGGCCCGGGAATGACAGTTTGGGTGAGTCAATTTCGTAGTAAATAGAGATAGGTTCTATTTGAGAACCAACCTTTTTTGTCACCCCGCATGCCGGGTGATGCAATAAAGCTTGATGGTTATCATGGGAATAATATTATCCGGTACATTTATGCCGCCTTATCGCGAGTGCTTATGAATGCATTGAATCCATCCGCAGCAATGCCCCGCGGGGTGTTGAATGCGTATCTGTTCCAGATATTCAACGCGATCTCATGGTCCCTGGTGCTCGGCACGCCGATCCTCCTGTATCTGAAGAAGCTGGGCGCTTCGGCCACGGTGCTCGGCATGGCGGTCGCCCTGATTCCCCTTTTCAGCGCGCTCCAGATCCCGGCGGCCAGTTTTGTCGAGCGCATGGGCTACAAGACCTTCATGGTGCGGGGGTGGTCCTCGCGCAGTATTTTTATCCTGGGCATCGCCGTGGCGGCGCTGCTGCCAGAAAGCGTAAGCGCAAGCCTCCGCATCACCCTGGTCCTCGGCATGCTGACCTGCTTTGCCGTGGTGCGCGGCATCTCCATGTGCGGCTTCCTGCCCTGGATGACGCGGCTGGTGCCCGAATACCTGCGGGGCATTTATGTCTCGCGCGACAGCATGTGCATGAACCTGGCCATTGCGGGCACGATGCTGCTTTCGAGCGCATGGATTGCAATCTTCCCCTCCAGCCGCGCCTACAGCATCCTGTTCCTTCTGAGCTACCTGTTTGCGATGGCCAGCGTGGTTTTTATCCGCCGCATCCCCGAGGCTCAGCCCGCCGGAACCCGCGAAAGCTCTTCGCGGCCGCCCTGGAAGGAGATCATCCTGTACCGGCCATTTTTGCGGTACATCGCGTTCACCGTTTTTTTCAACGCTTTTGTCGCGGCCCTCGGCATCATCTGGGTGCTGCTGATGAAGGACGGCTGCGGTGCCTCCGGCAGCCTGATCCTGGGGCTTTCCGCCTACGCCAGCGTCATCGCGGCGTTTGCCTCGCTGCTCACCGGCCCGGTTGCGGACCGCGTCGGGAGCCGCCCGCTGCTGGCGTTTGCCAGCGGGCTGGTCATCGCCGCCCAGTGCGGCTGGATGTCGCTTGCGGCGGGCGCGCTGCCGCCGCGGGCGCCGGCCATGTTCGGCATCATCACCTTCGGCGCGACCGGCTTTGCAGTTTTTGCCGTGGCCAGCACCCGGCTGCTCATGGGGATCGTGCCTGCCATGGGGCGCACGCATTTCTTTGCTCTCTCCAACGTGGCCAACAGCCTTACGCTCGGGCTGCTGCCCGTCCTGTGGGGCATGGGTTTTGACGCCCTCGGCCGGGTTGTGTCCGTCGGCGTGCCCCTCGGCCAGCACTGGATTTGGAACCGCTACAGCCTGGTGTATGCCGTGATCGTGATGGGCTTCCTGGGTTCCCTGTTCCTGCAGCGGCGGCTCGACGAGCCGCGCGCCATGCTGACCGAGGAATTCATGCGCATTGTTTTCATCCAGTCGCCCGCGCGCGTGATCAACCGGGTTCTTTCCCCCCTGCGCCGCTTCCTTCCGCCGGGCTAGATGAACCAGCCATGCAGCGTGCCGTGCAGTAGTAACTTAACCACCGGGAACCGTGATAAAAAATCCAGTCGGATCCGGACGGACAAGAAAATCATGGGGTGGTGGTTAAGAAATCCGAATTTCGAAGCACGAAATACGACCTGTCCTGCGTAGTTCGCAGAACGAAGAAGGAAACAATCTCGAAATTCTCTGCCACATGCAGATCCGCTTAAGGCGGAAAATGATCAAAATCCGGAAAAAATGTTTTCCGAGTTTTATTGTGATGTTTCGGTTATTCGAATTTGTTTCGAATTTCGGATTTAGGATTTCGAATTTGGGTTGCGGGCAAAAGCCCGCCTTAGAGCGAAGCACACTGCACGACTCTGCTGCAAAGTGCATGGCAAGTTTGAATCTCCCTTGGCTCCTGGAATTGTGGGGCACAAGCCAGTCTTCGTTGGATTAGGGGGCTTGCCCCCGTAGTTGCGCCGCAGGCGAACGCAGGGGGGTGATATGGCGACATGAAGCAGAGCCTCGGGGACTCGGCACGCTTCATGTCAGCCATGCAGCGTGCCGTGCAGTAGAGCGAAGCACACTGCACGACTCTGCTGCATGGCGTACCTGGCTGGATTTGAACCAGCAGCCTTCTGATCCGTAGTCAGACTTTACGTATTGATTTTATTGACTTTTTTTCTTGACTGTGGGCTTTTGTGTGCTTTAATTGTATCAAAAGCGCATAGAAGGCCACAGAAGGATAGGAAGTAAATTTATGAAACGTAAAGGCGGAAGGAAGCATAGGACAGGGTATATTTTCCAGCATGGAAAAACATGGTGGCTGCAATATCGAATCGATGGAACCACTCATAAGAGAAATTTAAAAACGACCGACCGCGACGAAGCAGAGACGAAGCAAAAAGAATTCATGCGCACGTACATGGCCGTGGACCTGGTTTCCGCCCATGCGCTTGCTGAGGCAAAATTAAGATCCGTCGAACAGAAAACGCAAGCTGATAATGAAGCTGCAATTCCCTCTCTCGCCGTCGCCGATGCTTGGACCGCATACGAAAAAGCCAAAAACCGCCCGGATTCCAGCGAGCGCACCTTGCAGGGTTATGAAACCACCTGGCGCAAATTCGCCAAATGGTTAACCAAAACGCATCCGGATATCATTGCATTGCGCGAGATTAATGCTGACATTGCGGGCGGATATGCGCAGCAGTTGATAGATGACCAGTTGACCGCGAGCACGTTCAACCAGTACATTGGATTTTTGCGCCTGGTATGGCGCTGCCTGGCCGATCACATCCGCGGCGCCGATAATCCCTGGATGAAAATCACCAAGCGCAGCGTCAAGAAACAACAACAGGCCCACCGGCGCCGGAACATCACCACAGAACAGTTTGAAAATTTGCTTGCTTCGGCCGGGTCCGCAGATCTGCATGATTTGATTTTCACCTTGGCAATGACGGGCCAGCGGCTCATTGATGGCATTATGCTCCGCTGGGACTGCGTTGATTTTAAACGAAAAGTCATCACGTTATACCCGTGCAAAACTGCCAGATATGGCAAGCAGGTTTGCATCCCGTTATTTCCGGACCTGGCGGACCTGCTGCAAAAGCGCCGCGATATGGTTGCCGGTGAATATGCTTTTCCCGATTTGATTGCCGAGCATCAGCACGATCAATCCATTATTACAAAGCGAATACAGCAAGTTTTTGAAAAGATCGGATTAACGCCAAAGGAAAACCGTCCAGGCATCAAGCGGGCCGTGGCTGTATATGGCGCTCATAGTCTACGGCATTATTTTGCCACGGAAGCCGTATCCGCCGGCATACCAGCCGAGATTGTCAAACGCATCACCGGCCACACCAGTGACGCAATGCTGGAAGGTTACGAGCATATCGACGCGGCCATGATCGGCGGGCTTGCGGCAAAATTGAGCAATAATAAACCGTTGGCTACCTTGCCGGCGCCGGCGAAAATGGTTCCGGCCGATAAGGTCAACGCCCTGGCTCAACAGTTAAACGCGCAGAGCTGGAGCAAGATTAAAAAAGAACTGATCTCAATGACGATGAAAACGAAAGAAGACAATCAACAGAAAAAGCTGCCCCCGGCAAACGTGGGGCAAGATAGGGTTCAAAGCAACCCGGTGGAAGGAGGTGGAAGCAAAAAAGACCGCGCAGTATTGTCCGAAACGTCAAGGCGGGCGCCAGGCGAGCCAAAACTCAACCTGACGCCCTAACAACGCATCCTAACAAGGAGAATGCGAAGCTATGAAAAAAGTAACAAATTACAAGACGGCCGTCAAAGCCGTTCATGCCTGGAAGAATGCCGTCCGCCGCGGAGAAGTCACACGGTTAACTGCGGGCAAGTTTGTCGAAACCGACCTGCCTGCTCTCGTAACCGAGGCCATGGAAGACTGCGGGCGCGCGCGTGCCCTGTACAAGAAAGTCCCCTGGAATGTCGAAGGGCAGAACGCCTGGCTGCAAAACGCGATTACTAAGCTGGTTGAAGCTGTCTCCCTGCCGGCGCAGTCGAAAGAAGTAAAGGAAGTCAAATCCGCAACAGCCAAGCCGTTCTTTTGCGGCCGGGCCGCTGGCGAAGCAATGAAGGCGATAAGCAACGATGAAGAATTCACGCTCGTCCGGGACAAAACAGGACGCCTGTGCATCCGAATTGTCGCGTATGAGCTGCGGCGCAAAGATGGTGCTTGGCGGACACTTTCCTGGTCCGCGGCACAGGACGCAAACTGGACGCGTATTCCCGAAAACCAGAAGCGCGTGCGTTATCAAATAACGCCCGTCGACCGTTCCCAGGCCGTCAAGTGGCTGATTGAAGAGTCCATTCCCAAGGAGTTCCAGGCTGACCTGCTGAAACTGATTGCATAAACTGGCAAACCCTGCCGGCGGGGAGCGTGGACTTCCCGCCTGGCGGGTGCCAACATGGTGAACCATGATCGCCTTTAATGACGACCCTGAATTTGTCGGGAAGCTCTGCCGGCGGCGCTCGGACCCGGATATCAGGCGGGCCCCACCGGTCCCCCCACCGGTCCCGAGGATCCGGGAGCAGGCGCCGGAAGAGGTGGCAACGGCTTTCTTTGCATCGCTGCTCATTCCAGGCCTGGGGCAACTTATAAAGGGCCATGTGGGTCTCGCGGTCGTTTGCTTCGTCGCTGCGGTCATTGTCTGGTGGCCGCTCACTGTAATCTGGCCGATCGTCGTGGTCCACCTGGCTGCCGCGGTTAACACGCTGAGCAGAAAATGAACAATCGAAAATTATGCTGTGATCGCGCGTTTCTTGTTATCGGAAAGAGCGGTCCGATAATTCGCCACTGCCTGGGTTGCACGTATGGCATAGTCAACCCCTTGAAAGATGTCCCGCGGCGCGTATTCCGGTTTGAAGTCAAGGCCGAGACGGGGACATACCGCTGGACCTGCTTTGAAGGCGCCCCCCTGGCCCTGTATCTCAATCCGCGGCGCCCCCCGCGCCGGATCCAGGTTGTCCGTGCGAAGTCAATCCAGTTTGCGGGCGGCAAGGAATTTTACATCAAGCGCGATTATCAGGCGTTTAATCCATTCGTTGAAACCGGCCTGTCCTATGACGAGCTGCGGCGCCGCCAGGAAAACGTAGAGCGGGGGCATAAGGACCTGAAAAAGAGAAAACACCCCGGAGCCGGCGGAAGACCTCCGTGCTATGACATTGAAACAATACAAAAGGCAGTCAACAACGTTTTTTTCCGGCTAAATCAGAACAGGATTAGACTGCGCCAGGAGCGCGCCGCCGAGCTGGCGATCGCCCAGTACCAACTGAGTAACATCAAGCCTCCCGCCCTGTTGAAATATGTCCGTAAGGACGCGCGCTGGACCAAGCTTAAAAAAGACCGCTGCCGGGCTCGCGGCAGCAGAAAATGCAAAAAGTCAGCGATATAACAAACTAACTCCCCCAGTTAGTTTCAAAATTTTTTCCCTCAGCTGGACCTGATAAGTCCGGCTTTTTTTGTTTTGAATGTAACGAACCTCCCGAGCCCCCGCCCGGCCTGGCTACAATGAGCGCATCGAAAAATGCCCGAATGCCATAAATGCCAATGGAACGGAAAAGCGACAGGCAAATGCCTCGAATGCGAAGGGCCACCGATGACGCAAAATAATCATGGAAAGGTACACGTGTCCCTGGACATAGCGCCTGAGAAAGAGACAGCATTCATCCCTGAGGCGGTCCGCCGCCGTGACCCGCATTATTTTTCCAAGCCGGTGGCTCGAGATGCAAGGCCCTTTCTCGGGTTTCTTCGCGTCTGGCTCCGCTTATCGCCCATCGATCGAGATCTGTTGGCAGCCTTCATTATCGGGGAAGCCACCCAGACCGAGCTCGGCCATTTGTACGGGATCACACCGCAAGCGATCCAGCAAAGGCTGCTCAGCGCGGCCAACAGGTTTCCGGAAGTCCGAGCTGCTTTGCGCCCTAGAATCAGGGCTTTGCGCGCATAAACCATGAAATCAATTGGACCAGCAACCTTGAAAAGCCGGCCATGTATAGACAGACAATTTGTAGTAACAGAAACAGGAGGGGGGCAAAATGAGAACGCACGAACGAATTAGGTTGGCCCGAGTTATTGCCGGCATCACGCTGGCGGAGCTCGCGGAGCGCTCGAGCATCAAGTGGTTTCGGCTATTAACGGTCGTTTACGGACGATGTTTACCCACCGCGGCCGAGGCCGAGTCGCTGGCCCGTGTGCTACACCGAACTGCCGGCGAGCTTTTCCCGGAGGTGAAAAAATGAGCGCCCCTAACTTCCAACTTGCGCGCCTGGCGCTGGCGGCTTTGCCGGCCAAAGACAGGCTCGCGTTGCTGCGGGAATACGCTGCCGGCCCGGCAGAAATACGGCCGGACCGCATCATCCGGCGCGAGCAAGTCGCTGGCCTCTTGTCGGTGTCACTGCGCTGCGTTGACAAAATCGCGCGCGAGGGCACCCTGACCCGCGTTATGTTGCCGGGCCGGGTCCGCGCGGCCGGCTATCGGGAGTCCGAGGTCCGCGCCCTCATCGACAACAAGGTTTGCGAGGAGGCAAAGCATGAATGACACCGAAAAAGCCCTCGCGTGCCTGGCCGAGCTGCCGGCATGGCGGGCCGATGACTACGAGTCCTGGGTCCTGACCGGCATGATCCTCAAATCGGCCGGCTGCTCCGTCCATGACTGGGACGCCTGGAGCCGGAGCTCGGGAAAGTACAAGGCCGGCGTGTGCGAGTCCAAGTGGAACTCGTTCAACGGTTCTTTCTCCGGCACGAACGTTAACGTCGGCACGCTGGTCGCCTGGATCCGGGAGGACGGCCGCCAGGCGCCAACCTTTACAAACAGCCGGCCCGAGGGTAAGGCGTTGTCCTGGGATTCCACCATCGGCGGCAAGGATGCCCCACCAGTCAATCCCGACGATCGTTCCGTCCCTGACCCTGCCCCGGACTGGGCCCCCGGCGACCTGGTCCGGTACCTCGAGGCGCTTTACCAGCCGGACGAGTTTGTCTCCTACGCCGCCGAGTCACGCCAGGATGCCGACGGCCGCTTCGTGCCATCCGGCCAGGGAACATTCTGGCTCACCCGGGCGCAGATCATCGAGCGCCTCCGC
>Ga0172380_10007307_pt1 | contig 12443 bp, 9 predicted proteins | sample Leawe162metaG_FD_119747 | JGI IMG/M metagenome (GOLD analysis project Ga0172380, IMG submission 119747) | Leachate microbial communities from a municipal landfill in Southern Ontario, Canada - Leachate well 162 metaG | ecosystem: Engineered > Solid waste > Landfill > Unclassified | place...
AACGAGGTTGAGAAAAAGATTGAAATCCTGACCAAAAAAGGCGACAAGATGGTCCCGGAGCCATTCCAGGCAGACGGGGCGGAAACTGAGAGCGATAAAAACAGCGAATAGCGGTCAGTGTAGAGCGTATAGTAACCATAAAACTATCCGCTAAACGCTATCCGCTGACTTAATCATGGACAGCATTCTCAATACGGTCAACAGCCCGGAAGACCTCAAAAAGATGAGGCCGGAGGACTTGCCGCACCTGGCGGAGGAAATCCGGGCGCTCATCATCAACACCGTCAGCGCAAACGGCGGCCACCTTTCCTCCAACCTCGGCACGGTGGAGCTGACAATCGCGCTTTTGCGGGTCTTTGCCCCTCCGCAGGACAAGCTTATCTGGGACGTCAGCCACCAGGCCTACGCCTACAAGATCCTGACCGGGCGCAGGGACGCCTTCCCCACCCTCCGGCAGACCGGAGGTATTTCCGGATTCCTCTCGCGCGGAGAAAGCGAATTCGACGCCTTCGGGGCCGGCCATGCCGGCACCGCCCTCTCGGCGGCCCTGGGCATGGCGACCGCCCGCGACCGCAGCCGGGGCGGCGAGCACGTGGTGGCGGTGGTCGGGGACGGCGCCCTCGGCTGCGGAACCTCCTTCGAGGCCCTCAACAACGTCGCGCTGACCACCCGCCGCCTGATCGTCATCCTGAATGACAACGAAATGTCCATTTCCGCCAACGTCGGCGCCCTCGCGCGCTGCATGGGCAGGCTCCTCACCCACCCGCGCTACAACCGCTGGAAGTCAAACGTCGAGCGGTTTGCGCGCGAAAAGCTCCGCATGAGCTGGCTGAGCCGGACATACCTGCGGATGGAGGAGGCCGTCAAGGGCCTCTTCCTGCGCAGCATTCTCTTCGAGGAGTTCGGCCTGCGCTACATCGGCCCGATAGACGGGCACAGCCTGCCCTCGCTGCTTTCCTCGCTCGAGATCGCCAAAAACTCCGATGAGCCCATCCTCGTCCACGTCACCACCCAGAAAGGCAGGGGCTACGCCTTCGCCGAGGCCGAGCCGGACATCTGGCACGGCACCGGCGCGTTTGAAAGCAAGACCGGGCGCCAGCTGAAGTCCGCGGGCGCGCTGAAATATTCGGACGTGTTCGGCCAGGCCATGGAACGCCTGGCGCAGGGCAACGACCGGATTGTCGCCATCACCGCGGCCATGTCCGTGGGCACCGGGCTGGCCAATTTCTCCCGGCGCTTCCCCGACCGCTTCTTCGACGTCGGCATCGCCGAGGAGCACGCGGTTATTTTCGCCGCCGGCATGGCCGCCAGGTCGTTCCTGCCTGTGGTCGCGGTGTATTCCACCTTTGCCCAGCGCATAGTGGATTACGTGATCCACGACGTCTGTTTGCAGAACCTGCCGGTCATATTCTGCCTCGACCGCGCCGGCATCGTCGGCGATGACGGCCCCACCCACCACGGCCTCTTTGACATCGCCCTCTTCCGGATCGTGCCCGGGCTGGTCATGATGCAGCCCAAGGATGAGCCGGAGCTCGCGGGCATGATTGCCGCCGCCGCCGCCTGGAAAAAGCCGTCCATGATCCGCTACCCGCGCGGCTGCGGGCCGGGGAAGCCCGTGCCGCCTGAACCGGCCGTGGTTGAATTCGGGAAGGCGGAAGTCATAACGAAAGGCGACGCCGTCCAGATCTGGGCCCTGGGAGACATGCTGCCCCTGGCGCAGCGCGCGGCGCAAAAGATTTCCAAGGCCGGGTTCAAAACCGGCGTCATCAACCCGCGCTTCATCGCCCCGCTCGACGCGGATTTGCTCCGGCAGCAGGCCGCACGGGCGCAATGCATCGTCACCATCGAAAACGCCGTGGTCAACGGCGGCTTCGGATCGGCCGTGCAGGAGGCCCTGGCCGGCATGGACTTCAGGGGCAAAGTGCTGCGGTTCGGCTGGCCGAACCTCTTTATTCCCCACGGAGCGCGCGAAATACTGGAGGAGCAGCACGGCCTGACCGAGGCCGCGGTATCCGCGTCCATATTGAAGGCCCTGCGGCAGTAAGCAAGGGGCACCGCCCGGCAGGGCGGATCCGCAGCCAGGTGCTCCGGGAGTGCTTGCCCGCCCGCAGCGCTCCAAAGCGGCAGGCGGGTCATTCCCGATCTGAAGGCGGATAAATCCTGAATGTTCTTGAGAACAGGCGTGAGGCAGAAAACTGAAAAGCAGAGGCTGGACACCGCGCTGGTTGAGCGCGGGCTGGCAGAGAGCCGCGCCCTGGCCCAGTCCCTGATTTACGCCGGCCAGGTTCTGGTGGCCGGGCAGACCGTCTCCAAGCCCAGTTATGCAACCGATCGGCAGGCCGTGATAGCCGTGGCCGGACAGAAACGTTTCGTCAGCCGCGGCGGCGACAAGCTCGATCACGCCCTGGAAACATTTGCGATTCCGGTTGAGGGCCTTACCTGCCTCGACGCGGGCGCCTCCACCGGCGGGTTCACCGACTGCCTCCTGCAGCGGGGCGCAAAAAAGGTGTACGCCCTCGACGTGGGCACCGCCCAGCTGCACTGGAAGCTGAGGAACGACCCGCGGGTGGTCGTGATGGAAAACGTCAACGCGCGCCACATCGCATCTGGCATGTTCCCCGAGCAGCCCGCCCTGGCCGCGATTGATGTTTCATTTATTTCGTTGACAAAGGTCCTGCCGGCTGTAATCAATGTTCTGGCGCACGGCGCTCGCGTGGTGGCCCTGGTCAAGCCGCAGTTCGAGGCCGAGCGCTGCGAAAACAAGCACGGCGTGGTGCGCGACCCGAAGGTGCGAACCCGGGTGGTGGAAGCCATCAGGCGCTTCGGGACTGATGAAGCCGGCCTTGAGTTCAAGGGCGAGTGCGAATCGCCCCTCAAGGGGCCGGCGGGCAACGTGGAGTTTTTTTTGTACTGGATTAAGACACAAACATGAAAACCATAGGGATATTCGCCAACTGCCAGAAGCCCTCCGCCCCGGCCGTGTTGAAAAAGGTCGCGGCCCTCGCCCGGAAACACGGCCTGAAGCTAGCGGTCTGCGGCGAGGCCGCCCGCTTCATCAGGGGCGCCCGGCCGCTGGCGCCAAAGGATTTAACAGGCCAAATAGACATGCTCATGGCCTTCGGCGGCGACGGCACGATGCTGAGCGCGGTCCGCCTTCTGGACGGGCGCGACATACCCGTGCTGGGGGTCAACCTGGGCAGTTTGGGCTTCATGACCAGCGTGGCCCAGGCGGACGTGGCGCGGGCGGTGGCGTGCGTGGCCGGGGATAAATTCACCACCAGCCGGCGCGCGATGGTGGAATGCTCCGTCGTGCGGAAAGGGAAAAGGGTATCAACCTGCCGCGCCCTGAACGACCTTGTCATTGACCGCGGCTCATCCCTGCGCATCGTGACATTGAACATGGCCATTGACGGCGAGGAAGTGAGCTCCTTTGCCTGCGACGGGCTGATCGTCTCCACCCCGACCGGCAGCACCGGGCATTCGCTTTCCGCGGGCGGCCCGATCCTGCACCCCGAAAGCTCCGTGTTCGTTATCAGCCTGGTCTGCCCCCACACCCTGAGCACGCGCCCGCTGGTCGTGGCCGACAGTAAGGCCATCGCCGTGACCGTGGCGCGCAACGCGGAAAACCTGGTGCTTTCCGTTGACGGCCAGATCGGCATTCCCCTGAAAACGCACGACCAGATTGAAATTCGCCGCAGCGCGGTCCATGCCCGCTTCGTGCACCTGGCTGACTACAGCTATTTTTCCGTCCTGCGCCAGAAGCTCAACTGGCGCGGGTCAACAAACCCGGCCGGGTAAAATGCAAGCCTTGCCGGGTGGGAGCGCCCGGCAAACCAGCAACTCTTGTTGCAGGAATAAACCTAACCGCTTTAATAAACCGGCCCGGCGTTGCGATCCTGTGGGTTCCCGGCAGACGGCATGGCAGCTCCGTAAATGTTTGCGGCTTTTCCAGCTGCGCCTTGCAAGTCCGGACGCAGTGCTTTTAAATTCCTGACGCAAAACTACGGAAATCGGGCAGATTATCCGGCATTCCGGCCGAGAAATAATTCGACAATTGCGGCCAGGAAAGTATAGTCACAAAAACTGATGTTCTCCCGCGCGGCGTGCGGCGAATTCATAAAACTCAAGGAAGAGTAAATGCATGTCAAATCCCGGTAAAAAACACTTGGCCTGCCTCCTTTTTTTCGGCATGGCCCTTCCCTGTTTCCCGGCTACAAACGGCGCCCGCCCAATGGCCGAACGCTACCCGGCGCGCGTTGAGGACCTGCGTCCGACCTCCGGCTGGGCGCCCGAGTTCCTCCGCCCGTCCGCCGCGCCCCGGAAAGAACTGGTTCCCATCATGGTTGACTGGGGGGAAAACGAAATCGCGGAAAGCGTGGTAACCTTCGGCGTGCCTTTCGCCCGCGGCGCGCTGAAAAATGCTGCCAACGCACGGATCGTAAACGAAAAAGGTGAAGAGACGCCCGCCGGCTTTAGCGCCACCGCCACCTGGGATGACGCCAACGGCCCGGTGCGGTGGGCCATAGCGCACGCTCTTTTGCGCAGGGGCGGTGAATATTTTCTGGAATACGGATCAGACGTGAAGGCGGCTTCCCCTGCAGGGATCAAAATCACCGAGTCGGATAAAACAATTGAAATCAATACAGGCCCCCTGTGTGCTGTTCTCAGCCGTGAACACGCCTCGATCGTCGAGACGGCGGCCCTTGACCTGGATGGCGATGGGCGTTTCAGCGCCAGGGAGGAACTGGTCGGCGCTGAAAGAAGCCGGGCGGATTTGCCAGCCCTGGTTGACGGGGCGGGCGTTTCATATCGCGCGGGCGGCGCCGGGCAGGGATTCAAAATGGAGCTGGCGGAGCTCGGTCCGCAGCGGGCGGCGGTCCGGCGCGAGGGCTGGTACCTCGACAAGGGCGGCAACAGGTTCTGCCAGTTCATCACCTACACCTATTTTTACGCAGGGCAGGCCGGGCTCCGGCATGACCACACCCTGGTCGTCGCCTTCGATTCCAGCAAGCACAAGATCCGCGATATCATGCTGCCGCTGCCGCTCAGTCTCGGCAATGGCTCGCGGGCGGTTTTCGCCGGGGACGGCTCGGCCGGGGGCGATCCCTTCGACCTGCCTGGTTCCGGCAGGCCTTACAGCCTGGTCCAGGACAAACTTGACGCCTGGGAACTTTCAGGAAAATCCGGCCTGGTAGCCACCGGCTCGCGCGCCGGGGGCTGGTTCGGCCTGGCCGACGGCAGGTGGGGCGCATTTGCCGGGCTTGCTGATTTCTGGCAGCAGTATCCGGCGGAGCTGGAGGCTGACGGCGGCACCCTGCGCGCGCATCTCTGGCCGGCGCGCGGCGTGAATGCGCTGGACTTACGGCCCTCAGCGGTAATGGGCGACCTCTATCCCGGCAAGCACGTGTTTTACGACGCATGGTATCGCGACGGTTTGGACGAGATGACCCGGGCATATGGCCTGGGGAAGACGCACAACCTCTACCTCAATTTCTTTGCAGCGCCCGGCCGGGAGGAGGCCTGGGCCCGAACGCGCGCGCAGGTTTGCCAGCCGGTCCTGGCCCTGCCGGACCCGAAGCACACTTGCGGGACGGACGTGTTGTACGGCCGCGTGCACCCCTATGATCCCGGGCGCTTCCCAGAAATCGAGGAACAGCTCGATGCCATCATTGAAACCTATTACCGCCAGCGCGATCTGAACGCGCAATACGGCTGGATCAATTTCGGCGATGTCTTCAACACCGGAGGGCTCTGGCGGCGCTGGGCTTCGATGTTTTACGGGTTCCCGAACCTGATGCCGCGCCTTTACCTGCGCTCGGGCCGGCGGGACGCATGGGATTTCCACCGCGTCAACACCCGCCACATCACGGACATGGACATCTGCCACCTGGACAAGGATGACGCCGAAATTCCCTACCTGAAAAAAGAAAAGGGCCGCCGCTACGGAGGCAACGGCTGCATCTGCCACTACGCGGCCGATTTGTACAAGGCCAGCTGCGACCACCACCTGGATTTCATGCTGCTGGACTATTACCTCAACGGCAACCTGCGCGCCCGGGAAGTGGCCCGTTATTACCTCGACGTCCACGCCGCGGCCCGCGACCGCGAACCATCCATGACGAAATACGCGCACCGCGACACGGGCGGTATATTGCGCCTGTTTTGCGATGGCTATCTGGCTTTCCGGGACCCGGTCTACCTGAGCGTCATGCGCCAGGTGGCCGACATGCTTTACAACGCCCCGGAGCCTTTTTCGACAACGCGCTACATGGATGTTTACATGAATCCCGCCAAGGTACTTTATTACCAGATCACCGGCGAGGAGCGCATGCGAAAGCTTTTCCTGGACGACATGGATCTCCTTAGCCGGCAGCGCAACGTGCACGTGCTGTATAACACGCGCGCCGCGTCCATGTCCGGCCTGGCAAACGCCTGGTGGTTCACCGGAGATGAAAAATACCTGCCTTTCATGCGCTGGCAGCTCAACCTTGCCCTTGACAGGGGCATCGGGAGCGTGCCGGGGAAATGGCTCTCGAATTCATCCACCTACGGCAGCCAGCTGCCGGAGGTCATGGCCGTCCTGGCCCGGGTAAAAAACATGCCCGCGCCTAAGGGGCCCGCCCTGCCCGATGCCGTGGCGAAACCGCTGGCGCTCAAAAGCAACTGGGCCTTCTACCTCCAGGAAACCAACGACGCCCCTTTCAGCATTGGATTGAAGACGGACATGGACGGCGGATTTCCCGGCTGGCAAGAGTGGGTGGAACAGCTCCCCGCCGCTGAAAAGCCGGCCTTGCTGGTGCTGGATCCGGCAGGAAAGGAAATAAAGCGCCTGGAGCTGAACCCAGATAACACGGTCACTCAGATCAACATGGTTTTCCCGGCCGACGGCCTGACCGGTACTTACGTGCTTGTGCCCGCCAGCCCGGTCGCGCCCCTCAGCATGCAGCTTGTGAAATGCACCCTTGAAAAACGCGTTTTGCATGCCGGGGAAAGCCGGATAAACAACATGCTCAGCCCGCTCGTAAGGCAGCTCAGCTGCTACTTCAAGGTTCCGGCCGGCGCCGGCAAATTCCAGCTTGAGTTAAAGACCGGCACGGTCCGCGGCCGGGTGCAATACGGCGTTTTCAACGAGGCGGGCGACTTGGTTGCCGAAAGCGAGCGGGAAATCGGCGCCAGCCCGCGCGACGAGTGGGAGGTCTTTAATCTCGACGCCGGCCGCCCGAACAGGGATGAGATATGGCGCGTTACCGTGAACGAAGCCGTAAAGACGGTGTATTTGCGGTTCACCGGCTTGCCGGGCTATGTGGCTTCCTCGCCGGAAGAGCTGTTCACCCCGGATGCCGCCGCGCGGCGCGAGCTGCCGCCTGTGGAAACACCGCCCGGCGATAACGCCACCAGGTATTCCGAGTCCGGCTTGCCTTGGAACGGGCAGGCCGCTTATTTGGCAAAGGAAGTCGCCCTGACGGCTCCCGACGGCGGGAAAATATTCGACGAAAGACAAGGCACGGTTGAAATGTGGGTGAAAACTGCCGACAGCTACAGCACCCTGGCCAACAAGACCCTGGTGCGATGCGGGTCTTTTTCTCTCCTGAGGCGTTACAATGCCGGCACCTATGCCATAATTGCCAATGGCCAATTCCAGCGCTTCTTCCCGCTGCCAAACAACCGCTGGACGCACCTGGCGTTCACCTGGCAGCCTTCGGGTGTTGAAAACACCGGTCTCGAAATTAAATTGTTTGCAGATGGAATTGAGATCAAAAGCAACGACATGGGTCCTAACGGGACGCCTTTCAGAAAGGTGCCGCCGGGCTGGTCCGGAGACAAGCTGATTGTTTCCGGCGGCATGTTCATCAGCAACCTGCGCGTTTCCGGCAGCGTGCGCTATAAAAACAATTTCCGGCGCCCGGATGCGCCCTTTAAGCCGGATGAAGACACGCGGGCACTCTGCCGTTTTGACAGCTCCGGCGAAGCCTGGATTGCAGGTAAAAAGGCGCCGGCTCCATAAGGCCCGGGAGGATGCAGCCTTACGACCTTCCCCTTTAATGCATTGAATGCAGTAAAGGGGCGTGCTTATCGAAGAAACTCCCCGCAAGCGCGCCGGATCACTAGCCGGGAAATCATTTCGTGTCTAACAGCCGGCCTTGATCTCTTCGAATATTTCCGCGACTGCTTTTTCAAACGCCTTTTCCCATTCCGGCGCAAGCAGGCATTCGGTCACCTCGTATCCGCCTTTGGGGTAATAGGAGGCCGGGGGCGCATAGTGGAGGTACCCGTTCGAAATGGACGCGATATAGGTGTGCTTGAAGGGCGAAGCTTTTTTAACATTGAACCCGATTTCGGCGAGAATCTCCATGGGAGCGGTGATGAAAACACATTCCCCAATGCGGATCCCCATGATCTCGGCGGGCACGGTTGCGCCGCCGATGGTGCTGATAATTTCCCGATGCCTTTCCAAAGTGGCTATTTTTTCCTCGTTGCGGGCCATGCGCTCCATTCTGGAAATGCTGTCGAGATACTTCGCCACGGCCATCCGGTTTTTTTCATCCATGTAACGGAACCGGATGTCCCCGCGGGAATCGGCCTGCATGTATCGGTAAGCCCAGTGAGAGGGATAGTCGGGGAACAGTCCCTGGTTGAGGTAAAGCGGCAGGAATCCCTTGAAATTAAGGGAGGTGTAGCGCAACCCGGCCAGCAATTCAGCCTGCTCTTTTTTCAACGCGGCGATGACTTCCGGAATGTCCCTCCGCAACGGGAATCGGACGAGTTTGTTTGCGGTTTTGATTTTTGCCGGGCCGGTCGCTATTTTCCTGTAACTTTGCAGGATGCTCTGCCCGAGCCGGGTTCCAAAGTCATGCGAGCTGCGCGGGTGGCCGGTGTCGCACTTCGAGACCTCGGCAATGTCGCCCCCGGCCCCCTGCAGGAAAAAGGCCGTCGCCCCGCCTCCGAGGTTTTCTTCCAGGTAGTTCAACGTGACGCCGACATGATCGGCGCTGATACGGCCCCGCTTCCCGGCGGGGGGTCCCAGCAGCAGGTGCGAGGCAAAATTGTAGACGATCGCCAGCGGGGAACCGTCCATCCGGTCTACCCGGACAATGCCGATTTCCGGGTCAATCGGGCGCAAGCCCGCCACCTCGCTGTCCGGCGGCGGCGGATTGCAGCTCCGGAGGGTGTAATCCGTGCCATCCTTCATCATCATGGTGCGGTTGAAGGTCAGGGTGTCTTCGCGGCCGGCTCCAATGCCGAGGGTTACCGGCACCATGGCGCGCATGGCCTGCGCTACCGCCGCAACAGTCCGGTCAACCTGGGCGGCATCGTCGCACAGCATGCGCGGCACGCCGTGCGTGTGGGAGGCGCTGACGCTCACATTGCCGCCGGGGATGCTGAATTCCTCTTCAATCCGCCGGCGTACCCTTGGCAGGAAATCATCGGCGCTGTCGCACAGGATGTTCTGGCTGATCGTCCTGGCACCGATCGCGGTCACGTCCATGGTGATGAGAACTATTTTTGCGCAACCGTCATCCAGGACCAAGGCCCTTACGAACAGAGGATCGCTGACTTCCAGCTTGCGGTCCAGCAGTTCGGGCGGAATATCCTTCTTGGACTTTTCGGAAAGCAGGGCGTCCAGGGTCACGTCCTCCCGGCAGGTGATTTCCGCCTTGCCCGTTCCCGCCCGCATGTGTTCTTTCATTTTTTTGCATCCTTTCGCATTGCATTTCCCGTGAAACTATCACATCAGAACGCCGTTTTCAACCATGGCGCCGTTATTTGGAAGTCGGCAGCAAAGAGGGCTCAAGGCTGTTTTCCAGGGCAGCGAGGTCGCACTCCCCGCGGTAGTTGAACACTCCCAGGAAAACCTGGTTCTTGTCCGGCACCAGGCGGCACCAGGCCCTGTAGCGCGGGCAGGCGCGCAGGAGCGGCTCCACGTTGCCCCAGAACCGCCACCACTGATGTTCCACGGCGATCTCACCCGCCGTCCCGGGCGAGAATTTCGCCCCTGAAACGGCCTTGAACCCGTTCAGGAAATCTGCGCACCACTGTTCCATGGGCTTGTCCCGGCAAAGCAGGTCGGCCAGCGAAAAGAAATTCATGTAAAGCCGGCGGCCGCGCCAGCCGAAGACCATCATCTTGCGCCCGGCCTGGAAGGCGGTGGCGGCGAGCTTGAAGTCCGCGCTCAAATGGAAATCTATGTCGTAAACCGCCCATGGCGCGGGCCCCTGCTCGTGCAGCCTGAAGGTCCCCGCGAGGCGGCGGACAATCCGCTCCGCCTCGCGAGCGCTGGCATTTTCGAAATGCATCTTCAGCAGGCAAAAAAAATTGTTTTCCGGCGCCAGCCGGAAGGCCGCCATGAGGCGCCGGCCTTCCGGCATGGTATAGAGGCAGGCCGCCCAGCTCCCGGGCATGTCCTCAATGTTTTCGGCCTGCGCGCCGGCCGCCCGCATCGAAGCGGCGACCTTGTCGTAGCGCTTGCGGATTTCTTCGATCCGCATCCGGCGCCGCGCGCAGGTCCATTCGAATTCAAGGCGGCAGCTGAAGTCGTCAAAAAAACGCGCGCAGGAAATACCGGCCGCGGTCGTGTGCTCGGAAAGGTTCCAGCCGGAGGGAATTTCGAACGAAAACCCCTGCCAGGCGAAGAGATGATAGGTTTCCATATTTAGCGGAGGCAGCGGCCGCGGCGCGGTCAGGCCAGGGTATTGCCGTCAATGGTGCCGACCTGGATCTTGACTTCGCCGCGCTTGGCGACCCGGTCAACCTGGCCGTCGCGTATCCAGACCACCACGTCCGAGGCGGCGAGCATTTTCATGTCGTGCGTGGCGGTGATGACCGTGATGTTTTTGTCCTTCTGGAGCTTGCCGAGCAGGTTGATGATCTCCTCGCCCGTGCGCAGGTCCAGGTTGCCGGTCGGCTCGTCCGCCAGTATCACTTCCGGCTTGTTGACCATGGCGCGCGCGATGGCCACGCGCTGCTGCTGGCCGCCGGACAGCTCGGCGGGCGTGTGGTGCAGGCGGTGGCCCAGTCCAACCTGCTCGAGCACCTCGGAAGCATCACGGCGCGCTTCCGGGGGCGTCCGCCCCGAAAATATGCGCGCGATGGCCACGTTTTCAAGGGCGGTCATGGAAGGGATCAGGTTGAAAGACTGGAAGATGTAGCCGACCTTGTGGCACCTGACCCAGGCCATCTGGCTCGAGTTCAGGTCGCCAAAGCGCTGGCCGTCCATGAACACCTCGCCCTCCGTCGGCTTGTCGAGCCCGCCGACTATGTTGAAAAAGGTGGATTTGCCGGAGCCGGAAGGGCCCATGATGGAGACGTAATTGCCCCGGGCAATGTCCAGCGAGACGCCCTTGAGCGCGTAGACCTTTTCCGTGCCCATGGTGTAAACCTTTGTCAGGCCCTGCGCCTTTAGAATCACGTCTTCCATTATTCCTCCACCCGCATGGCGTCCACCGGCTGCTTGCACGCGGCCCAGTAAGCCGGGGCGATCGAGGCCATGATGGACATGAGCGACCCGATGACGAACGCAACCAGCTCGGCCCGGATGATTTCAAACCACGGGAACACCTGGAAAACATACCCGCCGTAGGAAACCAGGTTTATCAGGATGCCCACCAGCAATCCGGCCAGGGAGCCGCAGAGCGTTCCCAAAACCCCCTGCAGGGAGGACTCGATGAAATAAGTCCGGACGATGAATGAGTCCTCGGCCCCGAGGCACTTCAGGGTTCCGATTTCCTTGATGCGCTCCGTAACCGACATGAGCATGGCGTTGATGATGCCGACCAGGCAGGTCAGGAGCGAAAGGCCGATCAGGAGCAGCATCATCGGGTCGGTGCCCTCGCGCAGGATGTCCACGCCCGCCTTCTGCAGGAGCACGTTGACGGATTCGTTGCGCATGGCGACCAGCGCCTGGACGATGCTGTCGTTCACCAGCATGTAGGTCAGGAAGGCGATCCCGAGCACCACGCCGATCATCGTGATCATGGAGCGGAATATCCTCCGCCTCAGGCTGCCCCAGCTCACCGAGAAGGCCACGGTCCAGGGCACCTCGGTCTGCCGGGGTATGGTTTTGGCTGAATTCATAAATTTGCGCCCTTGAGGATAAATTCTACATGTTCCGGTTCAGGGTTATGCCGCCGCCCGCTTCGATCGTCATGGACAGCACCGCGGAAAGCGCCACCATGATGAGCTCGCCGACGATAAGCCCTATGAAAAAACCCTTGGCGCGGTGGAAGCTGTCCTTGTTGCCGTACTTGGTGATCGCCACGTTGAAGATCCACCCCAGGAAAATCGAAAACCAGTAGGAGTTCATGATCGGGTTGATAAACATGATCAGGCCGATCGGGTGCGGCATCCAGAAGAAAAACTGCCTGAAGAAAAGCAGGGCCGCCATGGCAATACCGCCGCCGAGCGTCCAGGATATGTTCTCGGTTGCAGCCGACGGCGCGTCCTTG